>Ga0335077_10005293_pt1 | contig 15823 bp, 14 predicted proteins | sample Lox_Sample_31_FD_207151 | JGI IMG/M metagenome (GOLD analysis project Ga0335077, IMG submission 207151) | Soil microbial communities from Loxahatchee National Wildlife Refuge, Florida, United States - Lox_Sample_3.1 | ecosystem: Environmental > Terrestrial > Soil > Wetlands | place: USA...
ATCGAAGCTCGCGGACCAGGGGTACGTGGCGCTGGCTATCGACCTCTATCGAGGCAAAGTGGCCACCACGCCCGATGAGGCACATCAGCTCATGCGCGGCGTTCCCGACGATCGCGCCAATCGCGATCTTCTGGCCGCCAGCAGCTATCTTCGCTCGCTGAAGAATGTTGATCCAGCGAAAGTCGGCGACATTGGCTGGTGCATGGGCGGCGGTGCTGCGCTCGATCTAGCTATCGCCGACCCAAAACTCAAGGTAGCGGTCATCAACTACGGACATCTGGCCGACAAGACGACTCTGGAGAACACTAACGCTGCGATCCTTGGCATCTTCGGCGGGCTGGACAAAGGAATTCCGGTTGACGATGTAAAAAAGTTCGAGTCCAACCTCAGGGCGCTGGGCAAGACGGTAGAGATTCACATATTTCCCGATGCCGGGCACGCTTTCGAGAATCCAAACAACAAGCAGGGCTATCGTGCCGACGATGCGAAGCAGGCTTGGGAACTTACGACTTCGTTCCTGGCGAAACATCTGAAATAGCCCGGAAGACAACCCGATGCCGAGTATCCGAATACGAAAACGAATGTTGTGGCTGCTGGCAGCACTGATCGCACTGCCGGTACTCTGGATTCTTCAAATCATGTTCACCTATGAGCGCAATGTCCGGCACGGTATTCCCGCTGACTTCCACATTCACCCGCAACGTAACGTCGTGATGTGGAAAGTGTAGAGGCGCGCGCGCCTTTGCCAACCCCGTGTTTCCAGTCGTATCTTCTCAAGCAGGAAGACAACTCACTCACACAGCCGGTAGCTCATGTCACCTGTCACGTATCTTGAAGCCATTCGCCAGGGAATCTGGGAAGAAATGGAGCGCGATCCCGCTGTCTTCTGCATCGGTGAGGACATCGGAATCTACGGCGGCGCTTTCAAAGTCACCGAAGGGCTCATCGATCGCTTCGGGCCCGAACGCGTAGTCGATACGCCCATCTCCGAGATGGCCATCGTCAATGCCAGTTTCGGCGCTGCCCTGACTGGGATGCGGCCGGTCGCGGAATTCCAGTTCATGGACTTCATCAGTTGCGCCTTCAACCAGATCACGAACCTGCTGGCAAAGGCGCACTATCGCTGGGGAGCGCCGGTGCCAGTGGTTCTGCGTGGACCGTCCGGCGGTGGCGTGCATGGCGGACCGTTTCACTCGCAGAATCCCGAAACTTATTTCGCCCACACTCCGGGGCTGAAGGTCATCTGTCCGGCGAGCGCTTACGACGCCAAGGGCCTGATCAAGTCGGCAATTCGCGACAACAATCCCGTACTGTTCTTTGAGCACAAATACCTGTACCGCCGCATCAAGGAAGAGCTGCCGGCGGAGGACTACACGGTTCCAATTGGCAAGGCGCGCGTGGTGCGCGAAGGCCGTGATGTCAGCGTGATTACGTACGCGGCGATGGTGTATGTTGCCCTGGAAGCCGCCGACATTCTCGCCAAGGAAGGAATCAAGCTTGAGGTGGTGGATCTTCGGACCGTGCTTCCGCTGGATCGGGAGGCGATCCGCAGCACGGTCGAGAAGACGAATCGCGCGATCGTGCTGCACGAAGATACGAAGACGGGCGGCATCGCCGGCGAGGTTGCGGCCATCATCAACGAAGAATGCTTCGATGCGCTCGATGCGCCCATCGCGCGTATAGCCGCCGCCGATTCTCCGGTACCCTTCTCACCGCCTTTGGAAGAAGTGTTTCTGCCCAGAGTCGCAGACCTAGTGCGCGAGGCACGCCGGTTGAAGAGCTACTAGCAGAACTGCAACATCGACTCGACTCGCGCATAGCAAAGCTCTGCTTCTGCAATCCGTTTAAAACGGCGTGTCTGTCGAGCGAATATCCTTCAGGCTGCGGTATTCTTATCGATCAAACTCGGCACGACGCATCTAAAGGAGAGACATGCGCGGATTCATCCTGGGAGTCGTCATCACGCTGGTTGTACTTCTTTGTGGCGCCTACTTCTACGCGACGACAGGCCATTTCGATACACGGGCTGTGCCGAATGGCCCGGGGACCTTTGAGAGCAAGACGGCCAACAAATCCGTCGACGAGTGGGTCGACGAGCATGCTTCCAAGCAGGCCAATCCCTTTCAGCCCACGATGGACAACATCATGGACGGTTCCATGACCTATGACAAGAACTGCGCCTTTTGTCATGGCAGCCTGACCAAAGGGAATTCGCCACTACGCAAGAACTTCTACCCCCCAGTTCCGCAACTGATGAACCGCACTCCGGATGACCCGGACGCCAACCTTTTCTACGTCACGAAATACGGCATCCGCTTTTCGGCGATGCCGGGTTGGGATGGCGTTCTGTCGGATGACGATATCTGGAAAACGATCCTGTTCATCAAGAACTCGGAGAAGATGAAGGATCAGGGACAGCAGCAGAATCCGCAGAGCATCCCCAATATGGATAACTCGAAGCAGCCGGAGAAGAAATAGCTGTCAGCTATCAGCCGTCAGCTCTCAGGTCAAGATGGCAGATGAGCAGCGTGCACACGCCGCGCAGAGCATGACGGAGATATGGCCCAGTGTAGCTGGTTTCAACTGATAGCTGACGGCTGACAGCTGAGGGCTCTTCACTCGTATGCCAGCGCGTCGATGGGATCTTTCTGGGCGGCTTTCATGGCCGGATACACCGCTCCCAACAGCGAACCGATGATGGCGATAATCGCCGCCCGGACCAGCCAATTGCCGGTGATGGTCAGGGGCAGGGTCCGGAAGTGCGATTTGAGAAAAATCTGCGCCACGTAGCTGATGATGATCCCGACGATGACCCCGCCAATCGCGATCAGCAGAGTCTCGCGCATGATGGCGTTTACGATGTAGAGCTTGCCGGCGCCCAGCGATTTCAGGATGCCGATTTCGCGCGTGCGCTCCATAACGGCGGCATACATGGCCTGAAAAATGACGATGAAGCCGATGACCATCGCGATACCGATGACCACGCGAATGACCGTGGTCAGCCCAGGCACGCTGCTGGAGCTCATCAAGCTCATATATTCCTGGATTGAGTGGACTCCATACTGCTCCATGCCGGGAATGCTTTTGATTTCGTGCACGACAGGATTGACATTTTCCGGCTTATCGACTTTCACGTAGAAGATCGATGCCTTGCCTTTCGCGCCGATGATGTCCTGCAAGGTCGCAATGGGAACGAACTGGCGCGCTCCCCGGCCGTGCTCAACGATGCCCGTGATGGTGAACTCGTGATTCAGCGTCGTCACCTTCTCGCCGACCTGCAAATGCTTCGCCCCCGCCTCGAGATCGTCAACGATCATCGAATCCGTTCCCGTGAACGGGCCGCCTGAGAAATAACGAAGCGGGCCTCCCACCGCCTCGAATGATGTCAAGTCGATGCCATCCGTGACCTGAACGTTCCCGGAAGTCGAGAGTTGAGCCACGACGGGAGCCACGGCGGTTACATGAGGGAGTTGCTGAATCTTGCTTGCCAGCTTTTCGGAAACCGGAGCTCCACTGATTCCGAGGAAAAGCGACGCGCCGGGTGGCTGCACCAGGATGTCGGCGCCAACCCCTGCCTGCCGCTGGCTGGAATCGTTCAGCATGCCCAGCATGATGCCCACGATGAGGAGAATCATTGTGACTTCGACAGCCACGGCAAACACGCTGATCACCGCCCGAAACGGACGATGCACCAGGTTGGCTAAAATCATTTTGTTCATAGAGCGAATCTTTGATTCTATAGGACGCGAGACGAGCTTGGAGGCTCAGGGGGCGGCCTAAGATAGCTTCATGCGCAGCGCCACACCGCAGCAGTGGAATCCCGAGCTGTATCAGGCGAGCCATTCCTGGGCTTGGGAGTACGGGCGCGACTTATTGCAGCTTCTGGCGCCGAAGCCGGTAGAGCGGATTCTCGATGTCGGTTGTGGCACTGGCCAGCTTACAAAAGAGATTGCCACCAGCGGGGCCGAAGTGGTCGGCATTGACGCGTCGGCGGAAATGATCGGCGCAGCACGCAAGAATTTCCCCAGGCTGCGCTTTGAAGTCTGCGATGCGGCGGCTATGAGCTTCCATAACGAATTCGACGCGGTCTTCTCGAATGCCGCCCTGCATTGGATTGCGGATCAGAAGGCCGCCATCGCTGGCATCGCCCGGTCCTTATGTCGGGGCGGGCGGTTTGTGTTGGAGATGGGCGGGCATGGAAATTTAGAACACGTCTGGGGATCGTTCAAGCAAGCTTTGCACGAGACCAGTGTGGCGGACCCGGACCAGCTTTGCCCATGGACATTTCCAAAAATTGGCGCCTACGCCACTCTGCTGGAGTCGCACGGGCTGCGCGTGGATCTCGCCGTCCTGTTTGCCCGTCCTACTCCGTTGGAAGGTGGAGCGGAGGGGCTGGCAAACTGGTTGAACATGTTCGCGGGCTTTGCCCTTGAGCTGCTTGCGCCCGAACAACGCACACAAGCCATTCGGCGCGCCGAGGAACTGGGGCGGCCGAAAATCTTCCGCGATGGGCGCTGGATAGCCGATTACAAACGCCTGCGCATGCTTGCGGTAAAAGAGTGAGCGCCGAATCTTCCCCTCCGCTCGCAAAAGCGGCGAAAGGATGGGACACCCATAGTCTTCGCACCGCTCGCATTCTGCCGCGCTCGTTCTATGATCGCGATCCGGTGACGGTTGCCCGGGAATTACTCGGCAAGCTGCTCATCCGGCGCGAAGGTCGTAAGCGCCTGGTGGGGCGCATCGTGGAAGACGAGGCGTATCTCGGGGCAGAGGATCCCGCGGCCCACGCGTATTCAGGACGCACTCCGCGCAACGCTGTCCTGTTCGGGCCACCCGGCCATGCGTACGTCTACTTTATTTACGGCAATCACTATTGCCTGAACGTCTCCTGCATGCCGAAAGGCAATGCGGGTGGTGTGCTGCTGCGCGCCATGGAGCCCGTGCAGGGAATCGAGGAAATGGCGCTGGCGCGCGGGCTCGAAATATCTCCGTCAGAGCGGCCATTGCAGTTGCGGCTGCTCTCCAGCGGCCCGGGCAGAATGTGCGAGGCGCTTGGCATTACCCGTGAGCGCGACAATGCGAAAGACCTCACTTCGCGCCGCTCAGATTTGTGGTTCGCCGATGACGGCTATCGCCCGGAAAAGATTGTTGCCACTCCGCGCATCGGCATCAACAAAGCAGTGGAAGAGCCGCTGCGGTTCGTTGTGGCTGGGAATCCGTATGTCTCCGGGAAGCGAATCTTGTGATCTATTCCGGGTCGTGCCAGCCGCCGATGTCCGCCGCCAACTCGCGCGCATCCGCTGGTCCCCACGAGCCGGGCTCGTACATCTCGACCGGGCAGCAGTCGCTGAGAATGGGATCGACGATGGCCCACGCCGCTTCGACGGCGTCCTGACGCACAAACAGCTCGGGATCGCCTTTCATCGCGTCGGTCAGCAGGCGCTCGTAGGCTTCCATTTCGTCCGTGGACGTATATTTCACGGCCGAAAGCTCAACCGGCATCGGAACCATGAGAGGCCCGGGCCGCTTGACGCGGCTGCCAATGTTGATCTCAATGTCGGGCCCAAGACGAAAGCGGAAATAGTTTCGGCCTTCGGGGCCGCCTTTGGCCAGCGGCGGCTTGCGCAGCTTGATATAGACCTCCGTCGCGGTGGTTGGCAGGCGCTTGCCGGCGCGAATAAGAAACGGCACTCCCGACCAGCGCCAGGAATCGATCTCCAGGCGAATGGCGGCAAAGGTCTCAACATCGGAGTGTGCATTCACGCCGGGCTCGTCGCGGTAGCCGCGGAACTGCCCGCGAATGATATTGGCCGGACTGAGCGGCGGAATGCTGCGGAAGACTTTCACCTGCTCATCGCGCACCGAGTCGACATACATGCTGGTGGGCGGCTCCATGGCAAGAAACGCCACGACCTGCAGCATGTGGTTCTGCACCACATCGCGGATCGCGCCTGCTTCCTCGTAGAACTTGCCACGGCCTTCGACGCCGAACGACTCGGCCATCGTGATCTGCACGCTATGTACGTAATTGCGGTTCCAGATGGGCTCAAGGAAGGCGTTGGCAAAACGGAAGATCAGCAGGTTCTCCACCGCTTCTTTGCCGAGGTAGTGATCGATGCGGTAGATGTTTTCTTCGGGGAAGACCTGATGCAGGGTTTCGTTCAGTTTCTTCGCCGTCCGCAGGTCGCGTCCAAAGGGCTTCTCGACAATGACGCGCGCGTTCTTCGCAGCACCCGATTTTCCCAATCCCTGTACCACCACAGGAAACATGCTCGGAGGGATTGCCAGGTAGTGGGTGGGAAGCTGCGCGTCGCCCAAGAGCGCCCGGATCTGGTCGTAGGTCGCCGCGGCCTTGTAGTCGCCGTCAATGTACTGCAGCAACTCGCAAAGCCTCTGGAAGGCCTCGTCGTCGGCGGAGCCGCCATGAGTTGCGATGCTGTCCTTGGCCCGCTCGCGCAACTGCTCCAGTGTCCAGCCTGACTTCGCGACCCCAATGACCGGGACATCCAGCGAATCACGCTTCATCATGTTGTACAGCGATGGAAAGATTTTCTTGTAGGCGAGATCTCCCGTCGCCCCAAAGAAAACCAGTGCGTCCGATGTTTGATGAGACATGCAATCCCCTGTAGGGCGAGCTGCAAATTGGCTCTGGCGGTTCGGGCAACAGTGTATCCGTAGGGACGGGCCTGTGGGTAGTGCGGGGGATATGCGTGAAAGCGGGGTTACGAGAGCGGGCCTCAGGTGTCAGGTCTCGGAGCAAATATTGTCAGCAGCAAGTTAGGCTGCCGCGGGTTCACGCTGAGATTACCCTGTATCACTGAAGCAATGAGAATGGGTACCTGATACCTTCCTCTCATTTACGATAAACAGCACAGCATGCCATCGCCCACGCTCATTCAGCACGCCAGCGAACGCGTGCTGGAATTCGATCAGTTACGCCAGTTGCTGGCTGGCTACACGGCCTCGCCGCTCGGGGGGGAGCGGGTGCTGGAGCTCGCGCCGTCGCAGGACAAAACCTGGATCGAAGGCCAGCAGCAGCTCACAGAAGAGCTAAGGGGATTTCTGCGGGTCGGAGGCAGCTACGACTTCCACGGCCTGGTCGATCCGACGTTGCTGATCGAGCGCTCGGGGATCAAAGGCGCGGTACTCGAATTGGCCGAGATCCGCGAAGTTTTGCTGCTTGCCGATCGCGCAGCGGAATGGCGTCACCTCGCCTTGAATCCCCCGGTGCAGATCAAAGAAAACTGGCAGGAAGTCACCGAGCTCACGCAAGGCATTGCTGATTTCGCTCCGCTGCTGCACTACTTCGCGAACAAGATCCTGCCCGACGGCACGCTCGACGACCGCGCCTCACCCGAGCTGGCGCGTATCCGCCGCGAGATCGAGAAACAGAAACGAGCGATTCAGGAGTCTCTGCGCTCGTATCTGCGGAGATTATCGGAAGGTGGCGCCGTTCAGGACGAACTGATCACGATTCGCGGTGACCGCTTTGTCATTCCGGTGAAGACGGAACAGCGCCGGCGCGTACAGGGCGTGGCTCACGGCGCGTCTTCCAGCGGGCAAACCGTTTTTATGGAGCCTCTGGAAACGATTGAGCAAAACAACGAACTGGTGCGCCTGCGGGAAGACGAGCAAACCGAAATCCATCGCATTCTGCTGGAAATGACGGGCCGCGTCGGCGAGTATGCCGAATCGCTGGCGACGGCTGTCGACGTCATGGCCGAGCTGGAGCTGCAGTTCGCCAAGGCCCGTTTTGCGCAGGAGTATGAATGCGTAGCCGTACGGTTTCTGGATAGCCGGGGTGACCAGGCCCATGATTCGCTGATTCTGCACAAGGCACGACATCCGCTGCTGGAGCGCACGCTGAAGCCGAAAGGACGGTCGGTGGTTCCGGTGAGCATGGAGATCGATGCCGCGCATCGGCAGTTGGTCATCAGCGGCCCGAACACGGGCGGCAAGACGGTTGCGCTGAAGACGGTAGGGTTGCTGGCGTTGATGGCACAGTCGGGCGTACCGGTTCCCGCCGAACGCGCGGAGATGCCAGTCCTGGACGGCGTCTTCGCCGATATCGGTGATTACCAGTCGATCGAGCAGAGCCTGTCGACGTTTTCTGCCCACGTCACGAAGATCAACTTCATCTCTCAGCAGGCGACCGAGCAGTCGCTGGTGCTGCTCGATGAGCTGGGTTCGGCCACCGATCCCGAAGAGGGAGCTGCGCTGGCCGTCGCCATTGCCGAATACTTCCGGCGCCGCGCGTGCCTGAGCATTGTCTCGACCCACCACACCGCATTGAAGGTTTACGCAGCCAACACTTCCGGCGTGCTGAACGCCGCGGTTGGATTCGACGAGCGCACGCTGGCTCCCACCTACGAGCTGCGCATCGGCGTGCCGGGCGCTTCGGCGGGAATCAACATTGCGCAGAAGATCGGGCTGAATCCGGAAATTGTTTCGCAAGCCCGCGACCGGCTGACGTCGCAGGCGCAGGATGTATCGCGATTTCTGGAGCGCCTCCATTCGGATCTGCGGGAGATCGACAACGAGCGCGTGCAACTTCGCAATCGTGAGCAGGAGCTGGCGCGCGAACGCAATCATCTCGCGGCAGAAGGAAAGAAAGAGCAGCGCGAGAAAGTACGCGAGCTGGAAAAGAAGCTGGAGAGCGTGTTGCGCGACTTCGAGTATCGCGCGCGCGAGACGGTCAATGCCGTGCAGGAGCGGGCCCAGGCGCTGAAGCTGTCAAAGGACGCGGAGCGCCGCATCGCCAAGATGCGCCGGGAATTCCGCGAGCAGTTCGATTCCACCGTCGTCGCCCATAGCACCGGCTCCGATACCGGCGATCGTCACGCCGCACCGCACGTTGTACAGCAAATTTCGGTCGGCGATATGGTACGGCTCAAGTCGCTTGGCCGCGACGGGAAGGTCACGCGTCACTTCGATGATGACGCCTTTGAAGTCGCCGTGGGGCCGATGAAGATGAAGGTGCCTCGCGACGATATCGCCGACGTGGTAGTACGGGCGGGAGCCGATCCGGTTTCGGCGGCGCGTGCCCGCGGTATCAACGTCGCACTGGCTCAGGAGGACGAGAGCGTGCGGACTGAAATCAATGTCATCGGTCAAAACGTCGACGACGCCAGCCGCGCGGTGGAGAAGTTCGTCGATCGCGCGTTCCTGGCCGGCGCCGTGCGCCTGCGGGTAGTGCACGGCAGCGGCATGGGGATTCTTCGCAAGGCGATCCGGCAATTGCTGCAGAACCATCCTCACGTTGCGACGGTCTCTGAGCCTCCGCAGAACGAAGGCGGCGCCGGGGCGACCGTCGTGGAATTGCGCGTCTAAAACGACGACTCTGCGTGCTCCCGGCAACGACTCCGGGAGCCCCACTCCGGCTTCATTTGCCGGGGTGGGGGTGTTTTTTTTCTCAACGAAGAACTCACCGCACAAGAAAAATCCCCACTCGGGAAACTGCGGCCCGAATGGGGCGTCAAAATTCTGGCTTGTGAGAAGCGCTCTAGTTCAGCACGTGAATGTTCCTCTTCGCGCACATCTCCTTCAGCACCTGTGGCCACACGGTTACGCTGACCTCGCCAAGGTGCGCCTTGCGCAGCAGTAGCATGAGCGTACGGGACTGCCCGATGCCCCCGCCGATGCTCAGCGGAATTTCATGATTGACGATGGCCTGGTGATAGGGATATTTCAGGAAGTCGAGCTGGCTGGTCAGCTCAAGCTGCTTCTTCAATGACTCAGCGTTGACGCGAATGCCCATCGACGTCAGCTCGTGCCGCCGCTTCGTCACCGGGTTCCAGACGAGGATGTCGCCGTTGAGTCCATGGAACAGATGGCCGTTCTTGGTGATGGTGGGCGTGACCCAGTCATCGTAGTCGGCGGCGCGCAGTTCATGCGGATAGCCGTCCTTCAGCATCCAGCCAATGCCGATGATGAAGACCGCCGGATACCTCTGCAAAATCGCGGTCTCACGCTGCTTGCGCGGCAGGTCGGGATACAGGTCGAGAATCTCTTCGGCGTGCAGAAAGGTCAGCCGGTCGGGCAGATTCGGGTAGCGCGCGTCTTTCAATTCAGGGAACAGCTCCTGTGCATAGCGCTCGGCGCCGACGATGACTTTCCAGAGCTTGGTTACGATCGCCTTCAGAAAATCGAGGTTGCGTTGCTCGGCGGTGATGACGCGCTCCCAATCCCACTGATCGACGTAGGCGCTGTGGTCGTGGTCGAGGAAGTAGTCCTTGCGCACCGCGCGCATGTCGGTGCAAAGGCCCTCGCCCGGCTGCATACCGAATTGTTTCAGCGCCATCCTCTTCCACTTGGTCGCGGCCTGCACAACCTGGGCATTGACAGGATGCTTATCGTGGTCATTCGAGATATGGAACGCGATGGGGGTGCGCGAGCCGTCGCGATCAAGAAGGTCATTTACCCCGCTGTCTTGATCGACGATGAGCGGCACTTCGACCATCATCAGGTTGAGTTCTTTGCAGAGGTTGTCTTCGATGTAGCGTTTTATTTCGAAGATCGCCCGCTGCGTTTCTTTGGGCGACAGCAGAGACCTGTAATCCTCCGGCAGGACTTTTTCGAGCTGATCATAATCACCGATGCCGGGGCCTGCGAGGTCCGCTTTCTTGTCCGCCATGCTGTTCTCCTTACGTACGCCTGTGGCGTACAACGTGAGCGTGCGACGTGCCCGGTCGTGGGCGGGACTGCATTTGCGCCGACGGGCAAATCGCCACCCTAAGCAGAACACTGGACGGGCGGCAATGCAGTAATCGGCGTCACGTCGGGCTGTGAAGTGTGGGCCCGCACGGATGCTATAGTGTCTCTTCCCCGGCGCTCCCGGTGCCATCGCGCCCGCGTGGAGAAAACATCCAAGGGACCGAAGGAGATCTCATGTCGCCTCGTTATCGGATTCATGGCCAGCGTTTCGGAATTACGGTTGCCGTCTTCCTGGCAGTCCTGGCGTTAATGATGGTTCGTGCCCCCCGAACCGGAGCACAGGAAGCGAAGCGCGCTCCCGGGCAGCCGGCGAGCAGCGGCAGTGACATCGCTCGTGGCGCTTACATCGTCAACAACGTGGCCATGTGTCCCACGTGCCACACGCCTCATTTGCCGGACGGCAGCCTGGATCGCAGCCGCTGGTTACAGGGCGGCCCAATCGTCTATTTGCCCTCACAACCGACGCCAAATTGGCCGCAGCTGGAGCCTCGCATAGGAGGCACATTGCCCACCAGTGAGGCGGGCATGATCAACCTGCTGACGACCGCCGTTTGGATCGATGGAACCGAACTGCGCGATCCCATGCCGAAGTTTCACATGACGCGCAGCGATGCCGAGGCGGTCATTGCATATCTGAAATCGATCAGCGCCGGTCACTAGCCGCGCTGGTTATAACGCGCTGATCTGCGGCGTTGTGCTCTGCTCGCGTATCTCCCTGCGGGCGATGGGCCGTATGAGATCGAGCAGGGCCAGGCAGGCAAGCACCGCAATCGGGAAGTAAAGCGCGCGTAACTCCCATGCGGCTTTCGCCGCCGTGCCGAGGGCAGCGCCCATCACGTAACAAATCCATGTCGTAAGCAAGAACAGACTGGACAGGGCGTCCGTTTGCCTACCTAGCGCGCCCACCACGTAGGATAGCGACCGCCCGCTCTTTGCCGTGTCGTAACTCCAGAAAGCGGCCCGAGCAAACGACTCCGCAAACTTAGTGAGAGTTCCGGTAACGAACGTCGTGTAGACCGTCAGTGGTCCGAGATGGGTAAGAGTTCCGGTTTGCACACCCATCGCGAAGGCCAGCATGGCGACCATCGCGAAAAACCGTGGCGAGTCCTGATTGGGCACGTGGCCATGGTTCAACGGGGGAGCGACGTAGGTGAACACCAGCAGCAGTGTCGCTTCCAGTGTCAAGGTGAGCGACGCGATCCGCAGAAGACCAATCCGGCCGCCGATCTCAAGCGCAATGCGCGTCAGGATAAGCGCCAGCACATAAGCGAATATCGACGAAGCGAAGGGAAGCAGTTTTGAGAAATCAAGATTTCCCGCCGCCATGCCAACGTGAATGCTGTTGCCGCTCATGTTGGCGGTAAAAATCTGAAGCAGCGTGATCCAGCCGATAGCGTCGACAAAGCCGCCGACCGAGGTCAGTAGCAGCGCCAGCGCGATGCGATCGGGAGTGCTGAGGTGGACTGGCTCTTGCATGACATCCTTTCTCCCACGGCATTGGATGCCGGCGCATGCTGCCGGAAGGCCGTGACCCCGGGCATCTCATTGCGGGGCGCATCCATCTTCTGCTAAGGGAGTCTTTCTATGAAAAGAAAAGGGAATCGTGTAGTCGTGATCACAGGTGCGTCCAGTGGCTTCGGACGAGGAGCTGCTCTGCGTTTTGCCAAAGCTGGCGACAATGTGGTGATCGCTGCCCGTCGCCAGAGCTTGCTGGATGATGTGGCCGCGCAGTGCCGCAAAGCAGGCGTAGAAGCGCTTGTCGTCGAAGCTGATGTCAGCCAGGCGACCGACGTCCACGAACTTGCCGAACAGGCCTTGGACAAATTTGGCCGAATTGACGTGTGGATCAACAACGCCGGAGTAGGAACCGTCGCGCGCTTTGAGGAAGCTCCCCTGGAGGAACACGAGCAGGTCATCCGAACCAACCTGATGGGCACGATTTACGGTTCCTATGAAGCCTTGCAGCAGTTCCGGAAGCAGGACCGGGGCGTGCTCATTAACATGGCTTCGTTTGCCGGGAAGGTCGCGCCGCCTACATGAGCTCGTATGCAGCGTCGAAATTTGGAGTCCGCGGACTTGGCATGACCCTCCGGGAGGAACTCGCGCAGAACGGCGAAGACGGCATTCACGTTTCAACCGTGATGCCGGTTTCTTTCGACACGCCGTTTTTTGAACACGCCGCTAATCACTCCGGCAAACGGGTAAAGCCGATTGGAACGGTCTATGACCCGAAGGACGTGATCGAAGCCATCTACCGGATGTCGATTGATCCGGAGGACGAAGTCGTGGTCGGCACCGAAGGCAAACTCAGCAGCATCGCTCAGCGGCTCAGCCCCAAGCTGGTTGAGAAGCAGATGGCAAAGCAGACGCAGAGCGCTCAAATGCGGCAGAAGGAAAGAGCCAAGGACAGCTCAGGCAGCCTCTTCCGTCCGATGATGAAGAAAGGCAAGGACGTATACGGCGGCTGGACCGTGGCCAGCCGAAAATCTCGTGACTGGGAGCGAGGCGCGGCAGTGTCCGGGGAAGAGAGTGGCGGAACGAAAAACAGGTTGGGCGTGCTGGCGGGCATCGCCGTACCTCTTGGAATGGGGCTCGCTTATCTGTGGCGGCGACGCCAGCAGCAACGAGGCCGTTGGGAGCAGGCGGCCTGAACCCGCGTGCAGCGTGGGAACCTGGGCGGTGCAAAGCGCTCGAGACGCTCAGTTCTGGGGACGATCAGCTCTGCATTCCAGTTCGCAATCAGCTTCCCCAAGCTGGCGAACCGGGGTATCCTTAACCCACTGACGCTCATGGCAACGGGTGCTGCGGGGAAAAAGTCTGCGAAGAAAGCCGGCTCGGTTGCGCCGGTCATTCCCGACAAGCTGTATTTCCGCATTGGCGAGGTGGCAAGCCTCTGCAAGCTTCCCGCCTACGTGCTTCGCTTTTGGGAGACCGAATTCCCGCAGCTCAAGCCGGTGAAGGGCAGCACCGGACAGCGAATGTACCGGCAGCGGGACGTCGAAAATGTGCTGCGCATCAAGAAACTGCTCTACGACGAAGGCTTCACCATCGCCGGCGCCCGCCAGCAGCTGAAGGCGGAAGCCAAGCCGGCCAAGCTGCAGTCCGCATTACCGTTTCCCAGCGAACGAAAATCCGAGAAGCTGAAGAAAGTTCGCCAGGGACTGCAGGAAGTCCTGAGCATTCTCTCGACCAAGCGCTAGGCTGGCTGCAACAGAGTGCCTCGAGCAGCGGGGCGCTCCGTACATCGGCAACTCGTTTCCCGCTGCGTTTGCATTTAGACTGACCATCGTGCGCATTCTCACCCGCTACATTTTGAGGGAAGTCATCTCGCACGCCTTCCTCGGCCTGGTCCTATTCACGTTCATCATTTTCATGCGGGATCTTGGACGGTTGCTGGAACTGATCGTCCGCAACAGCGCACCATTACCCAGCGTAGCTGAAATCTTTTTTCTAACGCTCCCCACCACGTTCACGGTGACGCTGCCGATGGGCGTGCTGGTGGGAATCCTCATCGGCCTGAGCCGGCTGGCGGCGGACAGCGAAGTGACCGCGATGCGCGCCAGCGGGTTGGGGGTAAGCCTGTTCCTGCGCGCTGTCGCAGTGTTCGCCATTGCCGTCTGGGGCCTGGCCATGCTCAACAGCATCTACGTTGCCCCGAAATCGGCAGCGGCGCTGGCGGGCTTGCAGGACAAGCTCAAGTCGTCGCAAGCCTCGTTCGAGATCCAGCCGCGCGTTTTTTACGAGGAGTTCAGGAACACCGTTCTTTACGTGCAGGACGCCATTCCGGAAGGAAACCGCTCGTTGTGGCGCGGAGTTTTTATCGCCGACACGTCAGACGCGTCGGCGCCAAAGATTACCGTTGCCGATCGCGGCGTGCTGCTGAGCGATTCTCCGGATGATCTGCGCTTCCATCTGGAGGATGGCACTCAGCAGGAACTGGTGCCCAAGACGAAGGACCAGTACTCCATTACGACCTTCGAGAGCACCGACATTCCCATCAAGGTTCCGGGGGCGGCGGAACGCGGGCCGCGCGACCTGTTGCCGGTAGCGCAACTGAGCCTGCATGAGTTATTGGGGAATGCAGCACGCGAGCATAAGGCTGCGGCCGCGGTGAATCCGGCAGATCACATGATGATCGCCTACGACGAGCTCAAGGCGCGTTACTACGAGATTGAATTTCAGCGCCGCTTCGGCCTGCCTGCCGCCTGCCTCGTGTTGGCGATGGTGGGAATCCCGCTGGGACTCACGGCACGTAAAGGCGGCAAGAGCACCGGGTTCGTCCTGACAATCGCGCTAGTCTTCGTCTATTACGTGTTCTCATTGCTGGGCGTGTCGCTGGCCCGGCAGGGCAAGCTGTCGCCATGGTTAGGAGTTTGGGGTGGCAACATCATCTTCTTACTTTGCGGGCTGGTCCTGCTATGGCGCGCCGACCGCATGCCGGGGGAGACAGCGAGTTTCTTTCATTTCTGGACATGGCTAAACGCGAAGTGGCAGTCCATCGGTACCTTGCGACCAGGCCGATGGCGGCCAGCCGACTTCGCCTACCGGCGTCAGGGCAAGAAGCGTTTTAGCGCGCGCTTTCCGCTCATCCTCGATGACATGATCTTGCGCGATTTTGTCATGTACCTGGCGATGATCCTGGCGACGCTGCTGATTCTGGCGCTGGTCTTCACCTTTTTTGAGCTCTTCAGCGACATCGTGCGCAATAAGGTGTCCGTACTTCTGCTCATTGAGTACCTGCTGAACCTGAGCCCCTCGCTGGTTTACCAGATGACGCCAATCGCGGTGATGCTGGCGGTGCTCATCACGTTTGGGCTGATGCAGAAATCGAGTGAGCTCACGGCCATGAAGACCACAGGCATCAGCCTGTATCGCGCCGTGCTGCCGGTTATCATTTTGAGCGCCGTCTTTGCCGGGGCTCTCTTCGTATTCGATCAGGTCTACATCCCCCACACCAATCGCCGGCAGGAGATACTTCGCAACCAGATCAAGGGGAAGCCGGCGCAGACTTACCTGCAGGCCAACCGGCAGTGGATTGTCGGCGACAATAACGAAATTTACTATTACCAGCTGTTCGATCCGGATTCCGATACCTTCCGCGGTATCTCGA
>Ga0335077_10005296_pt1 | contig 15820 bp, 12 predicted proteins | sample Lox_Sample_31_FD_207151 | JGI IMG/M metagenome (GOLD analysis project Ga0335077, IMG submission 207151) | Soil microbial communities from Loxahatchee National Wildlife Refuge, Florida, United States - Lox_Sample_3.1 | ecosystem: Environmental > Terrestrial > Soil > Wetlands | place: USA...
GACGATCGGCACCATCGCCGCCGAGAGGCAGGCGAGGATGAAGAGGACGTCCTGGTAGGCGAGGGTCTCGGCCTGCTGGACGATCTGCCGGTAGACGACGCCGTAGGCCTGCCGCGAGGCCTCCACCGCCGTGCTCCCGGCGTGCACGAGCGCTCGGGAGATCCCGGAGAGCCGGGCCGCGAGCGCGCCGCTCCCCGGGTCGAGGTGCTCGACGAGGTTCGCCTGGTGCATCTGGGAGCGGCGGGCGATGAGGGTGGTGACGAGGGCGATCCCGATGTCGCCCCCCATGTTCCGGGCCAGGTTCACGATCCCGGCCACCTGGTTGTTCTTCTCGGACGGCACCGCGGCGTAGGCCACCGTGTTGATGGGGACGAAGAGAAAGGCCATCCCCACCGACTGGTAGACGCGGAGGCGGATGGCGGTCTCGAAGTCGATGCCGGGGTAGAGGGTGTAGGCCATGTGGAAGAGGGAGAGGGCGAGCACCGCGAAGCCGAAGGCGATGAGGAGCCGCGCGTCCTGCTTGGAGACGAGCCGTCCCACGAGCGGCAACAGCAGGATGACCGTGACCCCACCCGGGGAGAGCGCCATGCCAGCCTGCTCCGCGGAGTAGCCCATCCACACCTGCAGGTACTGCGGCAGGAGCACCGTGCTCCCGAAGAGCGCCATCCCCAGCACGAGCATCATCATCGCCGAGGCGGCGAAGCTCCGGATCCTGAAGAGGTGGATGTCGACGATGGGGTATTCCTGGCGCCACTCCCAGATCACGAAGACGACGAGCGAGATCGCGGAGACGAGGATGAAGGCGGTGATGGTGCGGGAGCTGAACCAGTCGTCCTCCTGGCCGCGGTCGAGGACGTACTCGAGGGTCCCGAGGCCGAGGGAGACGAGGCCGAGGCCCACCGTGTCGATGGGTCCGAGAAGCTTCTTCGCTGCTACGAGGCGCGGGGGGTCCACCACCACCCGGCTGGTGAGGAGGAGCGAGAGGATGCCCACCGGCACGTTGATGAGGAAGACCCAGCGCCAGCTGAAGTGGTCGGTGATGTAGCCCCCGAGGGTGGGCCCGATGGCCGGCGCCAGCACCACCGCCATGCCGTAGATGGCGAAGGCCATGCCCCGCTGCCGGGGCGGGAAGGTGTCCGCCAGGATGGCCTGCTCGCTGGGCTGCAGCCCGCCCCCGCCGATGCCCTGCAGCACGCGGAAGAAGATGAGGAGCCCCAGGCTCGGCGCCATCCCGCAGAGGAACGAGCTCACCGTGAAGATGACGACGCAGCTCATGTAGAAGCGCTTGCGCCCGACGCGCGTCGAGAACCACCCGCTCACCGGGAGCACGATGGCGTTCGAGACGAGGTAGGAGGTGAGGACCCAGGTGCTCTCGTCCTGGCTGACCGAGAGGTTCCCGGCGATGTGGGGCAGGGAGACGTTGGCGATGCTCGTGTCGAGCACCTCCATGAAGGTGGCGAGCGTCACGGTGAGCGCGACCACCCACGGGTTGTGGCCGCCCGTGAAGCCGTGCTCCTCGTGGGGATCGGTCACCGGATCTTCACCTTCGGCTCTACGGACATCCCCGGCCGGAGCCGGTCCATCTCCGGCTGCCCCGGGTCGAGGCGGATGCGCACCGGGAGACGCTGCACCACCTTCACGTAGTTCCCGGTGGCGTTCTCGGGGGGCAGGAGGCTGTAGCGCGACCCGGTGGCCCCGGCGAAGCTCTCCACCTCGCCGGTGTAGCTCCGGGAGAGCGCGTCCACGTGGACCTCGGCCGGCTGGCCGACCCGCATGTCGCGCACCTGGGTCTCGCGGAAGTTGGCGGTCACCCACATCTCCGAGGTCTGGGTGAGCGCGAGGAGCTGCTGCCCGGGCTGCACCCGGTCCCCGACGTTCACGGACTTCCGGCCGACGATGCCATCCGCGGGCGCGACCACCTTTGCGTAGGTGAGGTTGAGCCGGGCCTGGCGGAGCTGCTCCCGCGCGACCTCCAGGTTGGCGCGGCGCGTCTCCACCGAGGCCTCGCGCGCCACGAGCTGCCGGGGGGCGTTCTGTCGGACCTCCAGCTGGTGCGCCAGCGCCGACTCGAGCCGCGACTGGCGGCCGGCCAATCTCTCCTTCGCGGCCGCCACCGCGGCCTTCGCCACGTCCGCGGTCGCCACCCGCTGGTCGAAGTCGGCCTGGGCGATGCTCTGCCCGGCGAGGAGCTCCTTCCCGCGGGCGAGCTGAAGCCTCGCCAGGGTGTCGTTCGCCACCGCCTGGTCGAGGTCGCGGCGCGCGGCCTCGAGGTCGGCCCGGGCGCTCTCCACGTCGGCGCTGGAGGTCTCGAGCGCCGCCCGGTTGTTCGACACGGTGATGGGGACGTTGGGGTGCTCCGCCTCGAGCTGGGCCTCCGCCTGGGCCACGGCCGCGGAGGCCTGAGCGAGCGCCACCTCGAGGTCGGTGGGGTCGAGCTCCACGAGGACGTCCCCGGCCTTCACGAGCTGGTTGTCGACCACGAGCACCGCGGTCACCGTCCCGGAGACCCGGGGGCTCACCGCGCTGATGTTGCCGTCGATCTGCGCGTCGTCGGTGTCCTCGTACCGCCGCTCGTAGAGCCACCAGGCGAGGAGGATCACCGCCGCCGCGGCGACGCCCAAGGCCACGCGGAGGCGCAGCGCGCGCTTCTTCGCCGAGGGGTCGGGTGCTGCCGCGGGCGCCTCGGCGCGCCCCGAGGCCTCGACCTGCCCACCGTCCATCGCCTCTCCACCCCGCCCCCCGGCAGAGGACGCCCTCGGCCGTCCGGGAGCGGCCAAGCCGCTACACTAGTCCGGCTCCGGCATCCTGCAAGCCCGGCGTGGACCCACCGAAATGGGGCGGGAGGCCGCCCTCTCTTTACCCGGGGTGCCCCACGGGGATGAGGACGACGACCTCCTCGCCCTCCGCGAGCTTCACCGCCTCCTTCGCCCCGGCGGGGTCGATGCCGCCGGTGACCACCCCGCCGAGGCCGAGGCTCACCGCCTCGAGGAGGAGGTTCTCGCTCGCCAGCCCCGCCTCGAAGTCGCCGTAGGTTCGGTCCCGGGGGCCGGTCCCCAGGCGCCCGTAGACGACGGCCACCACGAAGACCGCGGGGGCGGCGCTCACCTGCGGCTGGGTCGTGGCTGCCGAGAGGAGCGGCGTCCCCTCCCTCCCGGGGGTGAGGAGCACGAGGGCGTGCTCCGCCGGGAGGTACCGGTAGGCGCCCCTCGCGAGACCGACGACGTTCTGCGCCACCACCGCGACCTCGAGAGCGTATCGGCGCTTCGCGGAGGGCGCTGTGCGCCGACCCTCGGGCCCAGTCACCCCCTGGGCCGCCCAGAGGAGCTCGCCCACCTCCACGAGCGTGAGGGCCTTGTCGGTGTAGGTCCGCACCGAGCGGCGGGCGGCGAGCGCGGCCTCGACGCTCACCTTGCCTTCCCGCGAAGGGGCGGGGAGCGGGATCTCGGTCGGCGCGGCACGCGGTGCCGCGGGCGCGGCGAGCAGGGCGAGGGCAGTGAGGGCGGGACGGATCATGAGCATTCCCAGGGGAGGTCTTGGGACGACTTTCGCGAGCGGCGGCGCATGCTAGCGCGCGCTCCCTCCCGTTGCACGGCGCATCGGAGCCCGCCGCTTTCGGCGCCCCCCCGGGTGTCCCTTCAGGGCTTGGCGGGGTCCGGGCTGAGCCCGTTACAGAGAAGGCTTCCACGACAAGGAGGGAGCGAATGGGCCAGATGATCTCTTTTCCGCGCACCACCGGAAAACCCGCCGCCGGGTACCTCGCCGAGGCGAAGGACCCGAAGGCGCCCGGCGTCGTCGTCATCCAGGAGTGGTGGGGGCTCCAGGGCCAGATCAAGTCCGTCTGCGACCGGCTGGCCGCGGCCGGCTTCACGGCGCTCGCGCCGGACCTCTACGACGGCAAGGTGGTGCCCTACCACGACTCCGCCGCCGCCAACGCCGCCATGGCGGCGCTCGACTTCAAGGCCCTCACCTCGGAGGCGGTCCGCGGCGCCGTGCAGCACCTGAAAGCTCGGGGCGGCAAGGCCGGCATCACCGGCTTCTGCATGGGAGGAGCGGTGACCGTGATCGCCGCCGTGCACGTCCCCGAGGTGGACGCCGCGGTGACCTTCTACGGGCTCCCGCCGGAGAGCGTGGCGGCGGCGAAGGACGTCCGCGTCCCGCTGCAGGGCCACTTCGCGAAGCAGGACGACTGGTGCTCCCCGGCCGTCGTCGACGAGTTCGAGAAGAAGCTCAAGGCCGCCGGGAAGCGGTACGAGTTCCACCGCTACGACGGCCACCACGCATTCATGAACTCGGACCGCAAGGAGGTCTACAGCGACACCGCCGCGAAGCTCGCCTGGGAGCGCTGCGTGAAGTTCCTCTCGGCCGAGCTCCGCTAGGGGAGGCCGCGCCGGGCCGGCGGCGTCCTGGCCCACGGCCACCCGGGGGACTGCTATCGTGCGCTCGCCCTAGACGGCCGAACGCATGATCGAGTTCCTCGCAGAGAACCCGCTCCTCCTCCTCTTCGCGGTGGCGGGGGTCGGGTACCCGCTCGGGCGCCTCGCCTTCCGGGGGGTCTCCCTGGGCGTCGCCGCCGTGCTCTTCAGCGGGCTCGCCTTCGGGGCTCTCGACCCGCGCCTCAAGCTCCCCGAGATCGTCTACGTCCTCGGGCTCGCCCTCTTCGTCTACGCGGTCGGGCTCTCGAGCGGTCCGGCCTTCGTCGCCTCCCTGCGCCGGGACGGGGCCCGCTCGAACCTGCTCGCCCTGGGAGCGGTGGCGGGGGCGGCACTCCTCGCGGTGGTCGCAAAGCGGCTCCTCGGGCTCAGGGCCACGCTCGCCGCCGGCCTCTACGCCGGGAGCCTCACCAACACCCCCGCCCTCGCTGGCGCCCTCGAGACCGTGAAGCACATCGCCCCGGCGTCTGCCCTCGATCGCATGCTCTCCGAGCCAGTGGTGGGGTACTCCATCGCCTACCCGGCGGGCGTCATCGGCACCGTGCTCGCCATTGCCCTCGCCCAGCGGCTCTGGCGCGTCGACTACGCCGCGGAGGCGAAGGCGCTCCGCGACCTCGGGGCCACGAACGAGGCGCTCGGGAACGTGACCCTCCGGGTCACCCGGCCGGAGGCCGTGGCGCGGCCGCTCGCCGCCACGGCCCGCGAGCACGGACTCGCCGTCATCTTCGGCCGCATCAAGAGAGGCGAGCACTTCCTCCTCGCCGACGGGGACGTCGAGCTCCGGCCCGGGGACCTCCTCACCGCCGTGGGGACCGCTGGGGAGCTCGACCGGGCGGTGGCGCTCCTGGGAGAGCCCGACGAGGAGCACATCGACCTCGACCGGCGGGAGTTCGACCAGCGGCGCATCTTCGTTTCGGAGCACGCCGCCGCGGGTCGGCCCATCGAGGCGCTCGGCATCGGGCACCGCTTCGGCGCCGTCATCACCCGGGTGAGGCGCGGCGACGCCGAGCTCCTGCCGCAGCCCGGCATGGTCCTCGAGCTCGGCGACCGGGTCCGGGTGGTGGCCCCCACCCATCGGATGGCGGACGTCACCGCCTTCCTGGGCGACAGCTACCGCGACGTCTCCGAGCTCGACCTGTTCACGGTGAGCCTGGGGCTCGCGCTCGGGCTCCTCGTCGGGGTCCTCCCCATCCCGCTACCCGGCGGGGTGCGGGTCAACCTGGGCTTCGCCGGCGGGCCGCTCCTCGTGGCCCTCGCCCTCGGGGTGAAGGGGCGGACGGGCCCGCTCGTGTGGAGCCTCCCCTACGCCGCGAACCGGATGCTCCGCCAGATCGGGCTCGTCCTCTTCCTGGCCGGCGTCGGCACCCGCGCCGGGTACAGCTTCCGGAGCACGGTGGCGACGAGTGGCGGCCTCGTTCTCCTCGCCGCCGGCGCGGCCATCACCTGTCTCACCGCTGCGGGCGTCCTGTGGGTGGGCCACCGCCTCCTCCGCCTCCCCATGAGCCTCCTCAGCGGGATGCTCGCCGGCATACAGACGCAGCCGGCCGTGCTCGGGTACGCGCTCGAGCAGACCGGCAACGAGCTCCCGAACATCGGCTACACGGCCGTCTACCCCATCGCCACCCTCGCGAAGATCCTCGTCGTCCAGGTGCTCCTCGTCGGCTTGTCCTGAGGGGGCGAGACCTCCTTGCGGGGCGGCTCCCCCCGGGCCCTCCCCGGCGCGGCGTATCATCGCCGCCATGGAGCGGTCGCCTGCCTCGAGCCGGGAGGTCCTGCGCAGGGTCGCCCGGCAGGCGATGAAGGAGCGCGGGCTCGCGCCCGACTTCTCCCCGGCCGCCGAGGCCGAGGTGGCGGCGATGTCCGAGGAGGCGCTCGAGCCCGGGCCCTCGCTCCCGGACCTCCGCAACCTCCTCTGGGCCTCCATCGACAACGACGACTCCCTCGACCTCGACCAGATCTCCGCGGCCGAGCCGCTCGCCGGGGGTGGCGCGAAGGTCCTCGTCGCGGTTGCGGACGTCGACCACCGGGTGCGGGTGGGGTCGGCCGTGGACGGACACGCCCGGGCGAACACCACCTCCGTCTACACCGCGGGGGAGGTCTTCCCCATGCTCCCGGAGAGGCTCTCCACGGACCTCACCTGCCTTCGGGAGTCCCGGGACCGGCCCGCGGTGGTGGTGGAGCTCACGGTGGGGGCGGACGGAACCGTGGGGGCCTCCCGGGTCTACCGCGCGCTCGTCCGGAACCGCGCCAAGCTCGCCTACGGCTCGGTGGCGTCCTGGCTCGAGGGCGAGGCCGCCCCCCCGCCGCCCGTCCCGGCGGTGCCGGGGCTCGACGCCTGCCTCCTCCTCCAGGACCGGGTGGCGCGGGCCATGCGCGAGCTCCGCCACGAGCGCGGGGCCCTCTCCCTCGACACCCTGGAGCCGAAGCCCCTCTTTCAGGGCGAGATCCTCTCCGACCTCCGGCCCGAGGAGAGGGACCGCGCGAAGGACCTCATCGAGGACCTCATGGTCGCGGCGAACGGGGCGGTCGCCGGCTTCCTGGAGGAGCGGGGATTCCCCTCCATCCGGCGAATCCTCCGCACCCCGGAGCGCTGGGACCGCATCGTCTCCCTGGCCCGGTCCCAGGGGGAGCGACTTCCCGGGGTCGCGGACGCGCGCGCCCTGCAGCGGTTCCTCGTCCGCCGGCGAAAGGCCGACCCGGACCGGTTTCCCGACCTGTCGCTCGCGGTGGTGAAGCTCCTCGGGAGGGGCGAGTACGCGCTCCTCGTGCCGGGGAAGCCGGCCGAGGGTCACTTCGCCCTCGCGGTGACGGACTACACCCACGCCACCGCCCCCAACCGACGCTACACCGACGTCGTCGCCCAGCGCCTCGTGAAGGCGGCCCTCGCCGGCTCGCCACCGCCCTACGGCCCCGGGGAGCTCGACGAGCTCGCCCGCCACTGCACGGAGCAGGAGGACGCCGCCACCAAGGTGGAGAGGCAGGTGCGGAAGTCGGCGGCGGCGCTCCTCCTCGCCCACCGCGTGGGCGAGCGGTTCGAGGGCCTCGTCACCGGGGCCTCCGAGAAAGGGACCTGGGTCCGGATCCTCGAGCCCACGGCGGAGGGCAAGGTGGTGCGGGGCTTCGAGGGGCTCGACGTCGGGGACCGCGTCCGGGTCGAGCTCGTCCACACCGACGTGTCCCGGGGGTACGTGGACTTCCGCCGGGTCAGAGAGGGCGCATGACGTCGCCGCCGCAGAGGGCCCGGGGGATGCTCGCCTACAAGGACGAGGAGTTCATGGACAGCGACGAGGCGCGGCCACTCCGCATCCTCGCCGAGTACCTGGGCCCGCTCCACAGCTTCCGGAGCCAGCGGGTCCAGGACACCATCGTCTTCTTCGGCTCGGCGCGGCTCGCTCCGGACGGCCCGCTCGGCCGCTACTACGAGGAGGCCCGGGAGCTGGCGCGCCTCCTCACCACCTGGTCGAAGGGGCTCGCCGACCACCGACACCGCTACATCGTCTGCTCCGGGGGAGGGGGCGGGATCATGGAGGCGGCGAACCGCGGCGCCTCGGAGGCCGGGGGGATCACCGTGGGGCTCAACATCGGGCTCCCCCACGAGCAGCGCCCGAACCGCTACATCACCCGCGGGCTCTCCTTCGAGTTTCACTACTTCTTCATGCGCAAGCTCTGGTTCGCGCACCTCGCCCGCGCGCTGGTGGTCTTCCCGGGGGGGTTCGGGACCCTCGACGAGCTCACCGAGATCCTGACCCTCGCCCAGACCCGCAAGCTCGACCGGCGCATCCCCATCCTCCTCTACGGGCGGGCCTACTGGGAGGAGGTCATCGACTTCGAGGCCCTGGCGCGCCACGGGATGATCGACCGCGCCGACCTCGGCCTCTTCCAGTACGTGGACACGCCGGGGGCCGCCCTGGCACTCTTGCGCGACGAGCTCGAGCCCGGAGGCGAGGAGGAGGTCCCCGCCTTCGCGCGGAGCGAGACCCCCGAGCCTCAGGCCGGAGGGGGCGAGGCCCCGAAGCCCGGGAGCGAGTGAACGGAGCGAGGTGGAGCATGAGCGCGTCGAGCCGGTTCTCCGCCGTGGAGTGGATCGTGAAGACCGACACCGTGGGCGTGCGGGTGAACACGCTCGGCCCGGGACAGTCGACGCCCTGGCACTTCCACACCGCCATCACCGACAACGCCTTCGGCCTCGACGAGGGGGTCGAGGTCCACCTCCGGGAGCCGGACCTCCTGGTCCGGCTCCCCCCCGGGGCGCGCCAGGAGATCCTGCCGCGGCGGGTCCACAAGCTCGTGAACCGATCCGACCAGCCGGCGCGCTACCTCCTCGTGCAGGGCATCGGCACCTACGACTTCGTCGAGGTCCCGTAGCAGAGCCGTCCGGCGCAGGTTTAGCAGAGCCGTCCGGCGGGAGGCCGATCTCCGCCCCGCCCACCCTTCCCCACGTGCCCTGCGGGGCGCCCACCGCCCATTTCACGGGACGTGCGTGGGTGGCAACCTTTTGGTTCGATCCCGGTTGCTACGGGAAAGGAGCCGGATGCCAGAGGCCGGCGCCACCCAAGGGAGATCCCAATGAAGTCCATCGTCTCGAAGGCTGCCACCCTCGTCTTCGTCGCCGGCCTCGGAGTCCCATGCTTCGCCGCCGAGGTGGACACCCGGGAGGCGAACCAGCAGGCCCGCATCGCCCAGGGCGTGCGGAGCGGCCAGCTCACCCCCGGGGAGACGGCCCACCTGGAGCGGAAGGAGGCCGGCATCCACCGGGAGATCAGGCAGGAGCGGGCCGCGAACGGCGGGCACCTCACCGCCGGCGAGCGCGCCCAGGTGAACCGCCAGCAGAACCGCACCTCGCGGCAGATCTACCGCGCGAAGCACAACAACCGGAAGATGTAGCGCCGCCGGCCCGCTCGCGGGACGGCGCCCCTCGCACCCTCAGGGCCGGACGCCGCGGACGGCCGTCCGCACGCAGCGGATGTCCACCCCGCCATCCGCGCGGGCCCGGGGCGCGAACCCCCGGGAGGTCCGGGATAGGAGCAGCGAGCGCACCTCCTCCTTGGGCGCGGCCGGGCTCCCCCGGTCGAACCACTCGTCGAAGTCGAGCTCGATCTCCTCTTCGGCGGTCGCGAGCTCGCGAAGTCCGGCGGCGGCGAAGAGGTCGAGCATCTCCCCCGGCGTCAAGGTCCTCGTGTGCGTCCGGTCCCGGGCGTTCTCCACGGCGCCCGCCCAGGCCGCCCCTGCCGGGTCGGGGTCCCCGCTGAGGTCGAGGGCGACGACGATCCCGCCTGGCTGGACGAGCGCCGCCTGGCGGGCGAGGAACGCCCCCGGCGACTCCAGGTGGTGGAGGACGTTCCGCGACACGGCGGCGTCGAACGAGCCCGTCCCCTCGAGGTCGAACACCGACCGCTCCTCGAATCGCGCCCGATCGCCGAAGCGGGCGCAGCGGAGGCGGGCTCGCTTCACCATCTCCGCCGAGAGGTCGACCCCCCATACCTGGCAGCCCGAGTCCAGGAAGGCCTCGGCCACGAGCCCCGGGCCGCACCCGGCGTCGAGGAGGCGGGCGCCGGAACGGAGCGCCGCGAAGGCGACGAGGCGCGCCAGCGAGGCCGCGTCCCGGGTCACCTTGGCCTTCTCGAACTGCGCCGCCTGGCGGTCGAAGGCCTCGGCGAGGTCCCGGTCGTGCTGGGATTCCGCGGGCTTTCGGGTCATCGCCCCCCTTCATAAGCGGGCCTTCCGATAGCCGCCGCCGTCCGCCGCGCCGGGGGTCCGCCGCGGGCCCGGAGCCGGGGCCTCCCGGCAGGGCGGCCGGGGCGGGTCGGGACTATGCTCCCCGCCATGAAAAAGAGGCGCCTGGGAGTCCTGACCGGCGGGGGAGACGTCCCCGGCCTGAACTCGGTCATCAAGAGCATCGTCTACCGCGGGCAGGAGAACAACTGCGAGGTGACGGGCATCCGGAAGGGCTGGGAGGGGCTCACGAACGTGAACCTCGACGACCCGGCGAGCCGGAGCCGGTACATCGTGAAGCTCGACACCGACAACACCCGCACCATCGACCGGACCGGCGGCACCGTGCTCCACTCGAGCCGGACGAATCCGGCCCGGATGAGGGTCCTCCCGGCGCACCTGAACCCGCAGGACGTGGCCACCAGCGCGGGCGCGGGCGGCGCCGTCACCTACGACCTCACCCCGCAGGTGCTCCGGAACTTGGAGCGGCTCGAGATCGACGCCTTGCTCGCCATCGGCGGCGACGACACCCTGAGCTATGCGGCGAAGCTCCACACCAAGGGCTGCCGGGTGATCGCGATCCCCAAGACGATGGACAACGACGTCCAGTTCACCGAGTACTGCATCGGCTTTTCCACGGCCATCACCCGGGCCACCGACGCAGTGGAGAGGCAGCGCACCACGGTGGGCTCCCACGAGCGCATCGGCATCTTCCGCATCTTCGGCCGGGACGCGGGATTCACGGCGCTCTACACCGCCCACGTCACCTCGAACCGCTGCGTCATCCCCGAGTTCAAGGTGAAGCTCGAGAGGCTCATCGACCTCCTCATAGAGGAGAAGCGCGAGAACCCGAGCAACTACGCGCTCGTCGTCCTCTCGGAGGGGGCGGAGTGGGAGGGATACAAGGTGCAGGAGTACGGGGAGCCCGACCCCTACGGCCACCGGAAGAAGGCGAGCGTCGCCGAGGTCCTGAGCGACGAGATCAGGAAGCGGACGGGAGAGGACACCATCGTCTCCGACCTCACCTACGACCTGCGCTCCGGGGACCCGGACTTCATCGACAAGCTCGTGGCCTCGACCTTCGGGACCATGGCGCTCGACGCCGTGCTCGAGGGGAAGAGCGGGCTCATGTCCGCGCTCGTGAACGGATGCTACGAGCTCGTGCCCATCCCCGACCCGAAGCTCGGTCCGCGCATGGTCGACGTGGCGACCATGTACAACACCGATCGCTACCGGCCCATCTACTCGAACAAGCGCGGACTCCCGGTCTTCCTGAACCGCGTCGTCCCCCCGCGCTAGAGGCGCTCGCGAAGGGGCCGGCCGTCCGAGAGAAGGCGGCCGGCCCCGGGCGCTCGGAGAGGCGGGCTAGTCCGCGTCGAGGAGCGCCGTCTTCCGGGCGGCTTTCGCCTCCGGTGCCTTCTCGCGGCTCGCCGGATAGGGCTTCGCCCCCATGAGCCCCTCCCAGAGGATCCGGTTGTACCGGGCGGCGTCCACGAGGTCCTCCTTCGAGAAGTTCATCCCGCGGGTCTTCTCGGCCCAGTAGGCGGCGTCGTGCGTGGGGAGGAGCCTCGGCCCGGCGGCCGCCGTGGGGAGCGGCAGCGTCGTTCCGGAGAGCAGCGCGGAGGGAGTGGCCTCGAACGACCAGGCCTTCTGGTCGAGGTCGAAGACGTCCGTCATGGGCTCGGCGCGGGTGTCGTAGAGCCCGAGGCGGCCGACGCCCAGGACCTCGGTGATGGTGCGGATGAGGTTCACGGTGGTGTAGCGGTGGTTCACCACCGCTCCATGCTTCACGTAGGGGCCGACCACGAAGGCGGTGGTGCGGTGGGCGTCCACGTGGTCGGGGCCGTCCTGGGCATCGTCCTCGACAATGAAGACGAGGGTGTCCTTCGCGTAGGGGCTCTTGGCGACCGCGGCGAGGAGTCGGCCCACCGCGTAGTCGTTGTCGGCCACCTCGAGCTCGGGAGTGTTCACGCCGGAGATGGCGTTCCCGTAGTTACCGGTGTGGTCGGCCATGAGCCGGACCAGGCTCAGGTTGGGGAGGTTCCCGCTCGCGACGAAGGCGTCGAACTCGCTCTCCCACTCCTGCTCCCGGTAGAAGTCGGCGTAACCGGTGTCGAAGCCTCGGAAGTAGGGGTCGGTGAGGCTCGCGAGCTGCGGGTTCGCCCCGTAGGCCTGGAAGGGGTCCGGGGTCGCGCCGGTCTTCGCGAACGGGGGCGTCTGCCGGGCGATGTAGAAGGGCTTCGTCGCCGGGCTCCCGAGGAGGCTCAGGCTGTAGCGGGTGAGGTCGATGAGGAAGCCGTAGTTGCGGACGGTGAGCCCCTTGCGGAGCGCCGCGTTCCAGAGGTAGCCCTGCTGCAGGTCGGCGCCCGGCCCGTCCGGCGCCGCCACGTTGCCGGTCCCGGGCAGGGTGTCCGGGTCGAGGGTCGCCGCCAGCGGGTCAGCGGCGATGCGGGCCGCTCCCGAGAGGCCCACGTTCACGTTGCGGTTCGTGCCCTCCCAGTCGTAGGAGCCGCCGCGGGTGAAGTTGCAACCCGGGCCGCCGAGCGGGCTGCAGGCGTAGTTCACTGGCAGCATCTTGGCGCCGGCGTCCGACTCGCGCCCCGAGGTGCTCCAGGGCCAGCCGTTGCCGCTCACCTCGCCGGAGGCGAAGAAGTTGTCGAGGGCCACGAACTGCGAGGCGGCCGCATGCAGGTTCGGGGTCGTCGCTTTCGGGAACTCGGCGAGGCTCGGGTCCCCGTTCCCCACGCCGAGGTCGCCGAGGATCTGATCGTAGGTCCGGTTCTCCTTGATGATGTAGATGACGTGGTGGATGGCCTTGCGGAGGGCCTCGAAGGTCTCCCGGTCCCGGCGGCCGGGCTCGTAGAAGGCGTTGTTGTTCTCCGCCACCCGCCAGGTGAGCCGCTCGAGGGTCTCCCGGTCGGGCACCGGAACGGTCTGCAGGCCGCCCTTGTTCAGGTTCTCGATGTACTCGTTCGCCTCGAACTTCACCGGGGTGTTCGCGACCGGGCACGGGTAGGTCTGGTAGCCCAGGCAGTTGCCGGGGTTCGGTCCGGGGACGCTCTTCGTGTTGACGACGTAGAGCACGGACCCGTCCGCGACGACGTCGGACGGGTACCAGGCGGTGGGGATGAGCCCGCGCACCCGCAGGTGGTCTCGCTCGATCACGGCGATGGAGTTCGTGCCCCGGTTCGTCACGTAGAGGGTGTGTCCGTCGGGGGAGAGCGCAATCGAGTTCGGGGAGGCGCCCCGGTAGCGGGGGAGCCCGGCATCGTCCCGGTCGGCGTCCGGGCCCACCGTGGGCGTGCTTTCCTTGACCTGGTTCGTCGAGGTGCTGATGGCGTAGAGGAGGTCGGCGTTGTCCGTGGTCACGTAGAGGGTGTCCTGGGAGGCGCTGAGCACCATGCGGTTCGGGTTCCCGAGCACCGGGATCCGGGTCTTCACCGAGGGGGTGGCGCCGGAGATGTCGACGACCACGATCTCGCGGTCGCGCTCGCTGGAGACGTAGGCGGTGGCGTTCCCGGCGATGGCGACCGAGTTGGGATACTCGCCGCCCGGGGTGCCGCTCACCCCTCCGCTCTTCCCCGGGCGGAGGTCCTGGTCGACCACCTTGCCGGTCGCGAGCTCGACCACCGAGATGGAGTCGTTGTAGCGGTTGGCGACGACGAGGCGCGTCCCGTCCGCGGTCACGGCGAGGCCCTGCGCCGTGGGCCCCTGCTCGAGGCCATTCCCGCTCGTGTGGCCGAGCGCCAGGGGCGGGTTCACCTCGGCCCAGGTCCCGCTCGACTGCGCGAAGACGTGGACCTCGTCGTCGCCGCCGCCGGACACGTAGAAGTGGGAGCCGTCCGGCGAGAAGGCGAGGCCCACGTAGGTGTCCGGCACCTGCAGGACCTGCTTCTGGACCGCCTTCCCCTGGCTGACGTCGAAGACGAACACGTACTCGTTCGAGTCCGCGACGACGATGGGCAGGTAGCCCGGGGTCCACCCGGGCGCGGTGCCGGCCGCCTGGTCGTAGTTGTTGTTGTAGCCGCTGGTGATGGCGACGAGCGTCTTGTGGTCGGGGCTGAGGGCGAGCGAGATGGGCTGGCCGGCGACGAAGTTCGGGAAGTCCTTCAGTCCGGGGTTGAGCTCCTGGTAGGTGGAGCCCGGCGCCGCGGTCGGGGTGATGTACTGGCTGGAGGGCACCCAGGTGGCGCCAGGGGGCGGTTGCCAGGCGAGCAACGCGCCGAGGAGGGACACAGCTGCCGCGTTCGCGATCATCGTTCACTCTCCGGAGACGGCTGACGCCCACTTCGGTTCGGAAGCCGAGCCCGCCACCCGCCGTCTCCAGGAAGGGCCGCGGTCTCGGCCTGGTCACTGTGCTCCGCCTGCCCGTGCCCTCACCGTGAACAAGGCGCAGCAACCGCGTGACCACTCCCGGTCGGCCCGGCCGGGGGTTCACGCCCCGCGAGGGGGCGAGGCCGACGATCCCGGCCGGCAATTTTGCTCGCCTCGGGCCGCGATCACCCGCCGCCGGGGGAGCCGGAACGGGGGTTCCTCGTTCTGTCACGGAGCGTTCGCGGAACGGACGCCGGCGGGCGAGAACATCCCTCGCCCCACGCCACCCGCGCTCGCAGAAAGAGGAGAGACGCACATGGCCACGACCCGACGGAACCGGTCCCACCGCACGCTTCGCCTGGGAGGCGCGGCGGCGCTCCTCGTCCTCGCCTCCGGTGCGTACGCCGATCCGGACTCCGAGAGCATCTACCCGGAGCAGTCGGTGACGCGGACGCAGGCCGACCTGGAGGGCCGCGTCACCGCGGAGGACCAGCCCTTCGCCTACGTCGTCGACGCGTCGACGGCGAGCCAGGGGGTGGTCGCCGTCGGCTATGACCTCGGCCTCGGGTCCGGCATCTCCGCCATCCGCCCCATCCCGGTGGTGCTGCAGAACGAGGGCATCGCCAACGGCTTCACGCTGAGCTACGGCGCCACGAACTGGCTCGAGCCCACCGTGAACCTGATCGTGACCTCCAACCTCTCGAACAACACCTCGAGCGTCGACGGGATCGCGGGGCTCAAGGTGCAGCTCACGAGCCCCGACTCCCCCTGGCGCGCCGCGGTGATGGGCGGCGGGCTCCGGGAGGGCCTGAGCCAGGCCTTTGGCACCTGGGTCCGCGGGATCGGAAGCTTCGGCACCGGCCCGCTGCTCGTCGAGGCGAACGTCTACGTGGAACACGTCTTCCAGGCGGGAAGGGACGGCGCCGACTTCATGGCGACTCTCGGGGCCGACTACCGCGTCCTGCCGTTCATGCGAGTGGGCGCCGAGTGGGTCGGGCAGGACCTCGAGGAGACCTTCGACCCCGGTGACGAGGGCGGGTCCCGCATGGGCCTCGGCCCGAACGTGGCGTTTGACCTCGACCGCGGCCGATACCAGATCGTCGTCACCGGGCTCTTCGGTCTGAACGCGATCTCGCCGACGGCCATGGTGCGCGCCGGCCTGCTCGGAAGCTTCTAACCGAGCGAGGTCCGCGGCACGGCCCAGGGTCTCCGCCTGAGACCCCGGGCCGCGCGCAGCGACGAGAAGCGTCCGCCGACGCCGGCGGTCCGCCGCTTGCTACCCGTCTCGCGCGTGGCACGGCAAGCGGCACGGGGCTCGCGGCTCCTCCTCCCGGGGCGGGAGCCCTTCGTCCGCGAGCGGCGAG
>Ga0335077_10005297_pt1 | contig 15818 bp, 11 predicted proteins | sample Lox_Sample_31_FD_207151 | JGI IMG/M metagenome (GOLD analysis project Ga0335077, IMG submission 207151) | Soil microbial communities from Loxahatchee National Wildlife Refuge, Florida, United States - Lox_Sample_3.1 | ecosystem: Environmental > Terrestrial > Soil > Wetlands | place: USA...
CAACTTCAATGCCACGGGCGGCGTCCGTCTGTGCCTGCGGCTCCAGCGGGAATCCAGCGTGCGGAGGTGGGGGGGTGGACGGCAGGGGGAGGGGCGCACGCGGTGGGAGAGCGTGGGTGGGGGCGTTGATGTTACCTCCCCGGCCACGGGGCAGACGCAGTGCTACGACCCCAGCAACGCGCTGACCGCCTGCGGGAACGTGACGACGGTCACGAGGGAACCGCGACGATGTTCGTCGTCGTGGGCCATTGCGCGGCCGAGTGGATCGCGGTAGAGTTGCCGTCGTCGCGTCCCCGTATGAGAGAACACGCGAAGCTGCGTGTCTCGTCAAGAAGGTGGCGCTCAAGCAACTCCGACTGGTCGCTCGAGCTGGGCACGTCCCCAATGGAGGGTGACGGCATGGCAATGACAGCGCCATCTACGGCGGGCACGCCGACGCCGATGACCTTGAGCGCCCGCTGGGTTCAATTGATCCTCGGCATCGCGGGAATGGTTGCGATCGCCAATCTCCAGTACGGGTGGACGCTCTTCGTCAATCCGATTGATGCCAAGTTCCACTGGGGGAAGGCGGCGATCCAGGTCGCGTTCACCCTCTTCGTCTTGGCCGAGACCTGGCTGGTGCCGTTCGAGGGCTACCTGGTCGACCGCTTTGGCCCTCGGCTGCTGGTCGCCCTCGGCGGCGTTCTCGTCGGAGTGGCCTGGTGGATCAACGCCGGCGCCAGCTCGCTGATCATGCTCTACACGGGCGGCGTGGTCGGGGGGGTGGGGGCCGGGATCGTCTACGGCACGAGCGTCGGCAACGCGCTCAAGTGGTTCCCCGATCACCGCGGGCTGGCCGCCGGCCTCACGGCCGCCGCGTTCGGCGCCGGCTCCGCGCTCACCATCGTGCCGATCGCCAGCATGATCAGCCAGCGCGGCTACGAGACGGCCTTCGTGTCGTTCGGCATCGGGCAAGGCATCGTGGTCATCCTGGCGGCGTTGCTGATGCGCGCCCCCCGGGCGGGGGATGTCCCTGAGGTCGGCCAGCCGAGCGTCGAGCAGTCGAGCCGCGAGTTCACCCCGCTCGAGATGCTCAAGGCCCCGCCCTTCTGGTTGCTGTACGTCATGATGACGATGCTCGCCATGGGCGGACTGATGGCGACGGCCCAGCTCGGACCGATTGCGGGCGATTACAAGGTCGCCAAGGTTCCGGTGTCGCTCTTCGGCCTCACCATGGCCGCCCTCCCCTTCGCCCTCTCGCTCGATCGGATCCTCAACGGCCTCACCCGCCCGTTCTTCGGCTGGGTGTCCGATCACATCGGTCGCGAGAACACGATGTTCATCGCGTTCGGGCTCGAGGGCCTCGGCATCTTGCTGCTGATCACCTTCGCCCACGTCCCAGTCCTCTTCGTCGTGTTCTCTGGCCTCGTCTTCTTCGCGTGGGGTGAGATCTACAGCCTGTTCCCCGCTACCTGCGGAGATCTCTTTGGCCGCAAGTTCGCGACGACCAACTACGGCCTCCTCTACACGGCGAAGGGCACCGCGTCGCTGCTCGTTCCCCTCGGCAACGTGGTGAAAGGCGCGACCGGGAGCTGGATGCCGATCTTCATCCTCGCCATCGCCTTCGACTGGATCGGCGCCATCCTGGCCCTCTTCGTGTTGAAGCCCCTGCGCAAGCGCTGGGTCTCCGGACAGGCCCGGGCGGCCGCTCCGGCGGTGGCGCCGACACCCGTCCCGAGCCGTCGTTGACGGAGGGGACGTCGGGGCCGTGGACAAGAAACGTTTGCCCCTCCACTGACGTGCGTGGCCTGATCAGACGGCACGCTTGGGCTGCCGGCGCCAGCGCCGCCGTACTACTGGTGGGCTACTGCGTGTGGCTCGTCTAGGGAAAAGGGGCTCAGTACCGAAACTCGGACCATCGCCCACGTGTTCCACCGCTACCGAGGCCGATCAAGTCACGCCGTCGAGCGTGGAGGACAGCGTTCTGAGACGCCGGGCGACCCGCGCGTCTCCTCGGTCAGGGCGCGCCATCTTAGAGAACGAAGCGGTCCTCGTCGTACCCGTACTCGGTCGGTGTCAGCTGAATCACCGTGTGGAGCGGTACCTGCAAATGGGGGCACTCGTCTTGAGGTTTTCCCATGAGGTAGCCGTACAGGGCACGAATCACCGCCCGGTGAGCAATTATCAAGACCGGTGATCGCTGACGCTCGAGCTCGACGATGACAGGCTCGAGGCGCTGGATCACATCCGCATACGATTCGCCCCGCGGATAGCGGTAGCGGAACTTGTCTCGAGCCCGCGCGGCGAAGTCCTCGGGCATCTGCGCCTCGATCTCATCATAGGTAAGCCCCTCGCACACGCCCGCGTCGATTTCGTCGAGCGCCCGCCAAGCCTGCGTTTCGTGACCGAGAGGGGCAGCCGTGGCGACCGCGCGCTGCAGGGTGCTCGTCCACACGACCGGGCGAGTCGTCCGCGCGCGCACGAACGAGGCGAGGAGGTCCGCGTACTCCTTCCCGTACGCCGTGAGGGGGGCGTCCCCGCCGATCCGGCCGACGACGTTGAACTCGCTCTCGCCATGCCTGGTTAGCCAGATGGGGCGATCCGTGGGCCTGACCTGCATGAGAAAAAAGACCAACCGCGAAGATAGGTAACCCTCGACACGGCTCGAAATGACCCGCTTTCCGGCATCGACGAGCTTCACGTAGCTGCCCTCGTCGTCCTCGACCGGAACGTAGGTTCTCGCGTATTGAGCGATCCTCGCCTGAAAGTCGCAGAAGGCTTCCTCGGCACCAATACCCGCATAGTCGGGCAAGCCGAGCTTGTTGCGCCGGATGTTGGCGTCAATGATCCTCGGATCATCGCAGATCGTTTCAACGAAGAGGTGGGGCACCGCGGCGGCAGCGCACCTTTGCCGGATGATATCCCTCCGGCACCGTTCGGCGTTCGTCGCGTCGTAGATGCCGACTTCGCCGCCCTTCTCAAACCAGTCGAGCAGGTCATCGAGGGCGGCCATGGCGAACCTCTCGCGCTCAGCCCGTGTCGCGGTGTTGTCCGGTGCGAAATATCCCGCGAGCTGCTTTGCGCCGGCACGCGCGCGGCGATAGTCCCCGACATTGACCCAAAGGGTCCGGTATCCGAGCCACGAGATATACCGCTGGACCTTCCGAGCAACGAAGGTCTTGCCGCGGGCCGGCAGACCAACCATTACGAGCGCCAACTTTTGGCCTCCAGGCCTGTGCGGCGTCATGTGGCCAGTGTACGCCGCCGAGCTCCACCTCGAGCTGCGCAAAAGCCTCTCGCTCGGCGAGAGAGAGGAGCTCCCATCGAATGCCGTAGTTCATCCTCGTTAGGTGCGCCAGAATGCGCCGGAGTCAGCCATGATGGGAACGAAATGGGCACGATCCGCGCTCCGGGAGGATTCGTCGACGCATAACCGCTAGGAAACAATGGTGGGCAGGGACGGGATTGCATCGCCGACACCAGGATTTTCAGTTCTCGTCGTTGAAAATGCGCGTGGCGGACTGCAAACGGGTTCGAACCCGAACCCGTGGGTTCGGCCGATACTGTAAGCCTCGAGGAGATCCCGGACGGGATCCGGCGCATCATCTTGCCGCTAGTCCAGATTGGAACCATCAGATTGCCAGGAGTCGCTCAAGAGACCCCGTTTGGAGCCGCGGTCGGGGCTGTATAGCTGCAGGGTTTCGAATGACCGTGACCCCTTCGAGAGTGTAGGAATCACCAAAGGGGCTCTATTATCGGCAAGATGCGGAGCCTGACAACTATATTGTCTGGCATTCATGTTGCTCTGCCGCAGGATGCGCCCTTCGATCGGCTCGTGCCCCGGGACGGGGCGAGCTCCAGCCCGGCCGCACCGCCGCGCTCCACGGCAGTCGACAGTGCGTCGATCTGCCAGGTGAGGCGGTCGAGTTCGAGCGCGAACAATCTGTCGCGACCGGCGGTTTCGGCCGCAACGGCGCGTGAGATCTGGTGAGCGGTGCTCGCCGTCTGAGCGGCCGGCGGCGGGGGGTCCCCGTGAAGCGCCACTGGCAGGTCAGTGAATCTGCGCCGCAGGTGGTCCCGGACCCGGGCCCATTCGCGACGGGGCGCGACCGCCGATCCCAGCTCTCGGAGCGCGTTCAGGCTCAGGAGCATGCGCTGCAGCGCGACGACAGCGACGAACGTGGCCTGCAGACGATCCACATCGGCGCCAGGCTCGGACGCGACACGCTGGAACGAGGCCTGGAGGTTCGTGTCGTCGACGCCGGCGCGCCGGTGCGTCCTTTCCAGATCGGCCTCCGAGACGGTGTCGCCGGCCGGCCCCGCCAGCACTCGATCGGCGTAGAGCGCCGTCGATACCAGCGCCGCCTCGATCATGGCGGGGAGAGTGCGCCGCTCGAACGACGGCCAGAGCAAATAGCCGCCGGCGAGCGCGAGCCCCCCGCCGACGCACGTGTCGACGACGCGCAGCATCCCGACCCGCCAATCCGACCCGGCGCCCAGAAGTGTCTCGAACGGGACGATCCCGGCGGACAGAAAGAAGATCGCCAGCGCGTAGTTCAGGGGCAGCACCGCGATCGTGGCGAAGAAGGCCGTGGCGCTTGCCACCCCCCGCGCCGCGGCGCCGCCGAGAACCTGGACGAGCAAGACGCCGGCGGACACGCCCGCGATCGTGCCGGTCAGGCGCTGGCCGGCGCGCGTCAGCGTGCTGCCAGCATAGGGCTTGAGTACGATGGTGGCCGTCAGCGGGATCCAGTACCCGAATGGGGGAGCGAGCGTCGCCTCGATCGCGACGGCCACTGCGGTGACGACACCGTAGCGCAACGCGTGCCGCGCGACGATCGAGCGGCGATCGAAGATCGTCGACAGCGGCGTCAGTAACTGCTCGAGCAACCGCACAGGGCGGCGGCTGGGATCGGCCTCGGCCAGCACCGGCACAGACGAGGGCTCGTCGTCGCCATGGGCCACGCGCAGAGCCTGAGTGATTCCCATCGCGAGCAGACGTTGAATCTGCTCGTCGCCTTCCGCCGCCACGGCGCCGATGGGCGGGCCTTGCATGGAGTCGGCTGGCGGCGCAGTGTCCGTGATGCCGCCGGTCGACCGTGTCAGACTCGCGCGCTCCAGCGCGGCGACGACCTGGGCAATCCCGGCCGCGTTCGCATGGCGCAGGAGCAGGCGGGCCACAGCTTGTGCGCCCTGGGCGAGCGCGGAGGAGAACGAGCTCTCCAGGGCGGCTGACGATGGCCGGGCGGGAGCTGAGGGCATGTCCGCCCCGCCGGAGCTGGCGACCGCCGTCGCTGATGTCGTCCCGGCGGACCCGGGCTCGACACGGAGCTCGATCCAGACAGCGGCGAGAGAGAAGATCCGGTCGGCCAGCTCGATCAACGCGACGAGGCGCTGCACCGGGCGGCTCGCCGCCGCCTGACGCCGCCGCGTGTCGAGCGCAAGCATTCGGGCAGCAGCAATGGCGGATCGCACCCGGGTCTCCCTCGAGGGACCGTAGTCGTGCGCCGGCGAGCCCGGGGCCGCGGCCGTGTCGCCGGACATGGGCAGGAGGTATTCCGCGAGGACGGCGTAGCACTGTGCGGTCCGCTCGGCGAGCGGACGATTGCGCCGGACGAGACGTGTGGCCCACGCCAGCGCAATAGCCCAGGCGCCGCCCGCGAGGAACAGCACCCCGCGCGCGGCCGCAGCGCCGATGCTCCGGTCGGCCGCGGGCAATCCGATTTCGAGGAATACCCACGCCACGGGCAACGCCATCGTCGCCGCGGCGTCGCCGTAGACACCCGCCATGCCGAGCAGCACGCCCCAGCCCAGCATCGCGAAGGCAGCGGTCACGGGATGCGCTCCGGCCAGGACACCGCTCGCGACGGCGGCCGCGCCGAACACGGATCCCGTGGCGAGCCGCACGAGCCATCCGCGATCCTCGGTCAGATCGCCGAAGGCGAGCAGGAACGCGGCGAGCGCGATGACGTTCAGCGACGGCCACGAGAGCGTCTGCCCAGCGAGCAGCGGCACCATCAATCCGAGGGTGCCGCGGACCGCCAATCGGAGGTCGAGCGGCTCCCGCTCGACGGTGAAGAGCCCGCGCCCCCATCGCGCGACATTGTCGAGCCGCCCGGCCACGGAATGCGGTGGGCTACGCGGACGGACCGCCGGCGGTCTCGCGATGCCCTCCCGGCGACGGCGTCCGAATAATACGGAGGATCGCCTCGGGACGCGCCGGCATCTGCAGGCGCTCGACGCCAGGGAATGCCGCCAGCGCGTCGACCACCGCGTTCATGATCGTCGGCGGGGCCGCGCTCACGCTCGCTTCCGCGCATGCCTTGGCGCCGAGCGCATTTGTCGAGCAAGCCAGGCCGTTGTCGATGCGCGAGATCCAGGGCAGATGGACGGCCCGCGGCAGCGCATAGGTCGAGAGCGAGTCCGCCGCGAGCCGCCCGGTGGCCACGTCGTAGACGCCCTCCTCGAAGAGCGCCTGCCCGAGGCCCTGCGCGAGACCGCCGTGCACCTGTCCGTCGACGGCGCCCGGGTTGACGACGACGCCGAAGTCGTCCACCGCCGTGTATGCGACCAGCAGCGCCTGACCGGTCTCTGGATCGATCTCCACCTCGGCGGCGTGGCAGCCATTCGCCGAGCTGCCCTGCTGGAGCGTTGCCGTCGAGTGGACATCGAGCGCCCCTGGCTCGCTCGCCGCGAGCTCGAGCACCGTGCACGTGAACGCGCGGCTGCCCACACGAAAGACGCCCTCGTCGAACGTGACTGCATCGAGCGGCAACGTCCAGCGCGCGGCCAGCCGCGCTCGTCCCTTCGCGATCACGTCGTGCACGGCCTGTTCCGCCGCCGCCGAGCTGGTGAGGAGCGACTTCGAACCCCCAGTGCCGCCGCTGACCGGCAGGGCCGCAGTGTCGCCCTCGCCGACCGTGACCGCAGCGGGATCGAGGCCCAGTCCGCGGGCCAGTAATTCGACCACGGGTCGCGCGTGGTCCTGACCGGTCGACTGCGTGCCGACGACGACATGCACGTGGCCGTTCGCCAGGAAGCGGACGGACGCGCTCTCCTGCGGCAACGTCTCGTCCATGATGCGCGCGGTCGCAAGGCCCCCGTTGGCTTCGAGATAGTTCGCGAAGCCGAAGCCGCGCAGCCGGCCACGGCAGGCGCTCTCGGCGCGGCGCGCGGGGAAGCCGGCATAGTCCGCCTGGGCCAGGCACCGCCGCTGGTTGTCGAGAAACTGCCCGCCGTCGACCTCGAGGCCCGTCACCATGGTCACGGCCGAGCGCGTCGGCTCGAGGAGATTGCGAGCGCGCAACTCTGCGTGGTCCATGCCGATCTGCCGGGCGGCGTGGTCGATCACCCGCTCGAGCACGTACGTTGCCTCCGGTCGACCGGATCCTCGGTAGGCGTCGAGTGGTACGGTGTTGGTGAACACACCGCGCACGCGAACGCTCACCGCGCCGAGGCGATAGGCGCCGGCCTGAACCGATGCGCCGCACGCCGTGGCCACGAAGGGTGTGTACTGCGAGAGATAGGCGCCCAACCGAACGGTCGTGTCGACCGAGAACGCCAGAAATCGGCCGTCGGGATCGAGGGCGAGTGCGGCGTCGGTCACGTGATCGCGGCCCTGCGTATCCGACAGGAACGCCTCCCGACGGGAGGCGCACCACTTCACCGGCCGGCCCAGCGCGCGGGCGGCCCACAGGACGAGCGCCTGCTCGGGATACGCGAAGATCTTCGACCCGAACCCGCCGCCGACGTTCGGCGTGAGCACGCGAACGTGGCTCGGCGGAATTCCGAGCGCGCGCGCGCTGACCCGGCCGACGAAGTGGCCGCCCTGCGTGTTCGCGATGAGGGTATACCGGCCGGCGGCGGCGTCGTAGCAACCGATCGCCGCGCGCGGCTCGATCGCGTTCACCACGATCCGCGGATTGCGGAGCCGCAGCCGCGCGACGTGGGCCGCGCCGTCGAGCGCGGCCGCGACCGCGGCCGCGTCTCCCGTGTGCCAGTCGAAGCACACGTTGTCGGGAGCAGTGCTCCAGATCGCCGCCCCAGGCGTCACGGGGCCCAGCGGATCGACGACGGCGGGCAACGGCTCGTAGTCGACGCCGATGCAGTGGGCGGCATCGACCGCCTGGGCCGGCGTTTCGGCAACGACGAACGCCACGCCATCTCCCAAGTGACGGACGCGGTCGGCGGCGAGAAGCACGCGATCGGCTGCAATCGCCGGTTGGCCGGCCGGCGCCGGGAGCGGCATCATGCACGGCAGCGGGCCAAGCGACCCGGCCAGTTCAGCGCCCGTCACCACGCACAGGACGCCCGGTTGCTCGCGCGCTCGACTGACATCAACCGATCGTAGGCGAGCGTGCGCATGAGGTGACCGCAGGATGAAGCCATGAGCCTGACCCGCGAGCTGTACGTCGTCGACGTAGGTCCCGGCCCCGCGGACGTAGCCGTCCCCGTCGCAGGCGAACCCATCCAGATCGTTCAGGGCTACCACCGCATCGCGCACGCCGCTCTCCATTTCTCCCGAGATCCGCGTCGCATCACTCCGTCACCGTCGCTTGGAGTATCGCATGCGCTTGCGCGTTCCGCGGCTGGCTCGCCCGCGGCGCGCCGTGGGACGCCGCGCGACGGGTCCGGCGTGCGCTCGATCACCTTGGAGCCGCTGTGCGCGCGCTGGTAGGTGCAGCTCAGGCCGGCGGCCGCGTAGCTGTTTCCCGGCGAGCGGCGCCAGAGGCACGCCTGGGTAGAGGCGAAGCGGGGCGATCCGGCCATCCGCGCGCTCGCCGCGGCCGATACGGGGCCGGCGCGATATGACCGAGCGCCGTGGATGGACGCCATCGAGTGACCTGCGCGCTTGCATCGCCGGAACCGACCGCCGCTATCCCTCGGGGCCAGTCAAGGCCTGGTCGCCGTGACCCTACGTGGAGTCATGGCGCTTCTGCACACGCCCCACACAATCGGTGCGATGGGGCTGCCAAGGGCAACCCAGGACAACACGTCGTAGATGCCATCGCCCAAGAGCGCTGAGAGCAGTCTCGCCGAACTGATCGCCGCCAGCCAAGCCGGCACGGCATAGACGCGCCGCAGTGGACGTCGCATTCCCCCGCTCATTCTGTCGTTCTAGTGGTCTCGGCCCGTCCGCGGGTCCGCACTCTCGCCCGCAACCTCCGCGATGCGCGCCTCGATCGCGGCGGGGCCACGCACGATCCAAAGGTACACGCCGCTCCCAAGGACGACGATCGTGACGATATCCAGCAGCGCCCAGAGGACGTGTAGGCGCCGACCGCGCGGAGTCCGTCGACCAAGCTGACGTGGGCCTCCAGTTCGATTCCTCGGGAGCGGACCTGGCCTGTCTGCACGCTGAAGGTCGGGTGGTCGGGGTCCGGCGTGATGACGTTGTTCTGAGTGAGCTGGAAGCGCGCTGTGCTCGACGCGGGACCCCCGGGCGTCGGTGCACGGCTGGTGTTCTCGCGGGGGGAGGCCGAGCTCGAGCTCGAATGCCATCCCGCCGATGCGGTCGGCCTCGCGGTCCGCGCAGGCGCGCCGATCTACGCCACGCCGGAGGCCATCAGCCACGCCTGCCGAGCCGATGACCATCGTCGCCCGCCAGCGGGCAGCGCGGTGAGTCGCTGGCTCGACGATGTGACCCCCGCTGATTTCGGGGATCCGCCCGCGGTGAGCCCCTGACCGCGGAAGACGCGGACGGGCCGGAAGCGACCGTTGGCGAGCTCGATCCCGAGGCCGCCCGCGGCGTCGAGTACGTGCTGGAGCACCTGAACGAGGAGCACGCCGACACCGTGCTGATGCTGGCCGCCTTCGCGGGCGAACGCCGCGAGGCAGTCGCGGCCGAGCTTGTGCGGGTGGATCGCTCGGCGCTCCGTATGCGGGTCCGGCGGGCGGACGGCTCCGAGGTCGAGAGCACCCTCCCGTTCTCCGGCCCCACCAATTCGCGCTCAGCCATCCGCCCCCAGCTGTTCGAGCTGCTCATCGCCGCGCGGTCACTCGCGGGAGACGCCACGCCGCTCACGAGCCTCGAGCGGGAGATCGCGAACAGCGCGCGGCTGTCCACGCCGCTCGTTTCGGCCCCCGCCGACCACCCGCTCGCTTCTGCTCGTCGGCGACGAGACCGGACTTCCTGCCATCGCCTCGATTCTCGATGACCTGGGCGCGGCGACCGTGGCCCAGGGTCGTGATCGAGGCAGGGGAGGCCGCCGATGTCGTCGAGATGTCGAGCTCCGCCAACGTGTCGGTCACGTAGCTCTTCCGAGGTGGGGACGAACCTGGCACCGGGGACCGCCTGCTCGAAGCCGTGCGCCATCTCGACCTCGACCCGACCGCCTTCTATGCCTTTGGTGCCGCTGAAGCGGGGCAGACCGGTGAGGTCCGTCGCCATCGTCGCCGCGGCGCGGTCTTGCCTCCGAGCGTGTCCGCATGGTCCGCTACTGGCGGCGCAGCCTGCGCCGCGCGCGCTGAGCGGGTGTTCGAACAACCACCAGCGAGCGATGACTCGCAGGTGGTCGGAGAAGCGGGGAGGCCGACATCGACTCGCCGTCACTGAAGGCAGTTGAACGACTCCTCGATGTCCTTTCCTTCAAAACCGAAGAACGGGAGCGCCCCACCCGGGCCATTTCCGTACAGTCTGTTGCACGTAACCACCACGTTCTGAGCGTCGGTGGCGGACGGGTTAGCCACAATGCCAGCCCCTGCGTTGTCCGCGATTTCATTGTGCGTGATCGTGATATCGCGCAACCCTGGGTCCATCTCGATACCCGAGGCCTGACCCGATATACCGGGGACCTCGACGACGCCATCGATGATCAGATTGCTCTCGACGAGAATGTCGTTCGCGAGAGACAGGTACAGCTGCCCCCCGGGACACGGGCCGTGACATCCCGGACTGGAAAAAATAGCAAGCCGGTGGTTGTGCTTCAACGTGTTGTGCCTGATGATGCTGGACTCCACGTATGAGAAGAAGATGGCGTTCGATCTGACATCCTGGAAGATGTTGTTTTCAATCAGGACATTGAAGGAATCGAAGTTGCCGCTCCAGATGCCGAACACGCCGGCATCCTGGATGTCGCTGTTGCGAATTATCAAGTTCGACGAGCCTCGGAACTCGACGCCCATCCGTTTGGAATGGGCGATCGTCAGATGATCAAGTGTGATGTTGGTCGTGTCGAACGCTCGGATCGTTGACACGCACTGGTCGCAGTCCACCGCGGCATTCTCGTCGAAGGCGAGATTGGCAATCGTGATGTTGGCGCCCTTACTCACATCAACGATCGGGTACGTGTACGAATCGCTGCGCATGAATCCCGCACCGGCACCCGGTGTGCCAAACACCACGACTGGTCGCGTGACACCGGTCAGGTCGACCAGGCACGCATCAGGCCCGGTACACATCAACGGAGCCGTAATCTCGATCGCATCGCGTACGCCCACCCGGACCTGGGCCGTACAGTCTTTGAGCGACGAGACGTCGGATACTTGGCAGGGCACGCTGGCAGGCGCCGCGTAGGCAGGTGGCGCGACGTATCCAATCTGCCCTTGCAGGGTGCAGGACGTACCCGTTCCGATCAGGTGCCAATCTAGCCCAACGTTGCCGGGCGATCCGTGCCCAATCACGCTCGTGCCTGCCAGGAGCCACTCGTCGAGAGTTCCCGAGGCGTGACGCCAGAGGATGTCGGCCGTACCGTCCCCGTTGTAATCAGCCACGCCGATAATCGTCCAGTCGGTGGACACGCTACCCATTGACCCCACGCCGGCGATCAGGGCGCCATTCATCAGCCAGATCGCGACGGCGCCGGAGGTGTGGCGCCACAAGATGTCCGCCCTGCCGTCCCCGTCGAAGTCCCCCATACCAACGATCGTCCAGTCGGTGGACACACTGCCGACCGTCACCACGCTCGCAACCGCCGGGCCGTTCATCAACCAGACGACCACCGCGCCCGAGGCGTGGCGCCAGAGGATGTCCGCCTTGCCGTCCCCATTGAAATCTGCGACGCCGAGGATCGACCAGTCTGAGGACGCGCTGCCGACGGTCGCGACGCTCGCGACCGTCGGGCCGTTCATCAGCCAGACCACGACGGCGCCCGATGTATGCCGCCACAGGATATCGGCCCGGCCGTCGCCATTGAAATCCGCGACGCCGACGATCGACCAGGCAGTGGGTACGCTCCCAACCGTCACCACGCTGGCGACCGCGGTACCATCCATCAACCAGACGACCACGGCACCCGACGTATGCCGCCACAGGATGTCCGTCTTGCCGTCCCCGTTGAAGTCCCCGACCCCAGCGATCGTCCAGTCGGTGGATACGGTGCCCGCCGACCCCACGCTCACGGCTGTGGGACCATTCATCAGCCAGATGGCGACGACGCCGGACGTGTGACGCCACAGGAGATCCGCCGTCCCGTCGCGATTGAAGTCAGGACTAGTTGGGGCCCGAAGGGAAGTAGCCGGCTGCGTCGAGAGATCCAATACGGTGGTCCTTGCTTCGCCGGGGCCAGAGCCGGCCATCCACAGCAGAATCGCCGGCAGGAGCCATCGACTGATGGACCGGATCAGCCGGTGGCATGCGCTTCGCACCCGACGGGACGTCTTCGGCTCAGCGCTCTGCTCGGTATTCGGACGCACACGCAGCTCCTTTTTGTGCAGCCTTACCGCCTTTCGTGTAGGTGGACATCGAGGATCCAAAGTGAGAGCAGATGGCGACCTTGAGCGCTACGCAGCAGGAGCCGGGCCCCATGGCGGCGGTGCGGCTCTGCTACGCCTCGCGGCTCGGCCCCGCTCGTCGGATTCCCATCACCGCTGCTGCACTTGGTCTACTGAAGGGGCGAGAGCGAGGACGACCTTAGCGCCGTCTGGCCGCGATCGCCTCGCCCGTGGGCCTCGGTCATCGCGACATAATCTGATGCTACAGCAACATCGCCCTCCTCGCACGCGCTGACCGCGCCCGCCGGCTGAGCGGGTTGCGATGCCGGTACACGGGCGCGGTGAACCGGCAACTGGCCGGGCTCGGCGCCCACGCTCGAGGCCCGGGAGATTCGGGCGCTGCTAGGCGGCGCGGCGGAAGCGGGAGGAGGCGTCGCCATGACCCCTGGCGGCGTACAAACCTCAAGTCGGCTGGCGAACGCGGTGAAGGCTCTCGCCTGTCTTCAGCGCGTAGGCCATGTACACCACTACTGCCACGTTGATGAACAAAACTGCTACATGGAGCAGGCTCGGCTTGTGCACCAGTTTGTAGATCTCGAAGGGCAGGTAGAGCATGCCGGAGAGCAGGGCGATCCACTCTGCCCAGGCCCTGGCGTACCAGAGTCCGTAAGCCTCCACGAAGCGCAAAAACGAATAACTCACCGCAACGCCGGCGACTGTCCACACTTTCGTTTCGGTCAGGGCGTCGGCCCAATCGAGGAAGACTTGCGCAAAGTGGTGATCCGGGCTGATATGCAAGAGGCGGAGCAAACCGTCGGCGATGTCCCAGGGATCTTCCCGGTGGACCAAGAACAGAACGCTACAGGCGGCCAGTAAAACGATCATCCCCTTGACCAACTCCAGCGAGGCAACCGCACGCAGAACCTGAATGCTGCCCCGATGCTTTGGCGTCGACGGTAGGATTTCGGTGTGCACGATAGAACTCATTACAACATATTTCACTGGCTGCAAACGCAATGGTTGCGCGATGAGGGGTCACCGCCGAGGAAGAGCTGATATCGCGCCCCACGCGGAGCGACCGAGTTCCGCATCTGCCTCATCATTGAGGCCGTGTGCATGCTGAATGGATCGAGGAGTTCTTTACGGGGCAGGTTCCCTGACGTCTCGTGCCTCGAGCGGCCGGGTCTGTAGCTCACGCACGGCAGCGCTCACGCTGGCCGAGAAGAGACCCTTTTCCGTCGCCGCGACCTCCCAGCCGCGAACCAGTCTGTCCCGAGCACTGCCCGGGAGGTTGGCGATCATCGGCTTGGAGTCCGGGGATCGGTGACCACACGCGCGAGGTGCTGGAGGACCCTGACTGCGATCGCCGCGCTCCAGGCCGGCGGGCGTCGTGCGCGCCTTCGCGGGAGCCGCAGCCATCAGCGCCGCAGCTTTCGGAGCTGGACTACGGTGTGCCACGGGCGCGTTGATGCCGGGTCAGGAAATGGTCGAGATGATTCGCGAAGAGCTGCCGGACGTTCTGGGCGAACGGCGCGGGTCCGGCGATGAGCTCGCCGCTCGAGCGCAGCTCCTGCATCAGGTTCCGCACGGCGAGACGCTCGCGCACATTGTCCTCCGAGTACAGCTCTCCTCGCGGGTCGAGCGCGTGGGCTCCGCGCGCGACCACCTCGGCGGCCAGGGGTATGTCGGCCGTGATCACCAGGTCCCCAGGCTGCACCTGCTGGACGATCCAGTGATCGGCCACGTCGAAGCCCTTCGCCACCTGGATGCTCTTGATGAAGGGGGATGACGGCGTTCGCAGGGGCGTGTTGGCGACCAGTGTCGTCAGGACCCGCGCCCGCTCGGCGGCCCGGAACAGGATCTCCTTGATGACTTGAGGGCAGGCATCGGCGTCGACCCAGATCTGCACTACGAATTGTCCAGACGGCGGAGGAAGACCTCGATCTCCGGCATCATCTCGACCACTTCCTCGAACTTCTCGATGCGATCCTTTGCCACCACGAAAGCCCCTCCCCGCGGGTGATCAGGCACAAGGCGCACCCGTCGAGACCTGCCGGATGACCCGAGAATCTGGCCAAAGAGACTCCGCGTCAAGTCCCTGGGCGCCGATGATGTCCTGGAACTCCCGTGACAGCGGCCGAAGGTTTCTCCGCGATACGGCGCGCGGGGACAGCGTCTGAGCATGTCGCGATGACGGGGCCCACAGACGAGGCGACCCCCGCCGGAGGGTGATGGTGTCGGCTATCCCCTATCGGCCTGTCCCCTGGGCGCCGACGATTGCTCCGACTGACGGCCACGGAAAGCTTCCGGGCCTTGTCCGAGTTATTCTTCTTGACTCTGTTACGGAAAGCAGCTACACAGGCTTCGCACAGCGGAGTGTCTGCTCGTTGAGCCTGTCGGGCCCATTCGGAGAAACCTGTGGACTCGGACGCAGAATTCCCGCGCGATACCCCGTCGATCACCCGCTGGATTGTCAAAGTGCGGGACCATGGCGCCTCGGAATGCCAGGATCACATCGCCGTCGAGGAGCCACTGGAGATTCGACTCGCCGGGATGAATCTCAGCATCACGATGCGCACCCCTGGTCACGATGAAGAGCTGGTGGCCGGATTTCTGTTCGCCGAGGGCGTCATCTCCGGGGCGGATGACCTCGACGTCATCGCCCGCTACCGCGGGCCCGACGCGGACCCCGAAGCCGGTAACGTCGTCAACGTACTGCTCAAGAAGAACGGGCACGCTGCCCGCGAGCGGCTGCGCCGCAACTTCGTCGCGTCGTCCTCGTGTGGCCTGTGCGGGAAGGCCACGATCGACGCCGTTCGCGCGTCGCTCCCGCCGGTGCGGTCCGACATCGTCATTCCCGCCGAGCGCTTCCATCGTCTCGCGTTCGCAATGCACGAGGCGCAGTCCACGTTCGAGCGGACGGGAGGACTGCACGCGGCTGGTCTCTTCGACGCCGACGGCGCGCTCATCGTGCTGCGCGAGGACATCGGCCGGCACAACGCCGTCGACAAGGTCATCGGCCACATGGTGCTGCGGCGCGGCGTGCCGCTCGATCGTCATGTCCTGATGGTCAGCGGACGGGTGAGCTTCGAGATCGTGCAGAAGGCGCTCCAGGCGAGGGTACCGGCCGTCGCGGCGGTTTCCGCGCCCTCGAGCATGGCGGTACAGATGGCGCTCGCCGCGGACAT
>Ga0335077_10005299_pt1 | contig 15816 bp, 12 predicted proteins | sample Lox_Sample_31_FD_207151 | JGI IMG/M metagenome (GOLD analysis project Ga0335077, IMG submission 207151) | Soil microbial communities from Loxahatchee National Wildlife Refuge, Florida, United States - Lox_Sample_3.1 | ecosystem: Environmental > Terrestrial > Soil > Wetlands | place: USA...
CTGGACGACTTTGCAGGAGGTAGATGGCTCCCGCCGCCGCCTCGTCCGCCACGGCCCACTCGATGTCCTGGGCACTGCCGTAGTGGTGCTCGAGCTGCTTGGCGATGCGCACGAGCTCACGCAGTTCCCCATCACTCAAGCAGGCGATGCGCTGTGCCTCCTCGGGCACGGGCTCGCTGCGCACGCCGCTGCGATCCGGGTCGGGCACGTGACGCACGTTCTTGCACGACACGGTACGGTGCAGGATCTCGCCCGTCACCTTGCTTACGACGAACTTGTCCGGCGTCACCTCGCCACTGACGATGCACGAGCCGAGCCCCCAGCTGCCCTCGATGGCGATCACGGAACGGTCGCCGCTCGTGGGGCTGCGTGTGAACATCACGCCGGCGGCGCGTGCGCTCACCATGCGCTGGATCACCACACCCATCGCCATGTGCTCTTCGGGCAGCAGCCGATGGCGGCGGTAGCTCACGGCCTCGACGCTGTAGAGACTTGCCCAGCAGGCACGCAGCGCCCGCTCGACCGCGGGCCAGCCCTGGACCCACAGATGGGTTTCCTGCAGCCCGGCGAAGCTGGCGTCGGCACTGTCCTCACCGGTGGCGCTTGAACGCACTGCGACGGGAAGCGCGCTGTCACCGCTGCAGAGCTGTTCCCAGGCAACGCGCACCTCGGCGACCAACGCCGCCGGCAGCGCAGCCTGCTCGATGCCTCGCCGGATATCCTGGCTCAGCCGACCCAGGGCCTGAAGATCATCGGCACTCGCCAACGCGATGCGCGCGCGAATCGTCCCGGTCGCAGAGCTCGCCGCCAGAAAATCCTCGAAGGCCCGCGTGGTGACGACGAAGCCGGGCGGTGTGCTGAAGCCCGCGCGCGTGAGCTCTCCCAGACTCGCTCCCTTGCCGCCCACGAGCGCGCGATGCGCGAGCTCGATGTCGCTGAACCAGCTGACGAGCGGGGGCTGCGGACGGGTCATCGACTCGCGATCACTCGAGAATGGTCACGATGCCGCGATCACCGTCGACGCGCACGCGCTGACCGGTGCGGATGCGCTTCGTGGCCTGGCCGGTGCCGACCACCGCCGGCATGCCGTACTCGCGTGCGACGATCGCAGCGTGCGACATCGTCCCGCCGATGTCCGATACCGCCGCTTTGATCTTGTTGAAGACCGGCGCCCAGCTGGGCGCGGTGACGGGGCACACCAGGATCTCGCCCTCACGCATCTGCCCGATCTCATTCACGGTCTTCAGCACGCGCGCGACACCCTCGACCACTCCCGGAGAGGCTGCGAAGCCGCGGAGCTGCCGCTCCTCACCGGCCGCCGGGGCGCGCGACCAGGATTGCAGGGTCTCCGAGGTAATCCCCCAGAGCATCTGCACCGCAGGGTCCTCGATGCTCTCAGGCATGGGTCCGAGCGCCGGCGGCGCCTGCCAATCCTTCAGTTTCTCGAGGATCGTCTTGCGCCGCTCGATGAGCGGTCGCCAGTGCGAGGCACCGACGGGAGCCGAGCCCGCCGCCCACGCGAGCATGACATCGACGAGCGCGAGATCGACCTCCGTGTGATGCAGGTGAAACACATCATCCGGCTGCTGCAGCACTCCTTGCTGGGTCAGCAGCGCGCCGAACTCACGGATCTTGTTGAAGAAGCGCGTGGTGAACCAGTGCTCGCAGTAGAACTTGTGATTCTCCACGTAGGGAAATACCAGGTGGCACAGACCCAGCATCTGGTCGAACGCGCCACGCTCGGACTCGCTCGGCAAGAGCGCGCGATACTCGGCAATGATGCGGGTGCGCTCGGCCTTGAGCTGCTCGGTGGGCCGCTCCAGCTTCTGGCCTTGCTTGAGCAGCGTGATGTAACGCGGCAGCGCCGAGAACGGCACGGAGAGATCGTCGTTCCAGCTGCGGTGGTGGTGATAGAAGCCATCACCCGTCGAGGTGTTGAACCAGGGATCACGGGACTTCTCGAGCTCCGCGAGCCAGCGCTTGCCCGCGTCGCCGCGCAAGGCGACGGCGGAGAGCATGGCGCCCGGGTCGCCCTGCTCGACGAAGGCGTCATCGACGCCGAGCTCGACGGCGAGCCGCGCCAGGCGGCGCACCTCGTCGTCGGGGCGAAACATGAGGACCTCGATGCCCGCGACCATGCGCGCCACGGTCTGGTCCGTGATCTCCGGGAACACCTTCTTGCAGAACTGGAAGAAGACGAGATACGCGCCATAGCCGAGCATCAGGAACTCGAAATGGTGGTGCCACATCTTGGAGTAGCACTCCACCGCGCGGTGGAAGGCCGCGCGTACGTAGTGGTTCTGGGCGATGCCGCGCGCCTCGCGCACCACTTCCTCGCGCTCGAAGGGCTCGAGCTGCGGCACCTCGATGCCGTCGATCTCGGCGATCAGGCCCTGCAGGCGCTTCTCCCATTGCGCATACAGGGTGTTCCAGTTCCCGTAGTAGTAGCCGGCCCGTTCCTGGAACAGCTTCAGCCGCCGCTCGATCTCCTTCGGGTCCGTGACTGTGTTAGCGGTGATATAGATGCGGCCGTTGACGATGCGATGATCGATGCCGAGCGCAGTGGGGAAGGCGAACACGCGCGTCGTGAAGGCACCCATGCCCGAGTAGGGCACCTCCGCCGTGATCACGTCGAACGCCGGCATCGGCTCGGGGAAATGCATCGAGTTGTAGAACCAAAAGCGCGCGTCGTCCTCGGGGCGGAAGCGGGTGTAGTACGGGTACATCTCCTGCCAGCCCTCGGCGCCGGCGAAGGACTGGACCTGCGAGGGCAACGGGAATGCCGTCTTGGTGGAGCTCGAGCTCATGAATTATGTCTCCGCGGCGCGTCAATGCGGGGCCGCGCGCCAGACCTGCGCATCAGGCTGAAGTGTATCAGCCGTCCGGACAATGCACCGCAACCTCCTCCTGCCGAGAGCGGTTGCGGGAGCGCGGCTCGCCACGCGGCGCCGCGCCGGAGTGCCCTGCCGCCTCACTCGCGGTAGACTTGGCGCCAGCCACTCGAATCGTCAAACGCTCCGCGGCCGGGCCATGATGCCGCGCGGGGCCGCATTCTCTCTCCCGGAGGTCATACCGTGAACGCGTCTCCCGCCCTCATCGCACAACAGCCCGAGCCTTCCGCAGCGGTCACTCGCTTTCTGAAGCGTACGCACCGAGTACTGATTGGCGGCGAATGGGTTGAGTCGAAGTCGCAGAAGCGCGTCCCGGTGTGGGATCCGGCCACCGGGCGTGAGATCAGCTCTGTTCCCGATTGCAATGCGGCCGATGTCGAGCGCGCCGTGGCCGCTGCGCGCCAGGCTTTCGAGAAGGGCCCGTGGGCCGAGATGCTGCCCGCGCAGCGCGAGGCGCTGCTGTGGAAGCTCTCCGATCTCATCGAGAAGCATGCCGATGAGCTCGCCGAGCTCGAGAGCGTCAACAACGGCAAGACGAAGTTCATGGCGAGCATCGTCGATGTGCCCGGCACGCGGGACTACTTCCGCTACATGGCCGGTTGGGCGACCAAGATCGAGGGCTCGACCTTCAATACCTCCATCCATGGACCGCCGGGGGTCAAGTTCCACACCTACACCGCGCGCGAGCCCGTGGGCGTGGTGGCGCAGATCGTGCCGTGGAATTTCCCGCTCGCCATGTGCTCCTGGAAGCTGGCGCCGGCGCTCGCCGCCGGCTGCACCTGCATCCTGAAGCCGGCGGAGCAGACACCGCTCACCGCGCTGCGGCTCGGCGAGCTCATCATGGAGGCGGGCTTCCCGCCCGGAGTGGTCAACATCCTGACAGGCTACGGTGAGTCGACGGGGGCGGCGCTGGTGGCTCATCCGGGCGTCGACAAGGTGGCCTTCACCGGCTCGACGGAAGTCGGCAAGATCATCAACAAGGTTGCAACGGACACCCTCAAGCGTGTCTCCCTCGAGCTCGGCGGCAAGTCGCCCGTGATCGTGCTGCCCGATGCCGATGTCAACATGGTGGTGGGCGGTGCTGCCAACGCGATCTTCTTCAACTCGGGGCAGGTGTGCACGGCCGGCTCGCGCCTGTTCGCGCATCGCAAGGTGTTCGATCAGGTCGTCGAAGGTGTCAGCAAAGCGGCGCAGTCGATCCGCCTGGGGCCGGGTCTGGATCCCAAGACCGAGATGGGTCCGCTCGTCTCCAAGGAGCAGCAGGATCGGGTCCTCGGCTACATCGAGTCGGGCCGCAAGGACGGGGCGCAGGTCGTGAGCGGCGGTGAGGCGCCGACGAGCTCCGGCTACTTCGTCAAGCCCACGGTGCTCGCGAACGTGCGCCCGGACATGAAGATCGTGCGTGAGGAGATTTTCGGTCCCGTGCTGGTCGCGCAGCGCTTCGACGATCTCGATGAGATGGCAGCGCTCGCCAATGACACTCCCTATGGTCTGGCGGCGAGCGTCTGGTCGAAGGACGTGAGCGCCGTGCATCGGCTCGTGCCCAAGATCCGTGCCGGCACGGTGTGGGTCAACTGCCACAATTTCGTCGATCCGGCGATGCCCTTCGGCGGCTTCAAACAATCAGGCTTCGGGCGGGAGGCAGGTCGCGCCGTGTTCGAGCTGTACACGGAGCTCAAGTCCGTGTGCATCGCGATCTAGGCTTCACCAGCCCGCGCCGTCGCGCCACGTGGACGGGACTCGAGCGCGCGCAGCGTTTGCAGTCCTCGTGCTTGCAAGTGCTGCCCGCATCGCGGCCGCTGCTGCGTCCCCGGCGCTGAGCACCTCCGGAGGTTCGCTGCAGGGTATCGAGCGCGACGGCGTCGTCGCCTACCTGGGCATACCGTACGCCGTGCCGCCGGTCGGCGCGTTGCGGTGGCGGCCCCCACAGGGCCTGCCGCATTGGAGCGGCATCCGAGTTGCAGATCACTACGGCAACGATTGCCTGCAGGTGCGCCGCGCGCCGAGCCCGGAGCAGCGCCCGGCGAGCGAGGACTGCCTGTACCTGAACGTGTGGGCGCCGGCACGCACGGGCACGGCACTGCTGCCCGTCATAGTCTGGGTGCACGGGGGCGGCTTCTTCGCCGGCTCGGGCAGTCAGCCGCTCTATGACGGCGCAGACCTGGCACGGCGTGGCGTGGTGGTCGTCAACCTCAACTATCGTCTCGGGCGGTTCGGCTTCTTTGCGCATCCGGCGCTCGCGCGCGAGAGCCCCGAGGGTCCGATCGGCAACTACGGACTGCTCGATCAGATCGCAGCGCTCAAGTGGGTGGTGGAGAACATCGCCGCGTTTGGCGGCGATTCGCGCAACGTGACGCTCTGCGGGCAATCGGCAGGCGGTGCATCGGTCAGCTATCTGATGGCATCGCCGTACGCGCGCGGATTGTTTCAGAAGGCGGTGATCGAGTCGGGCATCTTTCGCGGCGCGCCCGAGACGCTCGAGCAGGCGGAGGCCGCGGCACAGGAGGCGGCCCGGGCGTGGGGCGCTGCGGATGCCAATATCACCGCGCTGCGCAACCTATCGTCTTTGCAGGTCCTGAGCGTTGGCGCGGCGGGGCGCGTCGGCCCGATGATCGACGGTCACGTGGTTCCCGAGGACGTGATGGCGGCGTTCGCGGCCGGGCGCGTGGCGCACGTGCCGCTTCTCATCGGCTCGAACAGCTACGAGTCAGGTTTCTTTCCGGCGCGGGCGCAGGGCATGGCGCAGCGCTATGCCGCGCGCTGGCCCGAGGTGACGGCCGTGTTCGATGGCTACGGCACGCATGAGACCGCGGCGATCGAAGGCCAGCTGGCGACCGATCAGCTCATCACGGCACCGACCTGGAGTGTGGCGCGGGCAGCGGCCGCTCACGGCCTGCCCACGTATCTGTACTACTTCTCGTATGTCAGGCCCTCCCAGCGCGGCCACGTTCCGGGTGCTTCGCACATTGACGAGGTGTATGCGCTGTTCGACAAGATGAGTCTCGTCGAGAAAGAGACCGGCGCCGATACACAGCGCATCGTCGACGAGGTTCAATCCCGCTGGGTGCAATTTGCGCGCACCGGGCAGCCGGGCGCAAAGCCGGCCGACTGGCCCGCGCTCAGCTCCAGGGCGTTTCGGGTGCTCGAGTTCACCAATACCGGGCCACGAGTGCGCAACGACTTCGCGAGCGCCCGGCTACAGCTGGCCGATTCGCTGGCCGCACCCCCTGCCGCGAAGTAGTAACCATCGGTGCGCCGCGCGGTGCTGATTCGCAGAGCGCTCTTCAGCTCACCATTGTCAGCCGGTCGCTGGAGATGCGTTGCAGCATCCAGCCGGGATACTCGGGCGGTAGCGCCGATACCGAGTTGAGGATCGACCTCTCGTCCGCCGTCAGCTTCAGATCGGCTGCGCTCAGGTTGTCGGCGAGCTGCTCGCCGGTCTTCGCGCCGATGATGACGGAGGTGACTGCAGGTTGCTGCAGGAGCCATGCGAGCGCCACGCGCGCGACGCTCGCCTCGTGCGCCTGTGCGATCGGACGCATGGCGTCGATGATGCGGAAGGTGCGCTCGCGATCGACCGGGGGAAAATCGAAGGTCGTGCGCCGCGCGCCTTCCGGGCCCTTGCCCTCGCGCGAGAACTTGCCGCTCAAAAGCCCCCCGGCGAGCGGGCTCCACGGCAGGATGGCCAGGTGCTCGGCGGTCGCGAGCGGCACGATCTCGCGTTCCAGATCGCGCCCCGCGAGCGAGTAGAAAGCCTGCACGCTCGCGAAGCGCGCAAGTCCGCGACGCTCCGAGACACCGAGCGCCTTGGCGATCTGCCAGGCCGCGAGATTGCTGACGCCGATGTAGCGCACCTTGCCTGCGCGCACGCAATCGTTGAGCGTCTCGAGCGTCTCCTCGAGCGGTGTGAGCGGATCCTGTCCGTGGATCTGATAGAGATCGACGTGATCGAGCTGCAGCCGCTCGAGGCTCGCATCCAGCGCCTGCATGATGTGATAGCGCGAGAGTCCGAGCTGATTGACGCCCGGTCCGGTGCGCCCGAGCACCTTGGTTGCGAGCACGAACTGATCGCGTGCCAGCCCCAGGTTGCGGAACGCCTGACCCAGCATCACCTCCGAGCGTCCAGCGGAGTAGACGTTCGCGGTATCGAAGAAATTGACGCCGCGCTCGAGGGCTCCCTTGACGAGGGCATCCGCCTGCGACTGATCCATCTTGGCGATGGCGCTCCACATGCCCTCGCCGCTGCCGAAAGTCATGGCGCCGAGGCAGATCTCCGAGACGACGAGGCCGGTGTTACCGAGTTTTCTCATGCGCATGTGCGGTCTCCGGGACGAGCGTGACGACCTGCTCGCGGCGTTAGCTGGCGCGCGCCTTGGCGCGCGGCCACCACGGCAGCGCCTCTTCAATCACGAGCAGCGCGCCGGCCGCTGGCGGCGGCCGATAGCCGGGCAGGTTGCCCAGGATCTGCCGCCAGCGCTCGCCGGCGAGGGCGGCGCGCAGCCGCTGCACAGCGGGATGATCGATGCTCGGATTCAGGCAGGCCAGAAAATAGTTCTCCTCGACGAGCGGGACGAAGTGCAAGCCGAATTCGAGCGCCGCGGCCTCTACGCCGATGCCCGCGTCCGCGACCCCACTCGCCACACACAGGGCAACCGCCACGTGCGTCTGCTCGATGTGATCGAGCGCGCCCGCGAGACTCGCCGGCGGGATCGAGTGCTCCTGCAGCAGATGGTCCACGAGCATGCGCGTGCCCGAGCCTGGTTGCCGGTTGGCAAAACGCAGCCGTTGGCGCAGCACGTCGGGAAAGGTACGCACCCGAGTTGCGTGTTCCTTGCGGACCATGAGCCCTTGCATGCGCCGCGAGCATGCGATCAGCTTGTGTTGACTCGGCGTCAGCAGGGGCTTGATGGCGCGCGAGAATACCGGCGCGGCTCCCCGCAGCGCCGGCACATGAAAGCCCGCGATCAGGCATTGGCGATCGTTCAATGCACGCAGCGCCTCGACACTGCCGCGAAAGCCGATCTCCAGATGCAGGTTGACTGTCTCCGCCAGGTGCCGCTGCAGCACCGGCAACGCAAGGTCGTGGCTGGCGCGCACGCTGAGCAGCTGGCAGCGCTCATCACGGGCGTCGGCGAGGACGCGCGCCAGGCTCGAGCGCAGAGCCTCTATGTGCGGTTGCATGCGCGTGCGCGCCCGGCGCTCCGCCCACAGCAGCCGCTCGGCAAACTCCGTCGGGCGCGCCTTGCGGCCTTGTGACCAGCTGATCAGCGGCTCGCCAAGCGACTTCTCCCACTTCCTGAGAGATCCCCACACATAGCGATAGGAGCACCCGAGCGTCTGCGCGGCGTGGCGGATCGAGCCGCACTCGACGACCGCAGCCAGCAGTTCAAAGAGCGGGTTGCGCAGCTCCGCGCCGCGCTGCTCCCCGGGCTCCAGCGCATAGTGCAGATGCAACGAGCTGGGATTCGCATGCAGCAGAGCGGGCGCTTTGTCCGCGGTCTCGAGCTGCGCGCTCTCGCATGCCTTGGCGGTCTTGTCGGGCTGCACCCGAATAATGTATCACCGGCTACAGATAGACGCTCACCGAGCCCAGCAGCATGCGGGGCGATCCAAAGTGCGCAATCAGGCTGCCGGTGTTCGCGCCGGTGAGATTGCTCGGCGCGACGGTAGACCAGTAATTCCGATCGGTCACATTGTCCACGGCCACGCGCCAGGTCACGGTCTTCCTGGCGATGCTCGAGGTATAGCGCGCACCGATGTCAAAAAGGTTATAGCCCGCCGCGAAAAACGTGTTCGTGTCATTGGCGGGCCGCGTGCCGGAGAACTGGTAGTCGAAGGTTGCGACCAGCCCCTCAATGCCCGGCACGTGATATTCGAACAGCATATTGCCCTTCACCTTGGGGGCGCCCACGTACAGCTTGTCATCGGTGGAGGGCAGAGGGGTGTTCTGCAGACGGGCATCGAGAAAGGTGACCCCGGCGAACACTGTCAGACCACTGACGAGCTCGCCGACCGCGGACAGCTCCAGCCCCCTGTTCACCTGCTCGCCACTGATCTCGAATACCTTGGTGGTCGGGTCGATGTTGGCAAAGGGGCGCTCAATGCGGAACAGCGCCGCGGCCAGATCGATCTTCGCCAGGCTCACCTTGTAGCCGAGTTCGTACTCGGTGCTGCGATACGGGGGCAGGCTTTGGCCGGCATTGGCCGCGGTGCCAGGCGCCAGGTCCCCGGCCTGCAGGCTGCTCGCGTAGGTGAAGTACGTCGACATGTTCTGGACTGGCTTGAAGATGATGCTGCCCGTCGGGCTCGCACCCTGGTTCGAATACTCCGACAGCTGCGCTCCCATCGCCTTGAAGTTGTCCGTATGGAACCAGTCCTGGCTGATACCGGCGCGCAGCAGCCAGCGCTCGGTGAGGCGCAGGGTGTCGTTGATATTCACGCCCTGCTGGTAGCTGTTGGAAGAGTTGTAGTTGACGAGTACGTCGGGAGGACCCTGGGGCGGCTCCGCAAAGAACATCGGCGTTGCGATGTTGGCCTTGCCGAGGAGCACGCTCGCCGGAGTGGCCGGGGTGGTGACCGAGTAGGAGCGGGCTTCGTAGCCCGCCGTACCGAAGGTGAGATCGTGCCCGATGCCGAAGGTCTGGAAGCTGCCGTTCAGGTATGCCACATCGCTCGTCATGACGAAGCGCGGCGCGAAGCCGTTGGCGAACGAGGAGGTGTAGTTGCCGGTGTTGCTGGTGAGATTGTTGACCGGAGTATTGATGTCGCGCGAGGCGTCCTGGTGCAGGACCCCACCGACGAGATGCCAGTTGGGCGAGAAATCCTGCTTCAGGCGCGCGCTCATGATGCGCGTGCGCATGGCTACCCCGGCGTAGGGCTGTCCGTAGCCGGGGCGCTGCGGATCGGGCGCGGGCGGCAGGTTGATCTTCTGTCCATAGGTGAACCAGCCCGGAAAGCCCGTGTCGGTGAGCGAATAGTCGCTGTAGTTCAACTCGAGGACACCGTGACTCCACGGATGCACGTCGATGCCGAGGTCGCCCAATACGCGCCGCTGGTGACTTTGATCGACGAAGCCGTCGCCGCTGCCGTACAAGGCGTTCAAGCGGTAGCCGAAGATGCCGTTCGGGTCGATCGGACCGCCGAAATCGATCTTCGCGGTGCCGATGCTGTCGCTCGTATAGGTTGCGCTGAGCTCGTACAGGGCGTGGTCGGTCGGCCGCTTGGATACGAAGTTGAACATGCCGGAAGGATTGGCCGGACCATAGAGTGAGGCAGACAGTCCATTGACGACCTCGATCTGCTGGAACTGCTCCAGGGCATTCGCCACGGTGACGAACATCTGCATGCCGTCGAGCCTGGAATTTTGAAAGTTGCCGCCCTGCATGCCGCGCGTCTGCGGCCGCAGGATGTCCGGGCCCTGCTGCTCCTGATAAGCAACCAGCGGCAGATACTTCGATGCGTCCTTGAAGTTGACCGCCTGGGAGTTCTCGATCAGATCCTGCGGCAGAATGCCGATCATGTAGGGCGTATCAAGAATGGGGGTGATGCCGAGCGGTCCAACGGAGTCGAGCGCCGGCACGCGATAGTTATCTTCGTTGCTGCGCGTGCCCGTGATGACGACGGGCGGGGAAGCACCCGTCGGCGCCGGAGATGCCGCCTGCAACGCTTCCTCCGCGTAGGCGCTCGCCGAGAGGGTGGCCGCGAGCAACAAACAGATCACTCGGTTCATGGTCTTCTTAGCGGGCGGCACCCAGAGTTGCGTGCCCTTGCACGAGCGCAGCAAGCTACCACGGAGAAATCGTCGCAACGATATGAACGCGCGGGCATAAGTCGCGCGGCATCGGCCAAGACCACGGATCAGTCGTGATCAGGAATTCGGGTCGAAACGCTCGCCGCCGGCATAGCAGAGGTAGCGGCCCTGTGCAGCGTGCCCGAACAGGGTGATACCGAGCTGCTCCGCGAGCTCACAGCACATGGCCGTCACGCCCTTGCGCGATACGACGCAGGGGACACCGCTGAGCGCGGCTTTGATGACGATCTCGCTCGTCAGGCGGCCGGTAGTGAAGAGCACCTTGTCGCCGCCCGGAACCCCATGCAGCGCCATCCAGCCGCTGACGATGTCGATGGCGTTGCGGCGACTGACATCCTCCACGCCGATCCAGAGCGTTCCGCCGCTGAGAAGAGCACAGCCGTGCACCGAGCCCGCTGCGCGATAGATGGCATTCTCGCGCGGCAGATTCGCGAGGATCCTCAGTAACGCCGAGCGGGAAATGCGCGGCGCATGGAGCCGGCCGATCCGCCCGAGGCCTGTCAATATTGCCGCGCCCTGCGGTGCCGCCGTGCTTGCGTGCCGCTCAGCGTCGTTGCGCGTCTTGACGAGTGCGGTGCCGGTATCCCAGTCGACCGTGATTGATGCGAGCTGCGTCACCTCGCTCAGCAGCTGCTGATTGTGCAGATAGCCGAGCACCAGCCACTCGGCGCTCGCGCCGAGCGTCCAGAGTGTTGCGACGGGCTGCTGATCGAGAAGCACCGCGAGCGGTCGCTCGACCGGCGCGAGCACGCGGCGGTGATCACCATATTCATCGCTGATCTCGATTTCGCGCAGGATCTCGCCCGATGCGTGACTGAGCTGCGGGGCGCCGGCGATTGGTGTGCGCGCGCGGGCCTCGGGCGCGAGCACGAGTGCGACGATGCCGTCGCAGTGAGGCTCCGCGGATCGCTTCGAGCCTTGCATTGGCTATAATATAGCAGCCCGCAACAGCACTGCCGCGTACGCGGCCGTATCGCTCACAGAGCGAGGAGTCCATACGCCCATCACGCCGCACATGGCGCAGGAAGCAATCGCAGCGCGCGTGATGCCGTTGCCGAGCGAGCCGCGACCGCTCACCCAATGCATCGGCCGCACGCTACGCCAGGATGTCTATGCGGAGCGCGACAACCCGCCGTTCGATCGCGTGTGCATGGATGGCATCGCGATCAGCAGCGCCGCATTCGGCCAGGGCGTGCGTCGCTTCAAGATCGAGGCGTTGCAGGCAGCGGGAGCGCCTCCGCTCACGCTCTCGCGCAGCGACAACGCCGTGGAAGTCATGACGGGAGCGATGCTGCCCTGGGGCACCGACTGCGTCATTCCTCTGGAGGAATACGATGTCGCGGACGAGATCGTCTCACTAAGAGAGCGAACGCTCGGCGAGGCCTATCGCAACGTACAGCGTCGAGGCTCGGACAGCGAGCCTGGCATTGCGATGCTCAAAACGGGCGCGCTGCTCGGCGCGGCCGAGATCGCGGTGGTGGCATCGGCCGGGCTTGCGAGCGTGCTCGTCAGCCGGCAACCGAATTTCATGGTCGTCTCGACCGGCGATGAGCTCATCGAGCCGGGCGCGCCGATCGCCGCGCATCAGGTGCGTCGCTCGAATGCGTACGCGGTGCTCGCTGCGCTCGCCGCACACGGCTTCGACAGCGTCGCGAACGATCACCTGCTCGACGACGAGACGATGTTGCGCGAGCGTCTGACGCGGCACCTTGCAGAGCATGACGTGCTCGTACTGAGCGGCGGAGTGTCGAAGGGGAAATTCGATCTGGTCCCAAAGACCCTGAAGAGCCTGGGTGTGCAGGAGGTGTTCTACCAGGTCGCGCAGCGCCCCGGCATGCCGATGTGGTTCGGTGTCGGCACGCGAGGTCAGCTGGTATTTGGTTTGCCCGGCAATCCGGTGTCGACGCTCGTCTGCCTCATCCGCTACGTGCTGCCAGCGGTGCAGCTGGCCATGGGCACTGCGGCCGCGCCCGCGGAACCCATAGCGTTGGCATCGCCCTTCAAGCTCAGTCGGGCTTCCATGGCTTATTTCCTGCCAGTCACCGTACGTCACGACCAGCATGCTCAGCTCATCGCCGAGCCGCGACAGCCGAATGGCTCGGGGGATTTCCTGGCTCTGACCGGCACGGTCGGCTTCGTAGAGCTGCCGCCACGGACGGAGGAATTTCCTGCGGGATACATTGCCGGTCTCTATCGCTGGTAGGCCGGCGCACGCAGCGCCCAGGATCGAGATGAGTAAAGTGCCGATGACGGGCCACAGAGGGGATAGCCGCCGCCGGGCGGCATACAACAGCAATCCCAGCGCGCAGAGTACGGGTACGGCTCGCAGAGCAAGCCAGCACACTGCGGCCGATGATGCAAGCGAGCGGGCATGCACGCGGCTTGACAAAGTGCGCGGCCGCGCGGATAAGCCTCGGCCCAGAGGCGCTTCAACAAGAACTGCGCCCCGTAAAACTCAGCAAAACGCCCGCCCGGGCATCAAGGGGAGACGATTCATGAAAGCCAAGACCATCCTCGCAGCGTCGGTCATGATCGCAGCCGCCACGGCCATCTCGGCTGCCGATCAGGCACCGGCCGCTCCGCACGTGACCGAAGTCATCACGGTGGACGTCGGCGCCAACATGCAAAAGTTCAGGGACATGTCGAGGCGTATCGACGGCATCCTGAAAGGGCTTCAATTCGCAGGCAAGGTGCGTTACTACGAGACGACATGGGCTGGCACCAGCGCCGGCCACGTCATCGTTACCGTCGAATACCCGAGCCTGGTCATCCTCGCGCAGTCGGTTGCGAAGCTGAACGCATCTCCCGACTTCCAGAAGTGGGAAGGTGACATGCAGGCCTCCGGCATCAAGGTGTTGTCTGAATCGCTCATCACGGAGCTGCGCATGTAGTACACGTCGACTGCTCCGCGCTTGGCGCGCGGAGCAGTCGGTGGCGGAGTGGGCGGCGGCGACCTATCGCGCGCGCGACAAGCGTGCGGCCAGCGCCGCCAGATCTTCGCGAGTGTTGATGTTCGCGAACGCCTCGCTAGATGCGAAGCGCACGCGTACGGCGCCGATGCTCTCAAGTACCGACCATGTCGGCGGATGCCCACCGCCCACGAGAGCTTCCGTGACTCTCGGCAGGGCGCTCACCGGCCATAGGGCGCACAGCGGCTGGCGGCCATCGGCGGTCTCTGCCATTGCTGCGCCGCTGCCAGCGGCCGCGATCAGTCGCGTATAGAGATCATCGGGCAACAACGGCGCATCGCAGGGACTGACCGCGAGGGCACGTGCGCCGCGCTCGCGTGACCAGGTGAGTCCGGCCTTCACTCCGGCGAGTGGGCCGGCCGCATCGCCCGGTGCATCGTGAAGCACTGACAGACCCTCGGTCCGGGCCAGACTCTCGGCCTCGGTGCCTGGGCGGGCATTCACGGCCACGGCTGCGCAGCTGCCCTGCAGGCGACGCACGGCCCACATCAGCAGCGGCCTGCCTGCGAGCTCCGCGACGGCCTTCTCGCCACCGAAGCGCACGGAGCGCCCACCAGCAATGACCACGCCGACCACCGGGCCTGTGACATCACCGCGCTCAGCTGCAACGCTCATGGCGATTCGTTACGCACTGCAAGACCATTGTGCGGCACTATATACCCCGAAAAGCGGCATTCCTTCGCTTCGCGGGAGAGGTTGCACCATGGCCCGAATGCGCACGGCAACGCAGCAGCTCTCGGCTACGGTGCTAGCTGGGATCATCAGCATGAGCGCCGCACACGCCGCGCGCGCCGACAGCGTCGAGATCTTCGCGGCCGGCAGCCTGCGCGCCACCGTGGGCGAGCTGGCGCAGGAGGCGCACTCCACTTTCAACATCGACGTGCAGGCGAGCTTCGGTGGCTCTGGGCTGATGCGCGAGCGGATCGAGAAGGGTGCGAAGCCTGATCTATTCCTCTCCGCCGATCTCGGTTCGCCACGCAAGCTCGAAGCCGCAGGCCGCACCGTCGTCCCCGTCATCGCTTTCGCGCGCAACAGAATGTGCATCGTCTCGCGCCCGGAGGCCAAGGTGACGGCGGCGAATTTGATCGATCGTCTGCTCGCTCCGGAGATCCGGGTGAAGACTTCCACTCCGATTGTGGATCCGGCGGGAGATTATGCCTGGGCCATCTTCGATCGCATCGAGGCCATGCGTCCGGGCGCCGGCGCAACGCTCAAAGCCAAGGCGCAGGCTCTCATGAAAGTGAGCGCTACGCCTGCCACACCCAATCAAAGCGCCATGGCTGCGCTCTTTGCCGCCCACCAGATCGACCTGGCCATCACCTACTGCAGCGGCGTTCCGGCTCTGTCGAAGGAGGTACCGAGGCTTGCCAATCTCGTGATCCCTCCGGCGCTCGACCCGCACCCCGTCGATGGTGTCGCCGTGCTCTCAGCCAGGCCGGAGGTCATGCGCCTCGTGCTCCTGCTGCTTTCGGAGAAAGGCCAGGCGATCATCGAGCGAGCAGGGCTCGTGCCGATCGCGAGTGTCCCTCGGATGCAGCCGTGAGCGGCACGCGTGTTCTCGGCATCGCGGGCTGGAGTGGGTCGGGCAAGACACTGCTGATCACCCGCTTGATCCCGCTGCTCGCCAAGCGAGGACTGCGTGTCGCCACTCTCAAACACGCCCATCACGCGTTCGATGTGGATGTGCCTGGGAAAGATTCGTACGAGCATCGCAAGGCGGGCGCGTGCGAGGTCATCGTGTCGTCCGCGCGGCGCTGGGCGCAGATGCACGAGCTCGGCGAGGCTGCCGAGGCGACGCTGCCCGAGCTCCTCAGGCGACTCTCCCCGTGCGACCTCGTGCTGGTGGAGGGTTACAAGAGCGAGCCTCATCCGAAGCTGGAGGTCTTTCGGAGAGCCCTTGGCAAGAGCCCGCTGTATGCAGCCGACCCGCGCATCATCGCGATTGCGAGCGATCAGGATCTACCCGACGCCTCGGTACCGGTCGTGGATCTGAATGACGTGCCGGCCGTCGCGCAGCTCGTGATCGAGCGCGCCGAGCCGCTCGCCGACGTGCTTGCGCTTTTGGAGCGAGCGCCTAGTCGACCGCCGCGGTCTCCGCGAGCGGCGTGACCCGCGCCGCGCAGAACTTGAACTCGGGAATTTTCCC
>Ga0335077_10005301_pt1 | contig 15815 bp, 14 predicted proteins | sample Lox_Sample_31_FD_207151 | JGI IMG/M metagenome (GOLD analysis project Ga0335077, IMG submission 207151) | Soil microbial communities from Loxahatchee National Wildlife Refuge, Florida, United States - Lox_Sample_3.1 | ecosystem: Environmental > Terrestrial > Soil > Wetlands | place: USA...
TTGGTTGAGCCGGGCGACCTCGGTAGAGTCCGCCTGCACCTGGTAGAACTCTTCGTTGTGTGTGCGATGGGAGCGTTCGACGTGGGCATTGAGTTTGGGTGACTTGGGCGGCAGGACGAACAAGGGGATTTCTTTTTGCTGGCAGGCTGGCTCAAATTCCGCAGCGAACTCGCTGCCTCCATCCACCTGCAGCGCGCCGAGAGGAAACGGCAAGCGCAAGTGTTTTGGACTCCCTCTTTTTATTGTACCTGGAGAGGTCGCACTCACTGCACCTCCTACCAGTACGGAAGTGCCAGTGCGAAGTACCGCTGCGATTGAACCCTTCAGCCTAGTGACCGCCACAGCCGCGCCTCGCATAATCACTCCCGTCGTCGGAAGTTCGGTCCTGCTTCGGGAGTGGGTGGAATGATCGTAGCGATCTTGCTCCTGTGTGTTGTTCTGCTGCTGGCGAGCGCAGTTGAACAACCTGCCCATTCCAAAGAGGATTGAGCTTTCGTCGTTTGAGTCCCTCCATCCCCCACGCCAGAGCGGCCGGCACCCCCACCGGCCGCTCACTTTTTTGAGCGAACCATCTTTGCCGCCCTGCGGACACACGAGTGCCAGTTCGGGAACCATCTTTTGAATTTCAGGGAATTAATACTGAGGGCAATAAAAAAGGGGGCCGGTGCAAGCCCCCCTTATAGTGATCAGACCCCCCAATAACCGGAAACTTAGTCGAGGTTAAGTTCCGGCCACCCCGGGAAGCCAATCTCATGAATTGCCTAGAAGAAGTGCAAGCTGTTTGCCAACGTGTTTACAAAACAGAAAAACAGAAGACCCTGTTGTAAGACAAAGACTTAGCCATGTCTATGGGTGAAACTAACTGTTCGTGCCCGAGGAGAACCTACAAAATCTCACAGAATCTCGACCGCTTCCTACAGTCTTTGGAACGTTTTTGGCGAATTCATACCCGAATATACTGATTCTCCACGACTTGGAATATCGTTATTGCGTTGCCGTCTCTAGACTCCGATCGCGCTCCGCACCGCTTCTGCAATGGACTGCGAAAATCGTTGTACATCGGCCCGCTCTTCGGCCTCAACCATGACACGCACCAGGGGCTCGGTTCCTGAATAACGCAGCACAATCCGCCCGTTGTCGCCCAGTGCCCCTTTCGCCTCCGCCAGCGCCCGGGCTACTCCGTCAATCGACTCCAGCGGGGGCTTCTCTCGAACCTTAACGTTCACGATCACCTGTGGGTAGTCCTTGAAGCCCTCCACCAGCCCGCGCAGCGATCCCTTCATGGAGACAAGTGACGCCACCTTGACTGCCGTCAGCAGGCCATCACCCGCAGGACTGTCGTCCAGGAAGATGATGTGGCCAGACTGCTCTCCCCCCACGTTATTTCCGGACTTCAGAAGTTCTTCGAGCACGTAGCGGTCTCCCACCGCGGTTCGCGCCAGGGTCATTCCTTCGCGTGCCAACACGCGTTCTAACCCCAAATTCGACATCGATGTTGCGACCACCCGGTTGCCCTTCAGGGCATGTTGCGCTTTCAAGTGCCGCGCAATTACCAGCAGCACGCCGTCGCCATTCACAATGCTTCTGTCTTCGCACACGAAAAGCGAGCGGTCCGCGTCACCGTCAAACGCAACGCCCAGCGTCGCCTTCTCTTTCATTACTCTTTCCTGCAACGCTTCCAGGTGCAGCGATCCGCAGCCCGCATTGATATTGCGGCCATTGGGATTGACCCCCATCGCCACAACATTCGCCCCCAGCGAACGGAACAGTTCGGGTCCCAGTTGATATGCCGCCCCATTCGCGCAATCCAGCACGATGCGGAAGCCAGAGAGCTGCGCGCCCGGCAGGACACGCCTCCTCAGGAACTCCAGATATTCCACGTGCAGGTGATGCTGAGCGGGCAATGCGGGCCGCCGCGCCGGAATGCTGTCGGCCTGGAACCGTGCTATCTCGCGCTCAATTTCTTCTTCTTCCGCGTCCGGAAATTTCATGCCTGCGTGCGAGAACAGCTTCACGCCATTGTCGTGATAGGGATTGTGCGACGCGGAAATCACCACACCCGCTTGATAATCGTTCTGCCGCACCAGGCACGCCACTCCTGGGGTCGTAATTACGCCGGCGAATTCCACCGTGCCCTGCCCCGCCTGTAATCCGGCGGCCAGCAGCGCCGCGATGTGTGGCCCCGATTCGCGCGTATCCATTCCGATCAGGACGTGCGCGGCGCCATGTTCCTTGCGCAAGACTTCGGCCAAGCCGCGGCCAGCCGCATACAATGTTTGATCGTCCAGTGGTGGAGTTCCGGGAACCCCACGAATACCGTCTGTGCCGAAAAGTTCTTTAGCCATGGGTGTTTGAGGTCCGCTGGCGGGCGACCAGCCGCAGTCTAACACGGCGCCCTCTATCTCGTTCCTCAGTTATGCGAGTCTGACGCCCGTTGATTAATCCTAGGTGATTTCTTCCCGCGATCATCCCGCTGTTTGCTCGAGTATGCTACCGTGTTTGCGGAGGGGGAAACGTGTCGACGACGGAGACGCCGCCAACGATGTTTCGCATCGCCGGTCTCGGCACCAGCCTGAATATTCTGGCCGGCGCGGTGGTTTTGCTGTTCTTCTACTATGCTGCCGGGGTAGTCATCACCCTGCTGTTGTCAGTCCTGCTCGCTTATTTCCTCGATCCCGCCGTCGAACTGCTCGAGCGTGTGCACATCCCGCGAACCATCGGCGCGTTGATTATGGTTCTGCTGTTGATGGGCGTGCTGGGTGCCGTCGGTTATGGCTTGTGGGTCCGCACACAGGATTTTGCCGCCAACTGGCATAGCTATCGCGACATCCTGCGCGAGGCTACCGGCTCCGTCCAGGGAAAGATCCGCGGCCTCGAAGGCGGAGTGACGGAACTCACTTCCACGGGCGAAGTGCCGAAAGCGACTCCGCCCGCCGGCGATTCCAGCACGATCCATACGCTCTTCATCCGTGGCATCGGCTCGCTCTACGCGCTGGTACTGGAAGGCACTTTTGTTCCTTTCCTAGTCTTTTTCATGCTGGCGGGAAAACGCGAGGCTTGGCACGCCACGCTACAACTCTTTCCCGTGGGCCGCCGGACACAAGTGAAGGAAACGCTAGACGATTTGCGCAATGTCTTGCGCGATTACCTCATCGGCATGAGCGTCGTTACACTCGTGGTCATTGCGTGCAGCAGTATTTTCTTCCTGATGCTCGGCCTCGATTATCCTGTGCTTGCCGGTATTGCCTCGGGTTTGTTCAATATGGTGCCGTATATCGGCGCGGTTCTTGCCTGGATTCCCGGCTTCTTCCTGGCGATTCTGAAATACAAAGCCGTCAGTCATTTCGGCCTGATCGCTCTGGTTCTCACTGGAATACACGTGGTGGCGCAGAATTTAATCGCGCCGCAGCTCGTCGGCCGGCAAGTGCAGCTCAACGCCGTGGCCATCACCATTTCGCTTCTCTTTTGGGGATGGGTATGGGGCGGTATGGGCTTGATTCTCGCCATTCCCATCACCGCGGCGCTGCGCGTCATCTGCGACCATACCGAAGACTGGAGACCAGTGGCGCGCTGGCTGAGCGCCTGAGTCCGTTTCAAATTGTTTTTCTTCAGGGATACATCATCTATGAAATACTCTTCGGCACCGCTCGCCCAGATTCTGGTAGTCTCCTTCATCTTCCTTCTGCTCGCTGCGCCCGCGTGGGCCTGGGGCTGCAAAGGGCACCAGACCGTCGCGCTCATTGCCGAACAGAGTCTCACTCCTGAAGCGCTGCAGCTCGTCAACAGACTGCTCGCCGAAAACCCCGTCGACCCCGGCCTGAAGCGCTACTGCAGCGAGCCGGCCCACGATTTACTTGCCGACGCCTCCACCTGGCCGGATGATGTCCGCTACTCCGCGAAAAACGGCCCGTGGCACTACATCGACATTCCGCGCGGGGCCCCGCGTGCGCCGCTCTCCGAGTATTGCGGTAGCGAAGGCTGCATCACGCAAGCCATCGCCGATCAGCTCGCCATCCTGAAAGATCCCGGCGCCGATCCCCATCTCCGCGCCAACGCCGTTCGCTACATCGTCCATTTTGTCGGCGACCTGCACATGCCGCTGCACGCCACCACCAACGACGACCGCGGCGGCAATTGCGTCCCGGTCTATTTTTTCTGGCGCAAACCTCACGCCGTTAAGGACTCTTTCGCCCCGAATCTCCATTTCCTCTGGGACGTGGCGATCCTCGAACTCGACATGGACAGCGCCGATCCCTCGGAATACGTCGCGTTTCTGTCGCAATCCTTCGCCGCTGATTTTCCCAAGTGGCGTGAAGCTGGAATCCATGTGGACGATTGGGTGTGGGAGAGTCACGACCTCGCCGAGTCCGTCGTTTACCGCCACCTTTCGCCTAACGTTCCCGTGGAGAAGCCCGCTGACGTTCGCTCTTGCGCCGACAACAACATTGGCCAGCGCATGATGGACCTGCACGTCTCCGCCGGCGAAAAATACCAGCAAGCCGCCGCACCCGTCGTGCAGAAGCGCCTTGCCCAGGCTGGCGTTCGGCTCGCGCTGATTCTCAACGAGGCCGCCGCAGCCGCGGCCTCCAAATCCTCGGCCACCAACTGACAGCCGGCCCCGACGTTACTGGTTGGTACCCCAAATCTCGTTCCCCGTTTCTCCCCACTCTGGGCGGTGCTATTCTAGTGGGGAATTTTCCCTCTCTTTTCGCCGCCTGCGCGGCTTCCCCCTCTTGCCTGCAGGTTCACACACGATCTTCCGGTTGCGCCTCCCTCGCGCCGCATCTGCCCGGCTGTCCTCGCGGACGTTGAACTGGGGCCATGGCGAACAATCTCTTTGCTGAAGCAGACGCAATCTGTCCGCCTCTCACCGATGCGCGATTGGCCGAGGCGTATCTGGGTGTCCTTCTGAAGCGCCTGCAGGCGATCTGTTGGACCACCGATGAACGCCTGCGCATCACCTCGCATCGCGGACCGGCCTTTCTCCGCCGCAATGTTCCGCGACGCATCCTCGGCTATTCCATCAGCAACTATTTCCGCTGCTCGCGCGACGACCAGGTTCCCATCAAGCAGCATCTCGATGCGCTGCTCGGAATCTCTTCCAGTTTCGAGTTGAGGCGAAATCACCGCATCTTTGACATGACTGTCGAGCCGCTCCGCAACCCGGATTCTTCCATCATCGGCTGCGTCGGCGTGGCTCTCGATGTCACACAGCAGCGCACCTCCGCGGAGGAAATCCGCTACCAGGCCACCCATGACGGCCTGACCGGCTTGGCCAATCACCGGGCGTTCTTCGAAGCTCTTGAACGGGAAGTGCTCCGTGCACAGCGCAGTCCTTCATCTTTTGCGCTAGTGCTTTTCGATCTCGACGGCTTGAAAGGAATCAACGACCGCCTCGGCCACCTTGCCGGCAATCACGCCCTGAAGCGCGTGGCCACCGCCCTGCGTACCAATTGCCGTGCCAGCGATCTCGCCGCCCGCTTCGGCGGCGACGAATTCGCCGCGCTCCTGCTCGACTCCGATGCCGATTCAGCCCATCAAATCGCCGAGCGCGTAGCCGCCAGCCTTAGCGAAGTTCCTCCCCACCCGCCCCTGGGCATCAGTCTCGGCATCGCCGCGTTTCCCAAGGATGCTGATTCGGCGCAAAGTCTCTTTGAAGTTGCCGATCAACGGCTGTACGTCCACAAACGGCGCCCCCGCCCGCAGCCCCAAGCCGAGGTATTCGTCGTAACCGCTGCCGGACGTCTTGACTGACTTCTGCACTCACCCCGCCAGCCGCGAACCGTTGTAAAATACGCCTCTCTGCGTTTTATGCATGATTTGATCCAGCTCGCGGTTCCCGCCTTTATCGCTCTGATGATCGTCGAAGCGGTCGCCGGCGCGATCATGCATCGCGAAATCTATGAACTGAACGATTCCGCCGCCAGCATCTCCATGGGCCTCGGCAATCTAGCGGTCGACCTGCTCGGCAAAGTCATTCAATTTTCTGTTCTCACTTACCTGCAGCGCTTTGCGATTTTTCCGATCGGCTATCAATGGTGGGCCTGGATTTTGCTCTTCTTTGGCGATGAATTCAGCTATTACTGGTTCCATCGCGTCAGCCACGAGTGCCGCCTTTTCTGGGCTTCCCACGTGGTGCATCATTCCTCGCAACACTACAACTTGTCGACTGCGCTGCGTCAGACCTGGACCGGCAGCTTCATGAGCTTCATTTTCTGGCTGTGGCTCCCCGTCGTAGGCTTCGCACCCATCATGATCATGACCATGAAGGCCATCAGCCTGCTCTATCAGTTCTGGATTCACACCGAACTGGTGCGCTCACTCGGTCCGTTCGAAGCCATCCTCAACACGCCGTCACACCACCGCGTTCACCACGGCGCCAATCCCCGCTACATCGACCGCAATCACGGCGGCACGCTGATCATTTGGGACAAGCTTTTCGGTACCTTTCAACCGGAGGATCCCGCCGATCCCGTGCGTTTCGGTCTCACCACAAACATCCAAACCTACAATCCCGTGCGCATCGCGTTCCATGAATGGTTCGACATGTTCCGCGACGCCTGGAGCGCCCCCGGCTGGCGCAACAAGCTGCGCTACATCTTTGGCAATCCCGGCTGGCATCACCCCGCGCAAGGCGAATCTTCCAGCCCTGCGGCTACCTGACTCTCAGCGCTTGACGGAGGCTAACATGAGCAACGACGGGCTACTCCTCGCTCTTCTCGAGGAAGGCTACCAACGCAAAACCTGGCACGGCCCCAATCTCCGCCAATCGTTGAAGGGGGTCACGGCCAAACAAGCCGCGTGGCGCCCCGCTCCCGGCCGTCACAACATCTGGGAAGAGACCCTGCACGCCGCTTACTGGAAATACGCTGTGCGACGGCGCCTCGAAGGCGGCAAGCGCGGTTCCTTCGCATTGAAAGGACACAATTTCTTCCCGCGGCCGGAGAAGGGAAAGGCCACCGAGGCTGCTTGGCGCGCCGATCAGGAAATCCTTGAAGCCGAACACTGGGCCATGGTCGACACCATCGCCAAGATGCTGCAGTCTCCGGTCAGCGAGAAAAATCTGAAGATGATCTATGGCGTTGCGTTCCACGACGTCTATCACGCCGGGCAGATCCGCCTGCTCCGCCGCCTCCAGGAAAAGTAGGTCAATGGAACACCGCCTCGGCGAAGATCTGCTTCAGGTCGCGCCCGCTGGACTCTTCCATCGCGTTCTCGAAATCGTTTGAATCCACCAGATGCCCCGCGTTACGGCTCGTGTACAGCATCAATCCTCGCCAGAAGGCAGCCTCACCCAGCTCGGTTCTCAGCCGGTCCAAAAAGAGCGCATCTTTTGCGTAAGGAAGCCTGTCCAGTGCGCCGTAGGCGTCCTGCCAACCGTCCCAATGAAGAGGGCGATCGTTTCCGGACGCTTGTAATTCCCGCAGCTCTCGCTTCGCCCTAGCCATTTCTTCATCGTAGGCGGTTCTGCCTTTCTCCTGCTCGAGAAATACATCCTGCATAAAATCGGCCATCCCCTCGTTCAACCAGAAATCCGACCACGACCGAATTCCTACCAGGACTCCCCACCATTGGTGAGCTAGCTCATGGGCCATCAACCGATCGTCTCCTTGCCCTTCCAGTTCACCCAGAAAATCTTTCGGAAGGAGCGCCAAAGCGGCTGCCTCCTGTGCGATCCCGTTCGGCATCACTGCTTGGGAGTATTTTCCGTCACGCGTCCCGTCCCCGCTTTCTCGCGCAGAAAGGAATAAGCTTTCGCGGTCCTTTGAAACGCACGCTCGTGCTCATCGGAATCCGGTGCGTAAATGACGAATTCACCTCTCTCCAGGCGATTCAGCCGTGCGACGCCAAAACTGAACAAGTACGTCTGCACTGGGTGACTCTGCTCGAACAAAAAGTGCACGCTGCCGTTGCTCGTCCACCTTCGCCGCAATTGACCCGGTCCCACGGCAGTCAATATCTTCGTCTTGGGGAGCACCATCTCCAGGCGCAGCGTTGCTCTTTCCTTGGGTGCCGTGTCGCAGACCATCCATGCCTCACAATAAAACGCTGTATCGAAGCCAGGTTGGTCCGCAAACCAGGCGATGCCGCGGTGGGACTCGCCTCCAACCGAAGTCGCAGAACGTGTCTTCCGTTGTTCTGCAGGCGCAGCGTTATTTTCTCGGCTTGGATGCTTACCTCACCATCCGCCATCTCAGCCTGCAGGAGCTTCATATCCGGCTGCTTTTGGAATTCCACGAAGCCCGCAGGTCGATCGAACGCAATTGTCTCGTGTGCCCGCAGCAAATGACGATCGAGATCGGGCGTCATCTTTACGTCATAGCGGGTAGATTGAGCCATCGCAACTGCGGCTAGAAAAAAGAGCAAGGCTAGACGGCGCATGCGACAGTCTAGCAATTTGCGAGCGCGGCTTCGCAAGCATCAGCCAGTAAGGAGGTCGCGCGACAGGGACTTGCCATCGCTCGTATCTTGGAACAAGCGGATTGCCGCGACTCCGCTGGCGCCGGCCTCCGTGCATTCATGTGCATTTTTCGCCGCGATTCCACCGATCGCAATCACTGGAATCCGCAATCTTCGGGAAACACCCGCCAGCCTCTCCACGCCTTGTGGTTCGCCGAACGCTACCTTCGACGGAGTGGCATAGATCGGCCCAAAAAACACATAGTCTGCGCCCGCATCTTCCGCCGCTTTCGCCTCTTCCAGGGAATGCGAGGAAGAGCCGACGAGAAAATCGTTCTTGATCTGTTGTTCGCGAAGGAAACGTCTTACTTCGGGTACCGGCAACGACTGTCCGCCCAGATGCACGCCCGCCGCGCCGGTTGTACACGCCACATCCAGCCGATCGTTCACCAGAATCCGGCACGTCTCGGGCACGCGCGGTATCGCCTCGCGCACCAGTTCCGTCAGTGCCCGCCCAGGCAAATCCTTCTCCCGGATCTGAATCCAGTCCACGCCCGAATTTCCAGCGTCCGTAATTTTCTGCAGAAGCAAACGGATCTGTTCGTCCGGCGTACCGGCGAGGGCCTTGCGGTCCGTCACGTAGCACCACTTCAATTCACGAGTTGGTCGAGGGAGGAACACTCACGGTTGCCGAGCGCGAGCTGAACAGCCCAAAGGCCACAAAAATATCCAACACGCCGATGCCGCTCACGAACCCGCGAAAGGACGGATGCAGAAGAACCGGCATGAGCCGCGGAAAATGGCTGAGAAAGTAATTCTGTTCCCAGAATGCCGACCACGGCAGATACAGCAGCAGCGCGCCCATTTCGAACAACAGGACAACGGTCAGTGCGCGCAGAATCCGATTCATTTCCTCTGGGACAGCCCCTGGTCGATTATGGGCAGGAGGTCAGCGTGCTGGTTTTTGCAGTGAAGCAATGCGCTCCGCCACGTCGCGGTAGTCGATGTTGACCGCGTAGACCTGAGAGAAGCTTTTCAGCGCGGCTTCCAGTTCGCCGGCCGATTCCTGAGCCACTCCCAAATCATACCGCAATGCGAGTTTACTTTCCGAATCGATGCCCGGCGTAGTCAGTGCGCGTTCATACCAGATCGCCGCGATGTTCGGTTGGCCCTTTTCCATGAACGCCAGGCCCAGCAGCGTGCTGCACTGCATCGCATAGCGGAACGCCTTCCCGCGATCGTTCGCCTTGGCCACTTTCTGGAATTCGCCGATCGCTTCCTCGAGCAATCCCATTTCGCGGAACGCGATTCCGAGGTTGTAATGCGTCTCGAGATCTTCGTCTTCCGCGCCCATCTCGCCCAATTCCGCGCGGAACTCCTCGAACACTTCCTTCAACGGTCCAGACTCCGCGCCTCCCGCGGATTCTCTCTTCCCTTCGGCCGCCGCCGGTTGCGTGTGCGGCGCCGCGTCCTGCGACATGGTTGGGGTAAGCTCGTCCAATCCCAGATCATCAATTTCTTTTGCCAGGTCGGTCAGGAACTGGTCGGAAGAGAATATCTGGCCGTTGGACGCTGCGGCTTCCTGCTTCATCGCCGGTTCGGCAGCCTCCGACTCTTTTGCCGGGGGAATCTGCGAGAGCATCTCATGAGGTGCCACGAGCTGTTCCGGCTCCAGCACGAGCTCAAATTCGTTATCCAGCTCGAATTCCGGTTCCGCAGCCGGCTTGCCCGGCACTGCCACCTCCGGCAGCTCAAGCGCCGGTTCGTTCCCTTCGGCGGCTACTTCTGCGTGCTCCGGCACAGGCAGCCTGGTCAGTTCCTCATCCGGCAAAAGCGTTTCCGAGGCGTGCGCGCTAATTCCATCCGCGGGTGCAGAGGTTGGCGCGGGGGCTTGTGTGACTTCCGGTGTTGGAGCGACTTCCTCGACCGCGCTTCCCCAACTCTCCGGATCGACCTCGTCCACGGGAACGTGAAATTCCGCGTGTCCCGTGTCTTCCGTCGCCGGAACCAGTTCCTCGTGCGGGATTTCTTCCACCGGCACCGCAGCGGGCGCCTCTTCTTCCACCACAAAATCGTCCGCGGAAGTCTCTTCGGCTTTCGGCTTGCTCGCTGCGACAGGCCCGGGTTCCGGTTCCTTAGTCTCTTCCAGGAGCGAGGCCCATTCGGAAGAAAGGTCCACCTCTTCGTGTGCGGCTTCAATCTCCGAAGCTTGTGGTTCGACCGGCGTTTCGGTCACTTCGATTACCGGCAGTTCTTCGGCCTTGATCTCGAACTGGGAAACCGCGGGTTGCGCCGGAACGGCGGCCACCGTCTCGGCAGGCGCCGGAGTTTTGGGTACCGCTTGGGCCACGGCTTCTTCCACCGCCGAGTCTTCCACGACCGGTACGGTCTCGACCGGCTGCGGCATGGCGGACGCCACGGCGGCGGCGAGCTGCTCATCGCTCAAGCCGGCGGCTCGCTGGAATCGGCGGCGCAACTCCGCAAAACGCTCGCCGCTGCGTACATCGCCGCGCTGCGCGTGGATGTGCTCCAGCTGCGCGGCCAGCTCCGCGGTGCGCCGGTCGTCGCCCGCCCCCAGCACGAAATCCAGCAGCTTTTCGAGCGTGGGAGTGTGCGTCGGCGCGCGGCGCAAAATGGCTTCGAGGAGGCCAATGGCCTTTTGCGTCAGTCCGTAGCTCGCGAACAAGTCGACGTCGGTCAGCGACTGCGAAATGAATTTCTGCGTGTCCTCGTCCAGCTGCGGCTCCGCTGGAGCGGACGGCGTCGCTGGCTCCTCAGCCTGAGGCGGCGCTGCCCCAATCAGCCCGGGCCGCACCTTGGGCGCTTCGGCCTTCGGTAACACGGTCTGCAAATCGTCGGTCACCACCACGACATCCGCGGGCGCCGCCGCTTCTTCGACCACCTGCCCCATCTTCTTCAATACGTCGTTCAGCTTGCGCTTCGCGGGATCGCTTTCCGGCTCGCGATCCACCAGTTGTTGGAAAATTTCCTTGGCGCGTTCCAGTTTCCCCGTTGCCGCCAACGCATCACCCAGATGCGCCAGTGCGTCCGGCAGCCGGAACGAGTCGCTCGTTCGTCCGTACGTGTCCACTAGCCATTCCAGCGGCTCGAGCCGTCCGGGCAGCCGTGCAGACAATTCCGTCAACAGATGCGCCGCGCCTTCGTGCTCGCCCGCATCGATCATCGGAATGCGGATGCGCGAAATCAGGCTCATGGCGCGTTCCGCGTGGCCTGCTTCGAGCAGTGCTTCCGTCGCCTTCTGCGTGGCGCCAAAATTCTTTTCGTCGGAGGTGAAGATGCGCAGTGCCAGGGCCGTTGCTTCGTCCCACTTGGCGTTCTTCAGGTACATATCGAGCAGCAGTTCCGCAGGCTCCCCGCCCTTTTCAAGGTCCGGCACCTTTTCAAGAATAGCCGCGGCCTGGGTGACGTTACCGGTGGTGGAGAAAGCGCGGGCCTTTACGATCATTGCGTCGAGGCTTTTCGAATTGATCTGCAGCGCCTTGTCCGCCAGGCGCTCGCATTCCGCCTGATCCCCGCGGGCCAGCGCGCGCTGCGCTGCGGAGACATAGGTGTCCAACGCTTCGCCGGATTGCCCCATCGCCTGGTACAAATCCGCCAGGCGGATCTGGATCCGCAAATTGTCCGGCTCGGCGGACAGCAGTTTCTTTAGCAGCGCAATAGCTTCGGGCTGCTTGTTGTTCTTCAAGTGCAGTTCCGCCAGTTGCAGGAACAGCGGGCGCGCCTCGCTCATCACCCCTTGCTGCACGTAAAGGTCGGCCAGTTTTTCCAGCGGGCGCACTTCTTCCGGCGCGAGTTTGGCAATGCGCTTGTAGACCGCGATCGCTTTGGTCAGGAATCCGTCGGAGACAAACAGTTGCGCGAGGCGTTCGAAATAATCGATGGCCTGAATGGTTTCGCCCTGCCGGATGTACAGCTCGCCGATGGTCATCAGGGTGACCTGGTCGCGCGGCTCGTACTTCAGTATCTGCTGATACTCGGAGATGGCTTGCGCCACTTTCCCCTGATTCAGCAGCTTCTGTGCGGCTTCGACAAATTTACTCTTGTTATAGGCCATGCGCTCATGACGACAGCTTCCCCGCGAAAGCCATCGCGACTTTCTCCTGGTTGCGGTGCAGGCGCTGAAACATCTGCAACCCTACCTTTTTCACGCTACGCTGCAGGGTGGGGGCCGTCAACGAATGTAGGCGGGGTTGTGAACAGGCAGTTATCCCGTATCTGATACGCCACTTCAGGCGAAACAATAGCGAAAGAAATCTCGGACCCAGTACTTCCTTTATCGCGCCCGCAAACCCCTTCTTTGGCCCATCTGACGGCGTGTCCGCTGGCTCAGCATTTTCCGGAGCTGCCCATGGGCGCGGAACAGCCGCAGCCTGACCGCTATCGTCGAAATGCCGAGATGCGCAGCGGCTTCCTTTGTAGAAAGCTCGCGCATGTCGCGGAAGAGACACACCATTTGTAGTTCCGGCGGTAGCGCCGCGATCGCCTCGCGGATCATCTTGCATTGCTGTTCCCGCGTATAACCGGTTTCGGGATTCTCGCCCCACTGGCTTTTCGCCTGGGCGGCCGTACCGGAAGCCTCGTGACATTCTTCCAGCGGAACGGTCTGACTGGCCTTCTTCCGCCGGAGGAAATCGAGCGCGCAGTTTCTCGTGATTGTCGCCAGCCACGCGCAAAACTCGTGTGCTTCTGTCTTATTGGCGCTGAATTGATCGAGTTTCGTGAACGCTTTCAATAACGATTCCTGACAAACATCTTCCGCGTCTTCGGCGCTTCGCGTCAGCCGGTGCGCCAGGCGTTGCAGCTTCGGCGTATGCGGAGAAACCAGCGAGGCGAACGCCTCCCGGTCTCCTCGGCGAGCGGCAGCCAGCGAGATTTGCGTCCAGTTCGGTTCCAGTTGTTGCGTAGAGGCTAGAGTACACATGCCCGGGAGAATGGCATGCGCGTTGCCATCCGCCGGGCTTCTAAGCCGCTGATAAGAAAGAGGAAAACTTTTGATTACTGCAACGTGAACAGTTCACTGCCCGTTTATGGGACGAGCCGTGGCAAGACCGGACAATGCCATGTTGGCTCTCCAGACTTCACTCGCCTCGTGGCCAGATATCCAGCGGCAACGCTTCCTGCACCGCACCCGCTGCCCAGCAGCCCGCCTCGCGAACCGGCGCAAAGGAATGCCGGTGTAGCGGCGTCGGGCCGTGCTGCCGTAACGCCTCCAGGTGCTCCGCCGTCGCGTACCCCTTATGCTGGGCCAGGCCGTACCCGGGATAGACCGCATCCCACTCTTCCATGCGCGAATCCCGGTGGGTTTTCGCCAGGATCGAGGCCGCCGCAATCGACACGCTGCGCGCGTCGCCTTTGATGAGGGACTTCTGCTCGATCAGCACGTCGAGCTGCATCGCATCGATCAGCAAATAATCGGGAATGATGGAGAGCTGCTGAAGCGCCGCGGTCATCGCCTGCCGGCTAGCCTGATAAATGTTCCATGCATCGATGCGCTGGGCATCGATTTCCGCCACCGTCCACGCCAAAGCGTGCTCGCGGATGCGCAAAGCCAGTTCGAAGCGCCGCTCCGGCAGCAATTTTTTCGAATCGTCCAAGCCGACGATTCTTCGCTTGGGATTGAGAATGACGGCGGCAGCGACAACCGGGCCAAACAGCGCGCCGCGCCCGGCTTCGTCGAGACCCGCAATGCGCCTCCAGCCGAGCTTGCGCGCCGCTCGCTCATATCGGGAAGAGCAGAGTCGGCTCATTGTGCGGAAAGAAATTTTGCCCCGGCGCCAATTCTAGCACGCAGGCGGAGGCTCATCTCGCTCGTTTTGGGACCAGCGAATAAAGCACTGACGCATGCGCGGCCAATTTCACATCGATGGCCTTTGCTGAGCCGAGATCCTTCTCCTGCCACAGGTCGCGCAGCCCGTATTCCGCTTCCGGGATGCCCAGCTTCGCGAAATCGTAATGGAGAGATTGCTCGGAGTCGCTGCGATTGAAGATCGCGACATAGCGGCCCTTTCCCCCTTGCGGCCGTGCCAGCCAAACCGCCGATTGCGCCATCGTCTCTACCGCATGATTGCCCGTGGAATTCTGATCCACGGCGATCACTTCCGCATTGGTCAGCAGAGACTTCGTCCAGTTGTCGCACATTAGGAGGTTCCCGCCCATGATGAGCGGCGACCGGGCAATCGACCACAACGTCAGCAGCGTCCTCTGCTCGTCCCTCGTCAGCCGCGTCGTTCGTGGCTCGCCCCATCCTGGCGCGGGTTTCAACTCGCCAATGGCCAGCATGTCCGCATCGGGCCAGTTCCCTGATCTGGAATGCTCCACCCAAGCCGCGGCGCGCTCGAACTGGTTGTTTATGCCCTGCGGAAAATTCTCACTGCTTTGCCACACGTCCCACTCGTCATCCGAAATCCGCCACAGCTGCGCGTATTTCGCCATCTCCGCTGCCTTGTCGAGTGGCGCTGGTCCCGGCGAAAGACTCAGCACCATCGGTCTGCTGACCTTTTTCAGCGCCTGGCTGAGCAATCGAATTTCTTCGCCTTTGTACGGATGGCTGGCGATGCAGTCCACCTTTACGTAATCCACGCCCCATCCCGCAAACTGCTTCGCCAGCGAATCGTAGTACGCCTGCGCCGCCGGCTTCGTCGTGTCGAGCCCATAGTTGAACGGGTTCCACGGGCAGCTATCGGAAGTGTCCGCGGCATCTTTTGCATGGAAGCTCGAGCCTTCAATCGGCAAATTCTTCGTGACCGCTTCTTTCGGAATGCCACGCAGGATGTGTATGCCAAACTTCAGGCCCAGAGCGTGAATATAGTCGGCCAAAGGGCGAAAGCCCTTGTCCCCCACGGCCGAGGGAATCGTGTTCGCGGCCGGTGTATAGCGCCCAAATCCATCAAGGCTGAACTCCGCTTCCTTTGCGTTGTAGCCGGCGGCATGATTCTTGACGTACCATCCCGAATCGACGACGGCGTATTGCCAGCCCAACGGCTTCAGGTTTTTCGCCATCCATTCCGCGGTCGCGCGAATATCGCTCTCTTTCACGCTTTCGCCGAACGCATCCCAGCTGTTCCAGCCCATGGGCGGAGTTGGCGCCAGCGCCTGTTCCTGCGCCCGCAACGCATTACCCGAAGCCACCATGAACACCACCAACGCCACCGCGATTCGCACAACCGCCCAGCCACCATGCCGCATCCTCATCTTCGCTCCAGTCACAGCCTGGCTCGATTCTATCTCCGCCCGTCCGCGGATCACGCATAAACAAACAGAAGTCACCTGGCTCTGTTGACATCCTCGCAACTTCAACAAAATTCCGGCAGGCGATTGGCCACCTCCGTGGTTTTCTATGAGAGCAGGAGGTGCGATGGCCGAAGTCGGACTCCTGCCTTTTGCCCGCATTGCTC
>Ga0335077_10005302_pt1 | contig 15814 bp, 14 predicted proteins | sample Lox_Sample_31_FD_207151 | JGI IMG/M metagenome (GOLD analysis project Ga0335077, IMG submission 207151) | Soil microbial communities from Loxahatchee National Wildlife Refuge, Florida, United States - Lox_Sample_3.1 | ecosystem: Environmental > Terrestrial > Soil > Wetlands | place: USA...
ACCACCCCACCCACAAAGAACAGGCCAGCATGATCCGCCGGTACATCATCTGGCGCAACAACCACGCCTACGACGAACGGCTACGCCGGATCATCACCCGGGCAAACGTAGCCTGAAGCGGCACTAGTACCGGTAAGACAGACATTCCCCGCTGTCCTGTTCACCGCGATCGCTTTCGGCTGGGGGCTTTTGCTGCGCGCCCGGCGCCAGCAGGTTGCCTCGCTGCGCGAGCGGGCCCGGCATCTGGAGGCCGACCAGCGGCGCAGCGCCGAACTGGCCCGTGAAGCCGAGCGGCGGCGCATCGCCCGGGAGATGCACGACGTGCTGGCCCACCGGCTGTCGCTGCTGGCCGTGCACGCCGGGGCGCTGGAGTTCCGGCCCGGCGCGCCCGCCGCGGAGGTAGCCCAGGCCGCCGCGGTGATCAGGACGTCGGCCTCTGCCGCCCTCAGCGAGCTGCGTGAGGTCATCGCGGTGCTCCGCGACGACGACGCCGGGCCGCCCCAGCCCACGCTTGCCCAGCTTCCCGCCCTGATCGAGGAATCGCGTGCAGCCGGAATGACCGTCCGGGCGCATATCGACCTGCATGATGCCCAGGCGCTGCCCCCGCTGCTCGGGCGCACCGCCTACCGGGTCGTCCAGGAAGGGCTGACCAACGCGCGCAAGCACGCGCCCGGCGCCCCCGTCACCGTCACTGTCACTGCCAACGGCCGGCCCGGCCTGCTCGTCGAGATCATCAGCCACCATGCCACCGGGCCCCAGGTCCCGCGCACCACGCCGCCGGGGGCGGGGGCCGGGCTCATCGGCCTGAGCGAGCGGGTCGCGCTCGTCGGCGGCACGCTGGAGCACGGGCCCAGCCCGGCGGGTGACTTCGTGCTGCGCGCGACCGTCTCGCCGCCGCCATGACCAGCCGCATCCGGGTCCTGCTCGTAGACGACGACCCGCTGGTGCGGGCCGGCCTGAAGATGATGCTCGCCGGCGCGCCGCAACTGGAAGTCGTCGGCGAAGCCGAAGACGGCCGGGGAGTCCTCCGGGAGGTCGATCTCCACCACCCCGACGTCGTCCTCATGGACATCCGCATGCCCCACCTCGACGGCATCGCCGCGACCCGCCTGCTGCACAGCCAGCCCCGCCCGCCGCCAGTGCTCGTGCTGACCACCTTCGACGCCGACGAGCTGGTCATGCGCGCCCTGCAGGCCGGGGCCGCGGGTTTCCTGCTCAAGGACTCCGCGCCCGCCGACATCGCGCGCGCGATCGAAGCCGTGCACGCCGGCGACGGCACGCTCTCCCCTGCGATCGCCCGCCGCCTGATCGCGCTCGTGGCCGGCGATCACGGCGCAGCCGCCCGCCAGGAACAGGCACGGCAACGACTGGCATCGCTCACCGCGCGTGAGCGTGAGGTAGCCCTGGCCGTCGGTCAGGGGCACTCGAATGCCCAGATCGCCACCCAGCTGCACATGAGCCTGGCCACCGTCAAGGCCCACGTCTCGCAACTGCTCACCAAGCTCAACGCGGCCAACCGCGTCCAGATCGCACTCCTCGTCCACGACGCGGCCACCTGGCGGCAACGGTAAGGCCGACGAACGAATCTCGCCAGCGCCGACAGGCAAAAAGCCGCCCAGCCGCCATCCCCAGGCCGTGCCGCACACTCCCGGCGATCGGCGTGGAAGCCGGGCCGTGGACCGGCCGTGCCGACCGTCCAGCCCTGACGCTCCCATAGCAATCCGCGACTCCCCCCTGGGCCGACCGTAACCGCGCATAACGATGGTCAGAGCCGCGATCTTGCAAATAGAAGCACGCGCGCCGAGTCGGCGTTCGGCGCGGCTGATCATCCTTGCCGACCCGAAGCGTGAGACGTCGAGTCTGCTGAGCCCGCCCGCCGTGGAATCCGAGATAGTCGTGCTTCAATTCTAATACCGGCAAGACCACACAGGTGCTTCTTATTAACAGCATGCTCGCCAGTCCCAGTTTCCCCTTTGATCACGATCTCGGCCGACCGCATGCCGTTCCGCCTCTGCTTGGCTATGTACGCCACTGACCGTGACGATGTGGCGCAGGCCCTCAGCTGCCCAATACGAACAGAACGATGCCGACTATGAGCTAGCTGCTGACGGCTAGGTGGTGGATCATGACGGCTACAGAACGTCCGGCTCGGCGCCAGCTGTCGGAAGACTCGGCTGCATTGCTCACCGCGGTCGAGACGCCACTCCGGCGTCGTGATCAGATGTCCGCAGCATCGATTAGGCGTGAGCCGCACCTCCTGGATGCTCCGCACGTGCCGTCGCTCGCCTCGGTCCGGAAAACGATGCGCTTCAGGAGATGGCCCGCTCGATGCGGCAGAACGGCACTCGTGGCCGTCGGGCTCGTGCAGCCTCACAGCCGGGATCTCAGCACGTCGACCTCGCAGCCTGGCGAAGACGGGTCGAAGCCGTGCTCGACCAGCCAGCGGACCGCCCGCAGGCTTCGCAACGACCACTACGCTCGGATCACGTCGAGTTCGACGTCGGTGCCGCGTCGCCAAGGTGCTCCTCGTGTCCGAGCGTCAAGGATGCGAGGTCGTACAGGCATCGCCCTGGCCCGCCTCGGACCAGTCGATCACGCCGGTGATTTCGTCACCGTCGACGAACACGTGGGCGATCTGCAGGTCGCCGTGGATGAACACCGGTGTCCACGGCGGAGCGCAGCCTCGGCAATCCGGCGGTTGCGCGTGACCAAGTCGGCGGGAAGGACGTCGTTGGCGACGAGCCACTCGCATTCGCCGTCGAGGCGCGATGCGAGCTCGCCGGGGCTCCGGCCGGGCCATGGCGGCAGCGGCGCGTCGTGCAGCGCCCGGGCAGCGGCACCCGCCGCGGCCCACGCGGCCGGCGACGCGGCCGATGGCTCGCCGAGGTGGCCGAGTGCCGTCCCCGGGAGGGCGGCGAGCGCGAGCGCGGGCGGCTTCCGCCACAGGACCTCCGGAGTCGGGATCGGCGCCATAGCCATCGCCTCGACCTCGACGTCGATGCGCGCCTGGTCAGCGTCGATCTTCAGGAACACGTCGCCGACGCGCAGGGTCGCGCGCTCGTTATGCGCGACGACGACCTCGACCTCCTCCACGTCGGCCATCATCGCGGGGATGACCACCCACGTCGCCACGGGTTCGCCACGTGCGACTGCGCGGCTGACCGCGTCCCGCTGCCCGGCGGCCTCGTGCACGACACCGGCCGCTGACGGGCCGGGTCGTCGCGGTCGGTGACCTCGACGCGACCGAGACTGCCGGTCCGATGACGTCAAGCGAGCGCTGTCGCGCATGACCCGGCTGTGCTGTTCAGGTCAGCAACGGCAGTACGCCGGCTACGGCGGTAGCATCCGTCCGTGATGCTGACGAGGCGGCAGCGCAACGACATCTTCGAGAAGATCTCGGCCCGCGGCCTGGACCCTGCAAGTTGCGAACTCCGAGATCCCGCTTCCCGCGCCGCTACCGTGACGAACCTTCGTCACGAGGCATCTGGATCAAGCTTCACGCTCTGGCCTGATCGCGATGAGGCCGGAAAATACGGAGCCAGCAGGTCGGTCGGCTCTGCTGATTTCGGCCGCTGCTCATCATGTGACTGGGAAGAGCTCATGGCGATTCTCGCCGAATGGGCTGAGGAAGTCAGATACGAGCTTGAGACTCCCGATCTCTGGGCGGAGCTGCAGCAGGTGCCCGAGGTCCTGGCGGTATCGCAGGCGCCGACGCCAGCAACGCGCCCTTCACGCCCGACGAGCAGGCCGAGATCTCAACCCGTGTCGATCAAGTCAAGGACAGCGTCCGGCGTGAGAACCTAGATCTGACGGCCGAGGAGAAGTCGGCCATCGAGCAGACGCTGGACGAAGTCAAGGAGGCAAGCACACGAGTGGGGCGCAAGGACTGGGTGATGATGGCCAATGGCGCACTGCTCAGCCTGATCGTCAACGACGTAGTCCCGGCACACGTCGTCCAGAGTGTCTTCAACATGCTGATCACCGGGATAGGCCACATCTTCGGCATCGGAGGGCCATCGCCGGTAATCAGCACGTAGCGCTTGGCCTACAATCCCCTAGCGGTCTTCGCGCTCTAACTCGGGCATTGGCGAGATCACGCGCGATAGCATGCGTTCCGTGGAGATGACGAGACGGAAGCGGAACGAATTGTTCGACGTTCTCGTCCAGAATGGCGTCGACCCGACGGACTGCGAGCTAAGCGCGAACCTCTCCGGCGCTCATATCCGTCATCCCCGGACAAAATCATCTTTCAGCATGAGGGTGGAAACCTCCTAGGTACCACTTCAAATGGATTGTTTTTGACGGCCCCAGCTCAGGAGCTGAGAATGCGTGCCGTAACTGGGACAACCTGCTGGAGCAGCTTCAGTACTGGGCTCAGGAGGTCCGGTACGTTGCCCAGACTCCCGACCTCTGGGAAGAGCTGAGCCGTACACCGGCGATCCTGGCGGCAGCGCAGGCGCCCGACGCCAGCAACGTGCCCTTCACGCCGGACGAGCAGGACGAGATCGCCCGCCACCTCGATGAGGTGAAGCGGCTAGCGCGGGAGCAGTTCGAGCTGACTATCGACCAATTGCAAGCCTTCGACGAGAAGGCAGATGAGATCAAGGAGGCGAGCGAGCGGCTAGGCCGCAAGGATTGACTGATGGTCCTCTACGGCGGCATGGTGAGCACGGTCATCAGCGGCGCGGTGCCTCCCACCGTCATCCAGACGGCGCTGAGCGCGGTGGTGCACGGGATCGCGCACATCTTCGGCATCGGCGGGCCGCAGCCGATAATCAGCACCTAGCGATCCTTGGTCGCCAACTTCTGAACACTTGAGTCAAGTTTTCGGGCGGCGTAGCGTCGAAGGCGCCCGCTCGACATTTGCAGGCGGAGTCCTGACCAGCCACTTTGGGTGGCACGACCGATCGCTTACGTCGGCCGGACCTTTGCGCAGCGGGTGGCGGTGGTCGGCCGATCTTGACCGCGGGTGCCTGCGTGAGCTTGCGCGAAGTTCGATTAGTCCGCCTATTTATGCAGGTCAGCCACGTCGCTTGGCGGTCAGAGGCGGAGCCTCACTGGTACTACAGCCGCAGCCCGAGATCTTGTCCGGTGTGGGCACGTGATGCGATCTAGACGAGTGCTTCCCTGCGGTCCGTGGCCTGCCGGCGTGCATGTCGTTAGCCTGGCGGAATGAAGGTCAACCGCTCGGTCCCAGCGGCCACGGTCATCCCGGTTCTGATCTATCCGGACGTCCGCGAGGCGGTTGCCTGGCTGACTGCGGCATTCGGGTTTGCCGAGCGGCTACGGATCGGCGAGAACCACCGGTCTCAGCTGAGGGTCGGCGACGGGGCCGTGATCGTGGCCGAGCCAGGCGGCTACCACCGCCCGCCGAGTCGCGAGGCGGTGGCCCAGTACGTGATGGTGCGGGTCCCGTACGCGCGGTCTCACTGCGAGCGCGCCCGGGCACATGGCGCGGTCATCCTGGCGGAGCCCGCGGACTACATGTATGGCGAGCGGCAGTATGGCGCCGAGGACTTCGCCGGTCATCGGTGGACGTTCACCGAGACGCTAGCGGACACAGACCCGCAGACGTGGGGCGGTCAGTACCTGAACCCGGACTGACTGCCTCAGCCAGCCTGGCGCTGACGCCTGATGACGCGCAGCCGGTTAGCACCTCATCGGCAGCGGCTGGTTCGTGAGCCTGCGCTGGTAGTGGGACTGCCGGGCCTGGGCTTGGTGGTGGCGTCGCCATCGTGACCAGTGCTGGTAGTGCTCGCCCGGATGTTGCGGATGCGTGAAGGCTGTCAGCAGGCGGCGGATCTCGGCGGCTGTCACGACGATGAGGTCGCCTACGTCGTCGCGGCCATGGTGATCATGCCGCAGGCGTGTCCGGGAAAGTTGTCCACAGCCGCTGGTGCCCCCTTTGAGCTGCGCAGACCTGAAGGAAGGCATTGGGCGGCACGTCCAGCACCCGCTCCCCGGCGGCGACCGACCCTCCTGGCATGAGACCATCGCGGCATGAGCCCGGCCGTGCGTGGAGGCAAGTTAATCGTGCCTTAGTTAGAGTCTCGGGAACCTCCGTTGATCGACGCCGTTCACGAGTCGCGCTGACACTTATGTCCATCCGGCGGAGTATGGCTTCTCGCGCAGCGCGGCGGCTCGGCGGTCGACAGCATGCTCAAGCTCGCTGGTGCCAGGCCCAGTATCGGGTGGTGCGATATCCGCCCGGCGTGGGCTCATTACGGCGACCGTTACGCTCCCTGCCGCACTGAAGAGGTAGCTCTGCGCCGACGTCGGCCCGGTTTGCTGGTGTAAGCGTGTTGCTGCGAGCATGTCAGCGACTGAGGTTGATCCATGCCCGGTGCCCAAGAGGATTCGATCTGGGTGTTTGGCGGCTCAGGCGGCGATCACCAGCTGAACTGGGTAGATCAAGTCGCTCAGCGTCGGGGCCGATCAGGCCTGCTGCCAAATGAGAGGCATGCCTGTCCGGAGCTGCCGGGAGACCTCGTGGGCGCGTCGCCCGAACCTGTAGTCTCAGCAAGTCGGCTGCCCGCTAGAAACCTGCGCTGAGGAATTCGCAGTTCTAGAGGCTGAGGAAGAGACTGATGATCTCAAATGAGTTGGCACAGGGATCCTGGGTTGGTCAGGTTGCCAGCTGGTCCAGCATTATAAGCGCTGCCGTGGCGGTCATGGCGGTCGCCCTGGGCATATTTGTGTCAGGAGCACTTTACCAAACCGCCGCTCTTTTGAACCGGCGCCGTAAGTTCATTGGTCCTGTCGTCCGGGACATTGGTATGTGCCCGTCGTGGTTTTCGTTCATACGGACTGGCTGGTTGCTGTTGTCACGTCGAGTCCGCAGAGGCGATCCTCAGGTACGAGACGAGCTTATATGGCTTTCCGGCCTTCACTCGATACCTGTGCCTGAAACGGGGCTCTCAGAGTTTTATCCCATTCATGTCCCTTTTACCTTTGCAGGCTACATTGTGAAAGCTGGTTACACTTCGACGCTCAGTAGGCTATCTGAGGCATACTCTGTCTACACGTCCTCATTGCGGAGGCGGTGGCTGCTCAGATCAGCTGCGGGTCCGCTTGTCGCACAGGAGTACGAGTGCGCCAAAGCCACCGCCAGCCTCCTCAAGAAGTGGGCGTCTTTTGAGCCACTATCAATCCAGGAGGATCCGTGCCGGATGCGCGGACGGCTGGTCGAGCTGGCCCCAGCTGGTGGCCTACGCAGCATCCGGCTTGTTACTTGGCCTGATATGGGCGCTGTTCGAGCGATCCCTGGTTTTCCCGTCATGGCTGCCTCCTACCAGCCGTACCGGGTCGTCATGGAAGGCAGCCCCGCTAGGGACATTCGTTCTGAGCCCGAGGATGTTCGCGTGGTCCGTAATGTTCTCGGCACAGCGGCGGCAAACCCGCTGACCTTCGATGGGGTTCTCCCGCGCTGGCATGGTCCAGGCTTCCGGTTGGAGGTCGACCGGATCACCGGCCGCCAGAAGCTTCACCTGTGCGTGGCTGAGACTACTTACTTCGCGCTCCGAGCGACGCAGGAACCGGAGGCCGCGGCATTGGCTGGAGACGCGGCCAGGTGCGCGCGCCTGCTCGGCCTCAACCTCCTGGCGTTTGATCGCGAGGATGTGGTCGTGCTCATACGCCGGTCGGGTTACGTCGTTTATCCAGGCGGATACGCCGGAACGGTCACCGGTAACTGCGAACTTGCGCCGAGGGAGGGCCTGGCCGCTGATCTAGATGACAACGGGCTTCCGGATCTGCTCGGGGCGATTGCTCGCGAAGCCAGGGAAGAACTTGGGATTGACTTGGCGCGCGAGGATGCTCAGCTATCGGCGCTGGGCGTCATTGAATATAGCGGAGAATCAGAGCTGGAGTCGCATGCGCTCGTTGCCACTGCACGGTTGCCTGGGCGCGCCTCCGAGTTCAGGATAGAACGATCGGCCCCAGATCCTGTTGAAGGCTTGTGGGAGATCGGCAACGACTTCATGACGATCGACTTCGCCTCCGTTCTTAAGGATAAGGACATAGGACATCGCTTTGTCATGTGGCTCCGAAGAGCTGACAACCTGGCACCTCAGGCGGCTGGATCCTTGCTCCTGTTGCTCACCGCACGCGTTGAGTTGCGCCAGTGCCAGGTGGCGAGGGCGAAACGAAACCACCAGCATGTGGATCCCATGCCTTGGGCAATATGTGACCTCGCGCAATGGCTCGAAGAAGAATTGCTCCAGGATCCCGTCGATATCTCCGGCATCGTCCACCACTATCCGCTCTGGAAGTGAGGGACCCAGAGCACGTGGCGGAGTTGGCCGTCGTTGTTGCTCACTACACGAGCACGCACATGCAGCATCGGGCACGCAGCGCTGTCAGGCGCGCTGCGGGGGTGCCGAGTTAGGTCGTGCGTCCGCAGGTCCAGTTGATGAGCGCATGCGGCCTCGCGAGCAGCTAGGGTCATCGGGCGGCGCAAGCTTAATCGTGCTTTAGTTGGAATCTCGGGAAGACCACATCGGTATCACAGTTAACGCTGGCACCATCTGGTGCGCTGGTGTCGTGGCCGGATAGCCACTGGCGCGGTCACCCAGAATTCGGGTTTCGCGTCCGTCGCGACTCTTGACAGATCGCGGAGCCGAGGTCAGGCCGGGGGCATGGGCTTGTATTTGAAGTCGTTGAACAGGCTTACCTGGTCGCAGAGGTGCGCGCTGGGAGTGCCGGCCGCTGAGATGAAGCCGCTCTGGCCGGGCGGGAGTTCGTCCTGGCCGGTCACCGCCGGGCCCACGTCCACGGCCATCATGAAGGTGCTGCGGTTCTGGCTGGCACTAGTCCCGCAGTGGGGGGTCACGCCCACGGCCAGCGGGTCGAGGCTGTCCCAGTCCTGATCTTGGGCTGGCTGGTAGCCCCACTGGGCGATGTCCGTGGTGCCGAAGCCCGGGACGTTCTGGCCGAGCTGGGTGCCGGTGCCGGAGAGGATGGTGATCGCGTCGTTGAGGCTCTCGACGAGGAGCTGGTCTTCGTGGCCGGCGAAGTAGCTGCCGCGGTAGCAGAGCGTCCCGCAGGGCAGCACGCCCTGGGTGTGCGCGAGGATGTGGTAAAGGAAGTTGTAGGTCCCCATGCCGCTGAGCCCGCCGAACGTGCCCAGGCCCAGGCTGGCGTCGCTGAAGTTCACCGCTCCGGTGTATTGCTCGCCGGCGAAGGTCCCGCCCTCGAAGGCGTTCCGTTCGAATGCCTCGAGGAAATTCATGAAGATCGACATTGCCGGGTTGCCCAGCGTGCTGACGTCGTCCCATTGGGCGAGGGCCTGGACGGCGGGGGCCAGGTCGGGGTGGGTCGCCGGGTCGGTGAGCGGGTTGTGCGCCGCAGCGAGCCTCTGGTAGGCGCGGACTAGGAACGGGATGAGGTAGGGCGCGGCGGGCCGGGTGTTGTCCTGGTTGTCGATCGTGCCGATCGCGTGCTCGATGTTTTCCAGGTAGGCGACGTTGATGCTGGTGCTGGCCTGGAGCATCTGGGTGATCAGCTGCGACCGGAAGATGGTGCCCCAGTACTCGTCGCCCTCGTTTTGCTGGTAGTAGGCCTGCTGCGACGGCTTGGTGTTCCAGTTGTCGAGGAATCCCTGGGCAGGGTTGATGCTGTGCGGCATCTGTGCGAACGGGACGAAGCCCAGCCATTGCTCGGTTCCGTTGCCCAGGGCCGGCAACCGCGGGTCGACCTTCGCAGACGACGGCTCGACCGGGACCAGCCCGGCGCCGAAGTAGGCGATGTTGCCGCGGCTGTCAGCGTAGAGGAAGTTGTGCAGGGTGGTGATCAGGCTCATGGAGTGCCGGAACTGCTGCAGGTTGTGGTCTTCGCCAAGCTGGGCGAAGCCCGCCAGTGACCCTGTCTCTCGCATCCAGGAAGCAAACCGGATCGAGAACGCGACGCCAGCTGCTTGATCGGTGGAGAACACCGGGCCGTCGATGGTGCGGTATACGGTGAACGTCGTCGGAGCCTGGCCCGCGACCGGGATCTGCTCCTGGATCGCGGTCATAGGGATCTGCCGGCCATCGAACTCGTACGTCGGCGGGCTGGCGGAGAAGTTGACCTGCTCCATGTAGACCCGCTGGTCGACGAGTTCCTCGCTGGTCGTGGTCCAGGCACTGTCCGCGTTGCGGCCGATGAGGACGAACGGCTCGCCGGTGATGGCCATGCCGCCCGCGTCGTAGCCGGGCGCGTGCAGGTACACCTCCCAGTCGATGCTCGGTGTGCCGAAGCCCTCCTGGGGCGCGCCCCACAGCAGCGCGTGGTGGTCGGCGGATCGCCACGGCGCCACGGCGATGGCGTTGGAACCACCGTGGGACGGCACCCGCAGCGAGATCCCGGTCGTCAGGATCGTCTGGCGGTCAGCGGCGAGCGTTGCGGATGCGCGCGTGACCGCGGCATCGCTGGCCCGGTCCAGGCCGGCCAGGGCGCTGGCGGTCGCGGCGGGCTGGGCCGGGGGGGCAGCCGCTGTGGCGCCGGTTGCGGCGGCTCCCCCGGCGGGTGCGTTCGCGGCTTTCGGATCCGAGGCGGGAGCGCTCGCGGCCGGCGGATCCGCGGCGGGCGGGCCAGGAACGGTCGTGGGTGCTGTCAGGTCGTCGATCCAGCGGGCGTCGTTGAAGATCGCGATGGCGTCCGAGGTCGCCTGGGCGTCGCCGTCCTTGGCCAGTTCGGCGTCCAGATAGTGCAGGAAGCTCAGGTTCTGCAGCTCGCTGCCGCCCCCGCCGCCGAATTCCCTGGCTAGGTAGTCGCCGACCGCGACGGTGTCGACCGGGCGCCACGGGGCGGGCCGGTACGGGCCGCTCAGCCCGAGGGCCTGGCCGAGCACGAAGAACTCACGCGGCACCTTGGCCTGCTCGCTGGCGGCCGTGGCGTAGGCCGATGCCTCGTATGCGTTGATCCCGGCCGAGAACGCCGCGAGCGCACTGCGATCCGCTGCGGGCATGTCCAGGTACTGGGTTCTCAGTTCCGCTGGGGTGTAGAAGAACGTGCGCACGTCCTCATCCTGGGCCAGCTCGCTGGGCCCGAAGATTCCCGACAGCGTGCCCTCGACGGTCCTTCTGGTCAGCTCGAGCTGCACCATGCGGTCGGCCGCCTGGGCCCATCCGGCCCCGAACCAGACCCCGGCCATAGAACCGGCGTAGATGCTCGGCACCCCGTAGGAGCTCCTGGTGATCACCGCGCTGAGCAATCCCTGGCCGACGCGCTGCCCAGCCGCCGGCAGAGGCGACCCTGGATCCGCGGCGCGGCCCGGCGCGGCCACGGCCGGGCCCGCAGGGATCACCGCGGCGGCCGCCACGAGCGCTGCCGCGACGATAACGATCAGAGGTCCAGCCCCAACGTGACGCAAGGACTTCACGTGACCCACCTCCGCGACAGGCTCCCGGGCGGTGCCCAGCGCCGCGAGGCAAACGGTGCTGCGCCAATATCAGCTCATCAAACTGTATTTACCGCATCCCAGGGATATCCGGATATTGACGGAACGTAGACCTCCGCATTGGCCATGTCAATGGTGAATGATCTCGGCTTAGCTGTACAGATTGAATGGCGATGTCTGCGTGCTTGATCACAGACGGCGCGCCTGCATGATCGCGCCTGGTGGCGGGTCTACGCCGCAGGCCACGGGACCGGGTGGGGAGAGCCCGACCTTAAGCCGTACGGCTGGCCGGTGCTCAGCTGAGTGCCAGCACCGCGTAGACGGCCAGCCAGTGTTCCACCATGTAGTCATCGCCGATGACGTGCGGCAGGGCTGCGTCCAGGTGCGTGCGCGCCGCAGCCAGGGCCGGCCCGATCCTCGCGTCGCCGTCCGGCAGGGTCTCCGCGATCCGTCGCCAGCAGTAGGCCCGGCTGGCGTTGAGGCCATGCAGGTGGGCGATCTGACCGTCGCTGGCGTCGGAGACGACGGCGGGAGTGAACAGCGTGGCTGGCTCGCCGCCGGCGATCCCCGGCAAGAACGCTGCCAGCCAGTCGGCGAACTCCGGCTGCGCGAGCAGCCTGCTCATCAGCTCGGCTTCGGTCAGCGCGGGAGACAGGAAGTCGTGGCCTGACGGCTCGTAGCTGCCCGGATAGTCTGCGTCGTCCGCGAACCAGCCGAGTGCCTTGGCCTCGATCGCCGCGGCCAGGTCCGGCCGGCCCGCCTGCGCCGCCCTTGCCGCGAACGGTAGAGCGACCGAGAGGCTGAACGCGCTGTTGGCGTGCATGCCGTGCCGGACCGGGTAAGTGGCCTTGGGCAGCCAGTCCAGGAAGCCTTTGGTCAGCGCGTCGGCGAGCGGCGCGATCGCGGTCAGCCAGCGGCGCGCCCGGGCATCACCGAGGCTGGCGATCTCGTGTACCAGCGCGAGCGCCCAGGCCCAGCCGTACGGCCGCTCGTGCCGCCCGTCGACGCTGGCCACGAAGCTGGCCTCCGCCGCCAGCTTGTCCGCGGTGAACTGGTCATCCAGCAACTCCCTGATCTCGCCGGCCGGCACCGCATCGCCAGCCAGCCGCAGTAGCCGGACGAGCAGCCAGTGCATCTCGACGCAGGAGTGCCAGTCCAGGCTGCCGTAGAACACCGGGGTCCGCTCGGCGGGCCGGGCAGGGAAGTCGCCAGGCCCCGACATCAGGTGGATAAGCAGCGAGGGGAACTCCCTGCCGATGTTGGCGACCGCCGCCCCAGCGTAGGCGGCCGCCTGCTCGTGCAGGATGTCCCGGCATTTCGCCGCGACCGCACCGGCCGGGTCGATCTGGCTGTCACGCACAGGAGCAGCCTACGCACTCACTCCTGCACGTCCCCCTCGATGCGGTGCGATATAAGGCCCCACGACCGCATCACGAGGACCATGCGCACAGATCGCCAAGTCCGGGTGCTCACGATGGTGGCGCCATCACGCGCCAGCCGACCGCGCCGAACGGTGGCGAGGCGAGCGTTCTCCCTGACACTCTCCGTCACACAGCTGCTCTCGATGGGGTCCAGCTCGCACCACCTCGCCCTCCCACCGCCCCCTCCCAGAACGGCCGTCGGTGAGGCTGCCGCTGTCATGCACGGCTAACCGATCCGGCCGCCTCCGCACTGGCCGAGGGGGCACGGCCGGACTAACAAGGCTTTAATCCGAACGTCGGCAAGACCACACCACTACCTTTATTAACGCCTGCACCAACAGCCGCAGTGGTCTCGCCGCTTTGGTGAGGGCCTCGTAGGCAGGGATCAGCCACGCGGGGTAGCGAACATGCTCAAGGACGGCGCACACGGAGCCGCCGTTCGGGGCGATGCGGTGGTCTTTGCCGACCGTGGCCCCGTGGCGCCAGATCAGGCAGAAGGGCACGCTCGGCGGCGCTGGCTAAGCAGGACGGTGAAGCTGCAGGGCGCCGGTGCCGGACAATGGCCTGATGGCGCAGGTGGTGGTGTTTCATTCCGCCTACGGGCTGCGGCCGGCAGAGACCGATGCGGCCGCCCGCCTGCGTGCCGCAGGCCATAACGTGATCACCCCTGACCTGTACGACGGGCAGACCGCGCCCACAATGGATGCCGCACTGGCGCTGATGGACACCACCGGATGGGAGGTCATCTGCGCTCGCGCCCGCCAGGCACTGGAGGCGGTGCCCGAGACGGCCGTGCTCGCCGGGTTGTCGATGGGTGCCGGGGTCATCGGCAACGTCTGGCACCATCGGCGGACGGCCGCCGGGGTCGTGCTGCTGCACGGGATCGCGCCCATCCCGGCCAGCGCCCGGCCCGGGCTGCCAGTCCAGGTGCACGTGGCCGGTAACGACCCGTTCGCGCCCGGCCAGGCCGTGGCCCGGTGGCAGGCCGGCGCGGCCAGGGCCGGCCTGGCCGCGCAGGTGTTCACCTATCCCGGCGCCGGCCACTTCTACACCGACCGCTGCCTGGCCGACTATCACCCGGCGGCGGCCAGCCTCACCTGGCAGCGCGTCACCCTGTTCCTGTCGACCCTGTGAATACCACGCATCGCCGCCGTTCTGTCGCCAGACTTGGCCGATCGACACGGCCGCCGGTGTCACACCCGGATGATTGATATGGGCGCTTTCTGCGTGCACTCGCCGGCGGTGCAAGTGCCCCTGCCGGGACATGCGGGCCGGGGACACCCCGGCGAAGTGTCACGGCGTCACGGCTCAATCATGGCTCAATCGCGGCTGAGGGCCACCCCGGCATGCTCATCGTCACAGGCGCCGCCGTGGCGGCTGGGGAGGGGGAAGATGATGAGCTGGTTCTGGCTGAACATCCCGCTCGCGGTGTTGTTCTTCTGCTGCTGGGCAGGGATTCCGCTGTGGCTTACGTTCACCCGCTGGGACGCGGAGCTCAAGGCCAAGCACGCCGCACTCGCGGCAAGGGCCGCCGCTGAGCCGGCGATCACGCGGCCGGCCCCGGCCGCGGTCGCCGCGCACGAGCCCGGCAGCCCCGTCTACGCGGCAGCTGTCGCCCTGTCGGGCCGCTGAAACTTCGGCGGGAAGGCCACCCGGCCTGCACCGCCCGCGGCAGGAGGCCGCAACCGGGCGAGGTTCCCGCCATCAGGCACGCAGCCCGGCCGGGCGGCCGGAATCCCGGCCGGGCGTACTCGTCACGGCACGTGATCGATCCCTAGATCTGGGCGGTCGAAATATCTGCCGATATGGACGGTAATTGCCGATCGGGCGCGTGGCGGCGGCGGCTCGCAAATGGAATTTTATGCGCTCCTGACATCGGAACGGAGTCGTAGCTGAATCACGCGCGTCTTGTGTTAGGTCCCGGGGGATCGGTTGGCGAGCGCGGCCTCGCGAAGTGACTCGATCTTCCGGTTCACGCTTGAGATGGCGTGACGGTAGACCATGGCCTTGATCGGTCCGGCCCGGTTGCGGTAGTGAGTGCTCTGGTAATAATCGGCTGGCTCGGTCCAGACGCCGTCATCGCCTTCCACGGCTTCCATCTGGATGAACTGCTCGGCGTCAAGGTTGATGGCTTCCCTGCCGCAATAGGTGCCGGCCAGGGAGCATCCCTCCGGCCAGCCGTGCCGCTCGTGCTCGCGTGCAGCCGCCTGGCAGAAGGCGTCGTCGTTGATGTAGGCATCGACCCTCCTCCATCGCCCGGCAACGTCTACTTCCAGCCAGGAGTGCGACAGGTGCCGGGGTAGCAGCAGGTACCACAGGCCCGTATAGAGACCTCGCTGGATGCTCCTGCGGGTCGGCGCGAAGTGCAATCGGGCCGGGATTCCAGCCGCGTCGCACAAAGCGAGGAGCAGGGTGCCCTTTGTGTTGCACTGTCCGATCCCCAACTGCAGCGTCTGCGACGCGGGCGTCCAGTCTGCGGCCGGAGGAAAGCCAAATTTGATATCGTCGCGCACGAAGGACACGAATCGCTCCACCTACTCACGAGATGATCGGCAATCCTGGCAGAGGCGCGCAGCTGTCTGCTGGACCAGCGGGTTCTCGGCGTCGGCGAGCCTGTGGATGGAAGGCCTGAGCCGCCTCGGTGATGCTTGCCTTCGCCGCCATCCGCGCCGCGCGCCGGGGCATGAGGCGCATCAGCGGCTCGATCAGCCACCGGCCAATCGGGTCCCCGTATTCTGGCAGGTACTTCCCCGCGGCCAGCGGCAGCTCGCCGGGGTGCAGGTACACCGGAAGGTCCCAGCTCCGCGCGAGCTCAAGCGCCGAGCCTGCGTGATCGCCGTGGGTATGCGTCAGCAGGATCGCCGCCGGGCGCGTGCCCGCCCCGAACAGCCGCTCCGCGGTCTGCTTGATCACCTGGCCGCGGTCCGGCCACGAGGTATCGATCAGCACCCACGACAACCCAGACCGCACGAAATAGACATTGGACCCGCGGGCGGCAAGCCAGAACACGCCAGGC
>Ga0335077_10005304_pt1 | contig 15810 bp, 13 predicted proteins | sample Lox_Sample_31_FD_207151 | JGI IMG/M metagenome (GOLD analysis project Ga0335077, IMG submission 207151) | Soil microbial communities from Loxahatchee National Wildlife Refuge, Florida, United States - Lox_Sample_3.1 | ecosystem: Environmental > Terrestrial > Soil > Wetlands | place: USA...
CGAACAGATTGGCGTCCGGGCCGAAGTGGCTGAAGTGGTGGTTGCCGCGGCGGGTCGCCTCCGCCATCGCGGCCTTCATCGCTTCACGGTCGTAGCGGTGGAAAGCATCGCCCTCCACGAAGGCGGCATCGACCTTCTCGCGCCGGAAGATATGCTGAAAGGTGCGTGTCACCGAGGTCGTGCCGGCGCCGGAAGAGCCGGTGATGGCGATGATCGGGTATCGGGTCGACATGTGGCTTTGCCCTCTGGATCGATGGCCGGCGCTCAGCCGTGCATGAACAGCGAGCGCGTGTTGAACAGCGGGGAGGAGAACGGTTGGTCCACGCCCTCCTCGTGCTCGCGATGATAGCGCGCCACGCGTTCCACCTCGTCGCGCGAGCCCAAGATCACCGGCACGCGCTGGTGCAGATCCGTCGGCTGGATCTCGAGGATGCGTTGCCGCCCCGTGGAGGCGGCACCGCCGGCCTGCTCGACGATCATGGCCATGGGGCTCGCCTCGTAGAGCAGGCGCAGCCGGCCCGGCTTGGAGGGGTCGCGCGTGTCGCGCGGGTACATGAACAGCCCTCCGCGCATCAGGATGCGGTGCACCTCGGCCACGAGCGAGGCGATCCAGCGCATGTTGAAATCGGTGCCGCGCGGCCCGGCGCGTCCGGCCAGGCACTCCGAGACGTAGCGCTTCACCGGCGGCTCCCAGAAGCGCTCGTTGGAGGCGTTGACCGCGAACTCGCGCGCCTGCGGGGGGATCGTGAGGTTGGGGTGGGTGAGGATGAACTCGCCCATGTCGCGGTCGAGCGTGAAGCCGTGCACGCCCCGGCCGAAGGTCAGCACCAGCATCGCCGCCGGGCCGTAGATGGCATAGCCGGCGCAGACTTGCTTGGCGCCCGGTTGCAGGAAGTGCTCGGCGCGCACCTGTGCGACCGGCTCGGGACAGCGCAAGACCGAGAAGATGCTGCCCACGGAGATGTTGACGTCGATGTTCGAGGACCCATCCAGCGGATCGAATACCAGCAGGTATTTGCCGCGCGGATACTGTGCGGGGATCGGATAGACGTCGTCCAGCTCCTCGGAAGCCATGCCGGCCAGATGCCCACCCCATTCGCAGTGGCGGATCAGCACGTCGTTCGCCAGCACGTCGAGCTTTTGCTGCCGCTCGCCCTGGATGTTCTGGGTTCCCGCGTCGCCGAGCACGCCGGCGAGGCCGCCTTTGGCGACCGACAGCGCGATGACCTTGCAGGCCGTCACCAGATCGTTGAGCAGCGCGCTGAACTCGCCCGTAGCGCCGGGTGCACGGCGCTGCTCCTCGATGATGAACTTGTTCAGCGTAATTCTTCCGTTGTGCATAGAGTCTCCTCCGGGCGCTGGCCGCTCACATGGCGAATACGCGGCTCTTGCGGATATCTTCTGCCTCGATCGTCACCAGCGACTGCCGGTCGAGCGGCTGTGCGCGTGCTTCGAACAACCGACTGGCTTGCCGCAGCCGGGCGCGGTCCAGGGCGTTCCGGATCGAGCGGGCATTGGCGAAATCGGGCTGAGCCATCCGGCGCGCGATGTATTCCTGCAGCGCAAGCCTGGCGTCCGTGCTCAGCGCGTACTGCATGTGTGAGAGCATCAGCTCGGCGATGGCGAACAGCTCCTCCGGTGTGTAGTCCGGAAAATCGATGTGGTGCGCGATGCGCGAGCGCATGCCTGGGTTGCTGCGGAAGAAAGTGTCCATGCGGTCGCGGTAGCCGGCGAGGATCACCACCAGGTCTTCGCGCTGGTTCTCCATCACCTGAAGCAGGATCTCGATCGCCTCCTGCCCGTAGTCGCGCTCGTTCTCCGGGCGATACAGGTAGTAGGCTTCATCGATGAACAGCACGCCGCCCATCGCCTTCTTCAGGACCTCTTTCGTCTTCGGCGCGGTATGGCCGATATATTGGCCGACCAGATCGTCGCGCGTGACGGCGACCAGATGGCCTTTGCGCACGTAGCCCAGTCGGTGCAGGATCTCCGCCATCCGCAGCGCGACAGTGGTCTTGCCCGTGCCGGGCTTGCCGGTGAAGCTCATGTGCAACGAAGGCGCCACGGTCGTAAGCCCCAGCCCTGCGCGTGCCCGCTCGACGAGCAGCAGCGCGGCGATCTCGCGGATGCGGGCCTTCACCGGCGCGAGCCCGATCAGCTCGCGGTCGAGCTGGTCGAAGATCTCGCCGATCTGAGACTGCGCGAGAAGCGCTGCGAGATCGACTGTTGCTTCGGCCGCGCGCGATGGCACGGCGCTGAGCGGTGCGGGTTGCGGGCTCATGGTGCTCGAGTGGGCTGTTCCAATCCGATCACGGGACCACGGAGGTTGCTAGACGGCGCGGCCGATCGTGTAGCGGATCGTGCGGCCCTCGGCTTCCTGCCGCTCGAGCGCGAACGCCGGCTCCTGCGCCGGGCGCTGCACGATGAAGGACAGCCGGATCGTCTCCCAGCCGCGTGTGGAATCGAATGCGTTCACCTTGACGAAGTGGGCGGGGAAGGCGGCCTTGCACGCCTTGATCTCTTGCACCACCCCGGCGGCGTCGCGCAGGTCGAACATGGGCTGGCCCCACATCTCCCAGTACACGTTGCGCGGGTGCGGGTCTGCCGTGTGCTCGACGGACACCGCCCAGCCGCGGTCCAGCGCGTACTCGACCTGCGCGCGGACCTGCTTGTCGGTGAGGTCCGGCAGAAAGGAAAACGTACCTTGGGTCATTCGCATGATTCTGGCTCCTGTGAGCTCGTGTTCACGCAGGCGTCGGCGTGGCCACGTAGTCGACCGTGTCCGTGGACTCGTAGTTGAAGCTGATGTCCTTCCAGGTGTCGAGCGCCGCTTTGAGCGGCGCGCAGGCTTTGGCCGCCTGGTGCAGGATCTCGGGCCCCTCGTTCCAGATGTCGCGGCCTTCGTTGCGCGCCTGGATCATCGCCTCCAGCGCGACGCGATTTGCGGTGGCGCCCGCCTGGATCCCCATGGGATGTCCGATCGTGCCGCCGCCGAACTGCAGCACCACGTCCTCACCCAGGTAGGTGATGAGCTGATGCATCTGGCCCACGTGGATGCCGCCGGAGGCCACCGGCATCACCTTGCGCAGGCCCGCCCACGGCTGGTCGAAGAACAGCCCGTGCTGCAGATTGGCCGGCGTGTGGGCCTCGCGCAGCGTGTCGTAGATCCCGGCGATGACATTGGGGTCGCCCTCGAGCTTGCCCACCACCGTGCCGGCGTGGATATGGTCCACGCCGGCCATGCGCATCCACTTGGAGATCACCCGGAAGCTCACTCCATGCGTCTTCTGGCGCGTGTAGGTGCTATGGCCGGCGCGGTGCAGGTGCAGAATCATGTTGTTGCGCCGCGCCCACTTCGCCATGCTCTGGATCGCGGTGTAGCCGATCACGAGGTCGATCATCACGATCACCGACCCGAGCTCCTTGGCGAACTCGGCGCGTTCATACAGGTCTTCCATGGTCGCGGCCGTAACGTTCAAGTAGTGGCCCTTGACCTCGCCGGTGTCGGCCGCGGCGCGATTGACCGCCTCCATCACGAACAGGAAGCGGTCGCGCCAGTGCATGAAGGCCTGAGAGTTGATGTTCTCGTCGTCCTTGACGAAGTCCAGCCCGCCCTTGAGCGCTTCGTACACCACGCGCCCGTAGTTCTTGCCGGAGAGGCCGAGCTTGGGCTTGACGGTGGCGCCCAGCAGCGGGCGGCCGAACTTGTCGAGGCGCTCGCGCTCGACCACGATGCCGGTGGGCGGGCCCTGGAACGTCTTGAGGTAGGCCACGGGGATGCGCATGTCCTCCAGACGCAGCGCTTTCACGGCTTTGAAGCCGAAGACGTTCCCGATGATCGAGGCGGTCAGGTTGGCGATCGAGCCCTCCTCGAACAGATCGAGGTCGTAGGCAATGTAGGCGAAGTACTGCGCAGGGACAGAGGTGCCCGCGCCGGTGCCGGGGACCGGGTCCACCCGATACGCCTTCGCGCGATAGGCCTCGCAGGCGGTGAGGCGGTCGGTCCAGACCACCGTCCACGTGGCGGTGGAAGACTCTCCGGCGACCGCGGCGGCGGCCTCTTCCGGCTCCACACCCTCCTGCGGGGTGATGCGGAACAGCGCGATGACGTCGGTATCGTTCGGAACGTACTCCGGCTCCCAGTAGCCCATCTGCTTGTAAGGCATGACGCCAGCCTTGTAGCGCTGGGCGGCGTCGCGGATCATCGCGGGTGCGGTCGGCTGGTTCATCGCGTCTCCTGGGTCGGATTCTCGTGTGGGCGAGGCGTGCACTGTACCGATATGCGAACATAAGTAACATTCAGAAGTTATTTGGGTCGAGATAAGGCGCGCTTATATGTCGGGACTGCGCAACGTCACCATGCGCCAGCTGCAGATCTACGCAGCGGCGGCGAAGCACCTCAGCTTTTCCCGCGCCTCGCGGGAGCTGCATCTGACTCAGCCGGCGGTCTCGATGCAGATCCGGCAGCTCGAGGGCAGCGCCGGAGTGGCGCTGTTCGAGCGGGTCGGCAAGAAGCTCGCGCTTACCTCCGCGGGAGAGGAGTTGCTGATCTATGCGCAGCAGGCGTTGCGCGCGCTCAAGGATGCGGAGGACGCTTTCGCAGCGCTGCGCTCGGTGCGCGGAGGCAAGGTCACCATCGCGGTGGTGAGCACCGCCAAGTACTTCGCGCCCAAGCTGCTCGCGCTGTTCTTGCAGCGTCACCCGGAAGTCGACCTCAAGCTCACGGTCAACAACCGCGAAGCGGTGATCGCCCAGCTCGCCGCCAACGAGGTAGACCTGGCCATCATGGGCACCGCGCCGCGCAGCGTGGACACGGTCGCCGCCGCCTTTGCGCCCCATCCTCTGGTGATCATCGCGGCGCCGGAACATCCGCTGGCCAAGCACAAGCGCATCCCACTGCGCGCACTGGAGAACGAGACCTTCGTCGTGCGCGAACAGGGTTCCGGCACGCGCTCCGCGATGGAACGCTACTTCGCCGACAACGGGCTCGAGGTGAAGCTGGGCATGGAGATGAGCAGCAACGAGACCATCAAGCAGGCGGTGATGGCGGGCATGGGCATCGCCTTCATCTCCCAGCACACCATCGGCCTGGAGCTGGCTACCGGTCAGCTCAAGATGCTGCGCGTCCAGGGCCTGCCCGTGATGCGCCAGTGGAACGTGGTGCACCGGCGCGAGAAGCGTCTGTCGCCCGCAGCCGAAGCGTTCAAGAGCTTCGTGCTCGAGCAGGGCGGCGGGTTCTTGGAGCGCTGGCCGCAGGCGTAGCCTGTCTTCGGACCAACGCAAACGCGGACCGCACCTGTCTGGGGTCAGGTCTTCTGTCTGGGGTCAGGTCTTGAATCGTGAATGCGAACCAGAGCGCATCAGGGTCAGGTCTTGAATCTTGAATTCGCCCTCGGATTCCGGTCAACCCCAAGAACGAGCGCCCTGTCCACTCGGTCGCTGCAGAGCTAGCGCTCGCGCGACTCCCACTTGGGCTCAGGGGTCGCCCAGCCGTAGTACAGTTCTGCACCGGCGCTCGCCCGGCGCCGGACAACAAGAACCCGAATCTTTCCGCAAATGGCCCTGGAGACTTTGCCTCCGACGATCCGCGCGGCGGCCTGGATGTGCGGTGCGCTCGTTTCCTTCATCGCAATGGCGATCGCGGGCCGCGAGCTGTCCGCCGAGCTCACGACCTTCGAGATCCTGTTCTTTCGCAGCCTGGTCGGTCTGGTTGCCGTAGTCATCGTGCTGCGACGTTCGGGCTGGGCGCAGGTGAGAACGCGCGTCTTCGGCACGCACCTGATCCGCAATGTCAGTCACTTCGCGGGCCAGTACGGCTGGTTCTACGGCATCGCGCTGATCCCGCTGACCGAGGTGTTCGCGATCGAGTTCACGGTGCCGATCTGGACCGCGATCCTGGCGACGATCATGCTCGGCGAGCGGATGAACCGGCTGCGCGTCGTCGCGATAGCGGTCGGCTTCACCGGGATCCTGGTGATCCTGCGCCCGGGCATCGCGATCGTGAGCCCCGCAACCCTGGCGGTGGTCGGCGGTGCCCTTGCGTACGCGTTCTCGCACGTGTTCACGAAACGCCTCGCAGGCACGCAGACGCCGCTTTGCATCCTGTTCTACATGACTGTCATCCAGCTCCCGCTCGGCCTGGTCACGGCGCTCCCGCACTGGACCTGGCCCTCGACCCGGTTGTACCCGTGGGTCGCGGTCGTCGCGTTGACGGCGCTCTCCGCGCACTACTGCCTGGCGCGCGCGTTCCGGCTCGCGGATGCGACGGTGGTCATGCCGCTGGACTTCCTGCGCCTGCCCTTGATCGCGGTCATCGGCCTGTTCTTGTACGGCGAACCGCTCAACGTCTGGGTGTTCGCCGGGGCGGCGATCGTGCTCGCGGGAGTCTGGCTCAACCTGAAGAGCGCGCAGTACGCCACTGCCGTGCGTGCGCGGGCCTGAGTTTCGGACCGCGGCGGCGGAGGTTCGCGCCTGGGTGGCACACCGAGGCTGGCAGCGCGCCGGGCTAGACCCGTCCCGTGCGCGGGCCACGTCATCGCGCCGCGCTTGCGCGGGCTAGATGTCGAGCTCGACCACGGTCCGGAGTGCCGCCTCGAAGACCGGAGAGATCTTCAGGGCTTCAACGCCCTGTACAGGAACGGCAGGCTCACGTCCATCCGGTAGTCGATGTCGGAGTGGTCGTCGTCGAACTCCTCATAGGTGTGGCGGATTCCGGCTGCGGCGAGCCGCTTCGACAGGATGCGCGCGCCATAGTGAATGTGGTATTGGTCGCGCCAGCCGCAGTCGATGTAGATCCCGCGCAGCGATCTGAGATTGTCTCTGTACGTCGCGACGAGTTGGATCGGGTCGTGTTCGCGCCACCGGCTCCAGCGCTTCTCGAGCGCCTCGCCCGATTCGAGATTGAACGGCACGCGAAACCCGAGCGGCGCGCGGGGATCGGGATCGTACGTCGCCGCCATGCAAAGATTCATGATGCAGTGGCCTTCCGCCGTCGAGAGCTTCTCTTTCTTCCAGACATGCGAGAGGAAGCGCTGGATGCGCCCATCGTCGAGCCCTTCGGCGAGACCTTTGCGGCTCGACTCGCCACGCGCGTCGTAAGGCCCGGGTCTTCGCTTGGGCATGCGGTGCTTGGCGAGCTCGTTGAGCGTGTTCGGCCAGTCGTTCCAATAGACGAAGTCGAAGTACGCGTCGCCGGAATGATCGGCGATCGCACCCCAGTGCCGCGCATACTTCATGCCGTGGACGATGGAGCCGTAGCCGCCCGACGACTTGCCGAAGCAGCCGCGATGCTCGCGGCTCGCCAGCGTGCGGAACTCGCGATCGACGAACGGGACGATCTCGCGCGTGAGGTAGTCCGCGTAGTTGCCGATCGCGGAGGAGTTCACGTACTGGTTGCCGCCAAGCGCGGTGAAGCAGTCCGGGAACACGAAGATCGCCGGCCCCATCTTCTGCTCGTGAATGAGGCGCGCCGCTCGCTCCGGGACGTTGTCGCCGAACGGCTTCCAGTTCACGTGCGCCAGTCCCGAGCCGGTGAAGCCGACCAGGTCGTAGAGCACCGGAAAGCGTTTGTTGCTGCGGCCTTCATCGTACTGCGGCGGCAGCCATACCGCGAGCTTGCGCACGTGCGGGTCGCGCAGCGGATTGCCCTCGAGAATTCTAGAGACGTGCTCGAGCACGACCACCGTGCCGGAGGGGCCTTTGTAGCGTTTGCGGGCCATGGCTGCCTTGCGGATTGAGATCGCGGGGCCACAGTCTAGCAGTAAGGCCGCCGCCGGAATGCATCCGTGGCGCCGGGCTGCGGGACGGAGATTGCGTCGATAGCGGGGCGGCGCGGACGGCCGTCTACCGCTTGGTCATCGGCTCAGCTTCCGCCCTTGAGCCAGCGCATCGCCGGGTCTTTCTCCTCGAACTCGAAGTGGCGCACTTCGGCGCGCACGAAGTGCTTCGCGATCGCGGACAACACTGTGAGCACGCTGCTGTCGCTCACGGCTGCGACACGCGCGACGTGCTGCTGGTGGTCCTTGACGAAGCGCAGGTGCGACAGCAGCGCCGCGAAGTCCGCCCAGCCGGGGAACGACTTCGCATAGATCATCACGCCTTTCAGCGCGCCCTTTTGCTCGATGTAGGGGTCGACCAGCAGGGCGAGGCGCTCGAAGTCGGCCTTTTCCAGAGGTCCCTGCGGCGTGAGGACGAGAATCCCCTCGTCCGCGAGCAGTTGCGGCTCGAGCATGTTTTGGCCTCCTTTGCGCTAGGGTAGAGCGAAACATCGCCGGATGTCGGAGGCTATCGCGCGCCCCATGCCTGGGTCAAGCGCGCTCGCGAGCGCTGCTGGCGCAGAATGCGCAGCGCGTGTGTCAGGCGTTCGATGACGTTGGCCTAGTCGCCGGCGCGCAGGCGCCGGAAACCCGCAGGGTGGGATCGCGAGGGTTGTGCCGCGCCTCGAGAGGTCAGCGCACCTCAAGGCAGAACGGCACCGACTTCAGCGACAGCGTGGATGAGCGTATCCGGATGGCAGCCGTGTCTTCGTGACCACGACGTTAATCAGGCCTCAGCGGTTGTTCCGAGTTTCTCGTCGCTGCCGCCTCGGCTTGTCGTCAGCTCTGCCGCGATGCAGCTTCGTCGGCGCGGATCTGCTCGATCGAGCGTTCGCGGTGCTTGAGCCACCAGCCGTACTGGACCGGCCAGCCGTCCATGGCGTCGATGGCCTTTCGCCCGAGCGCGATCTCCGCCATCTGCGGCCAGCATGGATTGACGAGGGCCTCGCGCGCGATGGCGATCAGGTCGGCCTGGCCCTTCTGCAGGATGTCCTCGGCGAAGTGGGGGTCGACGATCAGGCCGACGGCCATCGACTGGATACCGGCTTCTCGGCGCACGCGCTCGGCATAGGGGACCTGGAAGCCCCAAGTCCTCTTGACGCGCGCGGCCGTCGCCGAGCCGAACAGGCCCCCGGAGGAGCAGTCGATCACGTCGATGCCGCGCGCCTTGAGCTCCTTGGCGTAGGCGACCGTGTCATCCAGGGTCCAGCCGCCCTCGAGCCCGTCGACGGCGGAGACGCGCACGAACACGGGCTTGTCCTCCGGCCACATCGCACGCAGCGCCTTCGCCACCTCGAGGGGAAAGCGCGTGCGACCTGCAAACTCGCCGCCGTAAGCGTCGTTGCGCTTGTTCGAGAGGGGAGACAGAAACTGGTGCATCAGGTAGCCGTGCGCGTTGTGGATCTCGAGAACGTCGAACCCCGCTTCCAGTGCGCGTTCGGCTGCCTCCACCCAGTGCCGCTTGAGCACCGCGAGATCGGAGATGGAAAGCTGCCGCGGCACGATATGGCCCTCGGCCATCGGCTCGGCGGTGGGCGCGACGATGTCCCACTTCTTCTCGCCGCGGGCGAGGTCTTCGGCCGTGAGCGCCCCGTTGCCGAACCAGGGGCGCTGCATCGAGCCCTTGCGCCCGGCGTGCGCGAGCTGGATCCCGGGCACCACCTTCTGAGCCTTCATGAATTCGGCGATGCGCCTGAGCTGGGGCACATGCGCAGCCGACCAGATCCCCAGATCGCCGTTGGTGATCCGGCCCTGTTCCGTCACCGCGGTGGCCTCGACGAACACGCACGCCGCGCCTCCCAGGACCAGGCGACCCCAGTGCGCGAAGTGGAAGTCCTGAGCGATGCCGTCGACCGCCGAGTAGGTCGCCATGGGCGCGATCACGACGCGGTTCTTGAACGGAACCTCGCGGATCTTGATGGGCGTGAACAGCAGCGGCTCGGTCATCGGCGCGTTCGGTCCCGAAAGTGGTGGAGCGTCAGGTGGATTTGCCAGGCGCGATCAAGCATTGCATGCCCAGCCATGTGCGTCTCGGCGACGACCCGTCAAGGGTTCGATCAGTGCCAGGACTCGGCTTCCTCGGCGGCCGAGTATCAGAGTTCGTGGCACACGAATGTGCTTTGCCGCCGTGCCCGCCCGGCCCTCACTGGCTTGCCGACTTCCCCTCTTTCCAATTGGCACCGTCGATGGCCAGCGTCTCCAGGTAAGCGCCGATCTGATAGATCGTCTCGTCGTCCAGGACGCCGCCCCAGGCGGGCATCGAAAACGCGAGGCCCGTTGTGTTCCTCCCCCTTTTCACCGTCTCGACGTAGGCCCGGAAGCCACGGTTGAAAATGCGCAGATCGGCCGCTCGACCTCCGCGCGCGGTTTCGCCATTCGCCCGCGCCCCATGACAGACGTTGCAGACGTTTTGATACCAATCGCGGCCTTCCTTGATCGCCTTCGCATCGCCGGAAAGAGGATTGGAATCCGGTATCGCCGCGTCATCCGCCCGTACCGGATCCAATGCGGTCGACAGCACGCAAGCCGCGATCAGCACCGCTCTGTTCCACCACTGCATCTGCGCTCCTGTCTGAATCACAGAAGATGGACACGGGGTGCGATGCGACCTCACCCCGTGCCCCTGAATGGTCACCCGCGCTCTACTGCAGCTCGAACGCGACGACCATGCTCCCGAAGTTCAGTCCAGGATATTGCTCGTCCCTGCCGAAGCCGGGAAGGCCTCCCACCGCCTGCACGATCATCTGCTTGCCGTTGACCATGAACGTGCTCGGTCCGGCCTTGGCTGCCGTCCCGAGCTCCATGCTGTAGAGCACCTTGCCCGTGGTCGCGTCCGCGATTTGGAACAGACCGCCCTGCGTGGTGAAGATGGTCAGATTGCCGGCCGTGGTCAGCATGCCACCGGCGTAACCCGGCTTGTCGCGCTGGATGCGCCAGGCTTCCTTGCCAGTAGCCGGATTCCAGGCTTGGTCGACTTCCGGGCCGTTGATGTTCTCCCAGCTGGCCCCTAAGTGGCGGACGTTGCTCACTACCTTGATGGGCTCGATGCCGTACATCATCCCGTAGTCGGACGCGGACAGGTAGAACAAGCCGGTCGTCGGGTTGTACGCGTTCGGATACATATTCACCGTACCGAGCAGGCCCGGCCACACTTCGACCTTCGCCCCGCCTTCCTCCGGCAACGGGATCACGTTCATGGGCCTTCCGTTGCTGTCCATCCCGGTGGTCCAGTTCACCTTGTCCGCGAACTTGTCGGCCTTGATGAACTTCCCGGTCTGGGCGTCCAGATAGTGGATGAACCCCGTCTTGTTCGGTTGCGCGACCACGGTCTTGCCGTTCATCTGGATCAAGATCGGGGTCTGGGGAACGTCGAAGTCCAGATAGTCGCCCGGGACCGCACCGAAGCGCCACGCCACCTTTCCGGTCTCGGTGTTTACCGCGACGATGCTGGCGGCGCCGAGGTTGTCCATCTTGCCGCCGCCCCGATGCTTCGGATTCCATTCGTAGGCGTTGGCAGTGCCGGTGAAGTACATCTTGAGCTGGGGATCATACGAGCCGACGATCCAGGGGCCCGCCCCGCCATATTCTTGCGAGCCTTCCGGCCAAGTGTCATAGCCCACCTCGCCCGGGCCGGGGATCATGTTCGCCTTCCACTTCAGGTTGCCGGTCTCGGGGTCGACTCCGAGCACGTATCCGGGACGGCCGCCGAAATCGGTACCGTTCATCGGCACGATGATGGTGCCCGGGATCGCCATGGGCCCAACGGTGCACAGGTAGCCGGTCGAATCCTTGGCCTTGGCAAAGTCTCGCGGCGCCTGGAAGCCCTCGAAGCTCTTCACCCACTTGGCCTTCCCGGTCTTCATGTGGATGGCATGCAGCTTGGCGTCGTTGGACAGGAAGTAGACGTAGTCTCCGTGCAATGCCACGCCGCGATGCTTGCCCGCCATGAAATCGGCGAAGAGCCCACCCCAGTCGTCCGGAAGCTTGTACTCGTACTTCCAGACCCCCTTGCCGGTTTGCGCATCGATTGCGTAGACCTTGTTGTCCTGCGGCACGTAGATCAGGCCGTCGTAGTAGCTCGGCGTTGCCATCGCGTCGTTTCTGCCCCCCAGCGAGTAGATCCAGGCGATCTTCAGATTCTTGGCGTTGGCGGTGTTGATCTGCGTGAGCGTGCTGTAGCGCTGCCCCGCGTAGTTCCCGTTGGTATGGACCCAGTTGTCTGCAGCGCCAGCGTCCAGTACCGCTTGGCTCACGCCGGCCCCAGCATCTTGCATACTCCCGGCGAGGGCGGCGGACAGGGCGACCGCGCCCAATGTTGACGAAAGCGTCTTCATGCTAGTCCTCCTCTGGTAGTGATGCCCATGTACAGCGGTGCCGTTCGTTGGGGCACGGCCCCGCGGCACCTGCTCGACTTACTGAACCCGTTCTCTCTAGCGCCTCCAATGCTGTCCTCGACTGCCAAACGCGCGCTGGCGCATTGCTCGTCGCCGCCACTCGCCGCTCGCGCCGTTCCGGAGCCGATTGTCCTTGATGCGGCGCGACAATCCAGCCGCCGAGTCCGGAGTGCTCCCTGGTGGTCTCGAGCGGGCCGTTACGCGATCGGCCGAGGTGGCCCGCACGTCGTGGCGCTGCTCACTCTAACCCAACGCGCGGTTGCTGTCAGATGATCTGCTTGACTGACAATCGGCAAAGCAGATGCACCCGGCACAGCGCCGGCCGCGCTCGATCTCGGTGCTGGGGGCGCGGCAAATCCACATGCTGTTCTCCATCGAGGTGTCTCCGCCTCCTATCCACGCGCTCTCTCGGGCGCATCGGAAGGACGAGCATCGCGCGAGCTTTGCTCCTGGAGGCCGCACGCGCCACTCGGTGTGCGAATCCGGCTGGGCCTCGAGTACACGCCGGGAACCGCGCGAACGCCGATGTATCATGTGATGCACGGCACTACTTCGCCGCTGGGACGAATCCTTTCCGCGCGGCCAGCTGCGAGCTAACCCGAACTCGATGAACGATCAGGCACGCAACCGATGAGCGAGCCGGTTCCCGTAGCGTTGCTGGTCGAGGACGAGCAGCAGATCCGGCGCTTCGTGCGCCAAGCACTCGAACGCGAGGGCTGGACCGTGCACGACGCCGAGACGGTGAAGCAGGGTCTGGTCGAGGCGGGTACGCGCAAGCCCGACCTGGTGATCGTCGACCTCGGGCTGCCCGACCGAGACGGAGTCGACTTCATCCGCGAGCTGCGTGGCTGGTCGCAGATCCCGGTGATCGTGCTCTCCGCGCGAACCGCGGAAGCCGACAAGATCCGAGCTTTGGACAGCGGAGCGGACGACTACCTGACCAAGCCGTTCGGAGTGGGAGAATTGCTGGCCAGAGTCCGGGCCGCGCAGCGGCGGCGCATCCTAGCGCGGAGCGGCGACAAGCCCACCATCGCGTTCGGCGACATCGAGGTCGACCTTTCCGCGCGGACGGTGCGAAAGCGCGACGAGCCCGTGCACTTGACCCCGATCGAGTATCGACTGCTCACCGTGCTGATCGCCAACGCGAACCGCGTGGTGACTTACCGCTATCTCTGCCGCGAGGTGTGGGGCCCGCCGCACGAGCAGAGCTTCCACTACGCGCGCATCTACATGGGACATCTGCGAAAGAAGCTGGAAGACGACCCGGCGCAGCCCAAATTCATCATCACGGAAACCGGCGTCGGGTACCGGCTCAACGTACAATAGCGCATCCGGTCTCCCTTGAGCCGGCTTGCATGCTCTGAGCGGCACGCAAGCCACAGTCTCTTCGCGCAGCCGCCAGTGTCATCGCCTCTTCATACGCTCGTAACAGAATGGCTCCCAGCACCAAATCCGAAAGCGCTCCGCGCAGCACGACGAAGAGAGAGATGGACAACGCAGCGACCCCCGCATGGCCTGCCCGCAATGGAGCGGTGGTGGAGCAGCTCATCGCCAGGCTGTCGGGGTTGGGCGCGGAACTCCTCGCGTTGAGCGGCAGCCAGGCGGCGCGGATCGCGGAGCTGAGCCCGTCGCAGCAAGAGAGCGCGGTCAACCTCATCCACTATCTGGCGCTGCGCCGCCACGACCTGCGCCCGCTCCAGGAGCAGCTCGCCTCGCTCGGCCTGTCTTCGCTGGGCCGCGCGGAGAGCAATGTCCTGGGCACCCTCGACGCCGTGCTCGGCATCCTCCTGCATCTCGCCGGTGGCGACGCGGGCCGCGAGCCGCTGGGCGGCAAGGCGTTCGATTACCAGGCCGGCCGGCGCCTGCTGGACATGCACACGCAGCAACTGCTCGGTGCCGAGCCGCAACAGCGCAGCGTGCGCATCATGGTCACCGCCCCGACCGAGGCGGCACACGACTACTCGTTGATGAAGGCCATGCTGGAGGGCGGGATGGATTGCCTGCGCATCAATTGCGCCCACGACGATCCACAGCTCTGGGACGCGATGGTGACGAAGCTGCGCCAGGCGCAACGCGAGCTGGCCAAGCCTTGCCGGATCCTCATGGACCTCGCCGGACCGAAACTGCGCACCGGGGCGATCGAAACGGGGCCGCAGGTGCTGAAGGTGCGCCCGCGGCGCAACGAGCTGGGCCGGGTGCTCGCGCCGTCCCGGTTGTGGCTCAGGCCGCTCGGCGACGACGCGAAGCCGCCGGCACCCGCCGATGCGTGCCTGAGCCTCCCCGCCGATTGGCTCGAGCGCACGCAGGAAGGCGATGTGATCGAGTTTGTCGACGCCCGAGGGGCGGCGCGGACGCTCACCATCGCCAGCGTGGTCGGGCCTGGCCGATGGGCCGAGCTGTCTCAGACCGCCTATCTGCTCCCGGAGACGCAGCTGCGGCGCAAAGCCGACGCCTCGGGCAAACCCAGCGAGCGCCCGCGCACGGTACCCGTCGGCGAGCTCGACGCGATTGCGCAAGCCATCCACCTCGACAAAGGCGACAGCCTGGTGCTGACACGTAGCGTCGCTCCGGGCCATCCCGCCCGCTATGACGAGCATGGCAGGCTGGTCGAGCCCGCGGCGATCCCTTGCACACTGGCCGAGGTGTTCGCGGACGTGCATCCGGGCGAGCGCATCCTCCTCGATGACGGGAAGATCGGTGGGGTCATCCGTGCCGTCTCGAGCGCGGAGCTGCGCGTAGAGATCACGGAAACCCGGGAAGGAGGCGAGAAGCTGCTCCCGGACAAAGGCATCAACCTGCCGGACAGCAAGCTGCGCTTGCCCGGGCTCACCGAGAAGGACATCGAGGACCTCGCCTTCGTCGCGGGGCGCGCGGACTTGGTCGGCCTGTCCTTCGTGCGACGCGACACCGACATCCGGGCACTGCAGGACCACCTGCGCAAGCTGGGCGCAGGCCATCTGGGCATCGTCCTCAAGATCGAGACCCGCGGGGCTTTCGAGCATCTTCCCGACCTGATCCTCACGGCGATGTCTTCGCCTTGCGTGGGGGTGATGATCGCACGCGGCGACCTCGCCGTGGAATGCGGGTTCGAACGGCTTGCGGAGGTGCAGGAAGAGATCCTCTGGCTGTGCGAGGCCGCGCACATGCCGGTGATCTGGGCCACTCAAGTGCTGGAGACCTTGGCGAAAAAGGGCGTGCGCTCGCGCGCGGAGATCACCGATGCGGCGATGGGCGAGCGCGCCGAATGCGTGATGCTCAACAAGGGCCCGCACATCCTGGAGGCGATCCGGACCCTGGACGACATCCTGCGCCGGATGCAGGCGCATCAGAGCAAGAAGCGATCGATGCTGCGCAAGCTGCATTGGTTGGACGGCCCCGGCCTCGGCGCCGGCGCTGCGCCGGGCTCCGCTACGGACAAACCGCAGTCGGCCGTCCGGTAGAGAAGCTACGCGTCGGCGCTGTGTGGCCGCTGGGCTGGGCCGGGCGCGCTCAGAGCGGCGAGCCGCGACTCCGAACGCTCGGCCGACGGAAGATGGGCGGCAGGCCCAAAGTACTCCCGGTGCCATCTGCGTCCTGCCAGCATCCACTGCGGCGGGGTAAAC
>Ga0335077_10005305_pt1 | contig 15809 bp, 12 predicted proteins | sample Lox_Sample_31_FD_207151 | JGI IMG/M metagenome (GOLD analysis project Ga0335077, IMG submission 207151) | Soil microbial communities from Loxahatchee National Wildlife Refuge, Florida, United States - Lox_Sample_3.1 | ecosystem: Environmental > Terrestrial > Soil > Wetlands | place: USA...
GGTAACGCTTGCCCAAGACAGGTATGCTACAGTTTGCGGAACGTTTGCTTGCCGCGCCGACGTGTCCGCTTTGAACCATGCAGCAGAGTTCCAGCAACGACCTTCCCAATCTTGATTTTCTCCGGGCAGTAGCAGTGCTATTGGTGCTGGCAGACCATCCAGGGCGGCATTTTCAGCGCTTTCAGTTCGGGAGCCTTGGGCTTTTTGGGGTGTTGTTGTTCTTTGTGCACACTTCGCTTGTGCTGACCTACTCGATGCAGCGAAGTCATCTTGCCGGAGGCGTACGGAATTTATCTCGGCCACGCATTCATCATTCGGAGGCCTCGGCCTAGTCCATGCCAGCGATTCGATGAATCTCGACGACACGATTGTCGCGATCGCAACGCCCCCCGGGCGCGGTGGGATCGGTGTGGTTCGGCTCGCCGGGACGGAAGCTCGAGCGATTGCGGCTCCGATGCTGCGGCTGAAACATGAGCTCGAGCCGGGACGGGCGGTATTTGGGGAGTTGATTGAACCGGATGTTGCCGACCGCATTTCTTCGCCGGCGGGGGCGCCCCTGACTAACGCTCAGGGCAGGTCCGCACTACACCAAGGACGGATTGACGAGGTTGTGGTTACTTATTTTCAGAAGCCGCATTCGTATACCACCGACGACGTTATTGAGATTTCGGCGCATGGCTCGCCGGTGGTGCTGCGTCATATCGTGGAGCTGGCGCTCGCGCGGGGCGCGCGGCTGGCGGAGCCTGGCGAGTTCACGATGCGCGCCTTCCTGAATGGGCGGCTGGATTTGACCCAAGCCGAGGCGGTGCGGGATCTGATCGACTCGCAAACTTTGTTTCAGGCCAAAGTGGCGGCGCAGCAACTGGAAGGGTCGCTCTCAAAAAAGCTGAAGCCCATCAAGCAGAAGCTGGTCGAGCTGGTTGCGCTACTCGAGGCCGGGATTGATTTTGCGGAAGACGACGTGTCCGTTGCGCCTGACGCAGTGGTTCTTGAACGTATCGTGGCAGTGCGCCGGCCGCTCGAGGAATTGGCGGCGAGTTTTTCTTACGGCAAGCTGGTGCATGAGGGATTGACGCTTGCGATCGTGGGGCGGCCGAATGTGGGGAAGTCAAGTTTGTTCAACCGGCTGGTAGAGCGGGAGCGCGCGATCGTGACGGCACAGCCAGGAACGACGCGCGATCTCGTCAGCGAGACCGTGGCGATCGGGGGAGTTCCGGTACGGTTGGTCGATACTGCCGGCATTCGGCGGGCGCTCGATGAAGCGGAAAGCATCGGCATTCGAAAGTCGATGGAGGCACTCGCGGATGCCGATCTTGTGCTGGTGGTGCTCGATGCCTCGCAAGCCATCAGCGAAGAAGATGGTGAGCTGCTCAGGCAGGTGGAGGGGCGGACGGCGATTGTTGTGGAAAATAAGAGCGACCTGAAGAGTTCTCAGTGTTCGGTTCTCAGTTCTCAGATGACAACGGTTCCAACGTCGGCGGTTACCGGCGATGGCATTTCAGAATTGAGATCGGAAATTCTGAAAATCGTTGGTGGTGAGCCGGGGCCACAAGTCGAGAGCGGATTCCTCACGAATGTTCGCCACGAGAAGCTGGTGAACGATGCGATTGCAGGGCTGAGTGCGGCCGAAGGCGGCGTTTCCGCGCATGTGCCACACGAGATGCTGTTGCTGGATCTTTATAATGCGCTGCGGTCGCTAGATGAAATTACCGGCGCAACGACCAAAGACGACATTCTTAATCTGATCTTTGGGACTTTCTGTATCGGAAAGTAAAACGCGCAGGACAGTTGAGGTTCTGATTTGTAGCGAGCCTGAGCTTACCCCTTATGCGATTTTCTTGGTGTCTTCCAGGGGCCATCGCGCAAGATCGTCAATGGCTTTTAAGGCGGCGCGCAAGATCTGCCTCTCGGAATAAGAAGCGCTGCGATGGAGTTTTTGATTGTTTCCGCGGCGCTTCACTAGTTCGAGCCGTTGTGCAAGTTTGGCTGGGTCGTGATCGAGCAGACTGGCGTAGAACAATTCCATCCATGCGTCGACGGACATATCATCCTCGGTGGCGCGACCGGGTTTGCGGCTGTTTTCTGCGATGGGCAAGACCTCTCCCCGTGTCTTGCTGTTACCGGTCGACTGGTATGGTGATTTGAAAATGCGGCGCGCGGGTGAACAATCGGGTGATCTCTGTAGTTCAGGAGCAGGGGAGCCGTTTGCCAACGGGGAAGCCGAAGGGGAGGCTTTTAGCAACCAATCAGTGGCCGTGTGTATCCAAACTGATGATTACCATTGTGATCTGCAAGTTAGCACCCTCATGTAATATAGTCGGGGATAGCGAGGGAATGTCTTTCACCGCGAGATGAAATTTTCCAGGAACCTTAGAGTGAGTGGTGACGGATGGCGGCGTGCGCTCGTCATCATCGCTATCTGCTCGCTCACGGTAACTCTCGCGACCCGATTTTCGATTCCACCGGATTCGCACATTCACGCTTTCAAGTCTGACAACAACGGTTCGGGCGAAGGAAGGCAGATCATCCATGATGCCGCGTCCTACCTCACTTGCGGCTTCTGTTATCCCACTTTCGAACCGACGGCCACTTACACCCGCATTGTTGTTCCTTCTTCGACGGCTGGCTCCAGAGATGTTTTAGGTTCAAGCCTTTATAACCGGCCTCCGCCTTCTTCCCTTTTCATCTAGTTCTCTTTAAGTCTCGGGTCTCAAGCTGTTTAGCTGATCTCGGAGACAGGCCTTAAGCAACCTCAGGGTTCGATCTCCATTCTGAAACCGTGACCCGGGGTAAGTTAATCCGAATTTGGCGAGGTTCGAATGAATGTTCGAGCTTTGGTCTCTAACGATGTCCTTCAGGCATTGCAGCAGATCCCGACGTGCGTCGTGTCGAATGCAATTGAGACGTTCGAAGTAAGGCTGCGCAATGCTGGGTTCGCGGATGCGAGCATTCGTTGCATGGTGGGCGGGCTGCCGCCTCTTGTGGGGTATGCGGCGACAGCGCATCTCCGCTCTGGCGAACCGCCGATGTCGAAGAGGATTTATCAGGATCGCGCCGATTGGTGGAAAAGCATTTTAGAGATTCCAGAGCCGAGGGTAGTGGTGTTGGAGGACATGGATCAGCCGCCGGGGGTGGGCGCCCATTTGGGAGATATGCATGCGTCCATCCTGCAAGCGCTGGGATGCGCGGGCTTCGTGACGAACGGGGCGGTGCGGGAATTGCCCCGGCTTAAGGCGATGGGATTCCAGGCATTTGCCGGCAATGTGGCTGTGTCCCACGCTTATGCGCACATTTTCGATTTGGGAAAACCGGTGAAGGTGGGTGGGCTGGAGATAAAGCCAGGCGATCTCCTGCACGGAGACGAGCACGGGATTCTGACCATCCCGAATGAAATCGCGCCTGACATTCCGATGGTTGCGGCGAAGTTGCAGGAAATGGAGCAGGCTGTCATCGATTATTGTCGCTCCAGGGAATTTTCAGTAGATGGTCTGAGCAAGTTGATCAAAGAATTGAGTTAAACCAAGCGGGGAATTGAGTTAACCAAGCGTCGCCGGGCCTGTTGTTGACGAGTATTGAATCGCGAAGGGCCGGTGCTAACGGTGGGGGAGCTAGGGAATTGATGGATGCGCGCAACAATCGTCACAAGTTGATAAGCCAACGCATACGCCTCGACTGGATGATGGCTGGCATGGTGGGCCTGTTAGCCGTGCTGCTTGGCAGTTGCTCAGGCCCGGGCGGAAAGGTCAACGCGGACTCCGTCCCGGCGGTGACCGTCGGCGTTACACATGTCGCTAAGAAAACGTTGAGTCGCACGCTCACGTTGTCTTCAGAGCTGGTGCCTTTTCAGGAGATTGATGTTTACGCGAAAGAATCCGGCTACGTTCAGAAGTTGAGCGTTGACTATGGCAGCCACGTGAAGACCGGGCAGGTGATGGCGGTTCTGGAGATACCGGAACTGATTGCGCAGATCGACATGGATCAGGCAGGAATCAAGAGCGCTTCCGACGAAGTGCAGCGGGCGGAGCACGAACTGAAACGATATGAAGCCCAGTACAAAGCTCTGCACCTGGAATACACGCGGCTGAACGAGGTATTTACCACTCAACCCGGGATCGTGGCGCAACAGGAGGTCGATGACGCACAAGGTAAAGATTTGGCGGCTGCTTCCCAGGTGGACGCAGGACAAGCGGCGCTTTCGGCCGCGCAAGGCCAATTGGCCACGACCAAAGCCAAGTTAGCGCACGATCAGGCGCTTTACGACTATTCGAAGATCACGGCGCCTTTTACCGGGGTTGTCACGGAACGCTACGCAAATCTGGGAACGCTGATGCAGATGGGCACAAGCTCCAGCACTCAAGCCATGCCCCTGGTGCGCTTATCGCAGGATGACTTGTTTCGCCTGGTGATTCCGGTTCCCGAATCTTACGTCCGCTACATCCGAATCGGAGACCCAGTGAGCGTGCGCGTGCCTTCGTTAAACCGGTCGTTTCCCGGGAAGATAGCACGCTTCTCCGTGGACGTCCGCCAGGACACGCGCACGATGCACACAGAAGTCGATGTGCCGAACCCTGACCGGACGCTCATGCCCGGACTCTATGCAGAAGCAAGTGTTTCCCTTGAGCATCGCGACGACATCCCGGCGGTTCCGCTACAGGCGCTCAATCACGAAGGCGACAAGACGACCGTCTTCCTCGTGAACAGCAACGGTGAGATCGAAGACAGACCAGTCACGTTGGGGATACAAACCGCGACCTATGTCGAGATTGTCTCTGGGCTCGGGGGCGGCGAGGAGGTCATTGTCAGCGATCGCAGCGGATTGAAGGTGGGGCAGAAAGTTCATCCACAAACTGTGCAAGTCATAGAGTACCAAGAACGCCAGGAATAGAGTTCCTCCGTGGTGAAGCACATGCCACGAGTTCCAGGAGACATCAGGAAATAGATAATGGCAGGCTTTTCGATCCGCAATCCATACTTCATCATCGTGATTTGTCTGGCGTTGCTCGTGATTGGCGTCACCAGCTTGGCACGAATGCCGGTGGATCTATTTCCATCGATCAATCTACCGGAGGTGGTGGTCGCAACTTTCTATTCGGGAATGCCGCCGCAGGATATCGAAACAGATATCACCGATCCCCTGGAGAGGTTCTTCACGCTGGCGAGTGGAATTGATCACATGGAATCGCGCTCGCTGCTGGGCGTGAGCATCATCCGCGTTTATTTCCAGCCGGGAACCAACGCGGATGCCGATGTGACCGAGCTATCAAATCTTGCATTGGCCGACCTGAAGCGGCTGCCGCCGGGAACTCTTCCGCCGGTCGTACTTAAATTTGATGCTTCGAGCCTGCCGGTGTGTCTGGTGACTCTGAAGGGACAAAACCTCAATCAGACGCAGCTTCATGATATCGGCCAGTTTGCGATCCGAAACCAGATTGCCGTGGTAAAGGGAGCTGAGATCCCTCCACCCTTCGGCGGGAAATACCGCCAGGTAATGGTCTACGTGGACCCATACAAGTTGGCATCGCGGCAACTAAGCCCGATGGATGTGGTGAATGCGGTCAACAATTACAACCTGATTCTGCCTGCGGGGGATGTGAAGGTCGGGCCCTTCGACTACTACGTGTATTCGAACAGTCTGGTTAGCAACATGGACCAGCTGGGAAAGATACCGGTTAAGACTGAAGGAAACTCCTGGGTTTCGATCAACGACATTGGGCAGGCGGAAGACGCGAATCAGATTCAATACAACGTGGTGCGGGTAGACGGGCAGGAGTCGGTCTACCTGCCGATCATGAAACAGGGAGGCGATACCAACACGATCGAGGTGGTCAATGGTATTCGCGACATGATCGGGCACCTCTACGACATTCCGAAGCAGCTGGTAGCCACGGTGGTGTTTGACCAATCCGCTTTTGTGAAGGAGGCGATCAAAACACTGCTCCATGAAGGGCTGATCGGGTTATTGCTCACCAGTCTCATGATTTTGGTCTTCCTGGGAAGCTTTCGTGCGACTACAGCGGTTTTTCTTTCGATTCCGCTTTCCGCTCTGGCCACATTCGTCATCCTTAACATGAGCGGAAGCACGATCAACACGATGATCCTGGGAGGGCTCGCACTGGCCTTTTCCCGCATCATCGATAACTCCGTTATTTCACTGGAAAACATCTACCGCCATCTGGAGATGGGAGCATCGCCGATGACGGCAGCGGAGGTGGGTGGAAACGAAGTCAGCCTGGCTGTGCTGGCAGCAACGCTAACGACGGTGGTTGTCTTCTTTCCGGTGACTTTCTTGTATGGCGTCAGCAAGTTCCTGTTCACGGCGCTGGCGCTGGCGGTTGTCATTTCCCTTTTCGCCTCGTATTTCGTGGCGATGACTGTCATTCCGCTTTTCTGTTCGCGGTTCCTGAAGGCGGTACCACACGCGGAGCAACATGGCACCGCGCAGACACCCGAAGGCACAGCAATGGTTCAACACTCCTGGTGGGGGATCTTCACGGCTGCCTTCAACGAGAAATTCAACCGTCTTCTCGATTACTACGAGTACTGGGTGAAGCGCGCGCTAGTACGGCCCGGGCTTACGGTCGCGGTGCTAAGCGGAGTGTTTGTAGCCAGCCTCCTTATTTATCCGTTTCTCGGGCTTGCCTTCTTCCCGAGAACCGACGCCAGTCAGTTCACGATCAACTTCAAAGTGCCGACGGGCACGCGGATAGAGGTGACGGAACAATATGTCGCCAAAGTCGAGGACCTGATCAAACAGGTCGTAGATCCCAAGGACTTCAAGATGGTGGTTTCGAACATCGGAGTGGTGCCGGATTTCTCGTCACTTTACACCACAAATGCTGGGCCATACACGGCGACAATCCAAGTGGCATTGAATGAGCCACACCGGGTGAGCAGCTTCGAGTATATGGATCGCGTACAAAAGCAGATCGCGGAAAAATATCCGGACGTTCGAACATTTCTCTCCAGCGGTTCGATGGTAGACGCGATTCTCAACATGGGCATGCCGGCGCCGATCGACATTCAGGTCAGCAGCCCATCGCTTCATCAGATCTATGAAGTGGCGCAGGACCTCGCGGGACGAATCCGGCAACTGAATGGAGTTGGCGAGGTATACATTCCGCAAGATTTGAATTATCCCGCGTTGCGGCTGGATGTGGATCGAATCAACGCAGGCAAGCTGGGACTGACGCAGAAAGAGGTGGTCAACAACGTCATCACTGCGTTGAACTCAAATTACATGATTGCGCCAAATTATTGGGTGGACTACAAGACCGGCAATGACTATTACCTCACGGTACAGTACTACGAAAAGGGCAAGGGCGCGATTCACAACTTCGAGGATCTGACCAACATTCCACTGCGGGCGCCGAATCTCAAAAAGCCAACCACGCTGGATACGGTGGTCAAACTGCAAAATGTGCAGACGCCGACGGAGGTGGATCACTATCAGATCCAGCGGGTGACCGACGTGTACGTGACGCCGGCGGGTGAGGACCTCGGCAAGGTTGCGGACCAGGTGCGGGATGTGATCAAGAACATGCACCTCCCTGAGAATGTGCGCGTGAACTTGCGCGGCATGGTGCAGGGGATGCAGGAATCGTTCCGCAGCTTTGCTATTGGGTTGTCGCTGTCTGTGGTTTTGCTCTATCTCATCCTGGTAGCGCAGTTCAAATCGTTCAAAGACCCGTTCCTGATCATGCTGGCGATTCCGATGGGATTCATTGGCGTGCTGCTCATTCTGCCGCTGACGGGAACGACCCTGAACGTGATGTCTCTGATGGGAGTGCTCATGCTGGTGGGCATCTCGGCGTCGAACAGCATTCTGATCGTAGAGTTTGCGCACCGACTTGAAGAGCAGGGCAATTCGGTGGAAGAAGCAATCGTGAATTCGTGCCGTGTTCGACTAAGACCAATTCTGATGACCTCGCTGGCGACGATTATCGGCATGATCCCGATGGCACTGAAACTGGGAACGGGTAGCGAGCAGTATGCTCCTTTGGCCCGGGCGATCATCGGCGGCCTCGCGGCTTCCGTGGTGCTGACAGTGTTCATAGTGCCCGCGGCGTACCTGCTCGTTTATCGCAAACGGGAAACGGTCGCGAAGGCGTAACCATGTATCGATCGCTCAAGACTCGGCAAATGCCTCAGGATGGGAGTGAAGCCTGATGCCGGGATTTTCGATACGGAATCCGTACTTCATTATCGTGGTTTGCCTCGTGCTGCTCGTTATCGGAGTGACGAGCGCGGCGCGCATGCCGGTAGATCTGTTTCCAGCGATCAACCTGCCGGAGGTGGTGGTCGCGACATTCTATTCTGGAATGCCGCCGCAGGACATCGAGACAGACATTACCGATCCGCTGGAACGATTCTTCACTCTAGCTAGCGGAATTGACCACATGGAGTCGCGGTCACTGCTCGGCGTGAGCATCATTCGCGTCTATTTCCAGCCGGGAACCAGCGCAGATGCGGATGTGACCGAACTTTCGAATCTCGCGCTGGCCGATCTGAAGCGGCTGCCACCGGGAACTCTGCCGCCAGTCGTGTTGAAGTTCGACGCTTCAAGCCTGCCGGTGGCACTGGTGACCGTGAAGGGCGAAGGACTGAACGAGACTCAGCTCCACGATTATGCCCAATTCCAAATCCGTAACCAAATTGCGGTGGTTCCGGGCGCGGAGATTCCTCCCCCATTTGGCGGCCGCTACCGCCAGATCATGGTGTACGTCGACCCATATAAGCTGCTGTCGCGGCAGCTAAGCCCGATGGACGTGGTCAATTCGGTCAACAATTCAAACCTTATTCTGCCGGCTGGGGATGTGAAGATCGGCCTGGATGACTATTACGTCTATTCCAACAGCCTCGTCGAAAACATGAACCAGTTGGGAGAGGTTCCCGTCAAGACGGTCAAAGATGCGTGGGTGACAGTAAACGATGTCGGCAAGGCAGAGGACTCGCACCAGATTCAATACAACGTAGTCCGCGTCGATAGCCAGCGTTCGTGCTACATCCCGATCATGAAGCAGGGCGGAAACACCAACACCATCGACGTTGTGAACGGCATTCGCGCCTTGGTGCGGCATCTTTATGACATTCCCAAGCAGATGGTCGCGACGGTCGTATTTGACCAGTCTGTTTATGTCAAAGAGGCGATTAAGACCGTCCTGCACGAAGGGCTGCTTGGATTGATTCTCACGAGCCTGATGATTTTGATTTTCCTAGGGAGTTTCCGGGCGACCTCAGCCGTGCTGTTGTCCATCCCGCTCTCGGCACTTGCAACGTTCGTGGTGCTGTTCATCATGGGAAGCACTGTAAACACGATGATTCTGGGCGGGCTCGCGCTGGCGTTCTCGCGGGTAATCGACAACTCGGTTATCTCGCTCGAGAACATCTATCGGCACCTGGAGATGGGCGCCATGCCGATGGTTGCCGCCGAGGTCGGCGGTGCCGAAGTGAATCTTGCGGTGCTAGCCGCGACACTCGTGGATGTGGTCGACTTCTTTCCCGTCGTATTTCTGTTCGGCGTAGCGAAGTTCCTCTTCTCGGCGCTGGCGCTCGCGTTTTGCCTGTCGCTGCTGGCTTCTTTCCTAGTGGCGATGACAGTGATCCCGCTGTTCTGCTCGAGGTTCCTCAAGGCGGTGCCGCACGGCGCGCAACAAGCAGCGCACAACGAGGAGTATGAAGTTGAACCAACGGCGCCAGTGAGCCGTTCGCGCTGGGACAGATTCAATGCGGGATTCAATCGCGGCTTCAACAAGGTGCTCGATTTCTACGAACGTTGGGTGCGACGAGCGCTTCAGCGGCCAGGATGGACGGTCGCCGCACTGGGCGGAGTCTTCCTCGCGAGCCTCGCCATTTACCCACTGCTCGGATTAGCATTCTTCCCGCAGACCGATGCGGGGCAGTTCACGATCAATTTGAAAGTTCCAACCGGCACGCGCATCGAGAACACCGAGCAGTATGTGGCGCGGGTCGAGGATTTGATCCGCCACGAGGTCGATCCCAAGGACCTGAAGATGGTGGTTTCGAATATTGGCGTCGTGCCTGACTTCTCTTCTCTTTACACCACCAACGCTGGTTCCTATACGGCAACGTTGCAGGTGGCATTGAATGAACCCCACCGTTTGAGCAGCTTCGAGTACATGGATCGAGTCGAGAAGAAGATGGCCCGCGAGTATCCGGATGTCCGCACCTTTTTCTCGAGCGGCTCGATGGTGGACGCGATTCTTAACATGGGCATGCCAGCGCCCATTGACGTGCAGGTGAGCAGCCCGAATCTCCACCAGATTTACAGTGTGGCTCAGGAACTTGCGGGGCGGATCCAGCGGGTGCCGGGAGTCGGGGAAATCTATATTCCGCAGGATATGGACTATCCCGCACTGCGGCTCGACGTCGACCGCATTCACGCGGCCGAACTGGGGCTGACGCAAAAAGACGTGGTCGACAACGTGATCACGGCACTCAATTCCAATTACATGATCGCGCCCAATTATTGGGTCGACCGCAAGAGCGGCAACGACTACTACCTCACGGTGCAGTACTTCGAGCACGGGCCAGGGGCGATTCACGACCTGACAGATATCGGGCAAATTCCATTACGTAGCCAGCTCGCGAAGAAGCCGTTGCCGAATTGTGGACCGTCCACGCCCCCCGGAGTTTCCACGCGCGGGGATGACTGGTCAGCGCCGCAGATTCGGCCGGTGGTGGACCCTCCACAACCAATGTGGGGGTGCCAGCAGAATTCCCCGGGTGGAGAGCGGCGGACAACTGTTCTCGGCAATGTGGTGAAGGTGAATTTCACCGAGACACCGACCGAAGTCGATCATTACCAGATCCAGCGCGTCCTCGATATCTATGTGACGCCTAAAGGGGAAGACTTGGGACGGGTGACTCGCGCCATTCAAGACCTGGTGGCGAAGACAAAGATTCCGTTGAACGTGCGGGTGAATCTGCGCGGAATGGTAGAAGGCATGAATGCATCATTCAAGAGCTTCGGGCTCGGTTTCCTGTTGTCATTTGTGCTCCTATTCCTGATCCTCACCGCGCAGTTCAAGTCGTTTGTCGACCCTTTGCTGATCATGCTGGCGATCCCCATGGGATTTGTCGGCGTACTGGTCATTCTTCCCTTAACTCACAGCACGTTGAATGTGATGTCACTGATGGGGGTGTTGATGCTGGTTGGGATTGCCGATTCGAACAGCATTCTGATCGTGGATTTTGCGCACAACCTGGAGAAGCAAGGTTTGTCTCCCAAAGACGCCGTGATTACGGCATGTCGGGTGCGGTTGCGGCCGATTCTGATGACTTCGCTGGCGACGATTATCGGTATGATTCCGATGGCGTTGAAATTGGGCACAGGTGCGGAACAATACACGCCGATGGCGCGCGCGATTATTGGCGGCCTGACGTCGTCGGTGCTGTTGACGATCTTCATCGTGCCGGCCGCTTATTTGCTGGTTTATGGCAGGAAACAGACTCCGGGAACTCCGACTGCCGAAGTTCCTCCGGCGGAGCCCGCGCTGTGACAAGGATTCAGATTTGGCGGTTTTGCTTGCTGCTCTCGATTTCTGTCGGGCTGGTATTGTGCGCGGCTTCGATGGTGGCGCAAACGTCGGTGGGATCGACTGCCGAGTTGCCGACAGCACCGGTGCCGCAAGTCGCGGTGAACCAGGCGACCATCAATCAGGTGGTGGTCAATCGGGTGCCGACCAACCAGGCGCCCACCAATCAAACGTCTCCGAGTCAGGGAGCCGCGAGCCCGCCTGTGCCCTCAACCAACACGAGTTCGCCGTCGAGCGGTCAATCCACCAATGGCGCGCCCGGAACCCGACTGACGCTGAAAGAGGCAGAGGGGATTGCCATCAAGAACAATCCTCAAATCTCGGTGGCGCGGTTGCTGGCGCTGGCGCAGCATCAGGTCACCCGCGAAGCGAAGTCGAATCTTTGGCCGCAGGCTGTCGCGAATGTCACGGGAGTTGATGCGCAATCAGGAAGCCGTATCACCGCTGGATTGCTCAACAATCCGTCTATTTATACTCGCGCCGCCGCGGGCGTGATGGTGTCGCAGCTCATTACTGACTTCGGACGAACGTACAACCTGATTTCAAGCGCAAGTTATACGGAGAAGGCGGCGAACGAGAATGCTGCTGCCACGCAGCAGCAGATTCTCCTGGCGGTGAACAGCGCTTTCTTTAATCTCCTGCAGGCGCAGGCTGTGCTGACAGTAGCACAGGAGACCGTGAAAGAGCGGCAGACGGTCGCCGACCAGGTCAACGCGCTCTACCAAAACAAGCTGAAGTCGGAACTGGACTACAGTTTTGCAAGCGTGAATCTCGCGCAGGCGCAGTTGTTGCTGCTCGATGCAGAAAATAACGAAAATGCGTCGCAAGCCACGCTTTCGATGGTGCTGGGATTCCCCGCGCAACAGAACTATCAGCTGGTTGAGGAGAGCGCGGCTCCGACGGCTCCGCCACCGGATGTTAACGCATTAATTGCCGAGGCCTTCTCACTTCGTCCCGAAATACTGTCATTGCAATTCCAGTATCGGTCGGCTAAAAAATTCCAGAGCGCCGAGCGCGACTTGCTTTTTCCGACGATTCAGGCGATCGGGGCGGCGGGACTTGCTCCGTTTGGAAACCCCGCCGTCGCTCCAAATGCCAGCGCTCTCAACAACACGTATGCGGCAGCCGGAGCCAACATGCAGCTTCCTTTGTTCAACGGGTTTCAGTATTTTGCGCGTGAGAAAGAGGCTGGATATCGAGCCGAGGCGACCGATGAGCGGCTGCGCGATATGAAAGACCTGATTTCCCGCGACGTGCGCACGAGTTGGCTGAATGTGAATACAGCTTACCAGCGCTTGTCGGTTACACAGAAATTGCTCGATCAGGCGAAGCTCGCGCTCAGTCTGGCGCAATCACGATACAAATTAGGGTTGGGCTCGATCGTTGAATTGAGCCAGGCGCAGTTGCAGGAAACGCAAGCAGAAATCGCATACGTCGGCGCCGGATATGATTATCGCTTGAGTCTTGCTGTGCTGACCTACGAAACGACCGGAATCTGACCGGATCAAAATTTTCTGGCTTGCCGCCTTTTGGATTTCGGCTTCCGCTTTGTAGGTTTTGTGCGAAGCTGGTATGCTTTTTTATCAAACTGAAATCCCAACAAAAATCAGATATCGGAAATCACCCTTGATTTGGGATGCCGAATGTCTTTTGACTTGAGACAGGAGACTATTCAATGAAAACCATTGGGATCGCAATTCTTGTTTTGTCGCTCGCATCACTCACCTTCGCGGTGGAAGACGTTGTTACTGCGACTCACGGCACCATCACCAAGATCGATATGGCTGCTAAGAAACTGGTCGTCAAGACCGCGGACGGCACCGAGCACGTTTTTCACTGGACGAAAGACGCCGCTGTTCACGGCGTCAAAGCGAGCGACGTCGCCGCCAAAGATTCATGGCATGGATTGAAAGAAGGATCGGAAGTCGTGGCGCACTCGACCAAGAAAGGGACGGAAGACACTCTGGTTGAGGTTGATAAGGTCGGCGACGACGGCATGAAGAAGACCGAGGGAACGATTAAAGAGATCGACCGTGGAGGAAAGAAGATGGTCGTCCAGACCGCCGATGGCACCGACCACCATGCCGCGGCAGACGGCGGTAAGGACGTGGCGGCAGGAGCAGAGAAGGGTACAAAAGTCGTGGTTTACTCCACTGAAGATGCGGGGAAATCAGTAGCGCACTTCTTTGAGAAGATATAGCCGGTGAATCAGAATTTGTGGTATCACAGTGGGCCTCTTGCGATCACCGTAAGAGGCCCTTTTGCTGCCTTTCCTATGATGACCCCATGACCGTTTTCAGCATGGACTCAACACCATTCCAGGTGATTTGAACGCCGATACAGAGCAGAACAAAGGCGATGACGCGAAGTATGCCGTGAGCCGTTTGCGGCGAGATGCGGGCGGTGATGGCGGGTGCGTAGGCATAGCAGAAATAGACGACGAGACTGAGAAGAGCAACGGCCGCCAGTATCCCGAGATGGGCGGAGATATCGGGAAAGATACCCTTGACCGAGGCATGGGCGCTGAGGGTGACCATGACCACGATGCACCCAGGGCCGGCGGTGATGGGAAACGTAAACGGGTAGAAAACCTTCTGTTGCAGTGAGCCGAAAATTCCTGAGTCTAAATCTTCGGTCTTTTCCTTTGCTGGCTGAGCATCCTGGCGATTCAAGAGGTTCCATCCCATGGCCGCCAGCACCAGACCTCCTGAAACCTGCATGACTGGGAGCGAGATGCCAAAGAAACTCAGCATGGCGGTGCCGGCGAGTTCGATGGCAGCAAGGAAAAGGATGGTGTCGATCGCAATCTTGCGAGCCAGATCCCGGTAAACCGCATGTGGCGCGTTGCCGACCAGGCCGAGAAAGACGAGCGCCGATCCCAGAGGGTTGATCAGAGGCAACAGGGCACTGAAGGAAAGCCCAAAAAATTTGGCGAAGACGGCCACGGCGATTCAGGATATCAGGCTTGCCGATGGGGATAAAACGGTTTTCGCTGACAGGCTAGGCTTCCTGGGCTTGCGGCAAATCGATGGCGGAGGCGCGAAGGCGTTCGACCTGTTCGGCCATGGCGAATTTGAGTTTTTCAATGCCTTCGCCGCTGACGGCGGAAATCGGATAGAGCTTGAGCTTCTTGCGGGTGCACCACTGCTTGAGCTTTTTCAGCTTTTCGGGATTGGCGACGTCAATTTTGGAGGCGACCATGAGAGCGCTTTTTTTCTCCAGATCGGCGCCGAAGTTCGAGAGTTCTCCACGGATGACGTCGACATCTTTTATGACATCGGGGCGGCCGCTCGAATCGGAGACATCGACGAGATGAACCAGCAGGCCGGTGCGCTCGATGTGCCGGAGAAATTGCGTGCCGAGGCCAGCGCCCGTATGCGCGCCTTCGATGAGGCCGGGGATATCGGCGACCACAAAACTGATTTCTTCTTTCTTCTTCTCCCCCACGACCACGACCCCCAGATTAGGTTCGAGCGTGGTGAAAGGATAGTCGGCGATCTTGGGGCGAGCCGCGGAGATGCGCGAGATGAGAGTGGATTTGCCGACATTGGGATATCCCACGAGGCCAACGTCGGCGAGTAGCTTAAGCTCAAGACGGAAGGTGCGTTCTTCGCCGGGACGTCCTTCTTCGTGCTCACGCGGCGCCTGGTGGGTCGAGGTGGCGAACTGCGCGTTGCCCCGTCCGCCGCGGCCACCGCGAGCGATGACGACGCGCTCATCGGGCCGGGAGAAATCGTGAACCTTTTCGCCGGTTTCTTCGTCGTAGACGATGGTTCCGACCGGAACTTTCAGCACGATGTCGCAGCCCTCGCGGCCAGTTTTCTTGGCGCCTTCACCGTGGCGTCCACGCTCGGCCTTGTATTCGGGATTGAAGCGGAAATGCACGAGCGTGTTGTGGCGCTCGCTTGATTCCATCCACACGTCTCCGCCTTTGCCGCCATCGCCGCCCGAAGGACCACCACGCGGAACAAATTTTTCGCGGCGGAAGGCCATGCAGCCATTGCCGCCGTCGCCGGCTTTTACGCGGATTGTGGCTTCATCGATGAACATTGTCGCTAGTCGTTGGCGGTTCGCTGTCAGCGGACAAATGAAAAGCCTCGACGCGAGGCCGAGGCTCGTACCGCGAAACTTCACGGTCGGGCGAGGACGCCCGACGCTCCATTCTCGATTACGCCTCGACTGGCTCGACCATCACGAACTTGCCGTGAGTACCCTTATCAACGAACTTGATGCGGCCGCTAATCTTGGCGAAAA
>Ga0335077_10005306_pt1 | contig 15809 bp, 6 predicted proteins | sample Lox_Sample_31_FD_207151 | JGI IMG/M metagenome (GOLD analysis project Ga0335077, IMG submission 207151) | Soil microbial communities from Loxahatchee National Wildlife Refuge, Florida, United States - Lox_Sample_3.1 | ecosystem: Environmental > Terrestrial > Soil > Wetlands | place: USA: Florida...
CGTTGCGAGCGATGCAGCCATTGATCGTGCGCTCACGCGGCTTCTGTCCCTGCTGTCTGACGAAATTTAAGGGCTTTCTGCCAGTTATTACTTAACAGAGTAATACTAGAGCCGCGGTGCTCGGGCGAAGAGCAACGCATCCGCCAGACCTCCAGCCAGGCTCCGAGGCTGGGTTCAGAGTTCGGATTTCGGATTTCGGCCTTCCTTCGGTTTTCGGTGTTCGGGTTTCGGATTTGGGGCACCCGCGCTTGGTGGAACTGTCAGAATGCGCCCGCGCGGCGCTCACCGCGTCCAGCCTGCCAGAGTTATGAACTCGCCGCCACCACGGCTGCCTGCGTGATTGGGCTCATTGGTCGAGACCGATCGTCTTCATGATCTCTTTGAACTGAGGGTCCTGGCGCAGCGGATCAAACCGCCGGTCGAACCGGAGGAACATTAATCCCGTATCGTGAATGCGGACCCCTTCCTGGAGTTGTTGGATGGCTTTGTCGGCCTGATTCAGACCGAGGTAGACCCAGGACACCGCTGGACGGGACGGTGGCATAGGCTCTGTGGTAGTTAGCAACTCATTGAGGACGGCCTGAGCTTTTGCTGACTCCCCGGCTTTTCCGTAGATCCAACCCAGGTTACCGAGCATTTCGTCATTGCGCCCTGAACTCTGCACCGCTTTTTCGGTCCACAGGGCGGCGTCGGCATAGTTGCCCTGAAAGGCGAACAGCAAGCCGCGTAATCCCAGAGCCAGCCAGAAGTTGTGATCCAGTTCGAAGGCTTTGTCGAGGTAACTGGCCGCCCGGTCGTACTGCCCAAGCTGGATGTAGGCCCACGCGACGGCGGCTGCAAAGACGGGGTCGCCAGGTTCCAGCTCCTGACACCGCACCAGGAGGTTCAGTCCTTCTTCAGGCCGTCCAGTAAACAACTTGAGCCAGCCGTATCCCTCATAGGTTTTGGCATAACGGGGGTTCAAGCGAAGGGCGGTCTTGAACGCCTCTTCGGCCTCGGCCCAGCGCCAAGATAGGGCGTAAAGCCAACCCAAGGAGGCCTGCGGTTCGGCCGCGCCGGGATCCAACGCCACCGCATTGGTCGCGGCTTTCAAACCCTGGGACAACACCACGGCGTCCTCCACCCACCAGCCCGCGGCCAGCACGTAGGCGTCAGCGATTCCAGAATAAGCCCTGGCAAATTGAGGGTCCAACCGCAGCGCTTCATTGAACCTGACGAGCGACTGTTCGAAGCCTTCTTTGGTCCCGCGGGCCAGGTGGAAGCGGCCTTGCAGGTAAGCACGAACGACCAACGGATTGACCGGCGCCGCTTGGGACAGGCGCGCTTGATCCTGGGGGGACAACCGGACTTGGATTTCGGCGCCAATTGCCTGCGCGACCTCGTTCTGCACCTTGAAAAAATCGCTCAGGTCCCGCTGATAATTGGTCGCCCAGACATGTCGGTCCGTGGCCGCTTCCACCAACTGTACCGTGATCAGGACGCGATTGGACGCGTGCTGTACCGAACCTTCGACGATCGCATCGACGTGCAGCTCTCGCGCCATTTCCTGGATCGACTTCTGCCCGCCCTTGTAGCGCATCACCGAGGAGCGCCCCGGCACGCGAACACCACTGAGATTCCCCAGCGCGGCGCACAGCGCCTCGGTCATGCCATCGCTCAAATACGCGTTGTTGGTGTCGCCGGAATAATCATCCAGCGGCTTGACGGCCAGCGACATGATGCGGCCCGGGGTTTTCCCGCCCAAAGGGGAAGGTGCGGGCGCGTCGCTTCGCTCCACCGAAACAGGAATCCAGAGCAGGGCTGCAGCGACGACCGCCAGAAGCAGACCGCCGGCGAGTGCCAGGCGGAACCAGGTTGCCCTTGGCCTAGTTGGTGAGGAGGAAGCGCTGGCCGGGGCTGCGGCGGCGCGCGCCGTCTCCTCCAAAGTGAGAGCGATGTCGCCCATGCTGCTCAATCGGCGGGGTGGCTCCTTTTCCAGACAACGGCGCAGCAGCGTCAGGACCTCAGCCGGAGTTTCCTCCGGGAGCAGATCCCAGTCGGGTTCGCTCTTCAAGACCGCCGCCATCAAGTCGCTGGTGGTCTTTCCCTCAAACGGTTTACGTCCGCTCAGGCATTCGAACAGGCAACATCCGAACGCCCAAATGTCCGTCCGTTTGTCCACCTCCAGGCCGCGCGCCTGCTCCGGGCTCATGTACGCCGGCGTGCCCATCACCGCGCCCGGTTGGGTCCGGTCGGCCGGCAGCGTTAGAGCATCGGCATCAACGCCAGGGGCAGGAGCAGGCTCGGCTTTGCCACGGACAGCTTGCTCCATTTTCGCCAGGCCAAAGTCCAGCACCTTCACCCGACGGTTGGGCGTAATCTTCACATTCCCGGGTTTGAGATCGCGGTGGATGATCCCCTTCGCGTGGGCTTCCTGGATCGCCTCGGCGATCTGTCTCGCCACCGCCAAGGCTTCCCAGGGCGGCAATGGCCCTCGACGCAGCCGTTCGCGGAGCGTCTCGCCTTCGACCAACTCCAACACCAGGAAGTGCGTTCCCTGGTCCGCGTCGAAGCCGTAAATGCCCGCGATATGCGGATGGTTCAGGGCGGCCAGCGCCTTGGCCTCGCGCTCGAAACGGGTGAGGCTTGGCGCATCACGACTGATGTTCGCGGGCAGGACTTTTATCGCCACCTCGCGGCCCAGCCTGGTATCGGTTGCGCGATAGACCTCGCCCATCCCACCTTCTCCGAGCTTGGCGGTAATCCGATAATGAGTGAGCGTGGTGCCGATCATGGCAATCGGAGAGCTGGAAATCTGAGTGCTGGCAAAGCGGTCATGGCGAAGTCGCAGGGAATCTGGCAGGAAAGTGGGAGGAACGTAACCCCGGCTTGCCCACCCTGCCGTTCACGGCTGTGGCCCCCTTGCCTTCTCGTTGGCCTCCGCCGCGGCGATTTCCTGCCATGAGGGCGCCCGCCAGATGCAAACGTCATCAGCTTGGTTTCCCCAAATGATGCTGTTTCCATCCGGGAAAAACATCGCGCCCTTGAAGCCGGTGCCAACCGCCTGAAGCGTAAACACCTCCTGCCAGCTCGCCGTGTCAAAGAGTTTTACCGCCTCACTGCCGTTGCTGGCGATCACCAACCGCTTCCCATCGGGTGAGAAGCTCGCTGTGTTCATGCCCTGCAGCACGCCGCCCAGCGTCGCGACTTCCTGCCAGGTTGCAGTGTTCCATACCCGCGCGTAGCCCATGTCGCTGGCAATGGCGAAGAGCCGGCCGTCAGGCGAAAAGCCCCCCGAGACCGGCTCCACGGCCTTCAGGGGCGCCTGCTCGTCTCTCTTGTTGGCCAATGAGCGGAGCGAAAACTCTCCCCCGTAACCAAAGGCCAGGCAGAACCGCTCATCCGGGGAGGTGCTTAGCGAGCTGAATTCAGAAGGCGCGCGCCAGGACTGGATCGGCAGGCCGGAGTCCAGATCCCATTCCTGAAACAGAGCGTCGGTCATGGAGACGGTCACCAGTTTGCTGCCACCGGCCAGAAAGGCTTCCAATCGCACGTCTCCGCGAGCAACCATGCGCTGGCGCTTCAGGCGGCGGCTCGTGATATCCCAAATCTGGATACCTCCGTTGGTGAGGCTGGTGGCTAAAGTCCGCCCATCCTCGGAAAGCAAGTATTTCCCCCGTCCATAAGCGTAAGTCAATGGGGTGCCCGTTTCGAACAAGCGGGTCGTTCGCTGGAAGTCGGGGCCATGGAGTTCTGAAACCTGCCCCTCCCCATTCAACGTTACGATGGACCGGCCGTCCGCAGGGATGCTCCAGTCGAGGACCTTTTCGGGTATGGCCAGGCGAGGTTCGTGCGTGTGCCGAACAGACGTATCCCAGAAGCACACGGTGCCGTCCTTGCTGCCACTGACCAGCGTTTTGCCATCGGGGAGCAAGGCCAGATGCCAGACTTCCTGACGATGGCCACGTAACACCTCCAGGCACTTCTGGCTCGCCAGGTCCCAGATTCGCACGGTCTGGTCGGCGCTGCTGCTCACCAGTCGTTTGCCGTCCGGCCAGAACACGAACGAGCTTACCCACGAATTATGGCCGGTTAGCCGCCCGATTTGTTTGCCGCTTCCGGCCTCCCACAACCGGATGTCCGACTCGGCGAACCCGGGCCCTGTCGCCAGAGTCTTTCCATCCGGAGAAAATGCCACGGCGGTCACGTACTCCGCTGCGACCGTGGCATTCCAAAGCTCCTTCCCGTCACGCAAATCGACCACGCGAACCCGGCCGCCCGGCGATCCGTAAGCGGCGAGGCTTAAGTCGTCCACGCAGGCGAACGTGACCCCCCCATCTGCCGCCCCCGACTGTTGGGCCGGGAAGCTGGAGAGCATGGAGCCCTCGGGCATCCGCCACCGCGTAATCACTCCGCCCGAGGCAGCAGGGCCAGTTTCCGAACTGGACAATGTAGAAGTGGCCAGGGCCCGGCCCTCTTTCGAAAAAGCCAGACCCAAGCAAGCGCCTTCGAGGGAAGATTCGCCCACCACTTGGCGCGTGGCGCTGTTCCAGAGCCGCAGCCGGTATTGGCTTTGGCCGGAGCCGGCAGGTACGAAACTGACCATCGCTAACAGTGGTTCCGTAGGAGAAAACGCTGCGCGTGCATAGGATTCGCCATCTCCGAGGCGAACCACCTCCTTTCGCGCTCCCAAGTCCCACACCGACACCCCGCCCTGATGGCGCGTGCCAATGGCAAGGAGACTGCCGTTTGGGGAAACCGACAGAGAAGCAATCTCGCTCGACTGCCGACAAAGCGTGAACAAGGCATCGCTGCGGACTTGCTGCCAAAGGTAACGCCATTCCCAGCCGCGCAAATCCTCCTGGCCCTGGCTCGGTCGCTGCCGATTCAACAAATCGAGAGCCCGGCCCAAATTGTTCGCCTCCAGGGCCTGTGCGGCGACGTTCATGTCAGACGCGTAAGCGCGCCGGCGCGCAGCCAACTCCTGTCTCTCCGCTTGCCGCCGCAACTGCTCCTCGCTCGCCCTTGCCTCCAAGGCTTTCCTTTCGTTCGCCTCCGCTTTCTTGCGCTGGAACGCCTCCTGGCCTTTCGCCCGCGTTGCCACGACCGCCTGCCACGCCGTCAGCGCCACCCCGACCGCAAGTGCCAGGATCACGGACCCCGTCGCAATGAACCCCACCTTGTGCCGACGGAACGTCTTCTGAAACTCGTATACCTTGCTGGGAGGACGCGCCAGCACCGGCTCGTTGTTCAAGTGCCGTTTAAGGTCCATCGCCAGCCCATTGGCCGTTTCGTAACGCCGCGTCCGGTCCTTCTCCAGGCACTTCATCACGATCCAATCCAAATCACCACGCAACTGGCTTACCAACCTCGGTGCTTCCACCCCGTGGCGTTTGGCCGTCGTCGTCAACTCCTCACCCGACAAGGTGTGAAGCCTGGTCGAAGGCCGCACCGGATCCTTCTCCCGGATCGTTTTGCGCATCGCCTCCAAGCCCGATTCCATCAGCTCGTTCGGATCAAACGGTGTTCTGCCCGTCAACAGTTCGTAGAGTAATACTCCCAGGCTGTAGATATCACTCCGCGTGTCCACGTCCAACCCGCTCATTTCCGCCTGCTCCGGACTCATGTAGGCGGGTGTCCCGATGAATTGTTCGTAGGCGGTGAACAGGGTCTTGTCCGTTAGCCGCTGGCCCGCCGTCGCCTTCGCTATCCCGAAATCAATCACCTTGGGCATCCCGATCTTATCCTGATCGTGCAGCGTCACCAGGATGTTCGACGGTTTGATGTCCCGGTGAATGATTCCCTTCTGGTGGGCGTGCTGGATCGCGTGGCAGATCTGGATGAACAGCTCCAAACGCTGGCGGATCCCCAGATGGTTCTGGTCGCAGTATTCGGTGAACTTGATCCCCCGCACCAGCTCCATCACAAAATACGGCCGCCCGGCCTCCGTCGCCCCCGCATCCAGCACCTTGGCGATGTTGGGATGGTCCATGAGGGCCAGCGCCTGCCGCTCGGCTTCGAAGCGGGCAATTACCGCCTTGGTGTCCATTCCGAGCTTGATGACCTTGAGCGCGACCTTGCGGCGAACCGGTTGTTCCTGTTCGGCCATATAGACCGCGCCGCAGCCGCCCTCGCCGATCTTCTGCAGCACCTTGTAGCGGCCGAGGGTTTGGCCCACCGCCTCATCTGGCGCGCCCGCGCTATCCAGCTTGGTGGTCGGACCAGCGGCTCCCGGGGTGGGAGTCGCCGTTTCGCCGTCGCCAGGCGCCGCCAGCCGGGCTTCAAGGCGCCGGCGCAGCGCGTCGTCGTCCCCGCAGGCACCATGCAGAAAAGCGGTCCGCTCCGCAGAGGGCCACTGGCACGCCTCGCGTAGAATCCGCTCCTCTCGACTTTCAGACAGGCCCATCAAAAAGGGTAGCTAAGATAATAATTCATTTCGCCGGAATTGCCAGCGGACGGTCGCAGGACCAAAAGCGACGCTCCTATTCGGAGGGTGGAGTAATACGAGGCCCTGATTTACCTCCGGCCTGCCGCGCTGACCATTGATAACGCCGGGGCCGACCAAGCCTGCCAGTTCGTCCTGAAACTCGACGACGTCGCGGGTGACGAAATCACCGACGATGTGGACAACAAGAGCACCGGCAGCTTCAAGGCCAGCTCGAGCGGCTCACAGACCTTTAAACCGCAGGAGGGCTGGAGCTACACCATCTACTGGCGCCTGAAGTGATTTAGCTGCCTCGAAGAGGCGTCCGGGGCGCCGACGCTCGGGCACGCCGGGCACCATTCGGAAGGCCTGCTGGAGTGGCTGCGCTCTCCTGGTTAAGCTGATCTGGCCTAGGCCCCTATCTCGCCTGAACCCGCCGCGCCTCTCACCGTAGCCGTAGCCGGTAGAACCGCCGCGCGGATGAAGGGGAGAGTTTCAACTCGTAATGCAGGTTCGTGAAATTGAGCACGGGGGATGGCGTCAGGTCGGTCCAATTGGTTGTCGTCAGCTCCGAATTCTCTTCCAGCACGAAAGGGCTGGAGGGGACAAGCCAGGAAAGGCCCGAGCCGAAGGGAGCGACACTCAGAACGGGTCGGTGTTCAGGCGGCAAGCGCGGTGTCGAGGGGATAGGCAGGCGCAGCGTGTAGATGTGGCCGAATGCCTCCGCCGCCATAACTGTGGTGCCGTCGGCTGAACAGACGACAGGCAACCAGTTACCCTGGACTGGAGCAGGGGCACCTGTAGCCGCCCAGGTAGTCCCCAAATCTCGGGACACGTATATCTGGCCGCTAAGCTCCGCTGCGGCCACGAGGGTGGTCCCATCGGCCGATGCGGCCAGCGATGACCACCCGATGCCTGGCGCACCGGTCAGCAACCAGGTTGCTCCGAAGTTGGTTGAGGCGTAAAGCTGGCAACAGGATGCCGCAATCAAGTTGGTTCCATCCGCTGATAGGGCAACGATATTGATTTGGTCCGGGGTGCGGCTCGCCGCCCAACTGGCGCCCGAATCGGGCGAAGTAAAAATAGCGCCTCCGACGGTTAAAGCGGCCAGTCTGGTCCCGTCTGCGGACGACGCGACCCAGGTCCACTGGGCGATCGGCGCGCTCGTCATGGTCCAGGTGGCTCCCGAGTTTGTGGACACATAGATTGGGCCACTGTTCGTCCAGTGGTCTATGTTGTAGCCTGCAGCGGCCACCAACCGGGTTCCGTCGGCTGACGAGGCAACCGAGTTCCAGGCCGAGGCAGGTGCGCCAGTCACGGCCCAAGTGGCCCCGGCGTTCGTCGAGGCGTAGATCAAACCGGCACGGGCCACAACCGCTAGCCTGCTTCCATCAGCGGATGAGGCGATAGAGATCCAATCGCCGTTGGGAGCGGGAGCGCTGGCTTGGGTCCAGGTTGAGCCCGAGTTAGTGGAATGATAAATGGAGCCGTCGCCCGCAGCCACAAGGTTAACGCCGTTTCCCGAGGAAGCGACCGCGCGCCATGGCCCGCCGAGCGGTGCGCTGGTGCGCCTCCACGATCCCAAGTATGGAGCAGTGTAAACCGCCGGTGCGGCCGAGGCGAAGGCCAAGGCCAGAGCCACCTTGTTACCGTCCGCCGATAGGGCCAGGGCTGCGGGTCCCGCCGAAAACACGGGTTCGTCTGGCACCCAGGTGGCGCCAGAGTTTGTCGAAGTAACACTCCCATCGGGGGCGTAGGCCACCAATGTAGTTCCGTCAGCAGAAGCGGCTGCGGCGAGCCAAGAATCGGCCGGTGCGCTGGTCGCCCGCCACGCGACGCCCGCATTTGTAGAAATATAGATTAGGCCATCCGACAATGATCCCTGAGACGCGGCTACCAATTTGGCGCCATCGGCCGAGGAGGCTACTGAGGCCCAGGGGTTGCTGGGCGCCGGAGAACGGGTCCAGGTCATGCCGGAATTTGTCGAGATGTAGATCAAGCCGTCGCCCGACGAATCTGCCGCGGCCACCGCCAGGCTGCCGTCGGCTGAACAGGCAATGGAGCTCCAGTTATTGCTGGGAGCACTGGTGGCAGCCCACGTGGCCCCAGAATCCGGGGAGGAGTAAATCAGCCCGTCGCTGGGAACAAAAGCAGGGCCGACCAAGAAGCCCCAGGTGGCCGCGAACAGCCTTATCCCATTGGCCGAACAAGTGACGCAGCTCCAGTAGTTGCTTGGCGCGGTACTCAGAGCCCAATTTGTTCCAAAGCTATCGGAGGTGATGATCGGGCCAGCGCCGCTGCAGGCGATGAGTTTCCTTCCGTCCGCCGAGCTGGCGACTGCTGTCCATGGCTCAGATACAGATGCGGGCGTCTGCGTCCAGGTTAATCCGCCATCCTGCGAGGAACAGACTGCGCCAAAAAGCGGCCACGGAGCGCACCAGCCTGCGATAACGACTTTGGAAAAATCGGCAGATGCGCTTATGGATCGCCAATGGTAGCACGGCGGCACGTCGCTTGCCGACCATTGTTGGCCCAGAAGTTGTGTCGTCGTCGGTGGCAGGCAGGCGCACGCAGCGGCGCCAAGTAATCTGGCGGTGTTCAGGGATTGGTTCTCTTTCATTTCTACGGCAGTCGGTTTTGCTGGGTTAGGGAATCGAGACCCGATAGAACCGGTTGGGATAATTGCTGGCATGCAAATCCGTGAACTGGACAGTCCCCATGGCGTTGGAGCGCGCCTGCAGCCAGACCCATTTCACCAGATTTGTCGAACCCTCAAGCACATAGAGCAGGCCGCTGTCCCCCTTGACGGACAGGTTGAGCGAGCCATTTGATGATGGCGAAACAGCCGTGAAGCTAGGCGGTGCCTCCGGGCCTGGCACTTGATGCTCCACGATTGTCAGAATCTGCCGCGGCGCAATGTTGCTCAGGGTCTGAACGATCCCCGAGGGCCATTCGATGCGCAATGTGTCCACGTTGGTGGCATCACCCAGACCGAAGTGGGCGACCAGGGGGTTGATCCATCGGCCACCTCCGCTGCTCACTTCGCGCATTTGCCAAAAGGTCTTGCCCCGGATCGTAGCGTGCACACGGACCTTGGCGCCGATCGCCGAGCGGTTTGACGCCTGGCCCACTAGCTTCACTTCCAGCCAGGCGTTCGTGCTCCCATTATTATGGTAGAGGAGATTCGAAACCAGAGCGCCGCTGTCGCTGACGCGCGTCACGAACAGGTCCAGGCAACCATCGTTGTCGTAATCCACCCAGCCGCAGGCATTGCAATAGATGCCGGGGTTTCCTTCAGTCACGGGGGCGTCGCCGATGACTTGGGTAAAGGTGCCATCGCCGTTGTTGTGGAAGAACTGGTTGGTGGCGTTGTAACCGCACACGATCAGGTCGAGATAACCGTCGTTATCATAATCGCCCCACGCGCAGGCACGGGAACCGCCGCCGGGTGGCGGTAAGAGCATGGGGCCGGACGTGACGTTGGTGAAAAGACCATTCCCGTTGTTGTGATAGAGGCGATTACCTCCGTCCATGCCAGTGACGAACAGGTCCAAGAGACCGCCGTTGTCGTAGTCACCCCACGCGCCACCCCAGGCTCCGGACGGCCACGGATCCGTCGCTACGGAATTGGTGAGGATTCGAGTAAAGGTCCCGTCCCGATTGTTGTGATAGAGAAAATTCTGACCGTCCGAAAACTCGTTCATGATGATCGCGTCCATGAATCCATCGTTGTCGTAGTCGGCCCACGAGACGCTTGTATTAGCCACAATATCGGTAACAATCGAACCGGACAGGACGCGGGTGAACGTGGCGTCACCGTTATTGTGAAAGAGCAGGCTGGGTCCTCCGCTGTCATAGGGATCGCCCTCGTTTGGAATGAAGAGGTCCACCGACCCGTCGTTGTCGTAGTCGGCGACCGCGCAGGCGTTAAAGAAGCCGAGCACGCTACTGACCCCGCCGCCGCTGATCGGAGTGAAAGTGCCATCGCCATTGTTGTGGTAAAGCATATTGCGCTGCGCGGTGGGCGCACCCGCGCCCGCCGAGACCAGTAAATCGACGCAGCCATCGTTGCCATAGTCGGCGGCTGCGGGCCACACGTGATAGCCAGTGTCCTGGACGGGATCTCCGTGGCTGATTTTAGTGAAGGTGCCGCCGCCATTGTTGCGGTAGAGGACGTTGAGACCGCCGTAGTCGCAGACGAACAAATCGAGAAGTCCACGGTTCTCGAAATCCGCCCATACGCCTCCCGTGAATTGGCTCTCATCGGTCGCAATGGCGCCGGTCGTGACTTTGGTGAAACTGGTCTGGGCGGACGCACTGGCCAGCGCCGCCAGCCACAGGCTCGTTGCCAGGATGTGGTTCCAATTGATCTTCATATAAGGTGATCCTTTCATCTGTTAGTTTATTGCCAGCGTTTTTGACTCTCCCCAAGGGGCGGGAGGGGAGCAGCCTCCCCTCAGCCCGCGCGGTTCCCACGCATTCTCGTTTCTTATCGCTTTCATTATTTGTCTCCACCCTATACCAAGGCAAAGCCGAGAAGAGTTTACAGGAATTCTGAGCGAATCTGAGAACCGACCCTGCGCGTCGTGTCGTTCTCGGCGAATGATGGACTATCCAATCAGGGGATCGACGCCGGCCGCGCTTTGGTTGCGAGGTGGTCGGGCGGCGCCGCCTCCCAGAGCCGGATCTGGCGATCGGCTCCAAAGCCGCAGGAGTAAATCGTATTGCCGTCCCTGGTGAATACGAGGACCCCGAGGTAATCGTTGTGGCCGTACAAGGTAGCCACTTCCACGCCCCGATTCACATCCCAGAGCTTGAGGGTCTGGTCGCCAGCCCCCGTAACTAACCGGGTTCCGTCTGGCGAAAAGGCAAGGCCCAAGATGGCTCCAACGTGTCCGAGGAGGGTTGAGTGCAGGGTCAACCCCCGTGGACCAACCCCCCACAACTTGATGGATGAATCGCCGCTGCACGTGGCCAGTAGGCGGCTATCGGGCGAGAATTGGACGCAATAGACATGCGGCGGCTGGACTTTGGGCTGCTTGAACACTCGCCTGGTGCGGCGGTCACACAACGTCACCGAGCCAAGCCGATCGCCAAAGGCGAGGAATTTGCCATCAGGCGAGTAACCCACTCCTACGACCTCATCGTCGCTCGGAGCAAACATTTGAAGGCGCTGTGATTTCAGCTCGAGGACCATCAGTTGTGTGCGGCATGCATAGGCGAGCTCAGCACCGTCGGGTGAGAAGGCGACGTCGCCCCGATCGCCGCTGCCGTCCACGGCGAAGGGGATGATTTGGGCGGACTCCAGCGACAGCACCCGGAGCGCCTTACGGCTTACCCACGCAAGGCTCTTGCCGTCGGGCGAGAAAGCCAGGTTGCCGAAGCCGGTATCATTGAGCGGGAAAGACTGAACCTCCTTACGGCTCATTCGGTCCCATAATGTCACGCTCCCGTTGACGGCACGCGTGGCCAGAGTACGCTGGTCAGGTGAAATTGCGAGCGCGATCGTGCCCTCCAAATAGGACGTGGTCGCAAACAGACCGCTGTTCACAACCTTGCGCCAGTCATAAACCTTGAGCTTCCCGGAGCCGCCGATGAGAACCAGGTATTGGCCATCGGGAGTGAATTTGACGTCGGATATACGCTCGCCGAATCCCCCGAGGATCGCTATTGCGCGCTGAGTGCCCAAATCCCAGATTCTCACAGTCTGATCCACGCTGGCGGTGGCGATCAGCTTGCCGTCGGGCGAATAGCCCACCCCGCGGACCAGGCCGAGATGTCCATGCAGCGTGCCAACGAGTTGCAGGGTTCGCGCATCCAGGAGGTTCAATTCCTGCCGGTTGACACTCGTCAGGAGGTACTCTCCCCCTGGAGAGAACCCATGATAGTACATTGGTTCGATGGGTGCGGCGGTGAAAAGCGACCCCTTTTCCGTAGAGATATCCCAAATCCACCACCTGTCTTGCCCTTCGCCTAAGAGCAAGCGCCTGCCATCGGGGAAAAACTGCAGGAAATCGAAGTGGGCAGCGGGTCCATTCGATCCAGCGGAGAGCGGCTTCAGCCGAACGAGGTCCCATAGACCGAGGGTCCCGTCCCTGTAAAGCGCTCCAAGGATCGTTTTGTCCCGCGAGAACTGGATCTGCGAGAGATCTTCGTCATGGGCTCCTAGCACCGCGGGCTGACCGCCCTTAACAAGGTCCCACAGGAGGACACGGTGTTCGCCTTTCACCTCGACCGCGACCGCCAGCATATCGCCGCTTGGGCTGGTTGCGACGGCCGACGCAGGGCCTGGCAAATGCACAACCTGCCGCTCCTCCAGCTTGGGGAGGGAATACACCGTGAGCGTTTGGTTGGTATCGTCCTTGGAATAGGCCCGCTGCGTTACCGGGTCCCAGACCCACTCCACCCAACTTTGGTGGCGCGGCTTGATGAGGGGCAGTGCCTCCCACGTGGTCATGTTCCACGCTGCCAGCTCGCTCCCGCTTTGGTTATACAGAATATTTCCTGTGGCGATAAGCGAGCCATCGGCCCAGCCACTCGTCGCCGGTAATCCCGTCAGGTTGCGGGTCGCCTCGTGGTCCTGAACGACTTTCCAAAAGTAACGCCACTCGAAACCGCGGAGATCGGTTTGTCCCGGGGCGGGGCGATGGGCCTCGAGGAGTGTACGCACGCGGTTGTACATGCCCGCCCTTACCGCCTCGGATGCCAGTCTCATGTCCGCCGCGTACAAGTTCCGCTCCGCTTCCACTCTGGCCCGCTGGATACGAACCATGGCGACGGGGGCGCCCAGTCCTATCACCAGCAAGAGGGTGAGCGCCAAGCCACCCATTGCGGCCAGCGCGGGTTTGCGCCGACACCAACGCCAGACGCGTTCGGGCTGTGAGACAGGCCGAGCCAGGATAGGCTCCTCGCGCAGGAACCGGCTTAGTTCCTCGGCCATTTCTTTGGCGGTCCGGTAGCGGCGGGATGGCTCCTTCTCCAGACATTTGAGGCAAATGGTCTCCAAGTCCGCCGGCACGGCAGGATTGAGCAGCCGCGGCGAAGCCGGCTCGGCGTCCGTTACCTGCGCGACGGTAGCAGCGATGGATTCAGCCTGAAAGGGCGCTCGGGCTGTAATCAGGAAGTAGAGGATGGCCCCGAGCCCATACACATCGCTAGGCCGTCCCACTTTGCCGCGACCTTCCCCCGCTTGCTCCGGGGGCATGAAATTGGGCGAACCCAGCACCTGGCCCGTTAGAGTAAGGCTCGAGTTGCCGTCCAGCTTCCGGGCCAAACCAAAATCCGTGAGGCGCGGCTCGCCGGTTGCCGCATCAATCAGCACATTGGATGGCTTCAGGTCCCGATGGAGGATCCCTTGCTCATGCGCGTAATGGACCGCTTCGGCGACGACCTTCAGGTAGTGGGCGGCCTGATTTATGGGCAGCGGCCTTTGCCCCACCAGCCGGGCCAGGTCCTGCCCTTCAACATAATCCATCGAGAAGAAATGCCGACCCTCGTGAACGCCCACTTCATGAATCGCCACAATATTAGGATGCTGGAGCACGGCGGCTGCCGCCGCTTCCGTGCGGAACCGCTGGACGAATTCCCGAGTGGCAAACTGGCCCGCCAACATCATTTTCACCGCGACGACGCGGCCCAGGCTGCATTGGCGGGCCTTGTAAACCACCCCCATTCCCCCATGGGAGATTTCCTCCAACAGTTCATAATCCCCAATGCGCTGGAGTTGCGCGGTCCCTGCGCCCGGCTCCTCCTCTTCCAACACCAGCCGCGGCTCGAGCACGCTTGGGCTCGGGCTTTCGCCGGCGCACACGGTCGGCCTCGCCGCAGCCGCCATAAGGCACTGGGCACAAAAACCTCCCGGCGAGTCCGGAGGTAAACCGCCACCGCAATCGGGACAAATCTTCGCCTGGGCCATTTTCAGTGCGCTCGGTCTGCTATGTAACACGGGAAAACGGGCTAACCTTTACTAGAATTCTGCCGAAAGGGGTTTCGGGTTCGTACCCGTGCGGCAGCGATTTACTCTCAGCCCCGAAGCGCGGCGACCAAATGGTCGATTTCATCGTCCACATCTTCAAACCGTGCCACGGTTTGAGCCACTTCCTCGCGCACAAGCTGACGATACCTTTGCCGCAGCCGATGGACGGTCACGGCAACCGCACCTTTGCTCAGGCCCAGCCAGGAGGCTACTTCGGCCTGCTTTGGAGCATCAGGCTCGCCGACGACCAAGGCCTGCAGATGCTCGAATAACTGACCCTTACCTTCCTTCGCCAGCTCGTCTTTGAGGCGAGTCAGAACGGTTTCGAGTACCGTTAAGGCCCAGCGGCGCTCAAAGACCCGCTCCGGACCAGCCCTGTCCACCGGTTCCAGCCCATAGCGCCCCTCAGCCAACTCGGCATCCAGGGAAAGGATCTGGCGATCACCCCCGCGTTTGAGCCGGCGGGCGGCGTCCTGCTCGTCGCTCAAGAAATGGTTGAAGCAGGCCAGCAGAAACCCCCGGAAGCGGCCACCCTCGCGCTGAATGTCGTGGAGTATCTCCTTCTGGATTAACCGGCCAAAAAACGCCTGCACTAGGTCTTCGGCATCCTGAGCGGCAAAACCGCGGCGTCGCGTGTAGGCGTACAGCGGATACCAGTAGGTGTGGCACAGAGTTTCCAACGCTTCGCGTGCCCCAGGCGAGGAATCGCCCCCTGCGGCCAACACCACGCTCCAATGCGTGGTGGCAAACCAGCGCGGAGTATTCGCACGGCTTATGTCTTCTCCAGAGGCTTGTATGCACCCATTCTAGCACGCTTCCCAACCGGTTGCACGCCGATCATGGGCATTCCTGCTCGATGAAGGTGTGCACAAGTCCTATCGCGCTTTCGCTGCCTGCGTCCAGCTAACGACTTAACTTGTGACGGCGCCAGCACGCGGCGCCCGCTTCCGGGGTCAAATGCGCTCGAAATAGCGCGCCTTTTCCCAGTCGGTGACGGCGTTGTTAAACGCGTCCAATTCGAGCCGGGCGTGGTGGACGTAAAAGTCCACGACGGCGTCGCCAAAGGCGGCGCGGGCCAGCCGTGACTGGTTGAACAAATCGGCTGCGTCACGCAGGGTGGCCGGAAGGCGGGCGAGTTTCGGGTCCACGTAGGCGTTGCCCAGGTATTGGTCGCCGCAGTCGCGGTTTTCGGCCACACCGGCCCTGCCGGCGGCCAGCATGGCGGCAAAGCCAAGGTAAGGATTGGCATCGGCGCCCGGCATCCGATTCTCGATGCGAAAGCCCTCCCCCTCGCCGACGACGCGGAACCCCACCGTCCGGTTGTCCAGCGCCCAGGCCATTTTCGTGGGCGCCCAACTGCCCGGCTGGTAGCGCTTGTAGCTGTTGATAGTAGGGGCGAAGAAGAGGCAGAGTTCGGGTGAGTACTTCATG
>Ga0335077_10005307_pt1 | contig 15806 bp, 12 predicted proteins | sample Lox_Sample_31_FD_207151 | JGI IMG/M metagenome (GOLD analysis project Ga0335077, IMG submission 207151) | Soil microbial communities from Loxahatchee National Wildlife Refuge, Florida, United States - Lox_Sample_3.1 | ecosystem: Environmental > Terrestrial > Soil > Wetlands | place: USA...
GTCGAGCGCGAGTAGGCCGAACTCATAGCGTGCCTATGAGCAGCGTGATCTTCGCAGGAGCACAGACAAGAGTGTCTGTGCCACAACCCCCAAGACCAAAGAGCACAGGCACCTTGCGTCGGGACTGAGGGCAAGCCCATTCAGCCTCGCCGCTGGCGAGGTCTCAGGGCAAGCGGGCGCGATATGTCGTGCCCCTACGACCGGATGCTCATGCAGCGCAAGCCAGCTAATGGGTGACGGTGGAGAAGCGGCCGTTGACGGCGGGATCGCGCTCGTTCTCTTCGCAGTCGGTTTCCTCGACCATGCGGTTGAAATCGGTGACGCGCGCGTAGGTGATCGTGACGTGAATGGGTTTCGTGAGCGCGACCGGATCTTCGGTCGTGGACTCGATCTGCATCTCGTCGTGATTCACCATGCGGATGCGCTCGGTGTGGTGGAGCTTGTCGCTCATCGGCATGTAGAATCCGGAAAGCTCGCCCATGTAGATCCGCGGCTTCATCGAGACGGTATCCACGACAAGCGTGTCCCCTTCCCAATGCCCGACGGAGTCGCCCATCAGCGTGGGCCACAACTCGTCCTTGGGAGGATGCGACCGGCCGTCGGTGTAGATGTGGCGCACGGCGCCCACGGTGCTGACGAAGACGGTTTCCTCGGGCGTGATGAGCCACTCGAACATTCCCGGCGAAGCTGTCGCGGGAAAGGGAGGCGCATCGCACAAGGGGTCATGCGTCACCGGCGGGTGGGCCGGGTCGGCGGCAACGGCGTCCGCGACCTTTTTTCGAATCGCTTCGTACTTGGCCTGATATTCGGGCGTGAACGAAGGTCGCCCGGCCGCCGCATACGCTTTCAATTTGCGCTGGCCTTCCGCGCTGAACTGCTGGCCGTTGGCCTGCCCGACGAAGGCATCGAGCTCCCAGATGCCGGTCCAATCGGGCAGCTTGGCGAAAGCCTTGAGACGTTCCTTCGAGGAAGTCTGGGCGCCCGCCGGGCAGAGAGAGCCGGCGAGCAGCGCGATCACAATCGCGCATGCGGCGGGACGGAGCGAGTTTCGAGCGATGAGGTTCGCGATCATTTTGTTGCCGGCTCGGCCGATCTGCCGATGACTTTTCCGTCGGGGCCGGTGACGGCGACAACGAGGCCGCCGTGCTGGCCGTCGCGAAGCGGATTGAGTACGATGGTGATCTTGTCGCCGGGATTCAGGCTGCCCGGCTTCCACCCCTTGCGCATCAGTTCGACCGGTGCGCCCATTTCGACGCCCCATTCGACGGGCGCGGCATCCGGATGATCGGGATCGGGCACGAGGACCTGAATCCAGCAGTGGGGATTCGTCCACTGAAATTCCTTCACGGTGCCGATGAGCGTCAGCTGCTTGCTCGAATCGAACATCGCGCGGGAGTGGTGCGCGGACGCGGGGCCCGCGACGAGCGCGGCGGCAACGGCGATAACGGCGCTGAGCGCGATCGTGTTGCGCATTCGTTCGTTAATCCGGAGTTCCCATGAGGAGACGCACAACGGTCAGAAAGCGTAGCGTCCCTGCGGCGGCGTGTCAATTGGAGGCGTGAGGAGCCTGCACGCTCGCGGGGCGGACCAAAACGGGAAGCGGGCGCCCTTCGGCAAGGCACATTCGCTTGCCTCAGGATGATAAGCCTTGTCGGCTTATCACGGCGAAGCTGGGGCGTGGACGCGCGATTGCATGTGAAGGTGCATGCGGCGAATCGGATCGCTGATCGTACGCGGACTGCTCGGGCTGCTGCTGGTTGTGCTGCTGGTAGAGGCGGCGCGGGAGGCGGTCGGAAGCTGGTGCGCGCGGAGCGGGTCGATCGAGGCGATTGGGCGGGCGGAGCGCTGGGACCGGTCGAACCCGGAATGGCCGGCCCGGTACGCGCGCGCGATAGCGGCGGAACATGCGGACGCCGACCCGCCGGAGGCCACGAGGGCTTTCGAGCGCTCGGTGGAGCTGGGGCCGCACCGCGCGGAGAACTGGGCGGCGCTGGGGCAGGCGCTCGAGCTCGAAGGAGACGCGGGTGCGGCGGAGCGCGCCTACGAGCGGGCTATTGAAAATTTTCCGCGGTCGCCCGATATCAACTGGGAGTACGCGAATTTTCTGGTCCGCAAGGGCGACGCGGCGAAGGCGGCCGGGCCGCTGCGCGCGGCCATCGCGGGCGATCCGGCGCTGCGGACGGGAGCGTTCGATCTGGCGTGGCGCGCGGGAATTCCCGGCGAGCAGATTCTGGAAATTGCTTCGGGGCGGCAGGACGCGCTGTCCGCGTACCTGGATTATCTGGACGCGACAGGGAGGGTGGACGCGGCGGCGGGCGCGTGGAAGCGGCTGCTCGAATTGCCCGAGCCGTTCGACATCGACGCGGCGGCGCGCTATTTCGACGCGCTGCTCTACGCGCACCGCGCGGAGCAGCTCGAGGGGGTGTGGGCGGCGCTCGCGCGGCACGATCCCGAGCGCGTCCACTGGCAGCCGGGCGATGCCGAGCGGATCTCGAACGGCGGATTCGAGGAGGACGCGCCGAACGGCGGGTTCGGCTGGCGGCTGACGCCGATGGAAGGGGCGGAGGCGTCGATCGACAGCGAGGTGTCGCACGAGGGCGCGCGGTCGCTTGCCGTGCATTTCGAAGGGACGCGTAATCTCGATTTCGGGCACGCCGCGGAGTACGCGGCGGTGCAGCCGGACACGGAATACGATTTCACGGCGTACACGCGGTGCGAGGAGATCACGACCGACAGCGGTCCGCGCATCGCCGTGTACGATCCCTACGACCACGCGGCGCTGTGGATGGAAACCGAAAACCTGACCGGGACGACGAGGTGGGAGCGGCAGTCGCTGAAATTCCGCACGGGGCCGAACACGCGGCTGGTGATCGTGCAGGTGGTGCGACCGCCGAGCAAAAAGATCGACAACAAGATCGGCGGAACGATGTGGCTCGACGACGTCAGCCTGAAAGCGGCGCGGTGACGGAAGGGGCCGCGACGGAAGGGGCCGCGACGGAAGGCGCGGCGGGCTCGTCGAACGAGGCGGCGTAGCCGAGGGCGAGCACGACGGCGAAGACGAGGGCGTTGGCGGGAATGCAAAGGTTGAAATCCGCGGCGCTGTGCACCAGAAGGGCGACGGAAGCTCCGAGCGAGCCGAGCGCAAGAGAGCGCGCGAGGCGCGAAGGGGCGCGCAGGCTCGCGCGAAGCGTGCGGAAGGCGATCCAGAAAAGCGGCGTGAAAAAGAGCGCGGCGCCGGGAAGGCCGAGCTCGGCGGCGAATTCGAGATAGTCGTTGTGCGCGTGATCGACGAGGTAGGTGAGCTGCGTCGATTGCACGGCGGTGAAGGCGTAGCGGAAGCAGCCGAAGCCGACACCGGCGAGCGGATGCGCGCGGACGAGACCGAGCGTGTCGCGCCAGACCGCCATGCGGCCGACGGTCGCGGCGGCGAGCGGCTCGTTCTGCGGGAGCTGCTCGAAATGCTCGATGACGGGCGCGACGCCCATCCATGCGGCCGCAGCCAATCCAGCGGCCAGCAGCAGGAAGATCAATCCCGAGGGAAAAAGGTTGCGGCGGCTTTCGATCCACTGGACGCCTCCCACGACGCCGAGCGAAACGAAGACGGAAATCATTCCCATGCGCGAGAACGAAAAGACGACGGCGACGAACAGGATGGCCGCGGCGAAAAGCAGCAGGAGCGACTGGATCATCGCGGGATCGTTGAACACTTCAATCAGGGCGCGCCGGGCGCTGCCGCGATGCCGGCGCGCGCTCTGCCAGCGGTAGAGCGCGAAGCCGAGCGAGAGCGGGAGAATCATTTCGAGCAGGCCGGCGAAGTGATTGTGGTTGACGTAGGTGCCCGAGGCGCTGCCGAGGTAGTAGCGGCGCGGAACCGTCCAGATGTAATTCCACCCGGCGAGATACTGGGCGAGGCCGTAGAAAGCCTCGAAAAGGCCGAGGCCAATCAGGAAGAGAGCGAGGCGACGGCGGGATTCGCGCAAGCGGGCGAGATCAAGCGCAACGAAAAACGCGGTGACGGCGGTGGCGAGGGCGAGGGCGCGGGTTTCGATCGAGTGCGAATCGAGGCCGATTTTTCCCGCGCGCGATGCGAGCCATTGAAAGGCGATCCATGCACCGAGCAGCAGCGGGAGCCAGGCCAGACCGGCATATTCGCGCGCGGAGCGGCTGGAGAGGCGCGCGATCAGGAGAAGGCCGAGCGTGAAGACGATGACTTCCGAGACACCCCAGGAGACTGGCTCGGTGCCGCCAAAGCCGCCGACGGCGATCGCGATCGCGGCGAACAATCCGATTTCGAGAACCTTGCGATCCATACGGGCCCCGGGAATACAGCGGCCGAACAGTGAACCGAACAACGTTAGCTCGTCGCCTCAGGGGTTAAAACCCCTGAGAGAAGAGCAAGCTTTTTGTCGGAGCTCCCTCGGCTGCGCTCGGGACAAGTTCAGCTCCGACCCCCTAAACAGCGGGACCGTCAACGTCCAACGAAATTGCCGAAACCCTAAACAGGAAAGCCCCTCAACGTCTCATCAAGAATCCGACTACCAGAACGCGGCGGGGATGCGCGGCGGGTCAGCGCGTGATCGCGGTGACGGCGGACGCGGCTGGAATCCGCGGCGAGGGCGACGCAGCCGAGCCCGCGCCCGCACCGACCGATTCCCACTTCATCTCGGCGGCCTTGAGCGCGGGATGCGACACCAGCAGGTGCCAGACGAGCGCTTGAAACGACTCCGTGTGCGGCGTAACGGTCTCGGCGTTCACGACGGGCACGAGGACGCAGACGTCGGCAAGCTGCGCGGTGGCGCCGCCGTCGCGCCCGACGACGCCAGCGATGGATGCGCCCGTCTCGCGTGCGTAGCGGAGCGCGGAGACGAGATTCGCGCTGATATTTTTCTCGATGCTGCCGCCGCCGACGGAGAAGACGAAGATCATGTCGGCGGGGCCGAGGCGGCTGGCGCGGAGCCAGTTGCGGTAGGAAGTGTCCCAGCCGTCGTCATTCACGCGCGCGGTGAGTTCGGAGACGTTGTCGGTGACCGAGTAGGACTCGATGCCCGCGATCTTGCGGAAGTCGCATGCGGCGTGGGAAGCGTGTCCCGCGCCTCCGCCGACGCCGAGAAGAAAGAGGCGGCCGCCACGCTCGCGCACGGAGCGAAGAAGTTGCGCGGCGCGCTCGATCTGGTCCGCGTCGATGCGGGCAATGATCTCGGCTGCTTCGCGAAGGTAGCGGCCCGCGTACGTCGGCTGCTCGGGCGTGAGAAGGCAGGGAGCGGTCTCGTGAAGCGGAGCGGGACTGCGAGAGCCATTTGCGGCGAGCATTTCGGCGATGGCCGAGGCGGCTTGCGGAAGATCGCGGACCACGAGATCGGGAATCGCGCCGCGGGACGAAAACTCCTCGCAGACGGTGCAGCGATGAGGGGAGACAAGAAGCGTGGTGACTCCGGCGGCGCGTCCGGCGAGAACGTCCGCAACATCGTCGCCGACGAAAAACGATTTCGAGAGATCGATGTTGCGCTCTTGGGCGGCACGGAGCAGGAGGCCGGGCTTCGGCTTGCGGCAATCGCAATCGGCGCGGTATTCGGCGAGAGCGGCTTCGGGATGGTGGCGGCAGTAGAGGACCGCGTCGAGGCGGGCGCCGAGTTTCAAAAGACGCGCGCGCATTTCCTCGTTGATCGCGTCGAGCAGGCGGGGAGTCAGCTTGCCCTTGGCGATTCCCGGCTGATTGGAGACCACGATGACGGGAAGGCCGAGGCGGTTGAGCGAGGCAATCGCTTCGCCCGCGCCGGGAAGCAGATGGAATTCGCCGGGATTGGCAGGCGTGTCGGCGATTCCGAGCTCGGCGTTATAGGCGTAGCGGTTGATGACTCCGTCGCGGTCGAGAAACACGGCCTGATTCTTCATGGTCTTCTCCCGAATTCCGATGCCCTCAGCGGCTAAAGCCGTGTCGATGTTGCGACGCTTACGGCGGGGTTAAAACCCCGTCCTTCCGAAATATTGGCGTTCTCAAAAAGACTCTGAAGCCGCGCCCTGACGAAAGATCCTCGCCGGACATTCCTTCTTCAAGCGGACACCATGGCGCGGGCGAGCGGGCGCTGATTCTGCCGCTCGAGATGCGCGAGGCGGCCGTCGCGCGAGACGATATCGAAGACAACCTTGCTGCCTTCGAATTCGAGGCGGAAGTGCAGCTCGCGCAGGCCGGCGCTGCGCATCGCTTCGCGCAGAGCGGCCTTGCCCTCCTCGCAATACAGCATCAGAAATCCGCCGCCGCCCGCGCCGGAGATTTTTCCGCCGATCGCGCCGTGATGCTTCGCGAGCTCATACCACGCGTCGATTTGCGGACTGGTGATGCCGGAGGAAAGGCGTTTCTTCGATTGCCAGTGGACGTCGAGAAGCTCGCCGAAGCGCCGCAGGTCGCCACGGATGATCGAGTCGCGGATTTCCATGCCAATGTCCTTGATCTCGCGAAGGCTCGAGACGACGACGGCGTCGCGCTGTCGGGTGGACTGATCCTGATGCTCGAGGATGGCGGTGGCGTTGCGGGTCTCTCCGGTGAAGAAGAGGAGAAGATTATTTTCGAGAGCTTCGACGAGATCGACGCCCAGGCTGAGCGGCATGGCGCGGACGACGCCATCGGGCGAGATTTCGAGCGTGGTGAGGCCGCCGAACGCCGCCATGTACTGGTCCTGCTTGCCGATGGGCTTTCCGAGGACGTTCAACTCGATGTGGCAGGCTTCTTCGGCAAGCTGCCAGGGAGTGGCCTGGCTCTGCATCAGGGCGTGCAGGGCGTTGAGCAGGCCGACCATGTAACAGCTCGACGAGCCAAGTCCCGTGCCGGCGGGAATGTCGGCCACGGAAACGATTTCGATGCCGGTGGCGATGTCGAAGTGGCGCAGCGCCTCGCGGGCGAGGGTGTGGTCCACCTGATCGACGTTGTCCACCAGCTCGGAATGGGTGTAACGAACGCGGATCTTGTCGTCCACGATCGGAGTGTTGACCGCAAGATACATGTATTTGTCGATTCCGACGGCGAGAATGAAGCCGCCGTGTTCGCGGTAGAAGGACGGGAGGTCGGTGCCGCCTCCTCCGAGAGTCAGTCGGAACGGTGTGCGCGTGATGATCATGGTTGCAGCCTCTTTCTCAATAGGCACCCTCAGCCCGCAGAACTTCCCAAAACGTTTTCGCGACGATGACGAGGTCGAGCCAGATCGACCAGTGGTCGATGTAGAACATATCCATCTGGATTTTTTCCTCGTAGGTAGTGGTCTGGCGGCCCATCACCTGCCAGAAACCGGTGAGTCCCGGCTTCACGGAGAGCAGTTTGGGGAGAAGGTCGCCATAGCGCCCGCGCTGCGCCCAGGAAATCGTGCGCGGGCCGACGAACGTCAGCTCACCCGCGAGAATGCTGAAGAACTGCGGAAATTCATCGAGGCTGTATTTTCTTAGAAAACGGCCGCAGCGCAGAACGCGGGGATCGCGTTTGAGCTTGAACATCCGCTCGAATTCCGCTTTCAGGAACGGATCGTTTTCGAGGATTTTCTCGGCGTCCTCGACCATGGTGCGGAATTTCAGGAAATGGCGCATGCGGCCGTCCGTGCCGACGTACTCCCTGCGGTGAAAGACGGGGCCGCCATCCTCGCACTTGATGAGGAGCGCAACGAAGGGGAGGAGGACGAGAGTGGCGAGGCTGCCGAGGCAGCCGATGGCGAGATCGAGCGCGGATTTGATGAAGCGCTGGACGGAGCGGGGCCAGCGAGGCGGCGAATCGAGGCGAAAGCAGCCGGAAAAATCGTCGCGCTCGAAGCGGAGGTCGGGCGGGCCGAAGAGATGGGAATAGACCTCGACTTCGATTCCCTTCTCGCGGCACCGGCGGACGATTTCGAGCGAGCGGGAGTAATTACCGGCGAATGATTCGCTGAGATGCACGACGACGAGCTGGGCGCGCTCGGCCGCGGTGGCCTGTTCCCAATCGTCGATCGAGCCAAGAACGGGCAAGGCGAGTGCGGCGGTTTCCGAAAAAGAGGCGGCGCCGGACTCGACAAGCACTCCGGCAATTTCATAACCGCGGTAGCGCTGAATCGAGAGCCGGCGCTCGAAATCGGCCAGGCGATCGAGCGAACCCAAGAGCAGCGCTTTCTGCCGCGCGAGGCCCCGCCGCCACAGCGCTCCATAGATGGAACGCAGGCCGAAGCGCGCGACGATCAGCAACAGGAGCGCCAGCGCGTACCACACAACCAGCAGGTAGCGGGAAAAGCCGAGCGATTTGAAGAAAACGAAATTGGCGCAGGCGAGCGCGACGAAGGAGAACGAAACGCCCTTGAAAAGAAGCTCGATCTCTTTCTCGGGGCGGCGGAGATCGGGGCTCTTGTAACCGGAAAGGAGATAGAGCATGGCGGTGAAGAACGGGGCGTAGAAGAGGTAGTACGCCGGAGGATTCAGGAAGGCGGCGGGAACGTGCGTCCAGCGGCGCGTGAAGGCTTCGGCGACCGCGTGCGCTGCGACGAGAGCGAGCAGATCGCTTCCCAGGAAAAGCAGCTTCTTCATCCTCGCGCGGCTGAGGAGCGAGGAGAATCGCACGGCAAAGCCGGACGCTTCGGAACGAGCCCCGCCGCGTGCGCCGATTCCGGCGATGGGCTGAAGAATGGGTTCGGTGGCCATGAAGATCGGTCAATCGGCTGCCGCGCTCCCCTTTCCGCGTCCGGTTCGGCGAACGACGCCCGACCGCTGCATGGCCTCGAACGCAGCGGTGACGTAGTCGGCTGAGTCCGGCATCGAATCGAGCCAGGCGAGGTAGTCGTCGAAGATTTCGTCGAGGCCCTTGGTGACGGCCCAGCCCATGGCCTGGAGCTTCGCCACGCTCGAGACGGTGTGGCGAACGTCGCCGACGCGGTAAGCGCCGGGAACTTCCGGAGCGAGCGGAGCGTTCATTTTGTGGCGAAGGATGCGCGCGTAGTCGAGCACCGAGGTGGCGCGGCCGCTCCCGACGTTGAAGGCCTGACCATCGGCGCGGGGATCGTCGAGGACGAGGAGGTTGGCCGCGACGACATCGGAGACGTGAATGTAGTCGCGAAGCTGCTTGCCATCCTCGTAGATCACGGGCGCGCGGCCGGCGCGGAAGGCGCGGGTAAAGATCCGGCAGATGCCGGAGTAGGCGTTGTAGAAGGACTGGCGCGCACCCTGCACGATGGAGTAGCGGAGCGCGACCGTGTGGATGCCGAGAACCTTTCCCAGACGGAGAGCGGCGAGCTCCTGCGCGAATTTCGAGACGCCATAGGGACCCGCGGGATTGACGCGCACCTCGCGCAACGGGACGGGCGAGAGCACGCCCCGGCATTCGGGACAGCGAAGGTCCCAATCGCCGCAATCGAGCTGGGCGGGAGGCCGCGCGTCCGGAAGGACCAGGCCGTGATCGGGGCAATGATACTGCCCCTCGCCGTACACGGATTGGGAGGAGGCGACGACGATCTTGCGGACGGGAAGATTTTTCTCCCGGATGATTTCAAAAAGGAGAGCAGTTCCGACGACGTTGGAGTGGAAGAATTTGGAGTAGTCCGGCATGTAGTCCTGATAGGCGGCCTGGTGAAAGACGACATCGACGCCGGCGAGGGCGCGTTCGAGCGCTGCACGGTCGCGTACGTCGCCTTCGAGGAATTCGATTTCGGGTCCGACGTACGCGGGGCGTCCGCGCGGATGGACGCGCGGCTCGAGATTATCGAGCACGCGAACGTCGCAGCCGCGGACCAGCAACGCGTCGGAAATGTGGGAGCCGATGAATCCCGCGCCTCCGGTGACAAGAGCTTTCACGATCGTTTCCTCCTTCAACTCGGGTCGAGCAGCCGGTCGGTCCGTTGCCAGGCAAATTCGCGCCGGCCGCGCGCCCATCGCCACCAGGCCACGGCGAGCGCGAGCTGCGCGAAAACGAAATAGAAGGGGACGTAGAAAATCTTCGGGCGGAGGCCGCGCCGCGCGAGGAAGAATCCCGCCGCGGCGCATCCGTAGAAGAAGGACTGCGCGAAAAATGGGGCGCGATAGAAAGAACTGGAGGCGGCAAGCGAGGCTCCGGCGAGGAAAGCGAGGAGCATCGCCGGAGGAACCGTCATGCGCAGAACGTGGTGCGAGAGGAGCTGCCACCACACCGGGCTGCGTCGGGGAATCAAGAGACGCCGCATCAGCCAGGCGTTCAGGAGAAAGGAGACGTGCGAGCGAACCTTCCTGCGGAATTCCGGGGCGAGCTCGGATGCCGCGGGGACAATGGCAACCGCCTCCGGCTCGAAGATAAAGCGGAAGCCGCGCGCGACCATGGCCATGGGGATCACGAAGTCCTCGCCGCCCTGGCGGACGCAAGAGACGGCGGCGCGGCGAACGGCGAAGATCTGTCCATCCGCGCACGTGGCGGAATGGACGCGGGATTCGCTCGACTTGATCCAGGACTCGTAGCGCCAGTAGAGGCTTTCGCCCACGCTCGAGGCGCTGCGCCGCTGCACGGCGCAGACGCGGCGTCCGGCAACGCAGCCGGTGCGGGAGTCGGCGAAATGGCGGACCATGCGGCGCGCGGCGGAAGGATCGAGAAGGGCGTTTGCGTCCGTGAGAAGGACGACGTCTTCGGCGAGCTGCGGGATCAGGCGGTTGAGCACCTCCTGCTTTCCCAGGCAGCGGGGGAACTGAATCCCTTCGACGCCCCGGGCGGAGTATTCGAGCGCGATTTCATAGGTGCGATCCGATGAGCCGTCGGAAGCGACGACGACGCGCAATTTTCCGGGGGGATAGTCGAGCGCGAGCGTATTTTCGATTTTGCGCGCGATCCAGCGCTCCTCGTTGGAAGCGGGAATTAGCACGGCGATGTGGGGCCAGGCGCCTTCGGGAAATTCGGGCGCCGGGACGCGCGGCCTCGCTTTTGCTAGGCCCGCGATCAGCAGCGGATAAATCGCGTACACGTAGGCGATCAGGGCGAGCGAAGTCCAAAAGAGCGCGGCGATCATGCGCGCCCTCCGGCGCCAGCGGCGGCCGTGCGAAGCGGAGCGTCGCTGAGCGATTCGGCGCGGGCGCCGCCGCGCACGTGGAGCGCGATCCAGGTTCCTTCAATGTGATGGATGGGCATGAGCTTGCCGAGATTCCGCACGGCACGCGTCACGTCCTGGGCGTTCGCGAAATCGTGCCAGAGAATCGCGCCCGATTCGCCGAGCATTTCGAAGGCGTGCCGGGAATCGGAGAGGACGTAGTCGTAGAGATGGCACGCGTCCACCAGGACGAGATCGATGGAGTTGAAGTACGGAGCGAAGTCGAAGGAGCGGGAGTCGCCCCAGAGCTGATGGATGCGCGCGTCGCGATTCCAGGGGCCGTAGAGCCGGCCAATCGATTCCCTGGGCTGGAGGAGCGCGGCCTCTTTGGGAATGTAGCCGGGGAGGTGGCTCGCCATCTCGCGCGGCAAGTCGAGAGTGAAGATCTCCGCGTCCGTATTCGCGGCGAGATGAGCGGTGGTGGCGCCCTGAAACGTGCCGATTTCGAAAATACGGCGCGGCGCGATCCACCGGGCGACGCGTAGCAGCGCGCAGAGATCCTGCGAAGGCATGCCGCCGTAGCCGGAGTCGAGTCCGAGAATCTGGAGAGGCTGCTCGGGAGCCGGGATGGCGGACAAGGACAGGTTCGAAACACCGGGATGAACGAGCATGTCACTCACGCGGCGGAACTCCGGCATGACCCTGCGAAAACGCCGCGGCGCGACGAGCGCATCGAGAAAAGTTCTTTCCCAAACCGTCGAGATAGTTCGTGCCGCTTCACGCCACCGAATCGTTTGCATGTCTCCCTCGAGCGCTGCTTCTTCGATTCACATCTGCCAGGCGCGCAACTCTCCGCAAGCCGTTAAACCCGCGCATAGGCGAGCGATCCTCCCGGTACGCGATGAATCTCATGACCCTGGCCGCGAAATTCGTGCAGCCACCTCGAAACTCCGTTGACACCGGCACGGCCGTAGTCATGCCATGCGAGAACGCTTCCCGGCCGGCAACAGGTGAGGGCCTTGAGGGTATCGTTTCGCACATACTCGTACGAGTGCGCGCCATCAATGAAGAAGAGATCGACCTTCTCCGCCCAGGGCGAGAAGTCGAATGTGGCGCTATCGCCATGCAAGCAGTGAATCCGCTGCTCCTCCGGACGGCCCGTGAAATGGTACCGGCGGGTCTGCGAGTGCACCCGAACGTGGTCGTCGTCGAACAGGGTGGTTGAAAGGGACGGGTGTTCGAGCGGTCCCAGGTCCAAGGAATACACATCCGCGCCGGGTGAGTTTCCAGCAAGGTGGAGCGCCCCGGAGCCGCGAAGCGTTCCGATCTCGAATATGACTTTCGGCTGGAGGATGCGGCACAGGGCGCAGAGCGAGACGAGGTCAACACCAAAGGATGCAGCGCCGCGAAACCATTCCTCGGCCGCTTCCGGGTACATTGCGATTCCGACGCCATCGGATGGCGCGGGAAATCGCAGCCCCTTCCATACCGGCGCCTGAGGCAGGCCGCCCTGCGGATCGAGCAGACGTGAGAGGAACAAACACTCATTGACGTAGCTGACAAGTTTGCGAGGCTCTGCAACGAAACGAGCCGCGGCCAAATTGCCGCCGACGATCGCGTTGCGGAGAGCGAGGGTCGCAATCGCGGCGCGTTTCGCCGTTCCGCCGGCTGCCTCTCGCCACCGAATACCGTGCATGTCTCTCCCTCTCGATTTCCCGAGCTTCATTCCGCTGCCGCCGGCAACGAATCGCCGGACGGCGCGCCCGCCAAAGAGCGGCGAGCCTCGGCAAGAACGACGATTCCTCCGAGCGCGACGCCAAAGCACGCGACCTCGGTGAAATGAAAGAACAGCGGACCGCCCCAGAACGTCACCAGGCTGTAAGCGAGCAATCCGAGAAGCGCGAGGCTGTCCGATCGGAGGCGTCCGCGGCCGGCTGCCGCCAGACCGCGAAGCGCTTCGCGGAAAAGCAGCGCCATCGCGAGCGAGAATGTGACGAGGCCGACCGCGCCCATCTTGAGCATCACGTAGCCCCAACCGTTGTCCACGGACGTCACGCGAACCCGCCCCTCGACGGGCGCGAGGAATGCTGTCACGCTGCCCATGCCCGCGCCGAGGACGGGATGGCGCTCGAACTCGTCGACGACATATCCCATCTGCGCCATGCGGCCCTGATAGGATTGGTCCTTCGAAAGCGTGATGAAGAATCTCCGCGCGACATCTCCGGCACGGCCGGGGCGCTCGATGAGGAAGTTGCCCGCATAGGTGCCGCCGGCAACGGCGCCGGAGAGAAGCAGCGCCGCTACCGCGATCGCCGCCAAACCGCGGCGATAGGCCGCTACGAGGATGAGGAGCGCCGCAGCGGCGATTACGCCGGCCAGCACAGCGCGGGCGCCCATAAAAAGAATGGCGAGGAGGCACGCAGCGAACTGAAAGTGAGAGCGGATCGCGGCGAGCCAGCGCTTCTCCGCAAATCCGCAGAGAGCCACTACCACGACAGCTCCGGCGTAGGTGACGAGCGCCGATTGCTCGCGGTAGTAGAAGCCGCGCACGGCGCTGACGAACGACAGCTTGGAGGCGTACCAGAGCGAGCCGAGCACCACGCACCAGCTGACGCGCCGGAGCCAGATGCCCGCATCGGCGGCGGAACGAAACAGGACCAGGGCGAGAAAGTAATAGACAGGGAGCAGCACGCAGCCGAAGAACTGCCGGGCGACGGCGAAGGGCTCATTGCCGACCAACAGTCCGTATGCGGAAGCGACGAGGATTGCGGCCAGCAGGCCGATCATGGCGAGGCTGGCCGGAGCGACGAAGCGCCTTCGCGCGACGCCCCAGTCGATTTGCGGGGAGAAGAGCGAGGCGGCGACGAGGCCAGCGGTGATCAGCGCGAGCCCGGTGCCCCAGTAGAAAAACTCCTCGGGCAATTCCTCGCCGAGCGGCGCTTCCCTTTGGAAGAAGACGAAGAGGTACACCATGAAGGCCGTGGCAAGCCACAACGCCGCGCGCGGTTCGGCAAAGGCCCAAAGCGCGATAAGCGCTGCGATCGTAAGCGTCGCCGCTTCGATCCCGCCGATACGGAGCCCCACGCCCGCGGCCAAGCCGCAGGCAATCCAGTACACGGGACGTAGCAGGGCGAGGCCGTCCGGCACCGGCCGTGGCCCGTCGGCAACGAAGGCCCTGCGCGAGACCCGGGTGGCCGGGTCAAACCCAGATCCAAAGCGACCTCCGCGGAGTCCTGAAATTGTCTGCGTCATAGCTCCTTCGTCACTGTTGCCGGCCGATTCCCTTTAGCCGCGTCCCGCATGAGCGGCCCGGCGCAACACAGGGCGCCGCCACCACGTCTGCGGACCGAAAGGGCTCCGCGCGGCTTTTCCGCGGAGGCACAGCAGATCGACATAGAATCTTCCGCGGTCCTCTCTCAGCAGCGAGTCAACCAAGTCCTGCCGGCGACAAGAGGGCAGATACTCGATTCGGGAGTTGCTCTGATCGAGAATCCCGAGTTGAAAGTCCAAAGCGTCGAGCCGGTCGAGATAGGCTTCCGGGTCGTAACCAGACGCCCGGATGGCCCTCGGCATGAATTCGGTGAAGAGAATCAAATCCGGATTGTTCGAGAGAAGCTCTCTCATACCTTCCAGGATCGACATTTCCGCGCCTTCGGCGTCCATCTTGACGACGTCGATCTTCCCGGGGCGGCCGCGAAAATATTCGTCGAGGGTCATCGTCTCGACCTCGATCGAATCGCCCGCCGCCGAGGAGGGATCGATGTGGTGGCCTCCGAAATTGTCGCGCGAGATCGCGAGCCGAGCGACGCCGCATGCGTTCGACAGCGCCCTTCGCACCGGCGTGATGTTGGCGTAGTGGTTCGCCTCGATGTTTCGACACAGCAATTCGAAATTGCGCGGCTCGGGCTCGAATGCAACGACGCGGCCCGCGGGCCCAACCCTTCGCGCGGCCTCCAGCGAGTAGTGCCCGAGGTTCGCGCCGACATCGACGACCGCCATTCCTTCCTCAAGCACCGCAGCGAAGATCCGCGTTTCATGCGGCTCCCACTCGCCGCTGGTCAGCAGGCTCCGCGCCATGACCGTGTCGGTAGGGTCGAGGTAGAGACGGTGCCCGCGAACCCGAGTGCTGAGGGTTCCCCGGGGCCGCAACCGTGCATAGATTTTGCGGTACGCAGGAGCGAGGAGGGGCGTCGCTCTCAGAATGCGATCGGCAGGGCCGAGTCGAGCAACGAACTTGCGAAGCCGCACAAGCGTGCGAAACCTCGCGCCAGGCGCGACCGGAGATTCACGCGCATCGCGCGGAGCATCCGTCGCGTTTCGCGCGGTACGCCGGGCGAGCAGGCGATTCCGAATGGCGCGCACGAGCGACGAAGGGCAAAGGCGGACCGGCACGATCAGCAGCCAGAACCAGGGATAGATCCAGCAGGTTTGGAACATCGCGGGAAACGCGCGATCGAGTTCCCCCGGATCGCCACACCGCCGGGACACAGCGAACCGCAGATAAAAGAGCCGCACCGTGCGGTTCATCGCACGATAAATCGTGAACCAGCGAATGCCCATCCGGCGAGAGCTCCAAAACACCCGGCTGGCGTTCCGGCAGAAGATTTTCCCGTAGTTGTAAACGTTCTCCGGGTTCCGGCGTGCGCGAACAATGGGTCTGCCGACATACAGGGCAGGGCCGCCTCTCGAGATACTCCAAAGGTTGAGGTACATCCCCATCCACATCGACCCGTCAAATCTCTTCGCATCGGAGACGGGGAATGCCGGATCACGGCGAAAAATGCATGCCGAGATGTATCCGAGATGCAAACCGAGCCAAGC
>Ga0335077_10005308_pt1 | contig 15803 bp, 13 predicted proteins | sample Lox_Sample_31_FD_207151 | JGI IMG/M metagenome (GOLD analysis project Ga0335077, IMG submission 207151) | Soil microbial communities from Loxahatchee National Wildlife Refuge, Florida, United States - Lox_Sample_3.1 | ecosystem: Environmental > Terrestrial > Soil > Wetlands | place: USA...
CCCCGTTCTGGACGCCATGGAGAAGCCGCAGGCGCAGCCCATGGCTCGTCTGCGGCGTCATGGAGTGCAGGTTCTGAATCCACATCCGGAATGCCTGGCGGAGATCACCATCGAGTACCCGTACCTCCAGGATCGTTACGAACGGTTTCGCGGCGAGATGAGCGACTCCCATGGTGTCGAACGCCGCCACGTCCAACTGGCTGTGTTCCGGGAGGCGGAGAAGACTTATGAGGCCAACACCGGCGAGCACGTGGCGCACTGGCAGCGGCGCCTGCTCGCGCGCTACACGCGGAACCTGGCGCTGGTGAATCGCGAACTGGCGGCGCGCATTTTTGACATTACAGTGGCCGCGCGGGCGGTGGTGGACGACAACTACGGCTGGGAGGTCTGGGAGGCCGCGAATCGCTACCCGCACCAGAAGGTCGAGAGCGACCTGATGACGGTCAAGATCTCGGGTGAAGAGGTGTGGCTCGACACCAAGCGAATGCGCCTGCGCCGGCGCCTGCCCAGCAAGAAGCGGCGGTTGCGTCCGGTCGGCCTCAAGTCGCGCAAGAAAGAGAAGGTCGCGGGCGAGTGGGCCAGCCAGCTAAACGGCGCGAGCATCTGCTCTTACCCGCCGGAGGACCTGGTCATTGAAGACTACGGACGGTTCCTGAAGAAAAAGGGCAAAAGCATCCTCTCAGAGGAGCGCGCGCGAACCGAGCCCTTCACCACGTCCCTGCTCGATGGGATCGATATGCGTGAAACCATCCGCAACTGGCACGAGCGGAAGATCTACGTTCGCAGCTTCCAAAAGATACACGGCGAGGTGGGCGCCGTCATCGTGATCTTTGACGAGGATCGCGACGATCGGTACCCTTACATGACCACATGGCTGGGGGAGCACCAGAACGAATCGGACATGGCGTTTTACTCCACGTTTCCGTTCGACAACCTGGTAGGGCCGGGCATCGGACGCGGCGAATACGGCGGTTTCCTGATGAGCCTGCCGGCGCGGCGCATGTTCGATGTCTGGCAGGACCCGGATTACGATCTTGCCGAGAACAAGCCCGAAAGGCTGTTGCTGGCCGGGCTCGACTACTCATTGCAGAAGTACGTGGTGTATGTGGCGGCCAAACCGCCGCGCTCAGTGTTCCGCAATGTCGCCACGCGCTTTGGCCGGACGATCATTTACATTCCCATCGGCCAGCTCTCACCGGTAACGCTGAAAAAAGTGCGCGTGGTGCACGTGCTCGACGGTTATGACAAGCGCGAGATCGCGAAAGACTACATCTGGTGATTTCTGCAGCCGGCCGGCAGACGCACGGTGAATGTCGTACCGTTTTCTGCCGTGGAAGTGAACGACACCGTGCCCTTTAGATAGCGCTCGGTGAGAATCTTGACGCTGAAAGTGCCGATCCCATGGCCAGTCCCCGCTTTGGTGGTAAACGATCGTTGGAAGATCTGGCTTTGAACGGCCTCGGCCATCACAGAGTCATTGTGCACCGAGAATGAGGGTCCGCCTGTTCCTTCAAAGCGGACGGTTAGGGCCTGGCCTGGCTCCGAAGATTCCAAACCATTCTTGATCAGGTTCCCCAGAACACGTCGCAGCAAGGTTTCATCCGAATGAATGGTTACCGGTTCGGCCCCGAGTTTGATGACCAGGCGCTTGCCGGTTACCGAGGCATAATGGCTGAACGCTGAGTGGAGAGAGGCGAGAAACGCCGCAACGTTGATCTCACGAAACTCCGGCACCAGTTCTCCGCGCTCCGCGGCGGCGAGGTCGCGGCCTGCCCGGATCTCTTCGATGATCTGCTCCGCCAGGTAATATGCCGTGGCGCTGATTTCCGCAGCATCAAGGGCGCTGGCGCTCTTCCACAGCTCGACGGTTCCCAACAGGCTTGTGGCAGCGTTGAGCACGTCGTGATAGAAAATTCGTTCCAGAACGGCTCGCCGTTTCTCATCGCTGATGTCCTTGATAGCGAAAACCGTAAACGGCCCGGCAGCAGACAGGGGGGTGGCCGAGACTCGCAGGTCAAGCGGAGAGGGCTCATGCGGCGATTCGCGCATGATGCGGCACTCCTCCACTCGTGCTTGAGACGTCCGCTGGCTTTCCACGATGGCCTGCGCAGCCCCGCAATAACGACAGAAACTGCCCGTTCCGCAACCGCCCGGAGTCTCATCGCAGCGAATGCAATGCAGCGCGTTGCCGAGGCGCAACCCCACCAACTCCCCGGCGGGTGACTGCAATAAATCCGCGAAGGCTCGATTCGCCAGCACGATCTGACGTTGCTGGTTCAAAATCAGCACCGGGTCGGGAAGACAATCCAGAAGGTCAGAGAATAGCGGACGTAACTGCCGGTTTTGCAGAGCGACTTCATCGGCGTCCAGGCGCTCGGCGGGGGCAAAGGATGTGGGCAGATTGGCGGACACCATCTCCACCCAGTCATCGGCCTAATGGGGCCAGACCTTTAGCGCGTTGCAGGGCGGCGTGCATCCGCCACCTTTTTTTCCGAACCGTATGCCGAACCTGACCCGCTGTTGTGCACTCGCCGGTTATCATAGAGTTATGCGGACAAGCGCAAAGACGGTTTCGAAGAAGCAGAAGTCCCAGTCGATCCGGCAGAGCGTAACGATTCCCGCACCTTTAGCCGTTCAGATTCGCCGCGTTGCTAAAGAGCGGCACCTTACCGTTAGCCGCGCTCTCATCGAGCTTGCGGAGCGTGGCGTGCGTGCTGAATCGGATGCTAAGAAAGACCTCAAGAGTGCGTACGGCCGTTTCATGAGCGAGCAGGATCACGCCCGGAAGAACGAAGCTGGAAAGGATCTGGTACGAACGATTTTCGGGGCTAACGCCATTGCCGAAGATCCGGTTCTCTAACTTGCCTCGGCCCCTGTGGCGTCACCTTCTGGATCGGGTTGCCGAGCGTCAGATTTCCTTTCAGGATCTTCAGGCGCTGCAAGACTGGGTCAAGTCAGAACCGGATGCTCCCAACGAAGACTGGTATAAGGATTTCGGATCGTTCATCGTCTGCGGAACTGGGGATTTGCCGAAAACAATCCTGACACACGGCATGAAGCCTTACGGCAAGGCGATCGAGTAGATCATTACACCTTCGTCTGGATCACATCCACCAGCTCTTTCACCGCCGCGGCGCTTTTGTTCAGCATCGCCTGCTCTTCCGCGGTCAACTTGATCTGGTAGATCTGCTCGATGCCGCGCGCCCCCAGCTTGACCGGCACACCGACGAACAGGCCGTTGATTCCGTATTCGCCTTCCAGGTATGCGGCGCAGGGCAGGACCTTCTTCTTGTCTTTCAGGATGGATTCGGCCATCTCCACAACCGCGGCGGACGGCGCGTAGTAGGCGCTGCCGGTTTTGAGATATTTCACGATCTCGGCGCCGCCATTTTGCGTACGCTCCACCAGGCGCTGGATGGTGGCTGAATCCATCAGTTCCGTGATCGGAATGCCTGACACATTGCTCAACCGGACGACCGGCACCATGGTATCGCCGTGGCCGCCCATCACCACTGCGGTCACGTTTTCAACCGCCACCTTCAGTTCCTGCGCAATGAAGGTCCGGAAGCGCGCCGTGTCCAGCACACCGGCCATGCCGACGACGCGGTTCTTGCTGAACTTCGAAACCATGAAAGCCGCCTGGCACATGACATCCAGCGGATTGGTCACTACGATCAAAATGCAGCCGGGTGAATACTTCACGCACTGCTCGGTGGCCTGGCGGACCACGTCGAAGTTCGCCAGCAGCAGATCATCGCGGCTCATGCCGGGTTTGCGGGGAAAGCCCGCGGTGATGATCACCAGGTCTGAGTTGGCGGTGGGCTCGTACTCGTTTGAGCCCGCGACCGTTACGTCGTAGCCCTGCACGGGACCCGACTGCAACAGGTCGAGGGCTTTGCCTTGCGGCACTCCTTCCACCACATCCACAAGCACTACGTCCGCCAGTTCCTTATCGGCGATGCGAAGCGCGCAATTTGCGCCGACATTGCCGGCGCCTACTACCGTCACTTTTCTACGCAATGGATTTCTCTCCTTGAGAAGCAAGGCAGGAATGCCTGTCCAGCTTTTGAAGTGTAACCGTTCCCTCCGATCGCGGCTCAGAATCGCAACGATTGCGGGAAGCGGTTTCGTTACTCTCCTAAACGGAGATTATACCGAGATCGGATCGTTCACTTTGCCGCCAGCGCTTTGATTTCGGCCGGGAGATCAAACCGGCCTTTCGGCATATCGATGTTGTACTCGATTTGGTTGATGGTAATCTCGAATTCCTGCCCCAGCGCCGAGTGATGGCTCTTGCGCGGCGACAACAGGCCGTCCTGCTCTTTGTAATCGCTGATCGTCGTCTCGGTGGGGATCTCACCCATCTGGCTCACCATCGTCATGCTCATCTTTACCAGCAAATTGCTCTTCTTGTCGTAATACTGCGTCTCGGGCTTGCCTTCATTGGGCGTCAGTACAACTTTGTAGCAGGCCTGGCCGTTCACGTCCTCCAGGGCAGCAGTCTCGGCGCTTTTGTACAACTTGCGCCACTCCAAAGGCGCGCGGAGCATCGCTTCCCGCAGGCTGACCGCCCGCTCTTCGCCCTGCTTGATGTGCGGGCCCTGGATCGCGGAGAGCGTCCAGGCGGTTTCTCCATCCGTGCCGTCTTCGATGGCGCCGATGTTTTCCAGGTCCACCCGCGTATACATCTTGTTCGGCTCAGCCCGGTAATTGGTCATAGTCCCCTTGACCCCTTTGCCGACGAATTCAAACGTCCCGGTCGCCTTCTCATTGTGGATTTTCTCGTAAGCCGCCTTTCCTCCGGTTGCCTCGACGAACTTGTCCAGGATCTCTTCAGCCTTGGGAAGCGCGTCCTCGGCGCGGGCCGGCCCCGCATAACAGAAAAGCCCGGTTAGAAAAACAGCCGATGTCAGATAACGGCGAAGGTGCATCAATCCTCCTATTTTCGCGCGTGAATCCATTTTATCGCGGCATCCAGAACAGGATCGTGTCCCGCCAGCAGCGCCTCCCGCGTGAGCGTTATTTCCACGTCCGGAATCACACCGACGCCTTCCAAAGTCCGTCCGCCTTCCGAAATGTAATCGGCCAGCGCGTGTTGCAGCGCATCTCCGTTGGGAAGCCGATCAATGGCCGACGGCAGCGCCGCGCCCGCGGTGCGCGTTCCAAAAATGCGGGCCCGGCCCAGATCTTTCATGCCGCCGGCAAACACTTCGGAGGTGGACGCGGAGCATCCGTCCACCAGAATGACCAGGGGGCCGTGATAGACAGGCGGGCGCGGATTCACCGCAAATTTGACCGGAGCTTGCCGCGTGTACATGGTGCCGAGCCGCTGATCGGGTTTGTCGATGAACCAGCCCGCCATGCCCATCGCCATAATCCCCAGCCCGCCAGGATTTCCACGAAGGTCGATGATGATCCCCGCACACTCTGCACAGGCCCGAACCGCGCTGCCGAATTCCGGCATCAAACGCGCCGGGTCGAGGAACAGGTTAAACGCGATGTATCCAACGTCGCCGGCGATCCTTCGCGATTTGATCCAGACGTAGCTGGGCGGCAGGTAGCCGAATTTCGCCAGCGTCCCGCGTGGCTGAATACGCTCAATTTCCCTGGCGACTTGAGCGCCAGCGCCATCGCGGAATTGCACGTGTGCCCGGCTCCCCTCGTCGCCTGCAAGCTTCGCAAGCACCGACCGCGCCAGGTACAGCTCTCGAGTGGTCGCGCTGCGATAGAGTTCGGCGACCTTTTCTATCCGTGGCGCCAGGTCGGTACCGTCAATGGTGAGGATCTCCCAACCCGGGCGTATTCCCTGCGCCGCCGCGGGCGAGCCTTCTTCGACGGAGGTGACGAGGGCGCGATTCTCGATCACGCGAACATCGAGACCCGCGGAAGCCACTCCGCCCTCCTCGTGGCTGTCGAGATCGCCGTAAACGTCTGCGGGAATGATGGCGAAGTGGGATTTTCCGAGGCGCGCGAGCATCTGGCCCATGAGGGTCCGAGTCTCGGCCATGGTGGTTGCCTGTTCGATCCGCGGCCGGAATTCGTCGTGCACCGCGGTCCAGTCGATGCCGCCGAATGTGCGGTCCCAATACTGGTCGCGAATCGTCGACCAGATGAACTCGAAGGATTCCCGATTGAGGCGCTTCTGCTCCGCCGTGAGAGAGAGCTGTGCGCAGGTAAGCGCGCTGTAAGCCAGAGCGACGGCGACAATACGAGTGCTTCTCAATCCCTAATTCTACAAAGGCGGGCCGCAAGTCAGTGAGAGGAATCGCCGCCGCCGGAGACAAGTGTTAAGACAGGTAGAGAAACTTGACGATTCAAACTTCACTTTCCACTCTCATTGTTTTCGCCGCGCTCGCAGGCTCTTGCGCCGGCCAGCCGGCTGCCAAACCGGCTTCCACGACAAAAAAGACAGCGGCGACAGCGCATCCGGCGGCTGCTAGCTCGGCCCTAACCGATGCACAGCTCGAAAAAGCAATTCGCGCCCGTTTCGCCGCCTCGAAAATCGCCGAAGACAAATTTGAGGTGCACGTCCAGGGCGGACACGCGACCCTAACGGGAAACACCAATGTGCTGCAACACAAGGGCACAGCGACCCGGTTGGCCCATGCGGCGGGCGCGACCGACGTCATCAACAACATTGAGCCCAGCGACGAGGCCAGACAGAAAGCCGCTGATAATCTGACCAAAGGGCGCCGCCGCGCGCAGGTTAAGCGGAGCGACACCATCGCACGGTCCGAACCCCGGTAAGATCCCGCGCCCCGCGCTGTTTCTTTCAGCCCCTTGCAGTAGAATAACCGCATGGTGATGCGGTCTACTGTGCTGTTGCTGGTCGCCGGGTGCTCGCTCGTCTGTGCGCAGCCTGCGCCCAAGCTCATCGATGCCCACCTGCATTACAACGGTGACCCGGCATTTCTCAAACGGTTGCTGGCGAGACTAGACGAAGTCGACGGCCTCACATTTCTGATGGTCCAGCCTAAAGACTTCGCCGGCGTGAAGGACTCCATCAAGCAGCACTCCAACCGCCTGGTCGGTTTCGGCGAGATTCAGCTTGATGATCCCAAAGTCCTGGAACAGATCGATCAATTTCATGCGGCCGGATTCCGCGGCCTGGGCGAACTCTCCGGGCCGAAAAAGAATTATGACGATCCGTTGTATGCGCCCATCTATGTGCGCGCTGAAAAGTACGGCATGTTCGTCCTGTTTCATACCGGCATCGTCAACCGCACCAAGCCCGACATACCTGAAGACATCAGCGTGGATCGGATGCGCGCCACCACGCTCGACAACATCGCGCGGCGTTATCCGAAAATCACTCTGATCGGCGCGCATCTGGGCAATCCGGATTACTCCTGGGCCGCGGAGATCGCCCGCTGGAATCCCAATATCTATTGGGATCTTTCCGGCTCCACGTTGATCAAGACACAAGAAAACTACACATTCTTCAAGTCCATTTTCTGGTGGTCGGGCATCGCCAGCCCCCATTCGCCTAAAGGCGGGCCCAGCGCATTCGAGAAAATTGTTTTCGGCTCCGACGTTTTCGGTGGCGAATTGGAAGAGTTCGACCGCGAGTTGGAACGCTATCACAAAATGCTGGATGCATGCGGTGTCCCACCGGAAGCGCAGGCCAACATTTTCGCCGGCACCCTGTGGCGCATTCTGAACAAGAAATAGGAGACGTCATGTCAAGCAATGAACTAACCCGCCGCAAATTACTCGCGGTCGCATCGACCGGCATCGCCGCGACCCGCGTTGCCCGCCCCGCCGCTTCCTCGGACAAACCCGCGATTCTCGGCGGGCAGCCAGTGCGCACCGCGCCCTTTCCCTCCTGGCCCGTGATCGACGGCCACGACGAGCGTGCCTGGATGGAAGTGCTGCACAGCGGAAAATGGAATCGCCTGGATGGCGACGGTGCGCGCCGATTTGAAGAAACCTGGGCGGCAACGCTGGGCGCGAAACACTGTCTTGCCACAGCCAATGGAACGAGCGCTCTCTTCGCTTCCCTCAATGCGCTCGGCATCGGGCCGGGAGACGAAGTGATCGTGCCCCCTTATACCTTTGTCGCCACCGTCAACGCGGTCCTGCTGCAACATGCGCTGCCCGTGTTCGTCGACACCGATCCCGAGACTTCCCAGATCGACGCGCGCAAGATCGAAGCGGCCATCACGGATCGCACGCGCTGCATCCTGCCGGTGCATCTGGGCGGTTCGCCCGCCGATCTCGACGCCATTCTCGAAATCGGCCGCAAGCACAACCTGCCCGTGCTCGAAGACGCCTGCCAGGCCCATTTGGCTGAGTGGCGCGGCCGCAAGGTGAGCACGCTAGGCGCGCTCGGCTGCTTCAGTTTCCAGGCCTCGAAAAACCTGAACTCCGGCGAGGGTGGCGCCATCCTGACCAACGATTCGGATCTCTACCACGCCTGCCAGAGCTTCCACAACAACGGCCGCGGCGACACCGGCTCGGGATTCGGCTATGTGCGCAACGGGGCCAATCTGCGAATGACAGAATTCCAGGCGGCGCTGCTGCTCGAACAGTTCAAGCGCGTCGACCAGCAGTCGCGCACGCGCGAGCAGAATGCCGCGTATTTGACCAAGCAGCTCAATGAGATCCCCGGTATCCTTCCAGCTCGCATGTACGGCGGCGCCACGCGCAACGCATATCACTTATACATGTTCCGATACGACAAGGCACACTTCGCCAATCTTCCGCGATCACGGTTCCTCGCGGCGTTGCAGGCCGAGGGCGTTCCCGGCTCCGGCGGTTACACGCCGCTGAACAAGGAGCCGTTTCTGAGGCATACCTTCGATTCCCGCGCCTATCGCGCCATTTATCCGGCGAAGCAGCTTAGGGAATGGGACGAGCGCAACCAATGCCCTGCCAATGACAAGCTGTGCGAAGAAGCGGTTTGGTTTACGCAGACCATGTTGCTCGGCCCGCGCGGCGACATGGACCAGATGGCGGATGCCATTCGAAAAATCCAGCGCCAGGCGTCAACTCTGCTCGAGCGCGCGTGAGGTTTGCGCGCCATTTGTTCGATACACTGCTCAAGACATGCCGCAGTGGGATGCCGACGTCTATCTGAAATTCGCCAATGAGCGGACCCAGCCGAGTCTTGACCTGATCCATCGAATCAAACTGGAAGAGCCGCGGCGAGTCATCGACCTGGGATGTGGCCCGGGGAACAGCACACAAGCGCTCCGCCGGCGATGGCCGCACGCCACCGTCGTGGGTCTGGACAACTCCCCGCAGATGATCGAGACAGCGAAGCAGACCTATCCGGACGGTGTCTGGGAGGTGGGTGATGCTGTGTCCTGGACAGCCGGCGAGCCTTTCGACCTGGTTTTCTCCAACGCCATGCTGCAGTGGCTACCGGATCATGCGCGAGTCTGCCGGCACCTGTTCGATCAGGTCGCGGCGGGAGGCGCGCTCGCGGTCCAACTTCCCTACCACTACGATTCGGCGCTTCATCGCGAAATCATCGATGTGTCTCGAGACCCGGCGTGGAATGAGCGCATGCATCCTGCTCGCACGGCGCTGACGCGCGAGCCCCCGGCGCTCTATTACGACACGCTGCAGTCTCTTGCCTCGCACGTGGACCTGTGGGAGACCACGTACCACCATGTTGTGGCCGGGCCGGAGTCGGTACTGGAGTGGTTCCGGGGAACCGGGCTGCGGCCGTTTCTCCAAGTGCTAACGTCCGACGGCGAACGCCAACGGTTCGAAGCCATGCTGCTCGAACGCTACACCGCGTCCTACCCGCGCCGGCCGAATGGAAAGGTGCTCTTTCCGTTTCGAAGGCTCTTCTTTATTGCCTATCGCTGAAGGAAGCGCCCTACTTAGCGTAAGCGCCGACCCGGCGCATCCAGGCCAGTTCTTCTTGCGACATCGGTCCCAGGCGCAAGGCTTCGAGCGCCTCGGTCATCTGCTCAGCGTTCGACGGGCCGCTCATGCAGACGTCCACCTCCGGCCGCGCGAGAACAAATCGATAACAATCGCTGGCCCGCGGCACCTTCTCGCCCTTCAGCACCCTCTTGGGATCCAGCAACTGCTTCCAACTGGTCGCCGTGTAGGCCACCATGCCCGGGCGGTTGTCGCCGGGCACGGAAGGAAAGATGTCACGCTCAGCCCCGGTATGGATCGCGTTGTAGCGGAAGTGAATGACGTCGAATGCCCTTGTGGCAGCCCAGCGCGCAACCAGGGGCCGCGTATGCGATGAGACGGCCAGGTGCCGGACCAGGCCTCGCTCTTTGAGTTTTCGCGCGGCGTCCAGGATGCGTTCGGGAACGAGCTGGTTCCAAAGTCCCAGCAGCAGAACGTCCGCATAGTCCAAGCGCAGCTCGCGAAGCGCACGTTCCAGACTCCACCCCATCAGTCCGGCAATCCGCGAATAAGATTGGATCACCAAAACCATCCGGTCGCGTTGGGAACTCAGGTTGCGGATCGCCTGTCCGAATCCGGACCGGCGGATGCTCCCCCAGTAAAAATAATTCACGCCCTGCGCGAATGCCGCCTCCACCGACGCCGCCGGCACGCCATAGCTGGCCGCGACTCCGAGACGGCAGACCTGGAGCCCGGTGCCGCCTAGCACGGTGCGTTCCAAGGAGGCGGGAGTCATCTATTTCACGATACTGCATCGATACCGGAGAAACCGCATCGTCGGCCGCCTGGAGAAGGAGGCTTGGTCGATACGGAGCAGGCGCACCGCCTCTGGTCCGGAACGAGTCGCGGGCCCCCGACTGCAACCTCGACAATCAGTCGCCGAGCCTACCATTGCCGGGAATCGCCAAATCTGATCGCGACGATCTCGTTCTCGTGAACCATTAACGCGCAATGCGGACCGTCTTCTCCTGCGCCTGGATGGTGAGCACCTTGGTGTCCGGGTCCCATTGCATCTTGCCGCCGGTAAGTGATTTAGGATCCCAGGCGCCGAGCTTGAAACGCTCCGTGGAGACCTTGTCGAACTTGGTGTAGGTGATAGCGTCGTCCCCATACGTGATGTCTTGGATACCGGAGGTCGTCTGCAATAGATGATTCTGATCTTCCGGCGCCAGTTCCGGAAACGACGCCATGGCTCGCAGATAGTGCCGAACGTAATCGCCATAACCATCGGTAAGCCAGTTGTCGTCGCGCGGATACCGGTTCTTGCCATCCGTATCGACCATATAGGTGGCCCAGTTCAACCGGCGGATCGCGGCGTCCTTCAGCGCCATATCGCCGGTCTTCTCGCAGTACAGCAGTTCCACCGACGCGTGACGCGAAGTGTGGCTGTTGCCAGGCACCTTATAGGCCGTCTGTTCGTTAATGGCGATGACGCCGAACTTCTCCCATTGATGATTGGCAAAAGACTTGTAGCTCCAGTCGAGAATCGCCGCGGCATCCTTCTTCCAATCGGGATCCCAGGACGGGTGCTCCAGAATATACATCGCCACGGTATCGGCGTTGATTTCGGTGTCCGACCAAGCTTCTGTCGGAACATCTTCAAAGAACGGCCCCCACTTGTTGGTTTTGAGCGGATAGCTTTTTAGCCATGCGCTGACGAGGTCGCGAGCTTGCCGGTACTTCGTGGCGTTCGGCTGCTTGAGCGCGATCAGATCGTCGAATAGGCGTAGGGCCCCGGTGTAGTTGGTGGTGTACGAGGCGATGTAGGTCTTGCCGCCTTTGACAACCTTGTGGACCTCGCCGGTTTGCGCGTGGACGCGAAAAGGCCAGGGTGAGTTGTCGCCGTCTCCCGGCTTCACTTTCTCCGCCAGTGTGTCTGCAATGCTCACCGCGGTCTTCAGGTATTTCTGATCGCCGGTCATCTTGTAAAGGACCACAAGCTCCGCGGCGAAACTGGCTGCCTTATCGGGCTGGAGGAAGCCTTTGCCGGCCTTCATGTCTCCGTCGTACACACCGGAGTGCAGAACCATATTGTATGGATAGGGGAGATTGGCCCACAGATCGTTCTTGCCCGAGAAGCCGTGCGTGATCCAGTAGTCGGCCATGTAGACCATGTTGTCGCGGACGCTGGCGTCTCCCAGGTAGCCGTACAGCAGGTTCCACGACGAGAGCGCCATGCTGATCTGGTCGCCGCCGAGCCCTCGGGGATCCTCTTTGTCTGGTTTCCATACCTGATGCTGCATGTACATGGGTACGCCGTTCGGGCAGGCGCGCATATTCTTCCAGAAGTTGAATAGCAGCCGGATGTCGTTGTCGTAGCTCTGAGAGGGCCCGGTTCCATACCACGGCACGATCTTTCCGGAAGCGTCTGTCTTGATCTCGTGATAGATCAGTGTTTCGGCGCGCGCGGAAGCGCTCCACAGCAATACAGCCGCAAAAACCATCGATCTTTTCATGGCGTTCAATCCTCGATCCTGATCTCACCCGAGCTCGTGTGGTGGATGCGCACGACGTAGTCACTGCCAGACAGCGCCTGAAGCGTAAAACCTTCCGATTTCAGATCACTGTGTTCGGACAGCGTTGAACCGCCCGCCGTGACGCGAGACGGCTTGAAGTTCAGGCGAATGACATCGGTGGCAGCCGCATCAAAAGTTCGGTACTCCACGCTGCGGCTGCCGTAGGCCACCTTTTGCACCACGGAACTCGAACGCAGGATGTGGTTCTGGCCTGCGGGGGCGAACTCCGGAATGGCTCCCATGGCCCACTCAAAGTGGCGCATGTAATCCGAATAGCCGTCGCTGAACCAGTAGGGGCTCCCGTAGTCCACGCCACAGCACGCGATGCGACCGTCGGAGCCGGCGAAATAGGTCCCGTAATTGAGGGACCGGAACGCGTCTTCGCGCGCCTGCCCGTCCCGGGTCTTCTCGAAGTACATGGCATTGATCGCCGCCCAGCGCGCGGTGTGGTCCCCCTGTCCTGCCCGCGAACAGCAGCCGAAGGTCGCATCGGGCGTGGTCTGCTCGTCAATCGCTTGTGCTCCGAAGAACGGACCGCGACCCAGCTTGATGCGGACCCAATCGATCAGCCGCCCCACGTGGCTCATCCATTGCGGGTCGATCTCCGCCGGATCGTCGCGGTTCAGGATGTAATAGGCAGCCATCATGGGCGTAAGTTGATTCACGTTGTCGGCGCGGCGAGGAACATCCTCGAAGTAACCGGCCCACTTGTTCCAGGCGGGGCTGTCGCGGTTGAGGGGATTTTCTCGCATCCATTGCCAGGCGGTATCGCGAGCCTTGCGAAATGTGGCCACGTCGCCGGCGTTGAGGCGTATCAATTCTTCGAAAAGCCGAAGCGGTCCCGCTATGTTGCCGCCGTACTCTTCCAGAGCCAGGGTTACGCCGGTGCGGCCGTCCACCCGAAACGCCCAGGGCGTATGCATGGCGTCGCCCGTGCGAACGTGTTTGGCGAGAGCCTGGGCGCAGCGAACCGCAGCATCGAGATACTTGCGCTCGCCGGTCAGCTTGTAGAACAGCGCGTAGCCGGTGCCCAACTCGCCGACTTTGTCGGTCTCGATGCCGCCATAGAACTCGCGCGGCATGTCCTGAATGCAGCGGCCGTAATCCGGCTCGTCATCGCAGTTGGTGGCAAACGGAACGCCCGGCCATTCCCAATCGAGAGGTGTCGTTCCGTGCGCGAGCTGGTGATCGAGCATTCCGCGCACCGTTTCGATCGCTTCCTGGTCGCCGGAGTACGGAAACCAGCCCACCAGCGAGTCCACAAACGACGCGAAGACCATGGCTGGATTGTGCTGCCAGTTTGTTCCTTGCAGAGTTTTCGGATCGTAAACGGAGTTGATGAGATAAATTTTCAGGCCGGTATGGTGGCGGGAATCGCGCGGAACCTTGTGCTCGATGAAATCCCAACCCAGGCGGATCACTTTGTCATAGCCGAGATTTTTGTCCGGCTCGTACCAGGCTAACAAGCGGCCCTGAGCGTCGAGCACAACCGGGTGCCACGCCACCTGCGCATTCACGTAGACCTCCTCCGCACAGACCGCCAGCGGAAATGTCACAAATGCAATCAGACCTGCGAATAGCCGGTTCATGTACAATTCTCCCGATCCTTGCTGATGCTAGAATACAAGATCATATCTTTTCGAGAAGCGCCTTGCACTTTGTTTTGTGTACGCAGGGGTTCGGCGAGAGATTAAAATGCGGCGACGCAGTTTCCGAAACGGGCGCCTGAGTGAATTTGCGTTGCACGAGATTCAACGCATGATCGGCGAGGAATATCGCGCTCCCGGCTCGCGTCTTCCCAAAGAAGAGGAACTGGCAGACCGCTTCCAGGTCAGCCGGATCGTGATCCGTGAAGCCATGAAGATCCTGGAGGACCGGGGAGTGGTTGAAGTCCGCGCCGGGCGTGGCACGCTCACTGTGGCCCCAACGCCGGACCGCGTCAAGGAATCGCTTCTGCGGCTGTTTCGGGGTCAGCCGATTCCGAAAATCGAGGACATGGAGCACCTTCTCGAACTTCGCCAGGTTCTGGAGGAAACGACCGCCACCCTCGCGGCAGTACGTGCCAGCGAAGAGGATCTCACGGAAATCGAGGCTGCGTTGCTGGAGATGAAGCAGGAGAGCGACGATCCGGACCGAACCGTGGCCGCCGATCTGCGGTTTCACCGAAGCATCATGCGTGCCGCGCACAATCCGTTTATCGAAATGGTCCTCGATCCGCTGATGGAGGTGTTTCTTCAGCAGATCAAACTCACCAATTTCAACACCGGCTGGGATCTGCATCGTAGTATCTTTCTAGAGATCCAAGCCCGTAATCCTATTGGCGCCCGCCAGGCCGTCCGCCGCCTCATGAAGACGACGCTGGCTGATTCTCGCCGTGCATTGAATAACTTGAATCAAGTATAGATCCCTGCCTGGCGATCCTGGGGAAAGCCCAAATCGCTTGACACCCAAGGAAATGAAACATATGATATTTCAAAATTTCGTTTCAATGAGGTGCTCAGATGTCTCGTGCTTTGATCGGACGCGTTAAGTGTTTTGCGCTAGCCGCGATGTGGCTCGGCGTTGGAGGCATGCTGCAGGCGCAAATCAATACCGGCCGCATCATGGGCACGGTCCGGGACGCCAGCGGCGCCGTGATTCCGGATGCGCAAGTCGCAGCGACCAACGACGCCACCGGCACAATCACCGCCGCGCAAAGCTCGGAATCGGGCGACTACGTAGTGAACTATCTGATCCCCGGCATGTATCACGTGGCAGTCGAGAAGCAGGGCTTTCAGCGGGCTGTGACGGCCGACGTCGTGGTGAACGCAGGCGGCATTACGCGCATCGACTTCAACCTGGCCGTGGGCGCCGTTCAACAGGCCGTTGAAGTATTGGCCAACCCGATCACTGTGTCCACCGAGACCTCCGAGCTGTCCAAAACATTCGCCTACAAAGAGCTCGACCAGCTTCCGAACATTGATCGCAATCCGCTGTACCAGATGAACTTGCTTCCGGGGGCCAACAACGACTCCGGCAGCGGCAACTATTACACCAACGGTGGCGAGAATGGCTCGGCCGTGGGATTAACGCGCGCGCAGACAACGTCTCTGGGAGGAATCGACGCCAACGCCAACAGCGTCTTTATCGAGGGAATCTTTAATCGCGAACCGCAGAACGCCTACATCGGCCTGGTGCCCCCGATTGAAGCCGTGCAGGAGGTGCAAATCTATACCGGCAAGTACAATGCCGAGTTCGGATTCTCCGGCAGCGCCGTGGTCAACGTCGTGACCAAGTCGGGCAGCAACGAGTTTCACGGCGCACTGTTCGAATTTCTGCGTAACAACGCGGCTGATGCGAAAAACTTTTTCGCCCAGGACGTCACTCCCTTCCGTCGAAACCAGTTTGGCGGCGCGTTGGGCGGTCCGGTGA
>Ga0335077_10005310_pt1 | contig 15801 bp, 13 predicted proteins | sample Lox_Sample_31_FD_207151 | JGI IMG/M metagenome (GOLD analysis project Ga0335077, IMG submission 207151) | Soil microbial communities from Loxahatchee National Wildlife Refuge, Florida, United States - Lox_Sample_3.1 | ecosystem: Environmental > Terrestrial > Soil > Wetlands | place: USA...
ATCGAACACGCGCCCCATGACGCCTTCCCCGACCGGCATGGAGATAGGCGCGCCGGTATCGACGACCTCGTAGCCTCGTCTGAGGCCTTCGGTGCCGGACATGGAGACGGTCCGCACCCACTTGTCGCCAAGGTGCTGCTGCACCTCCAGGGTCAACTTGACCGGCTGATCCTGAATCTTAAAGTCGACCGTGAGGGCGTGGTATATACTGGGCAGCTTTTCCGGGAACGCGACGTCCACCACCGGGCCGACCACCTGAACGATTTTGCCTTTATTCATATGCGCACCTGATCCTTGCCTTCCCCCACTCAATCTTTGCCGAGTTGGCCGCCGGCGATCTCCAGAAGTTCCTTGGTGATGTTGCCCTGACGCAGCTTGTTGTATTCCAGCGACAAGCTCTTAATTAGCGCGGTGGCGCTGTCTGTAGCGTTGGTCATGGCTACCATTCGGGCGCTCTGTTCGCTCGCCTTGGCTTCCAGCAAGGCCCGGAAGATGTAGATGTTGAGGTAATGCCCAAAGAGAAAAGAAAGGATCTCCTCTGGGCTGGGCTCAAAGACGATCTCCACGTCGGCGGATAACTGCGCCTCCTTTTCCGCGCCGAGGGCCTCGAGGGCCTTGATTTCGCCGATCGGCAGGAACTCCCCTACGGCGGCCTGCTGGTTCATCGTATTAATGAACCTTGTTACGACAATCTGAACCTGATCCACTTCGCGTTTTAGGAACAGATCCCGGGCAAAAGTGGCGATAGGCCGGGCTTCGGCAAACCGCGGCGCGTCGGTGCAGGTAAACTCCGCGGCCAACTGCCGGCGTGTGCGCGCTACGAACTGCCCGGCGCGTTTGCCAACGGCGATGTATTGCGTAGTGGCCGGATCGAATTGCGAGGCCACCCGAAACAGGTTGGCGTTGAGCGACCCGCACAGACCTTTGTCCGTGCCGAGCAGGATCACGGCCCGCTTGCGGACGGGACGTTGCTCCATCAGTGGATGAGTGAAATCGCGCGCGTGAGTGGTAGCGGTGCGTTGGATGCGATACAGCAATTGCCCGAATTGCCGCGTCATCAGTGTGGTCTGCTGCGCCTTGCGCATCTTCGACGCCGCCACCATCTGCATGGCGCGGGTGATCTGCGCGGTGCTGCTAATCGACTTGATGCGCCGGCGTATTTCGCGAAGGCTGGCCATACCTCACCGCGCCGCACTCTTCCAGGTATCGCCAAACTCGTCGCAGGCCACCTTTAAGCCCGCCTTTACCGCATCCGTGATCGCGCCCTCCATTTTGATCTCGCCGAGCAGGCCGGCCTTCCGCGTGTGCAGGAAATCCATCAGCTTGTTCTGGAACTCTTTGACCCGCTCCACCGGCACCTGATCTACGAATCCGTTTTGCACGGCCCAGAGCACGGCCACCTGGACCTCGATCGGAATCGGGTTGTACTGCGGCTGTTTGAAGACTTCCATGATGCGCTTGCCGCGGTCAATCTGCGCCTGCGTCTTGGCATCCAGATCGGTGCCGAACTGCGCGAACGCAGCCAGCTCGCGGAATTGGGCGAGGTCGCCCTTGAGCTGTCCGGCCACCTGCTTCATAGCCTTGAGCTGCGCCGCGGAACCCACGCGCGAAACCGACAGCCCGACGGAAATCGCAGGCCGTACGCCCTGGTAGAACAAATCGGATTCGAGATAGATCTGTCCGTCAGTAATCGAGATGACGTTGGTGGGAATGTATGCCGACACGTCGCCCGCCTGTGTTTCGATGATGGGCAGTGCCGTCAGCGAGCCGTTTCCGTACTTTTCCGAGACACGGGCTGCGCGTTCCAGCAGCCGGCTGTGGAGGTAAAACACATCACCGGGATAAGCCTCGCGTCCGGATGGCCGCTTCAACACCAGCGACACTTGCCGGTATGCAACCGCGTGTTTCGACAGGTCATCGTAGACGATCAGTGCGTCCATGCCGTTGTCCATGAACCACTCGCCCATGGCCGCGCCCGCGAACGGCGCCAGATATTGGCTGGTAGCGGAATCGGCGGCGCCGGCCACCACCAGGATGGTGTACGGCATGGCGCCGGCTTCCTCGAGAGTTGAAATGACGCGCGCCACGGTCGATTGTTTCTGGCCGATCGCCACGTAAATGCTGTACAGCGGGCGATAGTTCTTGTCGCCGGCCTCTTCCGCCGCCCGGTTCAGCCGCGCCTGGCTGATGATCGTGTCGATGCAGATGGTGGTCTTGCCGGTCGCCCGGTCGCCGATGATCAGCTCCCGCTGCCCGCGGCCAATCGGAATCATCGCGTCAACCGGCATGATCCCGGTTTGCACCGGCTGGCCTACCGGTTTGCGGCGGATGATGCCCGGCGCCATCTTCTCCACCGGATAAGCCACGTCGCTCTTGATGGGTCCCTTGCCGTCAATCGGCTCGCCCAGCGTATTCACCACTCGCCCCAGCAGCCCCATTCCCACGGGCACCTGCAAAACCTTGCCGGTTGTGCGAGCTTCGTCGCCCTCCTGGAGTTGCGTATAGTCGCCCAGAATGATGACGCCGACCTCACTCTCCTCCAGGTTCAGCGCCAGGCCCGTGATTCCGCGGCCCAGGTCGATCATCTCGTTGAGCATGGCATCGGCCAGTCCTTCGACCTTGGCCACGCCATCGCCGATCTCCCGGATCACGCCTACGTTTTCCCAGGCCGCGGATTTCTTCAAACCTGCTATTTGGGCTGCGATCTCATCTTGTAGGTTCACCACAGACACCTCGCCTCAAAAACGCTTCTCGAGTGCTTCCAGGCGGGCGCGCACGCTGTCTTCGTAGACGTAGCTGCCCACCCGGATGCGCACTCCTCCGATCAATGCCGGAAGGACATTGAACGTGGTAGTAAGTCCCTGGCCGTACCGGCGCGCCAGGCCGGACTCGATGGTAGCCTGCAAATCGGCCGGCAACGGCGCGGCGCTCTCGATCTCGGCTGTGCGCCGCGCGCGGTCCATTTTCACCAGGCGCAGAAAATGCGCCAGGACGGCCGGACCATCCCGCGCGCCACCTGCGGCAACCTGCTGCGCGATTTCCCGGGCACGGTTCTCATCTAGCACCTCGTCAATCAGGCACAGGCGGAACAGTTGCTTGGCTTCACGCTTGGCTTGTTTCGTGACTTTCATTGCTAGGCCACCACTTGCTTCGTGGCTTCCTCCGCCAGGCGCCTCTGATCCTCCGGCGTCAGGATCTTGCCCGTCACCGTCATACTGGCTTGCACGACCCAATGGCCGACCTCGCGTTTCAGGTCGGCCAGCATCCGGTCACGGTCTTGGGCAGCGGCCTCGCGGGCCTTGACCATGATCTGTTCGGCGGCAGCGACGGCCTTCTGGGTCTCGGCTTCCAACACGCGTGCGGCGGCGCTGCGCGATTCCTCAATGAACTTCGCGGACTCCGCGTATGCTTTGGACATCACTTCCTGGCGCTGCGCCTCGGTCCGGTCCAGTTCGGCTTTGATCTTCTGGGCGTTCGCGAGACCTTGGGCGATTTGCTGACGCCGCTCTTCCAGCATCGCCAGGACGCGCTTATAGGCAAACTTGTAAAGCACCGCGCAGACGATACCGAAGCTGATGACCTGCGCCCCCAGATGCGGCCAATCCACACCGAAGGTCCGGGCAATTTGCGAAACCTGTCCCTCACCGGCTTGCGCCGCAAGGAATATGAAGGCATGCATATGGCGCACTCTTGCCGGTGGTTAACCTTTCACCAGGAACAAGGCGTAGAACACGATGGCTTCGGCGAAAGCAATCGCCAGAATGGATTGGACCAGAATCTTGGTGGACGCCCCAGGATTGCGGCCCACGGCGGCCGAGGCACCCATGCCAATCAACCCGACGCCAATGCCCGCGCCCGCCGCCGCCAGGCCAACGTGCACGCTTCCACTCACGAGACTTGCTCCCGCATCGGCCAATGCTATCAATGGCACAATCGACATATTTGTTTATCCTTTTCCTTCATTTTCCGGCGGGCCGCCGCGGCGGCACGACGCGGACCATAGAAGCTCATTCCTCAATTCCAACTGCGGGTGCAGGCGTTTCTTCTTCGTGCCGGCACATCAGCAGCGTAAAGACAGCGGTCAACAACATGAACACCAGCGCCTGAACCAGACCCACGAGCACTTCCAAAAAGTAGAACGGAACCGGCAGCAGCCAGCCGAGGCCCGGAACCATCGTGGACATGGTTTCCAACATGGTCTCCCCGGCGAAAATGTTGCCGTAGAGACGAAAGCTCAGGGACACCGGCCGGAAGAGGATCGAGACGATTTCCAGCCAGCCCGCAGCGAAGAAGATCACCGCCATCAAAACCTTGATTGCGCCGGCGGTATCACCCTTGGCGCCGAACAATTCCTTCGCCATCCCCCGCAGGCCGACCTCCTGCACCGCCCACACGATCCAGCAGGCAAAAAAGATCAAGGCCATGGCCAGCGTCAGGTTCAGGTCCGCATTCGCCCCTCGAAAGAGAGGATGGTCGATCTGGAAGCCATGTTCAGTCTGATGCCCCCACCCGATCGTGCCGACCCCCGGAATGAGTCCGAACCAGTTCAGGCTCAAAATGAAAATGAAGATCGTGGCAAAGAACCAGAACGTCCGCTTGGCCAAGTGCGAACCAAGGAGGCCCTCCAGGAAGCCGTACAGGCCCCCCACAAGCCATTCCAGAAAGTTCTGCGCGCCGTCCGGCACATGCTTCATGTCCCGCGTCGCGACACGGGCAAAGATGATCAGGAGCACCGCCACGATCCAACTGACGATCATGGAATTCGTGATGGGGAACCCCAACGGCCGCGCGATTTCCACCGCGTTTTGCGGAAGGCCGTGCTCGGCGGCCGAGAGAAGGCTGGCGCCCGGCACCGTGAAGGCGCCGGCAAGAAACAGGCTTCGTTGGATCGTAGTTCTCACGATTTGACGCTTAATCTTCCGGTCCTATGATGCCATCCGCAAGCCAGGTGATGCAGTTTCTAATCGGCGGGCCTGTCCAAGGCTCTGCGAAGGACGAAATACCCCACCGTGGCGCACACAGCCGAGGCGGCGAGGATACCGGCTTTGGAGAATCCCATGAGCTGCTCGTCCTCGATAGCAAGGTCGGCGACAAACAGCGCCATAGTGAAGCCGATGCCCGCCAGAATCGAGGCGCCGTGGATCTGTCGCCAGGTAACGCCCTGAGGCATCTCGGCCAGCCGCGTGCGGATCACGAGCCAGCTCGCGGCGGTAATCCCGGCCTGCTTGCCAATCAGCAGGCCCAGCAGCACGCCGAAACCAACGGGATTCGTCAGTGCTTTTGTCAAACCGGAGTCCATTACCACCCCAGCGTTGAATAGCGCGAACAGGGGCAGAATTACGAAAGCGGTGATCGGATGAAGATAGTGTTCGAAGGCGGGTCCGGCCGGGACCACGTCGCTGGTGGCCTCGTGCAACTCATCCAGGGCTTCCATCTGCGCGGAGTTCAGCGTGGTGACCTCGCCGCTGAGATTGCTGGCTTCGAGTTCGGCCAGACGCTCCCTGGCAATTGCGAAGAAGCGTTTGGGCTCGATCCGGGCGCGTACGGGCACCACCATGGCCACCAGGATTCCCGCTACTGTCGCGTGAATACCGGAGGCCAGAATCCCCAGCCAGACCAGCGTCACTAAAACCGAGTAGACCGAAACCAGATGGATCTTTAGCCGGCCCGCCAGGACAATCAATCCCAGCGCCGCGCACGCGCCCATCAAGGGCCCTACCGAAATGGTCTCTGTGTAGAAGAGCGCGATGACCAGCACGGCTCCCAGGTCGTCGGCAATCGCAAGAGCCGTCAAAAAGACTTTCAGACCCGTTGGGACGCGTGGACCGAGCAGCGCCAGGATGCCAAGTGCGAAGGCGATATCGGTCGCCATGGGGATGCCCCAACCACGCGCGGCTCCGCCATTCCGATTGAGAGCGGTATAAATCAACGCCGGCAGCACCATGCCGCCCAGCGCCGCGGCAACCGGAAGGATCGCCTTCTTGACGGTGGAAAGCTGTCCGACCAGAATCTCGCGCTTGATTTCCAGTCCCACCACGAAGAAGTACAGCGCCATCAGACCATCGTTGATCCAGTGACCCCAGGGGAGCACGAACTTCGCGTCATCCCAGGAGAAGCCGAGTTTCGTGCGCAGCAGTTGAAAATACGCGCCGGACCAAGGCGAGTTCGCCCACGTCAGCGCGGCGATGGTGCAGAACAGGAGCAGGATGCTGCCCGTCGCCTCGGATTTGAAAAACCGGGCGGAGGCGCGCTGCATCAGGCTGGATATGGCGGTCTCCCGGCCTTCGTCACCGGCGGCGGAGTTCTGCGGACTCATGTGGAGTCCGGCTTGTCCGGAGCGGACACGCCCGTCGAATCGCCTCCTCCGGAGTGCAGCGAAACCAGGCGTGCCATGAACACCGCGATGTAGATCATCCCCGACACAGCCTCGAGCTCTACCAGAGCTCGCGCGGCTTTACCAACTGGCGTGATGTCTCCGTACCCCAGCGTGGTCAGAGTAACGAAACTGAAGTACATCAAGTCGGGAGTCGCCGGCAACTTGGCGGTATTCACGGCGAAGCCGCCGGGGTCCAAGGTGTTCATGAGGAAGTAGACGCACCCGAACGCGAATCCCAGCATCAGGTACGCGCTAATACCCGCGTAGATCTGGTCGCGCGTGATGCGGGTCGCCAGCAGCACGTAGCGCAAGACGCAAAAGATGGAATAGACAATAAGAACCGCTATGCTCGCCAGTCCCAGACCCGCCACGACGCGATAGCCGGCAGAATCTTCTGATAGTGCTGCCGCTATCCCTGCCAGCGCCATCTGAATAACGGCAAGAATCACCGCGGTTCGCACGTGCCGGCCGCCTGGTTTCACGGCGGCTACCCCCCCCAAGAAGACTCCCGCCACCACCGCGATAAACAGGACGGGCCTGGCCATTTCCTCCAGGACCGGGAAGAGCACCAGCAGGAGGAGCAGACTGGCGAGAACCCAACTGCTGGCGCGTGACGCTCGAAACTCCATGTAACGGAGCCTCTGTTACTGCCATCCTCCGCCGAGCGCTTTGTACAGTTGCACAAGCGAGGTCAGCACGTCCCGTTGAGACTGCACGAACTGCTGTTCGGCGGTAAGCAGCTGGCGCTCGGTATCGAGCACTTCCAGGTAGCTGCTGACTCCGCCGACGTACCGCAGATTGGCGTGTTTGCTTTGGTCACGCAAAGTTTCGGCGAGAAGCTGCTGGCTGGTGCTGTATTCCTTGTTCTTCTGGTATCCGATAAGCGCGCTGGAAACGTCCTGGAAGGCGCCGTTGATGGTTTTCTGATAATTGATCAGAAGCTCTTCGTGCATTGCTTTGGCCGTCTGGTAGTTTCCCCTCCGGCGTCCGGCATCGAAGATGGGCAGATCCAGCACGCCGTCCAGAGCGTACCCGAAGCCAGTTTTATGAATGACGTCCAGGAGGTTGGAGCTCTGGTAACCGCCCGCCGCGGTGAGATTGATGCTCGGGTAGAACGCCGCCTTGGCGACGCCCACGCGGGCATTCGCGGCGATAAGTTGCTCCTCGGCCACGCGCACGTCAGGGCGGCGCTCGAGCAGGCTCGAGGGCAGGCCGGCCGGCACCTGCGGCGGCTGGGGCTGTTCTGAAATGGGCTTGCCGCGCGCGATCGGACCCGGTTGCCTCCCCAGCAGGAAGCTGATCACGTTCTCCGTCTGTTCCCGGGCACTCTCCAGTTGCGCCCTGGCGGTCTGAGCGGTAGCAACCAGCGTGATCGCCTGGTCGACCTCCAGCATGCTTGACACGCCGCCTTCCATGCGGTTTCGCACCAGGTTCACGGATTCCTGGCGGGTTTTGAGGGACTCCAGGACATACTCGAGCTCGCCGTCATAGTCCCGCAAATCGAAATATGCCGAAGCCACTTGCGCCACCAGGGCCTGTCTCACGGCCTTCTGGTTCTCCTCGGACGCCAGCATATCGGCGCGGGCCGCCTCGGTGGCGCGGCGCAGTTTGCCAAATAAGTCCACCTCCCACGAGGCGGTGCCGAAGCCCGTGGCGGTCGACACGACGGGGTTGTTAAGCCCCTGGCGGCTGGCGGTGGCCTGTCCGTGGAGCTCCGGGAAGAGCCCGGCGCGCGTGGCAGTCAGTTGCCCCTGGGCCTGCAGGACACGCTGCGCGGCGATCCGGATATCGTAATTCGCTTCCAGGGCTTCCTTAATCAGCCCGCCGAGCGTTTCATCCTGGAAAACGTCGAACCATTTCGCGTCGCCAAGTGACGCTTGGGACGGCTGGCTCTCGCCGGCGCGGAACTGCGGCGGCGCCGGCACGTCGGGACGCTTATAATTAGGACCGACCGCGCAGCCGGTCAACCCGGCGGCCGCGCACGCGATAACCAGGAAGCGGCGCATTTAGTCGTGCCCTCCTTCCAGTGCCGGTGTGGGACCGATGGCGCCTGTCACAGGCTTGGCGTGCTTTGCGCCGCTCAGCTTTTCGACAACCACAAACAAGGCGGGGATCACGAAGATAGCAATCCCGCTCGCTGCCAGCATTCCCCCGATCACCGCAGTGCCCATTACTCTCCGCGATATGGCGCCGGCCCCAGCCGCGGTCCACAGCGGCACGCAGCCGAGAATAAAGGCAAAAGACGTCATCAGAATCGGCCGAAGACGCAACTTGGCGCCTTCCAAGGCCGCCTCCACCAACGGTTTACCGGAATCGTAACCGGCCTTGGCGAATTCCACAATCAGGATCGCGTTCTTGGCCGCCAGTCCGATCAGCATGACCAGCCCGATCTGCGCGTACACGTTCATCTCGAAAGAGAGGCTGCTCAGGCGCCGCAGGTAGAGCGCGCCCATGGCGCCGAAGACCGCGATCGGCGTGCTTAGCAGCACGCTGAACGGCAGGGACCAACTTTCATAGAGGGCGGCGAGAATCAGGAAAACGAACAGCACCGAAATCGAGAAAATCACGGTAGCAGGTACCCCCTTCCGAGCCACGTTCTCTTGAAAGGACATACCGAGGTAGTCGAAACCCATGTCGGTCGGCATGGTTTGTGCGAATACCTCTTCCAGCGCCTTCATGGCGTCATCGGAACTATAGCCGGGCGCCGCGCTCCCGTTGATCTGCACCGCGCGGTAGAGGTTGTAGCGCATGGTGAACTCCGGCCCCGCTGTGTTTTCGATATTCGTCAGCGCCGAGAGTGGAACCATCTCGTCGCTGTTGTTGCGCACTTTGAACTGGCCCACGTTCTCCGCGTTCGTGCGATAGTCGCCTTCCGCTTGTACAAAGACCTGCCATTGGCGGCCGAAACGGTTAAAGTAGTTGACCAAGGCGCCGCCCATGAAGGCTTGCAGCGTCTGATAGATCCCTTTTAGGTCAACACCCTGTTTGAGCGCCTTGTCGCGGTCGACGCGAACATAGAGCTGCGGCACGTTGGGGAGCGCCAAGGTAAACAGGCCGCTCAGTTCCGGGCGCTTGCGGGCGGCGGCCATGAACGTTTGCATGTTGGAGGTAAGGAATTGTACGTCCTTGCCGGAGCGATCCTCCAGAATGAACGTGAAACCGCCTGCCGCGCCAACACCAGGGATGGCGGGTGGCGAGAACGCAAACCCAACTCCTTCCGGAAGACGCGAGAGCTGGGAGTTAAGGTGGTTGCGAATGGCCGCGTATTGCTCCTCCGGCGTCTTGCGTTCAGCCCATTCCTTCAACGTTACCCAGAAGAAGGCGCTGTAGGTATTCTGTACCAGGCTGAGCATGTTAAATCCAACGACGGTGGTTACGTGTTCGACTCCCGGCGTTTTCCGGATGATATCCTCCACTCTCCTTGCCGCCACATCCGTACGCTGCAGAGAAGCGGCATCCGGAAGCTGTATGGCCGCGAACATGTAGCCCTGGTCTTCGTCGGGGAGGAAGCTGCTCGGGAGTTTGGAGCCGAACAAGCCGGCAAGCGCGGCCAGTCCTACCAGTAGAATCGCGCTGAACGCGAATTTGTGAATCAGCACGCCGCAGCCTTTCACATACGCGTTTGTGGCGCGAGTAAACTCGCGATTAAACCAGGCGAAGAAACGGCCGAGAGGCCCTCGCGCTTCCTTCCGAGGCCGCAGCAACAGAGCGGAGAGCGCCGGGCTGAGAGTGAGCGCATTGAACGCCGAGAGGAGCACCGAAACGGCGATGGTGACTGCGAACTGCTGGTAAAGCCGCCCCGTGATGCCAGGCACAAAAGCCGTGGGGATGAACACTGCGGATAGAACAACGGCGATTCCAATGACGGGGCCCGAAACCTCCTCCATCGCCTTGAAAGCGGCGTCTTTGGGAGACATCCCATGTTCGATGTGGTGCTCCACGGCTTCCACCACAACGATCGCATCGTCAACCACAAGGCCGATGGCCAAAACCATTCCGAACAGCGACAACGTATTGATGGAAAAGCCAAATACAGGGAAGAGGATAAAAGTGCCCACCAGCGAAACCGGGACCGCCAGTAGAGGAATGAGCGTAGCCCTCCAACCTTGAAGGAACAGGTAGACCACGATAATGACGAGAACGATCGCCTCAAACAGCGTGTGCACGATCTCGGTCATACCTTCCGTAACAGCGAGGGTAGTGTCCAATGCCACGGAGTAATCCAGGCCGGGCGGGAAGCGCTTCTTCTGTTCTTCCATCAACTTCCTGGCTCCGGCCGCAGCCTGAACCGCATTGGCACCTGGAAGCTGGTATATCGCCACAACGGCTGCCGGTTTGCCGTTCAGGCGGCCGCGCAAGTTGTACACCTGGGCGCCGAGCTCCGCGCGAGCTACGTCCCTCAGGCGCACGATCGAACCATCGGGATTCGCGCGGATCACTATGTCGTTGAAATCCGCTTCCGAAGTCAACCGGCCCTGAGCCCGAACTGCGTAGGTAAATTCCTGTCCCATCGGCACCGGCTCCCCGCCGATCTGACCCGCCGGGTTGACGTTGTTCTGGGCCTGAACCGCCTTGATGATATCCGGGACCGTAATGCCCAATGAGGAAAGCTTGTCGGGCCGCACCCAGAGGCGCATCGCATACTGGCCGGCTCCAAATACCGTTACGCTCGCGATGCCCGGAACGCGCGTCAATTGATCGTTCAGGTTGATAAACGCGTAGTTCGCCATGAATTCCGCCGGATACCGGCCATCCGGGCTGAAAAGATCGAAGATCATGAGTGGAGCCAACGTGGATTTTTGGACGGTAACGCCATAATTCGTCACGTCAGTCGGGATCTGCGAGGCGGCCTGATTCTGCCGCATCTGCGTCAGAATCTGGTCGGTGTTGGGATCTGTCTTGACATCAAAATTCACCGTCAGCGTCAGTGTACTGTTGTTGGCGTTGATGGAATACATGTAGTTCATGTTGTCCACGCCACTCATCTGCTGTTCGATCGGCGCTGCGACGGACTGCTCCACAGTTAGGGAATCCGCCCCGGGATAGGTTGCCTTCACCTGGATTTCCGGAGGAGCGATGTTCGGGAATTGGGCTGTCGGCAGGCTGAGCATGGTAAACACGCCGACCAGCACCATGATGATAGAGATCACCATGGAGACGATGGGACGGTTGATAAAGAATTTAGTCATGGCGCTCTGTCACCGGTGATTTGCCATCTTAGAGGCTGGCCTTCTTCGTCTCGGCTTGATAAGGCTTCGGATTCACCTGCATGCCGTCTCGCACCTTCTGCGTTCCTTCCGCGACTACTTGATCGCCGGCCTTCAGTCCATCCTCAACTACCCACAAGGAACCGACTTTCTCTCCGGTTTTGATCTGCCGGATTTCAACCTTGGAGTCGCTTCCCACCACCGCCACCATCTGGCGGCCTTGCAGTTCTGTGACGGACCGTTGCGGCACCGCCAACGCGTCCTTTTGAATCCTGACAACCGCCTTAATGTTGCCGTAGCCTCCCGGCCGGAGCACGTTTCCGGCATTCGGAAATGCTACTTGGATGTTGATCGAACCTGTTCTCGCGTCCACTTGACGGTCGACGTATTGAAGGCGTCCTTTCTGCCCATAGGTCGACCCGTCAGCAAGTATCAAATCGAAGTTCAGCGCGCGCAGTGCCGCTTCAGCCCTGGCGGTCGACCCGCCGGCCGAAGTAACTCTCAGGTACTCCTGCTCACTCGCGGCGAACTGGGCGAGAATAGGATCTACCGTCGAAATGCTGGTCAGCGGATTTGGGCTCTGTGGTCCAACGAAGTCGCCCACCTGGGCGTTGGCAATGCCGGCCACGCCGTCAATCAAGGAGGTGACTTTCGTGAATCCGAGGTTCAGTTGCGCGTTGTCCAGAGCCGCTTTGGCGGCGGCGACGGATGCTTCGCGGGTGCTGATTTGCGCCGCAGCCGTTGCAACAGAGGCTTTCGCGGCCTCGACCTGCGCCTTCGCCGCCTTGTTGGCCTGGATTGCGTTATCCAGGTCTTGTTGTGGGATGGAGCGGCTCTGGGCTAAGGGGGTATAACGCGTCACGTCGTTTTCCGTCTTCCCTAATTCCGCTGCGGCCTTTTGTTGGTTTGCTTTCGCTTCTTCCAATGCGGCCCGCGCCTGGTCCACTGCCCCCTTCGCCTGCTCCAGGTTAGCCTTGGCTTGATCGACCGCTACCTCAAAAGGTCTGGGATCGACCTCAAAGAGAAGGTCGCCCTTGCGAACGAACGCACCATTCACGTAAACCTGCCGAAGGAGGTAGCCGGCAACTTGCGAGCGAATGTTGGCATCGACGGAGCCCTTCAGGACCGCTACCCACTGCTTGATGATCGGCACGTCCTGGGGAGCGACCTTCACGACTTCCACGTCCGGAGGAGCCGGAGCCGCGCCGTCGGCCTTCTCTTTCTTCTCGTTCTTCTCGCCGCCGCAACCGGTGAGCAACAGCGACGCACCCGCTGCAAACATCACAATTCTCACTAGTCTTGAAGACCGCTTCCCGCGACACTCCAGTAGAGAACCCATGAGACTCCTCTCGGACGCCAATTGGCTCTTCCGCCTAACGATGCACCACCGAACCGGCCAGATCCACTATTTAGGACAGCAAGGATCTGGCGGCTCAACCGCTTCCTAAGTTATCAAAACCGGAACAGCCCCTACAGCCGCTTCACGACCACTGCCGTAAGATCGTCAGGTTGCGGCGCGCCCCCGGTGAACTTTACCAGCGCCGTATGCAGTTCGGAGATGATCGCCGCCGAGGGCTTGTCCCGATGCGCCCGGATCACATCCTCCAGCCGCTGCTGGCCAAAATCCTCATCCTGCGCGTTGGCCCACTCGATGAATCCGTCGGTCACAAATACCAGCATGTCCCCGGTGGCGAACTCGAGTTTTTGGGCGCCGCCGTAGCGCATGCGCGGCAGCAGACCTAGCGGCGGGCCTTGCGAATCGTAAGTCTGGAATCGGTCTTCCGCTGCCGAATAGAAGATCAGTGGACCGTGGCCCGCCGAGATCAGATCCAGGTTGGCCTCGCTCGGATTCAGCAGGCCGGTTGCCAGAGTTACAAATTTTTCCGAGGGCAGATCCTCGTATAGAAGCTGGCTGAGGCGCTCGAGGAGGACCTGGGGATCCTTTTCGGACGCCAGTGCGGAGCGCTCGTAGGCGCGGCAGACAGCCATGCCCAGCGCGGCGCCGATCCCGTGGCCGGTTACGTCGGCGATCGTAACCGCCAGCCGCCCGTCGCCCAATTGCTGCCAGTCGAAATAGTCGCCGCCTGTCGCGTCGGCCGGTTTATTCCAGCCCGCGATGTCGAAGCCGTCGAGATGTGGCGGCTCTTTTGGAAGAAGTCCTTGCTGGATCGAACGGGCCACATCCAGATCATGCTCCAACGCCGCGACCTTCGCCTGGGCCTCCGCCTCGCGCAAAGCCGCCACAACGTGCAGCCGGATCTCCTGAGCCACCTTGCCCGCGGCGAATCCCCCCACCAGCAGAAGTGCCGCATACGAAACGCAAGTGCTGTAAACCAGAAGCGCCTGGCCCGCGGCCACTTCCGGAAACGCAACGAACACATAGATCGAAGCCGCTACGTAGCCGGCCGCCGAGAACGCGCCCGCGGCGCGCGAAAGCCTTGTGTCCAGGTGCAGCGTGGAAAGGACGATGAAAACGAAGTAAATCAGCGCCACGGGCGAAGTCAGCGCCCGCGAGGGGCCAACAAAGGTCGTGTGAGCCTGCAGGACCAAAGCGACGGTTGGCAGCAACGACTCCGCCAGAATGCTGGCCGCCCATGTCGTGTTGGAAACCTCCTTGCCGGAACTGACGGCTGGCCGGACAAACCTCAGCCATGCCGCTTCGTATCCGGTGGCCACCGCAAGGAGCGCGGCGAACGGCCAAGCCTCGCCCCGGTATCCCTGCACCAGGGAAATCACGGCACGGAGCACAATCAGCACCAAGAATATGGCGAAGACAGTCAGCAGTACCTTGACGCGATTCAATTCGCTGCGCAACTGCGCGGCGCAAAAGGCGTGCGACTGGATTTCGGAATCCATCATTCGCTCACCGACCGTGCCTGGATGGCTCGCGGCCCGGCCGTCACGCGAAGGGATGCTTATGGGAACAAAAGAGGTGTGAAATTTTGGCGGCGCGACGCGTGTCCGGCTTTAGCGCCAATGACCGGCGACGAACACATATCCATTGGGGCGGTGAGCCCAATGCGGCGCCACCCACACGACGCCGGGACGCGGTGGAACCGCCCAGCGGCCGCCCACCCATACGTATCGGCCGCTCACGCCCTTATAGTATCCGGGTATCCAAACATGCCTGGCCGATGGCGCTACGCCAACCACAGCCACACTCCGCGGCGCCGGGGGCGCGGTCCTGATGACAATCTCACCGGCCGCCAGTGCGGCGGCTGCAAGCACACCGGCTAGGATGACCTTTGTGGATTTATTTGGCATTTGTCCAGCTCCTTTTCTGCACAGTGCAAGAAAACGAATCGCCTGAGTCTTCGCTCCGCGAAATATATCTTACCGTACTCCAACCTGCCGAGCTAAATGTACCGCTGCAAGAATTCTGAATCCGCCGGATGGAGATTTCATCCTCCATCCGAATGGTTCCGCGTCCCAAGCCGAGGCACAGGACGGACGAGCGTCAGGTTGCCGCTCCCGAGCCGTAGGAGAATGGCAGAATGACAACAACCGCCGCCACATCGCCCGTAGCACAAACCGAGGAAGGCCGCCGCCTCCTGGAAACCGCCGGTAAGCCGCTCCTGTGGCGGCGCTGGGGGCCTTATGTGAGCGAACGCTCCTGGGGAACGGTTCGCGAAGACTACAGTCCCAACGGCGCCGCCTGGGATTTTCTCTCCCATGACATCGCTCGTAGCAAAGCCTACCGCTGGGGCGAGGATGGTCTGGCGGCGATTTGCGACCGCTATCAGGTCCTGGTCTTCGGCCTGGCTTTATGGAATGGCAAGGATGCCATTCTGAAAGAGCGGCTCTTCGGCTTGACCCCAGGCGAGGGCAATCACGGCGAGGATGTCAAAGAGTATTACTTCTACCTCGACAGCACCCCCACCCACTCCTACATGAAGTATCTGTACAAGTATCCGCAAGCCAGATACCCCTACGAGTGGCTGTTGGAGGAGAACCGCAAGCGTGGCGGCCGCGGATTCGAATTCGAACTTCTGGACACCGGCATTTTTGACGAGGATCGTTATTTTGACGTCTTTGTCGAATACGCAAAGGCGTCCAGCGAGGATCTCTGCGTGCGCATCGAGGCGGTAAACCGCGGCCCTGACCCGGCGCCCTTGCACATTCTTCCCCACCTTTGGTTCCGGAACACCTGGGCCTGGAGCGATCTGCCCGGCCCGACGCCTGTTATCTCCGATGGGCCCGCCGCGGAAGGAGCCGTCA
>Ga0335077_10005312_pt1 | contig 15796 bp, 11 predicted proteins | sample Lox_Sample_31_FD_207151 | JGI IMG/M metagenome (GOLD analysis project Ga0335077, IMG submission 207151) | Soil microbial communities from Loxahatchee National Wildlife Refuge, Florida, United States - Lox_Sample_3.1 | ecosystem: Environmental > Terrestrial > Soil > Wetlands | place: USA...
CGAAGATCCGATCGGCAAAGAGATAACCATCGACGGCGAGCTGTTTCAGGTGATCGGCGTCATGGACAAGCGCAAGGCCGCGTTTGGTAACGGGTCGAACCCTGAGGACAACATTATTCGCATGCCCATTGCAACGCTGCACAAGCTTCATCCCGAGCAGAAGCAGTATTGGATTACGGCCAAGGCCAGCTCGCACGCCGACATGGACAAGGCCATGGACGAGATGCGCGCGCTCCTCCGGCGTCGCCGGCATCTTGCTCCCAACCAGGCGGACAACTTTGCGGTATTCAGTCAGGACGCGCTCAGCGACACCTGGAACCAGCTCACAGGTGGCATCTTCATCTTCATGTTTGCGGTGTCGAGCGTGGCGCTGATTGTTGGCGGCGTGGGCGTGATGAACATCATGCTGGTTTCGGTGACCGAGCGGACGCGCGAAATCGGGGTCCGCAAAGCCATTGGTGCGCGCAAGCGCGATGTGCTGCTCCAGTTCACGCTGGAGGCCATCACTCTTACAGGCATCGGGGGCGTGCTCGGCATCGTGATTGGAGGCATCCTGACGGGGTTGGTGCCACTGATGTTTCCGGCACTGCCGGCGACCATGTCGCTGGCCTGGGTACTAACAGCCACCGCGGTCTCAGTTGCCGTCGGTCTTGTATTTGGCATCTACCCTGCCTGGAAGGCAGCGCATCTTGATCCCATTGAGGCGCTGCGGTACGAGTAAGACGTCTCCCGAGAGCGATGATGAACATCCTTGAGTTCAGTGCTCTAGTGGGCCTTGGCTCGCTGCTGGCAGGATTTCTGGGCGCATTGACCGGCCTGGGCGGTGGCGTCGTCATCGTTCCCATGCTCACGTTGCTGTTCCACGTGGACATTCATTATGCAATCGGCGCGTCCCTGGTTTCGGTAATCGCCACCTCGTCGGGCGCGGCCGCGGCCTATGTGCGCGAGGGCTATTCGAACATCCGCATTGCCATGTTTTTAGAGACTGCGACCACCATCGGTGCAATCGTGGGCGCTGCCGTTGCCCTGCACGTATCCGGCGGCTCGATCGCCATCGTGTTTGGGCTTGTGTTGCTATACTCCGCATTTCTGTCGAGCCGGGACCGCGTTGAACAGGGCGAACATCTGCCACCGACTCCTCTGGCGAGCAAGTTGCGGCTAAATGGGTCATATCCTACAGCGTCGGGGATGCAGTCCTACAATGTAAGAGGCGTGCCGGCCGGCTACAGCCTTATGTTCGGCGCGGGAGTGTTGTCGGGCCTGCTGGGCATTGGTTCGGGCGCAGTGAAGGTAGTTGCCATGGACCAGGCCATGAAAATTCCCTTCAAAGTCTCAACTACTACCAGCAACTTCATGATCGGCGTTACCGCTGCGGCCAGCGCAGGACTGTACCTCCATCGCGGCTACGTCTCTCCCGGCGTCGCCATGCCGGTCATGCTGGGTGTCCTGGCTGGGTCGCTGATCGGCGCGCGCGTGCTGGTGAAAGCGAGGGTGAAGGTGCTGCGGTACGTGTTCGCAGGGGTAATCGTAGTGCTGGGAATCGAGATGATCTTCAATGGAGCGACCGGCCGTCTATGACAAGGCGTGATTGGGGCGACCTGGAGATTGAAATCATCATCGGTGTCCTGTTACGCACCGGCGTGATTCTCGCGGCGGCGGTCGTCGTTCTTGGGGCCGTCGTTTACCTTGCCCATTATGGCCTTACTGCCACGGACTACCGCACGTTTCACGGCGACCCGGAGTTTCTGCGGAGTCTTACCGGGATCGTTCGCGGAGTCCTTCAACTGGATGGACGAGCGATCATCCAGCTAGGCCTGCTGATTCTTATCGCTACTCCGGTGGCGAGAGTGGCATTCTCGGCAGTGGCCTTTGCGCTTGAGCGCGACTATTTGTATGTTTGGGTCACATTATTCGTGCTGGCGGTGCTGCTTTATAGCCTGCTGGGATCGCATTGATCGAGGTATCGTGAGCTTGCGCGGTGGCAAAGGGTTCCAGATAATGAGATGAGTCCCCGACGAGAGGCTTGATGGTTCATTCGCCACCTTATTTTGCGCTTTTTGCGGTAGCAGGTATCCCATTTGTTTATTACCTGATTGCCATTTTCAGCTCCTGGCATTTCTTTCGCTCTTCTTCGAAACAGGTAGCCGGTGCCTCCAGTTTTACTCCACCAGTAAGTATCTTGAAGCCGGTACGAGGAGAAGATCCCGACGCGTACGAAAACTACGCCAGCTTTTGCCGGCAGGACTATCCGGACTACGAGATTGTGTTCTGCGTGGGCGACCGCAACGATCCGGCTCTAAGCGTGATCGAGCAGGTAGTCCACGACTTTCCGTCATGCAGGATACGGGTTCTCTTCGGCTCGGGCAGGGTCGCGACGAACGACAAGGTTGCCAAGCTGGCCCGCCTGGTGAATGAGGCGCAGTACGAACATCTGGTGATCAACGACAGCGACGTACGGGCGACACCTGATTATCTGCGAACTGTGGTTGCGCCACTGGCGGATCCTAAAGTCGGTGCGGTGACGTGCTTTTACGAGCCAACGGACGAAAGAACGGTAACGCAGCACCTGCAGTCTGTCGGCATGCTGTCGGATTTCTACGCGGGAATTTTGGTCGCGTGGCAATTGGAGGGCGTGAAGTTCGCCCTCGGACCGACGATTGCCACGACGCGCACTCGCCTGTCCGGATTCGGTGGTTACGAGGCCATCGAGAACCGTCCGGCTGACGATCTGCTCGTGGGACGGCTAATCGCCGAGCAGGGATACGAAGTCAGGCTCTTGCCCTATTCGGTGCAGACGGTCGCGGATTACGACTCCATGCGCGACCTCTTCAACAAGCGCCTGCGCTGGATTGTGGTGATGAGGAAAATGCGGCCGTGGGGGCACATCGGCCTCGTCTTTACCTTCGGCTTACCGTGGGCGCTGGCCGCCGCGGTTGTAGGGCCAACGCTTGCTGTTGCGGTGGCCTACCTTGGCACCTATCTGGCGCTTCGTTGCGCGATGACCTGGCTGATTGGAAGCTGGGGTCTCAAACATCGCGTGTCGTGGCAAAAGTACGTGCTCATCCCGGTGTGGGATGGGATGGCAGCACTCATCTGGCTGTTGAGCTTCACGCGCTCAACCATCATGTGGCGCGGTTATAAGTATTTCCTCCGGGATGGCCAGCTCGTTCCTGCGGTGCCCATTCCGAAGCAAGAATTACCCGAAGAAGAAGCCATCAAGGCCGGCTCATAACGCGCTCTTCGCCAGTACGCGCCCGGTGTGACCCTCCGTATGGCGTTCGTTCTTTGCGCGCCGCCAGTTTACCTGCGGCATGAAGAGCGAAGTGTCAATCCTATCGCGATAACGGACGGCGATGTGGATCAGCGAGTCAAGCAGCGAGTCGGAAAGCAGGTGCGGCTGCAGGCCGAGCTTGAGCAGCGATGAGTGCTTGGCATTGTAATAATGCTCTTCAGCCTCCACTCGGGGATCGGGCAGGTGGTCGATCTTGACCTTAAGCCCTGTCTCCGCTCCGACGGTCTGCACCATCTCCGCCAGCTGCAGGACGTTGAACTGCTCCGTGAATTGGTTGAAGACACGGAATTCGCCTTGCTTCGCGGGGTTGAGACAGGCGATTTCAACGCAACGGACGGTGTCACGAATGTCAAGGAAGCCGCGCGTCTGCCCGCCTTTGCCGTAAACCGTCAGCGGATAATCCATGGCGGCCTGCGCGCAGAAGCGATTCAGGACTGTCCCGAACACCTCGTCGTAATCGAAGCGGTTGATAAGAGTTTCATCGAGCGACGTCTCGTCGGTGACAGTCCCGTAAACTACGCCCTGGTTGAGATCGGTAGCGCGGATGCCCCAGGCGCGGCAACTGAAAGCGATGTTGTGGCTGTCATGCACCTTCGACAGGTGATAGAACGAGCCAGGCTGCTTCGGAAATGGAAGCACATCCTTGCGGCCGTTGTGCTCGATCTCGATGTAGCCCTCCTCAATATCAATGTTGGGAGTGCCGTATTCGCCCATGGTGCCGAGCTTGACCAGGTGGCAGTCGGGCAGAAACTCGCGAATGGCGTACAGCAGGTTCAGCGTGCCGACGACGTTGTTCACCTGAGTGAAGACGGCGTGCTTGCGGTCGATCATGGAGTACGGAGCCGCGCGCTGCTCGGCGAAATGCACCACCGCCCGGGGCTCGAATGCCTTCATCGCTTCTGACAGAAACTCGTAATCCGTCACGTCGCCGACAAACGACTCGATTGTCTTCCCGGTTAGCTCCTGCCAGACAGCCAGCCGCTCAGCGAGCGGGCGGATGGGAGTCAGCGTCTGCGCTCCCAGTTCGTGGTCCCACTGACGGCGAAAGAAATTGTCAACGATTGCGATCTCGTGTCCTTTGTTGGACAAGTACAGGGCCGTGGCCCATCCGCAGTAGCCGTCGCCGCCTAGCACGGCAATTCTCATTTGTTCCTCCTAAGAAACTTGTTGATGATTACGCGACAACCCTTTGTCAGCGGCCGGGGCCCGAAGATCTAATTTGAACAACCGATGGGTGCGAGGGATTTTCCCGGGGCACCGCCTCGCCGCTCTTGTTTGGGGATTGCCTAAGGCGGCTGAGATGAAAAAATGCACTGGATCCAGCATACTTCATGGCCAGCGACGATTCCACCCCACAGGTGCAACCTGGACACTCCCTGCGAATCATAGCAGCACTTTGGCGAGCGTACGCCTCCGACTGCAGGATGTTTGCCAGTTTGTCGCGCAGAATATTTCCAACGGGGTTTAGCGGGTAGCAGCCGGTCAACACATCCCCGTTGGACAAAACGAATACCTGAAGGTACCCGAGTACACAGGGAGGTTCCTGGAGCGGTTCGTTGTTGTAGTACTTCGAGATGTAATCGACTTCGTAGGCGGGGCGTTTCAAGTCATGGCGCACAAACCTAACGATCTCGGGCACGTCGCTGCGCTCCGGCCACAAGGAGTCCATGTCAGCATTCTTCAGGAAGAACAGGCTTCGACTCAGGAGGTTGAACTCCAGTTCGGCTCCCGCTGAGCGGGCCACCTCCGCCAGCGTTCTCAGCTCTCGGGCCGACATGCGATTAAGGGTGACAGAGATGGCAACTCGCTTATTCCGCAGCAGCTTAATGCCTTCCATTGCCAGATCAAAATAGCCACGAATCCCGCGAATCACGTCATTGGTCTGCTTCAGGCCGTCAATGGAAACCGAGACGTGCGTCAGAGGAGAGTCGTTGATCTGCTCGTGCAGCTTCTTAAGGAGCAACCCGTTGGTTTGGATGACGATGCGCTTGAAACGGGAGGTGCTGGCTTTGTTCAAAACCTGAAACAAATCTTTTCTAAGGAGCGGCTCGCCTCCCGTGAGGCGGAGGGTCCGGATGCCCAGAGCATCGATCTCGTTCAACAGCTCCACGGCCCGATCGGTGTCGATTGCGTCCTGCCAGCGCGCCTTCCAATAGTCGCAACTGATGCACTTCGCCTGGCAGTTTTCCGTCAGCTTGACATGCGCAGACAAAGGCCTGACGGTGGCGGGCAGGAGCTTTTCTGATATCTTGCTGCCCATCCAGACACGTGTCAGATAGGGTCCCTGAGAAAACATCTTGTGCTTCATTTTCTCACAAACCCACCGCTCTCGATTCGTAACCCAGAGGCCTAGTGATCGCTTTCTGCAGGCAATGCCTGGTTGGTCAGGAGAAGTTTGCCGCCACTCCGGAGGACGACGTTCAGTTCGCTATCCCCAACCAGCTCGCTCAAATGAGTGACCAGCTCTTCCGGAGCAGCCAGGTATTCCCGCTGGGGCCCCAGCCAGAGCTCTCGAAAGCGTGCGTCGTCAATGAAGACGTCAGGAGCGCCCGGGGCGTAGGAACCGTAGACCAGGTTGTGGCGCCGGCCATCCAGCAGCAAGGCAGAGCGGTTCGTATAAAAGAAGATGGAAGAGAAGGGGTAATAATGACGATAGATGACAAGTTCGCCATCAGGCGATCGCTCCAGCGCCTCCGCCAGGGGCCGTGAAGACAAATACGGATCGAAAGCAACCATCGCCAAACGGGCAGCCTGGAAGAACAAGACCATCATCAGTGCGGCCGATATATGCGCCCGTTCGCCGCGCAGGGCCAGGGTCCCGATGGCTCCAATGCAAAAGGCTACTGCTGCCAGGGCGAGTGGAATGCGAAGGTAGGCAAACGACTGCAGCGTGAGGTCTTCCATGTGCCCGAGGGACAGCGAATAGACTCCCGGATGATGGCCGAGCGCGGCTGAGATGTCCCCCGGCGTTGGCACATGGCGAATCAACAAGAGAATGCCGACGGCGGCGATCGCCGCGCATGCAGTGATGAGCGCAAGAACGCGCGTTCCTCGGGTGATCCATTTTCCTTCTGTGGCCATCGCCGAACCCAGCAGTAGCGCAAACGCAGGGTAGCACGGCATGGAGTAGTACTCCTGAGTGGTGGAGAACGTAAAGAAGACCAGTACAAAGCCAATCCAGCAGAGAGCGAGAAGCCGCATCCGCCCGGCGCGGTCCAATGGCTCGTACGACAACTTTGCGACGGCCGGCAGGTACACGCTCCAGGGAAACAGCCAGATCAGGTGAAACAGCCAGAACCAAAGGCGGGGGACGGTGTTGTAGTCGCGCGGGTAGCGCAGATTGAGGAAGCGCAGCACCTGCTCGTTCATGAGGTAGAACCACAGGAAGCCGTGATATTCCCCGGGAACGCTGCGCAACGTGAAGTCAAAATAAGGCGGGTTCTGCAGCGTTGCCAGGACGTGCCAAGGCGCGGCGATCACCGCGATGATTCCCAGGCCGGTAAAAAGATGCAGCCGCTTCCACGCCCTGGCCGAAAACAGTTGCCGTGTCACCAGAAGGTAGATGCCACCGGCGGCGATGGGGAAGAGCACTCCAATCAGGCTCTTCAGCAGGAGTCCAACAGCGAGATTGGCTGCGAAGATCGCCGCCCAGGCGCGGGGGTGCGGTTCGTCTTCCTCAAGACAGCGCAGGAAGGCCCACATCGCCAGCGCGACCGTGAGGGTCAGCATGACATCGGGAATGAGAATGCGAGTAAACAGCCACAGTCCGACACAGGTAGCCATGCACAGACCGGCATAGAAACCAGCGCGTTTGCCGAACGCCCAGGTACCGAAGGCCGCGGTCAGCCAGGCCAGCCCAATGCAGGAGAGCACAACCGGAACTCGCGCAGCCCAGTCGTGCACGCCAAAAATCTTGTACGAAATGGCGATCAGCCAGTAGATGAGCGGCGACTTCTCCAGGTAGATGACGCCATCCAATCGCGCCGTCACCCAGTTGCCGGAGTCGAGCATGTTGCGCGCGATCTGCGCCTGCACCGCGTCCACGTCGTCCATCAGCGACGGTGGAGAAACCATGCATCCCACATAGACAGCCGCGGCGAACAGCACGACCGCTAGGTAGAGATGCCAACTCCCTCCGGCTGCAACTGGCGTTGCGCTAGTGCGGAGATCGGCGCTTGAATGCGCCACTTTTTCATCCACAAGAACAGGATCATCAAGCCCCATAAGTGATAGCCGATGTTGACTCGCTTTTCCAAATGACTGCGAAGAAAAGATTGGATTGCCTCCGAATGAAAGAGTTCCGGGTATTCAGCGAGCCCGGTGTTTAATGTGTCAATCAGCAGCGGGCGGAGCGGTCCGCGAAGCCACTCATGCGCGGGGATGTCGAACCCCTGCTTCTTCCTTTGCAGAATGAGCGCCGGCAACTTGTCCTTCATCAGGTCTTTCAGCAGGAACTTCTGGCGCCGACCGCGGATTTTCAGGGATGCCGGCAGAGTCGCCGCAAACTCGACGATGCGATGATCGAGATAGGGAGGCCGCACCTCCACAGCATGGGCCATGCTCATGCGGTCCGACTTAACCAGAATGTCGTCAGGAAGGTAGTACTTCTGATCGAACGCGAGATACGGAGCGAGGTCGTCATTTCCGGGCAGCGCCTGCCGCAGCTCCGCAAGCATTGCATCGAACGCGCCCGTCGAGTTCGTCCGCAGCAGCAAGTGCTTCTCAGCTTCAGAAAAAGTTCCATTCCAAAATACATGCGCCTGTTCGGGTGGCATCGAGCTGCCGGTCAGCAAACGCTTGAGCTGGTACTCGAAGCTGATCTTCTCGTCGGAGACCGGCCAACGGCGCAGGGCGTTTACAGCAAGTCGCAGTGATCCGGATGGCAACGTCCGAAGATAGCGCGCAATCCGATTGGCCGGATAGGTCAGGTATCCGGCGAATAGTTCGTCGGCACCCTCGCCGCTGAGTGCTACCGTTGTCCTGGTCTTGCAGAGCTTGGAAAGGAACCACACCGGCAAGGCCCCGGCGTCCGCGCTGGGTTCGTCCGAGTAGTAGGCGAACTCCTCGATGGCGCCGTGCAAATCCTGCTCGGGATTCAGATCCATCTGCTCATGATCGGTGTTGTACAGCCTGGCGGCCTGCTCAACGTACTGGGTTTCGTCGAAACTGCGCCCGCGAAAAGAGATGGAAAACGTCTTCAGTCGCGAGCTCGACGCGTTGGCAGCGTAGTGCAGGATGGTCGTGGAATCAATCCCCCCGCTGAGCCAAACGCCGAGCGGAACATCGGACACCAGGTGCTCACGAACTGACTGTTGCAGCAGCGAATCGAGTTCTTCCCGCGCCGATTCCAGCGTGTGACGGCCCGGTGTACGTTCCGGCAGGCGCCAGTAAGCTTCCGACCGAAGCTCGCCGTCGCGCCATTCCACCCAGTGCCCTGGCATGACCTTCTCGATTCTGTCCACCAGCGTCCACGGCGCCGGCACGTAGTTGAGTGACAGATAACAATCCAGGCCAGGAAGGCTTAACCGGCGCTCAATTTCGGGATGGACAAGGATTGCCTTGAGCTCGGATCCGAAGAAGAGATCTTCTCCTTGCCGCGCGATGTACAAGGGCTTGATGCCCATGCGATCACGCGCCAGCAACAGACGTCGGGAAGAGGTGATCCACAGCGCAACCGCAAACATGCCGCGCAATCTGGCGAAGGCTTCGGTGTCCCACTGCAAGAAGGCGCGGAAGACGGTCTCGGTATCGCAATGTGATTGGAAACCATGGCCCAAGCTTTCCAGCTCACGGCGAAGTTCGAGGTGGTTGTAGATTTCGCCGTTGAAGACGATGGCTGCTTCGCCGTTGGATGTGGTTATTGGCTGATCACCGCCCACCAAGTCGATGATTTTGAGGCGGGTGGCGCCGAGAGAGCAGATACTGGACCGATATACACCCTGTTCGTCGGGTCCCCGGTGGATCAGTGTGTCGGTGGCAGCCTGAATGCGGCCGGGATCGGGAGACCAGCCCTTATGGGTAAAACCGACGATGCCACACAAAACGCTAAAACCCTTCCACGCTTGAACTTATGGGCCCATTTGGCGAGGACCGCCTAATGCGGAAACACTCCCCAACCAGCAGAAACCAGAGCTGCACTGGGTGTATCCATAGTTGTTATACCATGATAGAAAGCCTGTTTGTTATGAAGGAGACTGCGAACGAAGCGTCGCAATGACACCACACAAAAGACTCCATATTAAAACCTATCTGATGGTTCTGGTGATGATCCTTGCCGGGCCGATGGGCAACCTGATGCTCAGCAAGGGTATGAAAAACATTGGCAAGATTACAACGGAGATATCGTCGCCGAGTGACATCCTTCACGTTCTGGCCAGAGTCCTTTCATCGGGCACGATCTGGCTTGGGATTGCGTCGCTGCTCACCTTCTTTGTCGCTTATATGCTCGTGCTCTCCTGGGCTGACTACAGTTTCGTCCAGCCTACGTCGGCGATAGCGTACGCTGTCGTTGCCTTGCTGGCGACCCTGCTACTGGGCGAAGTCGTCTCGCCGCTGCGTTGGGCCGGCATCGCGGTCATTTGCCTCGGTGTTTTTGTCGTCGGACACACCAATCCGCGCACTACGGAGAACCGATAGACCGTGCTCGAAGTCCTGTTCTTTTCGCTGATTGTGCTCGCCGGTACAGGAGGTGAGCTCTGCGTCTCGCGCGCCATGAAGCAAATTGGCGAAGTCCACGATTTTCGCCCGTCGGCGATCGTCCGAGTTATCTTGCGAGCGGTACGCGTCAAGTGGCTGTGGATTGGTATTGGACTGATGACCGTCGGTTTCTTCTCGCTGCTGGCCATTCTGTCCTTCGAAAACGTCAGCTTTGTGGTCCCGGTTTCGGCCCTGGGCTACGTGGCCGGAGCGCTGGGCGGCAGGTTTTTCCTTGGGGAACGCGTGAACTGGCGACGCTGGGCTGGAATCCTTCTGGTTTGCGCCGGCGTGACCCTGGTAGTCATCGGCAAAGGCTGATACGATGCCGCAACGAACCATAAGCGCCGCAGCCTTCCACATCCCGAGCAGGCAGCAGAGGATTGTGTTTCGCGATATCTGCGGGTTTGCTGCCGATTCGTTTCGCGCCGACAAGGTGCGCGCCACCATGACCGCCCTCGGCATGGTGATCGGCACAGCGTGCCTCATCCTCGTCGTAACGATCGCGCTCACTGGCAAGCAGTTTCTGCTGACTCAGATCGAGAACGTCGGCTCCAACTTGATCTGGGCTGAATACTCCAGTCAGTCGAATGCAGCGTCGAATCCGGCGCTGCGCGACTACCTCACCGTCGATGACATGACTGCGGTGCAGCGCCAGGTCCCGGGTGTGCGGGCGGCGTCGCCGGTGCTCAATCTTCACGACTACATCGCTGCCCCCGGCGGCAAAGAGCGGGACATTCTGGTCCTGGGTGTGAGTTCAGATTATGCCGATGTGCGCCGGCTGCGCGTGCTGTCAGGGATTTTCTTCAGTCAGCAGGATTCGCAGGCTTTCAACAAGGTTGCACTGGTGACCGAGCCTTTCGCTCAGCGCCAGTATGGAAGCAACGATATGGCGTTGGGGCAGGAGATCAAGATCGCGGGCTTGCCCTTTACCATTGTCGGCACATTTCGCGAAGGGGTTGATACCTTCGGCCGTTCCGAGATACAGGATGACACCGTTCTCATTCCCTATCCGATCGCGCGCCGCCTGGCGGGAAAAGACGCGGTCAACCAGATTTATTTTTCCATGGCTCAGAGCAACAGCGTGCCCGCGGCCACGGAGGAGATTCTGAAGGTCATCCAGGCAAGACATCGTCCGGAATCCAAGTACGAAATGGGCAATCTGACGCAGGTGCTGACAGTGGCGCAGAAAACCGCCACGGCGCTGACTATCGTCCTTGGCCTGTTCGCAGCCATCACGCTGATCGTCGGTGGAGTCGGCATCATGAACATCATGTTTGCCACAGTGAGCTCGCGCATCCATGAAATTGGGATACGCAAGGCGGTGGGTGCGACCCGCCTGGACATAACACTTCAGTTCCTGACCGAAGCAATACTCATCTCTGTTACCGGCGGCGCCGTCGGAACGCTGATCGGCCTGGGCCTGCCTTTCTCGGTGCGGTTCTTCAGCGATTACCAGCTTCCAATTCCTGTGCTCAGCGCTTTCATCGCCATCCTTGCCTGCTGCTCAGTTGGCATTGCGTTTGGGACCTTTCCGGCGAAGCGGGCCGCGGCGTTGGATCCCGTCGAATGCCTCAGGCACGAGTAAGTTGACTCCTGAGGCCACTCGGCACGCCCATCGCCGACGCGCGTCAAGAAAAACGTCCCGGCTGCTGGCCGGGACGCGTGACTCAGAAGTCTTACATGTTTTCAGAAGCTGAACTTGGCTCCCAACTGGAGTTGGCGAGTCGAATAAGCATAGTTGCTGTTCGCGTTGTTTATGTTGCTGAAAGGAACGTTGAAGGCAAGCACGGGTACAGTCTTACTGCCTATCGTGCCCGACTGAATGATGTAGCCGGTATTCTGAATGCCGGTGACGTTCAGGTGATTGAAAATGTTGAATCCCTGGGCGAGCACCTGCAGGTTGTAGCGTTCGGTAATCTTGAAGTTCTTGGAAACGCTCAAGTCCACGACGTAGGTACTGGGATAGCGGTAAGTATTTTGTCCGGTTTCGAAAAGACGGTTGGCGCCACCGGAGCCGTTGACGCTAGAACCAATTCCGCTGACTGAACTGCCGTTATTGCAGGGAAGTCCGGCAATGGTCGTAGAGCAGGCCGGCAAGCTGGGTGTGCCGCTGGTTACGAGCGAATAGGGCAGCCCGGTCTGGAACTGAAAGATGGGTGCAATCTGCCAGCCGTTCGCCAGCCAGCCAGCCCAGCCCTGCACGTTCCACGGTGCATCCCCGATGAGGCTCAGGGCGAACCGTTGACGGACGTCGAAGATCGAGTCGCCATACTCGCATTTCAGGCAGGAAGGAATCAACAACGAGTTGGTGCTGGTAAAAGTCTGCTCGTTCTGTCCGTAGTCAATGGCATGCGACCACGTGTAGTTGGCAGCGAATTGCAGATGATTGGTGTAGCGCTTGTTTATAGTCCCCGACAACGCGTTATAGCTGGAATTGATCCCGCTGAAGATCTGGGTCATAGCGCCGAAATTCGGGTTGGGACGCGCGCCGCCGTAGAACAGGCCTGTAATACAGACCCTCGTGGGGTCGAAACTACAGGGGACGCCTTTCGAAGCAGCAGGCCCTCCCGCGACCACGTAAGTGATCTGGCCGGGGGTGGGAAGGTTGGTGTCCACAAAATCGGGCAGTTCACGTCCGAGGCTGCCGAGGTAGTTGATCGACAATACCGTGTTCCATCCCAGCTCGCGTTGGAACGACAGGTCCGTTTCGTAGATCAGAGGGGCCTGAAAGTCATTGCCGAAGTACTGGATGGCAGGCTTGCCCGCGGGTCCAGTTGGAAGTGACGGGAGAATCTGCGGGAATACTGGGCCGCCCTGCGTGTTGGTGAAGAAGTAGCTGAGCTGGGCATTGGCCGTGCCAGTGTTGATAAGCGCGTTGTAGATGGTGGAGTTGATGATGCGGCCGTAGTACATACCAAAGCCGCCGCGCAGCGAAGTGGTGCCATCGCCGAACACGTCATACGCAAAACCGAAGCGCGGTCCCAGGTTGTTCTTGTCGCTGGGCAGTTTCCCTGTTGCCGGAACCAGTGGGTTGGCGTTGGGAGTGCCTGGCATGGTCTCGAACTCATAGCGCAGGCCCAGAGTGAGCGTGAACCGCGGGGTCATCTTCCAGGTGTCTTCCGCAAAGAAGTCGATGTCGTCGGTGCTGAAAGCAAGGCCCAGCGGTCCAAAGGCCTGCTGGTAGTTCGAATAGCAGGGAACCTGCACAGGCTTGTTATTGACCGTGGCCGTGCAGGTGTTCGGCTTGTACAGATCAGAGAAGTAATTCAGCAGGCTGGTGTAGCTGTAGGAACCGTACTGGTAGCGGAGATTCTCCGTATTGTCGTTGGTGTGGATGATGTCGCCGCCAAACTTGAAGGTGTGTTTGCCGTAGATGATGGTCGCCACATCGGCGTATTGCTGGCGACGCTCATCCGGATAGGCAGGCCGCTCGAGGAAGGTCGGGACGCCGAAATTGAAGCCGTTGGTGATGAACACCGCGGGCGGCAACCCCAATGGATTGGTATAGCCTGGCGGCGACACCAGGGTGTTCTGCTCATATGGCGTGGCCGGCTGGTTGTTTTCAAACTCGAAGTCGCGGCCATACTGGAAGCGGAACTGGTTGACGAAGTTTGTAGAGATGGTCGAGTTGAGCTGCGCCACGACCCACGTGTCCTTCACGTAGTCGTTGCCGAAGCTGGCGATTCCATAGTTGACGGAAGATTGGGTCTGAATGCCAGCGGGCGAATTCCAGCGCATGCGGTTCACGGAAATCGAGACACTGTTTTTCTGGTTGATGTTCCAGTCAATCTTGGGGAACCAGATGGTTTGCGTGCCCGTCCGCGGCGTCTCTCCCAACATGCTGTTCAGGCCGTTCAATCCGTTGTTGTAATCGGTTGCCGCCTGCGCGTTGCTGACCCCGAGGCGGGATGCCAGAGTGGAAATGGTCGCGTTGCTGGGCGTGGCAAAGAACGCTGACGGGCTGGCGGCTGTGCCAGTTCCGGGAAAGTTGCGGTAGTACCAGTCGAAGGCGAAGTAGAAGAACAACTTGTCCTTGATGAGCGGCCCGCCGATGTCGGCGCCGCTGATTCTACGGATGTCTGACGGCTTAAACGGGGCAGTCGTATAGACCCCGGGGGACGTCTGCGTGGTCAGCGTTGTGAAGGGGTTAATGGAAGACCACGCGGAATCGCGAATGTAGTAATAGGCATCGCCGTGGAAAGCGTTGGTACCGCTCTTGGTGACGGTGTTGATGACACCGCCGGCAGCCCGTCCGTACTCCGCCGAGTAGTCCGAGGTGTTGACCTGGAACTCCTGGACGGCGACCTTCGCGGTCGAGTAACCGGCGCGGGTGCGGCCGCGTTCTTCAGAGAAGAATGCCTGGTTGTTGTCGGCGCCATCAATCGTGGTGTTGTTCAGCAGCGTACTGATGCCGCGAAAGCTGAGTAGGCCGAAGCCGTTGAGGTCGTTGTTGACGCCAGGCGTCAGCAGCGCGAAGTCGGACCACCGGCCACCGTTGATGGGAAGACTCTGGATGGCAAGGGTATTGAGTTGAGAATCGAAATTGGCTGAGGTCGTATTGACATCAGGTGCCTCCGCCGTGACCACCACCTGCTCGCCGGAGCCGCCGACGGTAAGATGGGGGGACAGATCAGTCGTTCGGCCGACTTCCACAATTACCTGTGCGGCCCTGTAAGGGGAAAAACCCTGGGCCGAAACCGTGACTGTGTATTCTGCCGGCGTCAAATTCGTCACCCGGTAATATCCAGACGAATCGGTGGTCGTGGTTTGCTCCACATTCGTCCCGTTGTTGCGAACGGTCACGGTGGCACTGGCGACCAGCGCATCGTGCGGATCGTAAACATGGCCGCTAATGCCGCCCGCGGTGGTGGACTGGCCATAAACTAGGGTCGAGAACGACAGGGTCAGCAGCAAGAATGCAAGCGTTGCGATGAAGGTTGGACGCAGGACGTGAGGTTTCGGGCCAGATTGGATTGGCATAAGCAGAATCTCCTGGGTCGAAGCGTTATGTTGCGGGCGCGAAATCATTTTCCCCAACAGGCTAACTCGATTTTGGGTTCGTGTCATTGGAAATTGCGAGCATAACTTCCGCCCATGAAAGCGAGGTTAATTTGCGCCCTCGTCAGGCAAGGATAAGTGATTTTCCGGGCGTTGGGTTGTGAGCTACGTCACAGTGGTCTGTAATGCTCCCCCGAAAACACCCTTGTCGGGATCCGTCATTTGAAGCCAGATGCCCGAACCGTTAACCTTACAGTGACGAAATGGCGCGCAACGGCACCAACGGGCGGCCTTATCCGAAGCTGGTTCTCAGCGAGACCCTGAGTGTCGCCATCGAGACGTTCCGCAACAACCGGACGCGATTCCTGCTGACGTCGCTCGGGATGGTGATTGGGACGGCATCGCTGATTCTTGTGGTTACCATTGGACTCACCGGCAAGCAGTACCTGCTGCAGCAGATCCAAAACGTCGGGTCCAACATGATGGTGGCGGAATATGAGGGAGGGGAGGTCAGCGGAAACCAATCCAGCAGCGATCTTCTCACCGTGGACGACTGGCGCGCGGTCCAGCAGCAGATTCCGGGCATCAGCGCATCATCGCCGCTGGTGGAGCTGCACGACCGTATTACCGTGCCCGGCGGCAAGGAACGTGACATCCTGATTCTTGGCGTCTCCTGGGAATATCTTTATGTCCGCAATCTGGACGTGCTTGCCGGCCGCTTCTTCGAGGCCCAGGACGAGCAGTCGCGTGACAAGGTCGCGGTCATCACCCAGGCGCTCGCCAACACTCTCTATAGCTCGCAAAGCGCCG
>Ga0335077_10005317_pt1 | contig 15790 bp, 15 predicted proteins | sample Lox_Sample_31_FD_207151 | JGI IMG/M metagenome (GOLD analysis project Ga0335077, IMG submission 207151) | Soil microbial communities from Loxahatchee National Wildlife Refuge, Florida, United States - Lox_Sample_3.1 | ecosystem: Environmental > Terrestrial > Soil > Wetlands | place: USA...
GCCGGCGCCCACAGATGATACGCTAGCGCTGTGGTGCGCACTGCTGCCGGCGAGGATCAACGCGCGCCGGCGCCGAGCGGGTCACGCAAAGCCCGCCGATACAACGAACCGGCCGATCCGGCCGAAGGAGGAGACCATGCCTGCGCAATCCAGCGCGGTTCGCGCTATCGCGGCAGCGACAGCTGCTGCGCTCTTCGCTTTGGTCCCGCACGCGCAGGCCAAAGAAGTCAAGATCGGCGTGATCTACGACTACACCGGGCCGTTCGCAGCGGGCGGATCGCAAGCCGCGGCGCTCGGCACCAAGATCGCCATCGACATGGTCAACGAGCGCGGCGGGGTCGAGGGCTACAAGATCAGCGCGATCTACGCCGACGCGCAGTCCAAGGCCGACGTCGCGATCAACGAGGCCACGCGCCTGCTCGACCAGGAGAAGGTGAACCTGGTGATGGGGGTGTATTCCAGCGCTCAGTGCGTGCCGATGGCGCAGAAGGTCGACGCCGCCAAGCAGTTCATGTGGGCGAACGTGTGCACGGCCTCGAGCGTGTTCAAAGGCAAGAACCTGCGCTACGTGTTCCGCCCGCAGGTGCACTCGGATCAGTTCGGAGCGGCTTCCTGCCTGTACCTCAACGAGTACGCGAAAGCCAAGCTGCACAAGGATCCGAAGGAGGTCAAGGTCGCCATCATCTACGAGGACGGCCCGTACGGCACCGGCGTTGCCGCCGGCAACGAGGAGACGTGCAAGAAGCTCGGAATCCAGGTGGTGCTCAAGGAAGGCTACACCGCGACCGCGCCGGACCTTTCCAGCCTGGTGACGAAACTGCGCCGCGCGCGTGCCGATGTCATCTTGCACGCGGGCTACAACCCGGACATCACGCTGTTCTGGCGCCAGTCCCGCGAGCAGGGGCTGAAGTGGGCGGCCCTGATCGGCCACGGCGCCGGCTACAGCCAGTACGACAAGCTGCGCGAGGCGCTGGGTCCGGACTCGGAATTCATCGCGTCGGTCGATCCGGTGCCTGCACAACTATTGAACCCGAAGACGCTCGCACCCGGTCTGGCCCAGCTCACCCAGGAAATGGTGAAGCGCTACAAAGCCGAGACACACGCCGACCAGGTGCCTCCGCATGTCTCGATGGGGTTCAACCAGGCGTGGATCTTCCTGACCGACGTGCTGCCGCGCGCCATCAAGAAATACGGAGGCGTAGATCCCGAGGCGCTGCGCAAGGCCGCGCTCGACACCGACATCCCGGACGGGGGAACGATCCAGGGCTACGGCGTGAAGTTCTTCCCCCCGGGGACCGAGATGTCGGGACAGAACGAGCGCTGCTCGCCGGTGGTCATGCAATACATCCACGGCAAGACCGAGGTCGTGTGGCCGGACAGGCTGCGCACCGCCGACCCGGTGCTGCCTTGGCCGAAGAGCCACAGCTACTCCAACCAGTGACCGCCGATCGTCCCGTGCTCAGGGGACGCACGCAGGGGGAACGGTTGCCATGCTGTCGGTTCAAGGGCTCACCAAGGTGTTCGGCGGCTTCACGGCCGTCGACCACGTCTCGTTCGAGCTGACGCAAGGCGAGATCCTCGGCCTGATCGGTCCGAACGGCTCCGGCAAGAGCACGACCTTCAACCTGCTGGCCGGCGCGCTCGTCCCCAGCGGCGGCTCCATCCGGTTTCTGGGGCGCGAGATCGGAGGGCTGCCGGCCAATCGCGTCGCCCACTATGGAATCGCACGCACGTATCAGATCCCGCGTCCCTTCCGGCGGCTCTCGCTGATCGAGAACGTCGCGCTCGCCGCCTTCTACGGTCAGCAGCAGCGCCCGTCGCGCGAAGCGGCGCTCGCGCAGGCGAAGGAGGCGCTCGAGCTGGTCAACCTGCCGTCCCATGAGGGCGTGCGTGTGGACGGACTGGGCGCCGCGGCGCTGAAGAAGCTCGAGCTTGCGCGGGCGCTCGCCACGCAGCCCAAGCTTCTGCTGGCGGACGAGTCGCTCGGAGGTCTCGACGAAACGGAGATGGAGCAGGCCGCTGCCATGCTCGCCGATATCCGCTCGCGGCGCGGCATCACGATCATCTGGGTCGAGCACATCATGGGCGTGCTGATGCGGATCGTGGATCGCTGTGTGGTGCTCGATCACGGAGTGGTCATCGCCGAAGGCAAGCCTCAAGCGGTGGCTCACGACCGCAAAGTAATCGAGGTATACCTGGGCACCGATGCGCAGGACGTGCAGGCGACGGTAGCCGCGAGGAGCGCGTGATGCTCGCGATGCGCAACGTGAACGCGGGGTACGGCAGCTTTCGCGCGCTGTTCGACGTGAGCCTTGAGGTGAAAGCCGGCGAGACCGTCGCAGTCATCGGTCCGAACGGGGCCGGGAAGACCACTCTGCTGCGGGTGATCTCCCGTTTGATCGACGCGACGTCGGGTCAGATGACGATGGAAGGGGAGCCGCTCGACCGGGTACCGCCACACGAGGTGATCAGCCGCGGCATCGCCCATGTGCCTGAGCACCGCCGCCTCTTCCCACGCCTGAGCGTCGAGGACAACCTGCGCATGGGCGCCTTCATCGCACCGGCGCGCGCGCAATTCAAGCGGCGCCTCGAGCTCGTCTATCAGCTCTTCCCGCGCATGCAGGAGCGCCGCCGCCAGCTCGCGGGCACGCTCTCGGGCGGCGAGCAGCAGATGTGCGCCATCGGCCGTGCGCTCATGTCCGGACCGAAGCTGCTGCTGCTCGACGAGCCCTCGGCGGGGCTTGCCCCGGTGGTTGTGCAGTCGATCTTCGAAGCGGTGAGAACGATGAGCGCCGAGGGCTACACCGTGCTGATCGTGGAGCAGAACATCCGCCAGGTTCTGCGCGTGGCGCAGCGCGGCTACCTGCTCGAAACCGGGCGCATCCACGCAACCGGGACCTCGGAGCAGTTGCTCGCGACGGGTGCGGTGAAGCAGGCGTACCTCGGGATGTGAGCCATGCAGATCTTTGATCTCTTCCTGCTCGAGGCGGTGGTCAACGGGGTGCTGCTGGGGGGCATCCTGGCGCTGCTCGCACTCGGGTTGAACCTCATCTTCGGCGTCATCGACGTGGTGTGGATCTGCTACGCCGAGCTCATCATGGTCGGGATGTACGCGGTGTACTACCTGCACACCATGTTCGGCTGGCCCCTGTGGCTGGCGTTCCCTGCAAGTGTCGCGCTGGTCGCGGTGCTGGGCACGGCCCTGCATCAGCTCGTCATTCGGCCGGTGCTCTCCGCGGAGCCGATCAATCAACTGCTCGTGACCGGCGGGGTGCTGTTCTTCCTGCAAGGCGTGGCCACGCTGGCGTTCGGCGTCGAGTTCAAGAACCTGGGCGTGCAGCTTCCGCCGTTGCACCTGGGCGAGCTTTATCTCAGCTCCGCTCGACTGATCGCATTCGCGGTGGCGCTCGGCGGCATGGTCGCGATGTACCTGTTCCTCAAGCGCACCTATCTCGGCACCGCGATCCGGGCCATCTCGCAGGACCGCGCCGTGATGCCGCTCATGGGCGTGGATCCGCGGCGCATCTTCCTGACCACCTCCGCACTGGGCGGCGCGCTCGCCGGCCTCGCGGCCTGCCTGCTGGTCCTGCAGTACGACATCCATCCGGCGATCGGGCTCTCCTTCGGACCTGTTGCGTTCCTGGTCTGCGTGCTCGGCGGGCTGGGCAACATGATCGGCGGCTTCGCCGCCGCCTTCATCTTCGCGGAATTCATTTCGATCGGAGGGTATTTCCTCGACCTCGATTGGGGCTATGTGATCGCGTTCCTGTTCTTCATCGCCGTGATGTTCTTCCGCCCGCGCGGTCTGTTCGGGGGCAAGGCCTGATGCGAGCGCTGGCTTGGATCGGGCTCGTGGCCCTGGCGCTCGCGCCGCTCGCGGGCCTCGGGAGCTACCCGTTGCACCTGATCATCCTTTGCCTGCTCTGGGGTTTCGTGTACACCGGCTGGGCGCTGATGGGCCGGCTGGGCATGGTGAGCATCGGGCACGGTGCGTTCCTCGGCATCGGCGCCTATGTGGTCGTCATGGGCTGGAACCACTTCGGGCTCTCGCCCTGGCTCGGCACGCTCATCGCACTGGCGCTCACGGCGCTGGTCGCGCTCCTCGTCGGGATTCCCTGCTTCCGCTTGAAGATCGTCGGGCACTACTTCGCGCTGGTGACGCTGGCGCTCGCGGAGGTCGCGCGCATGATCATCGTGGCGCTGCGAGACCACACCGGAGGGTCGCTCGGCGCAACGCCCACGACCGCGCTCGCCGACACGTCCTGGTCTCTCGCCGCGCTGCAGTTCTCGTCGAAGCTCGCCTGGTTCTACATCATCCTCGCGGTCTGGCTCGGGGGCTTATGGATCTGGACACGCGTGGATCGCTCCATGGCGCGCCTCGCGCTGGAAGCGATCAGCCAGGAGGAAGATGCGGCCGCCTCGATCGGCATCGGCGTCACCAGGCTCAAGCTCGGCATCACGCTCATCTCGGCCTTGATGACCTGCATCGGCGGCGTGCTCTACGCGCAATATCAGCTCTACGTGAACCCGGAGACGGTATCGGGAGTCGGCGTGAGCCTGCAGATGGTCTTCGGCGCGATCGCCGGCGGGATGTTCGTACGCCTCGGCCCCACGGTGGGCGCGGTGTTCACGCTGCTGCTGGCGGAAGTGCTGCGCCTCGCGCTCGGTCACGACATCCACGGCCTCGACACCACGATCTACGGGCTGCTGCTCGTGCTGTTCATCATCTTCATGCCGAAGGGGATCCTCGGCGCCGTCGTGCAGGCCAGGGAAAGCCGGGCTCGGCGCGAGGCAATCGCGTCATAGTTGAGCCATCATATCCAGTCGCCATCGATAGGAGGGAGAGACATGGCGGATGACCACGGCAACCCAGGCACGCCGGCCAACGCGGCCGCCGCAGGCTCGCAGGGTAAGCCGCCGCTCGAGCCGGCTGGCCCGCTCGTCGTCCTCGCGTTCGAGGCCTACTTTCTGCTGCTCGGTGTCGCGACTGCCTATGCCCTGTGGACGATCTGGCCGTACAAGGGCGCCAGTACGAGCGTGCGGGTGTTCGGTCTGCTGATCGATTTCAAGAACGACGCCGACGCCAGACTTCTGATCCTGAGCATGCTGGCCGGCATGCTCGGAGCGCTCGTGCACGTCACGACGTCGTTCGCCACCTACCTCGGGAACCGTAAATTCGACCGATCATGGATACCGTGGTTCGCTCTGCGCCCGTTGATCGGGATGATTCTGGGGCTGCTCTTCTACCTCATCGTCCGGGCCGGATTCGTGACCTCGAACGCGGCGGACGCAGTGAACCCGTTCGGCGTCAGCGCGGTAAGTGGTTTAGCGGGGCTGTTCTCGAAGCAGACGGTCGACAAGCTGCGCGACATATTCGAGCACGCGTTTCCCGTCTCGAAAGGGGGGGACAAGGAGCGCGGCGATAAGCTAGAGGATGAGAAGAAGAGTAACGGCACTGGGGATAAGCCTGAACAGGGCAAGAACGGCAGCGGGACTTAACTATGCGCGATCCATCCAAGACACTGCTCGATGCGCTGCAACCGCTGCTCCCGCTTGCCGGAGTCCTCGCGCTGCTGGTCAACGGGTTCACTGCAAGGGCGCCGGAGCACGAGGCCGCCGATCCGGCTACCGCCTTCCATGCGGCGATCTCTGATGCGGCCGTCATGGATGAGCGCAACGTCTACGGCGGACTGGTGGCGGTCAGGCCTGACAACGAATTCCTGAGATGGAGAACGGCGGATCGGAAGGAGTTGCTCGTAGTGACGTTCGTCACCACCGAGGTCGCCAACAGGTTTTACCGTAACCCGGACGGCACCGGACGAAAGGGGTCAACCCCCAAGGATGCGCCCCGCGTCTGGGTCACCCTTGTGCCGGAGTTGCAGCGCTTTTGCCAGCGGCTCGGCATCGCGGACCCCACCGAGCGCTTGAAGCAGTATTTGGGTCTCAACCCGGCCAGCCAGAACAATCTGCTGGTGGAAATGTGGGTCGCGCGGGACGACTTGTTCCGTCCATGTCCCGATCCCGAGGTGAACGACTCTGTCTGCTCGCTGCAGACCGCAGATCCGCCGCCCACCGTCAGAAACATCCCGAACTACGCGCAGTTTCTCCTGGCTCTCCACGAAAAATCGTACCGGACCGACGGTGCCCCGTGGACCAGACTGGGCTACACCTACGATTGGGCGCACGGGTCGCGCGGGATCGGCGCGTCCGAGTACATCCTCGTTCCGGACGCCAACTACGAGGTGAGCGGGGTTTCGCTGCCTTCGGCCTATTGCACGAAAGGCGCGAAGGTCGACTAGCGCGCGCCAAGCGACAGGCGACGACCACCCAGTGGGGGACGGGCTGCCAGCAATGAGCCGCGAACACTAAGGTCGCCCACGCGGTCGTAGGCTTCGTCGACGTCATCGCACATCAGCCTGCACACGTGGACGGCGGGCGTGCTGAGCGCGATACGCATCGGCCGGACGGTCGGCGCGGAGCTTGTCCTGCTGCTTACAGAAGTGCGGCGGCCCGGTCTAGGTGCGACATCCACGGGCTCGGCACCGCGACCTACCGGCGGCTCGTGCTTTTCCTCCGCTTCATGGCGGTTGGCATCCTCGGCGCGCCGCGCGCCGCGTGGGGAAAGTGCCGGAGTGCGACTCCCAGAAATGCAGCCGTCCAAGTCTCTGTCGATATGCGGCAGCTGACGCCGGTCAGCATCCCGAGGTCTGTAAGGTAATTGTAGGGAAACACCGCACTCGGCAGCTGTCCAGGGCACGGTGGGCTTGCGCTCGGTCGCTTGCATGCAACGCAGCCGCCCGATCACCGTAACTCCTTGCCGACCTATACCCGAGATCCGGGAACGCTAGGAAGTAAGGTCCGCCTGGGGCTTGAGGTCCCCGCAAGACGAACCGGGCATGATGCTGCGGTTGTTGCTTACACCCCTCAACGCAGATCGAAGAGCATCTTGGTAGCGAGAGCGAGAAGGATCACGGCGAAGATTTTCTTTAAGCGTGGAACCGGCATGCGATGGGCCGCGATCGCGCCCCAAGGCACGGTGATGAACGTCCCTACAACGATGCCCAGCAGCGCGGGTAGATATACATAACCGAGGCTGAACGCAGGCAGGTGTTCTTTGCCCAGCCCAGTCCAGATATAGCCCGCCGCGCCCGCAGCCGCGATCGGCAGTAACAAGGCGGAAGAGGTACCGATGGCGTTGCGTATCGGCACGTTGCACATGATCATGAGCGGGATCGTGAGAATTCCCCCGCCTGCACCGGCGAGGCTCGAGATCAGCCCTATAGCCCCGGATGCAAGCCACATACGCACGCCTTTGGGCAGCTTGCGAGACGGTGTTGGTTCAATATTCCTGAGGAGCTGCGTCGCGGCGTACGAAACGAAGAGCACAAAGACGATCGCCAGGTAATGCGACGGTAGTCTTTCAGCCACGAGCGTGCCGAGCAGCGTCCCGATCACGAGGCCTGGACTGGCGTCGCGCACGATGTCCCATCTCACGGCACCGCGCTTCTGGTGTGCGCGCAGGCCGGAGATCGAAGTGAAGACGATGCTGGCTAACGAGGTACCGAGTGCGAGCTGCAGGACACGGTCTGAGGGAAAGTGCTGGGCCGTGAACAGGAAGACCATCAGCGGCACCAACAGCACGCCACCCCCAAGCCCAAGCATACCGGCAAGGAAGCCCACGGCCAGCCCCATCAGCAGATAGATGATCAACCACTCCAACATGGCGGCGCGATAACCATGACACTTGGGAACCGTTCAGGTGAACTGAACGACGCTCGCTCGGGGCGCGCATGGCGGCGCGCGAAACCGTTTGACGCTCCAACCAGCAGCGCATAGGCTATAGCGTACCAGTGTGCGCGACCCGGTCGCTTCCCGCGGAGGCATCAATCCGGACTTTCCGTGGGGAGCCTCATACGATAAAACTTCAGGAGGCCGAAATGGATGACGCGAAGCTTCATGGGAATCGCCGCGAGTTCCTGGGTCTGGCAGCCACCGCTGCCGCCGCAGGGCTCGGAGCCATCGTGCCCGTCACGGGTGCCGTGGCCGCAAGCGAAAGCCCCAGCACCGACTTCACGCGCTGGCTCGACAGCATACCCGGTACCTACAAGCAGCTTTATGACATGCCCGAGGTCAACCACGGAATGGGGTTGGTGTGGTCGTGGGCATTCTTTCTCACCGGCGCGCAAGCCTATGGCCTCCCCGAGAGCGATCTCGGGGTAGTAATGGTGCTGCGCCATAATGCACTGCCCTTGGCGTTCAACGACTCGGTCTGGGCCAAGTACAAGCTCGGCGAAACATTCAAGATCGACGACCCGGACACCAAGGCGCCTGCAGTCCGCAACCCGTTCTACCTCAAGCCGGGCGCGCTCCCGGTCCCGGATGCGGCGCTCCAGAAGCTGGTCGGTCGGCCAAACATGAGAGTGGCCGCATGCAACCTCGCGCTCACTTTCTATAGTGGCATGGTCGCTCAGCAGATGGGCCTGAAGCACGATGACGTGAAAAAGGACTGGACCGATGCTGTGTTTCCCGGTATCCAGCTCGTCCCGTCTGGCGTGGTGGCCTGCAACGGGGCCGCCTCGCGCGGCTGTGTCTACATCTTCGCGGGTTGACTCCAGCTCGCTGATCTGCTCGTGCCACGGGCGTACGGCAGTCTCCCGGCTGCCGTACCTCATGTTCCTACTCTGTCCGCATAAGCTTTTCCAGAAGCGGGCCAGCTAAATCGGTATGCCACGGCCCGCTCGCCTTCCTCTCTTCTTGCTCGCGATGCTGCTCGCGTGGTCGCTGCCAGCCGCTGCAGGTTGGAACTACCGCATCGGCGAGCTCGCGCCCGAATTCCAGCTCGAAGCGCTGGACGGCAACGTCTACCGTTCGGCGGAGCTCAAAGGGAAGTGGGTGGTGGTCAGTTTCATGACAAGCTGGTGCCCGTTCTGCAACGCGGCTGCACCCCACTTCGAAAAACTGAATCAGGAATATGGGAAGCTCGGTGTGAAGGCCCTGATCGTCGACGTCTCCGAGAAACCCGACATCGTCTCCGGCTGGGTTGCAAAGCAGAAGCTCACTTGCCCGGTCCTGCTCGATAGTACGGGAGCGGTGACCACCAGCTATGCTCCGCCACCGGACTTTGTGCCCGATCTCAAGCGCGAAGAGGTGATGATCGCGTCGTTCATGATCATCGACCCTGAAGGCACGATACGTTTTCTCGCGCTGAACGAAGACGTGGCCAGCTTCGACGCGAGACTGATCAAGCTCCGAGCAGCGTTGGACAGGCTGCTGCCGAAGCAATAGATGTCTGGGCGTCTCGCTGCGCTCGCCGTCCTCGTAATGCTTGGCGCAGCGCCGGCGGACGTGCTGGCGTTAGAGGTCGTATCGGTGCTTCCACCGCCCAACGTGGAAGTGAAACCCGGCGTCGTAGCGCGGATCGCCATCCAAGTCGTCGTGAAGCCCGGATACCACGTGCAGGCGAATCCGGTGGAGAACCCGAGCCTCATCCCGATCACGCTCAAGATCGACGGGGCTGGACCGGTTTCCGTGGGGGAACCCCTCTATCCCGCCGCAAAGCGCCTGAGGCTCCCGGGAGACAGTCATGACCTGGTGGTCTACGACGGTGCCTTTGCGATCGCGCTCCCGGTGAAAGTCGGACGGGATGCCACCGCCGGCACTACGATCCCTTTGAAGGGGAGCTTGCGTTACCAGGCCTGTAACGACAGCCACTGTCTGTTCCCGGCCACCCTCCCCGTCGTCATTAGCGTCAAGGTAGCGACGCGTTGACGCGCGCTGGCAGGTCACATGAGCGCGCAATCACTCGTGGGCGGTTTGATCATTGGCCTGACGGGGCTGCTGTGGTCCACTCTAGGCGCGAATGGCCTGGCAGCCGCGCCCGAAGGCCAACTCGATGTGCTCAAGCGCGAGCTTCTCGGCCTCGCGAAGAGTGTGGGACCGCCGCCGGGACAGAGACCCGAGGCACCACCTCAACCCGTCCTCGCCGTCCTCGCTGCCGAAGACTGGGACTTCAGCCTCGAGTTCGCGAGCGAACTCGGTGAAGAGCGAAGCCGCGCCAACGCACTTGTCGCCGTAGTCAGCAAGGCCGGCGAGCTGCAAGATCGAATCCAGTCGCGTACAGTGCTGCTCCGCGTTGCGGCAGTGGCTGCTGCAATGGGCCACGACGCGGCCAAGGCGCGCGTTCTCGCCAGTTGTGCGCGGGTTGCCGAGAAGCTGGGTGACGCGGCCAAGGCGAGAGAGATCGTCGCCCGGGCACTGGATTCAGCGCGCCGGATCTCCGACCCATCGTCGAGGGCGCGCGTTCTTGCCGATCTCGCGGAGACCGAGACCAAGCTCGGCAGCAGGGACGAAGCGCTCGCCTTTCTGGACGAGGCCGTGAAGGCGACGGGCACGATCGGCGACGACGCGACAGCGGTGTTGGTACTCACCCGCCTGGCGACAGCCGCGGCCGGGCTGGGCGACGCAAGGCGCGCAACCAGTTTACTGGCTCAAGCGGTGCGCGCGGCCGACAACATAAACGACGATCTGGCAAGGGCGGCGGTCCTTGATGTGGTCGCACAAGGCGCCACCGCGCTAGGCGATCCCGCGCAAGGACGCGCGATCCTGCAAACCATTATCGAGGCGACGAGCACCATTGGGAGCGACCTCGGAAAGGCACGCGTCCTTGCAAGCGTCTCCACTTCTGCCACCGCCCTGAGCGATCCCATTCAAGGGCGCAGCGTGCTCGCCGAAGTGGTCCTCGCGTCGGACACGATTGGCGCAGAGTTTACCAAGGTGCGATGGCTTCTCGTCACGGTGGTCCAAGCGCAGGTCAAGCTCGGGAATGAGGTGCAGGCGCGGGACCTGGTTGAGCGAGCTCTGCGTACCGCAGACATCGTAGACACCGACTTCGCCCGAATCCGAGTTCTCGACAGCGTCGCGCTGGGGGCTGGAAAGCTCAACGATGCTGTCCAAGCGCGTGCGCTGCTGGCTCGGGTGGTGCAGGAGACGAGCAAGGTCGCAGATGCTTCGCTTAGACCACGAGTGCTGATCAGCGTTGGGCAGGCGGCAGGGCAGCTCGGCGACCCCGCCCAAGGTCGCGCGGTGTTGGAAGGCGTGATCTCAGCTGCGAGAGGCGCAAGTGGTGAAGCCGAGTTGGCCGCTCTCTATCTTGCGCTCTCCAAGGCTGCGGCGAGCCTGGGCGATCTGGCTCTCGCTCACACACTGTTGAACGCAGCAGCGCAAGAGACGGAGAGCGTCCCCACCGATGCCGCCAAGGCCCACGCTGAGGCTGCCCTCGCGGAGACGGCTCTGCAGTTGGGAGACCGGGCTAGAGCGGTAACGAGCATCGAGTCGCTGGCGGCCGCACGACAACGCTTCGGCGCGAAACTCGTCGCCGATTCTGATCTAGTGCGATGCGCTGCGATCGCGGCATCGCTCGATCGTCGGCAGCTGGCCACGTCCATGACGGACATGCTTGACACCGACAGCGGGAAGCTGGATGCGCTGTCGCGGATCTACGCCGTCTGGGGACGCCAAGCGTCAAACCGCGCAGATCACTAGCGCACGCAGTTATCCCCGTCGCGGGTCCATGGCAGCAGCCACGAACACGGTAAGTCCTCACCTGCGGATACGCTCAGGTTTCTGCTGAGGAAGAATACTTGCGTCTCGAAGCGCAGAGCCCGGCTCGCAACGGGACGCAGGAGATCTAACCGTATCAAGTGTCATGGAGTGGCATCAGGATGCTGTCGGCTTGACGTGCGCGGGATGGGCAGCTGCGAGCGCCGGGCTCGGTGGAGGCCAAAGTGGTGAGACACAAGCCCGCAGTGGCGCCCCCGGTGCGAGCACCCCGTGAGGGCGGTGTAGGCTTGGGCCGGCATCGGCGCGGTGGCCGCTCGATCACTTGCAGCTTCGTAAGGCACAGTCGCATGCTTCCATCGGCCTCGAGGGCCTGGGCGAGTAATAGACGAGGTGGTCGTCACGCAAAAGATCGCCCCGGGAGATCAGAAGATCACATGCCCTTTTCCTTCAAGCAAGCCTGCGACGTCGCGTGCGCAGCGCCTATGTGATCGTCGAGAAGCACTAGGCCGACCGCGCGCAGAAACCTAACATCGAGTCTGGGGCGAGCGCATCTCCGCCCTGGCGGGCTGGGAGTATCCTTACGACTCGATGCCGCGCGACGTTCCACCGAGCTAGGGGTAAGCGTCACTCGCTGTGCGTCGCGGTGAGACCCGTCGGCGGACCATCGATCGCGGTCCAGCCGCCGTCTACCAGAAGAGCGGTGCCGGTGATGTAGCTCGCTGCGTCCGAGGCGAGGAACGCCACCGCGCCCGCGACTTCGCTGGGCTGGCTCCAGCGGTTGAACACCGTGTGTGCAGCCAGCGCATCGAAGATCTTCGGCCGCGCCTTGAGCGGTTCGACCAGCGGCGTTTCGACGATGCTGGGCACGATCGCGTTGACGCGGACTCCGAAGCGACCGACCTCGGAGGCCAGCCCGCGCACCATCTGGATGATGCCGGCCTTGGTGGCGCCGTAGATGGCCAGTCCCGGTTCGAGCGTCGTGGCCCGCACCGACGAGCTGGCGATGAGGCTGCCGCCGCCTTGCGCCATCATCATGCGAGCGAACGCGCGAAGGAAATAAAAAGTGCCGCGAAGATTGAGATCGACCACCCGGTCGTACTCTTCGTCGGTGTAATCGCACATGAGCTTACGCACGTGGACAGCAGGCGTGGTGAGCGCGATATGCAAGCGCGGATGGGACGCTTCGATGCTGGATGCGAGCTCGCGGACGTCGGCCGGCCTGCCGGCGTCCACGACATGCGCCTCGGCACGGCCATGCATACGCAGCTCGGCCGCGGTCGCTTCCACACCGTCTTTGTTCTTGTCGGCGCAGATGACCGTCGCCCCCATGGCCGCGAGCGCCTCCGCCGACGCCCTGCCGATGCCGGAAGCCGCGCCCAGCACCAGAGCCGTCTTCCCGCTGAGGTCGAATAGACGCCGATACGATTCCAGCCGCTCGGCGATGTTTGGTGGGGGGTCGGTCATCGGCGTATGTTGGCGCGAAGCGATGGCGGTATCAAGTGCAGCGGTCCCGCGTCGGCGATGGGACGCGTCGAACCTTCGCGCTGCGGTCGCGGACAACACCGCAACGTCTGACGGTGGCTGTGCAGTTGGGGTTCACGAGCTGTCGCATGCACCATCGTGAGATGCGGAATGTGGCCGGCGCCGGCGGCGCCGCTCCCTGGCACGCTTGCGATCACTACGCGGCGTCCAGGGCCTCAAGAGAGAGGGGAGAGCGTCGGTCTCAGCGATCCGCAACAGACATGCGTGCTTCGACGCTAGCGATTATGCAATTATGCAGGCCTGACCCCATTCCGGACCCGTGATTATACATATATACAGGCCTGACCCCATCGCTTGCGGGTTTGACCTGCGATGGGCCGCCCCGCCAGTCCTCACTGTCGAATCTGACTCGCTTCCCATGCCCTCACCTTCTTCCGAGCCACATCGAAGATGCGCTCGAAGTTCTGCGATTGCACTTTGTTTGCCGTTTGCGCATCCAGGCGTTCCCACAGGCGCTGATAGGCGTTAAACGCCTTGAGATAGTCCGCCTGTGTCTTGGGCGCAACGGCATCGCTCCCGAACAGGAATCGATCGGGATACTGGTTCAACAGACGCACCCACGCATCGAGAGTTGCGTCATCGGCCACGATCCATTTGGCCACCTCGTCCCAGGCGATATCGAAGCTCACGTGCGAGAACTCCTCGCTGCCGAGCAACTCCCGAAGCAGGTCGAGATGATCGGCGGTCGGCTTGACGAACCGCCCCAGCCCGGTGTGGGCCCAGATGATGGAAGTGCCCTTGTGGGCGCGGAAAACGGTCTTGAGATCATCGAAATGGGCAGGCCGCCCGGGAGCGGGACGCACGGTGTTGATGTCGTTGTGGAGGATCACGACCAGCCCGGCATCGCCTGCGAACGTCAATATCTTGTCCAGCGCCGGGTTCAGCAGGCTCGCCGTGTGCCCCGCCACTTTCGAGGAAACGAATTCCTTGTGGATGGAAAACTCGCCGATCCCTGAGAAAACGCCCGGATACATCAGCAGCACCCTGCGGATGTGGTCTGCCGCGTACATGTCCGTGGGGTTGAACCCGGTGATCATGGGATCGATCCGCGCACGATCCTCCGGGGGGAGACGCAGGTATTGCTCGGCGATGATTGCGTCGGTGAACGAGTAGTAGTAGAGCTCGGAATCCGCGAGCAGATAGTAGTCGGGCGCGCGGGAGCCCGACTCGAAGTAGTCCCACTTCTGTTGCAACGGAATGCCGAATACGGCCGCTCTCCCGGTCGTGCTGCCCATGATCTTCAGGAACTCGGGCAGGGTGCGTCCTTCCTGGATATAGTTGGTCAGGTGAAGGTGGGAGTCGTTGAAGTCGTAAGCGCCGCCTCTGCTCGAAGAACACAAGAGCAGGAGCGCGAGCGCCGCAGACACGGGCGATGAACGTCGTCTTGTCATCTATCATCCACCTTGGTACGGTGAAAGGGTTCGGCCTGCGCGGCAACTACGTGACGAAAAGGCACAACCGCTGCACAAGCCCGGGCGTGCGAGGATACCAGCAACCATGTCGCAAGGCGTAGCTGCGGTCGAACTCCATGCGGTCCACGGGCGATTCGAAAGCGGTGCTCGAGCCCGACATCGGCGATTGACCATGAAGCGATGACACGAAGGCAATGTCTATGACAGAGATCGCCATCATCGGAGCCGGGGTGATGGGCCTTGCGACGGCGCGCGCACTTTCGCGCGCGGGGCGTGACGTCGTCGTCTACGAGCAATTCGAGCCGGGACACGCCCGCGGGTCGAGCCACGGCCGCTCGCGGATCGTCCGGCTTGCCTACGCGGAGGCGCAGTGGGTGCGGCTCGCGCAGGAGGCGCTCGCGGGTTGGCGGGAGCTCGAGAGCGAGGCAGGGGAGCAGTTGCTCGAGCTCAACGGGCTGATCGAGATTGTCTCCGAGCTGGGTGAAAGCTCGGCGGCCACGCTCGACGCGTGCGGGGTTGCCTGGCAGCGGCTGGACCACGACGAGGTGGAGCGGCGATTTCGCCTGCGACTCCCTCCCGGGTCGTTCGGCGTGCTGCAGCCGGAGGCCGGCATCGTTCGAGCCGATCGTGCGCTTGCGGCGTTTGCGCGCGGCATCGATGTGCGCTACGGGACGCGTGTGTCGTCATTGGCGGAACTCGATGCGGCCTGCACCGTCGTCACCGCTGGCGCGTGGGTCAACGATCTCGTCAACCCGTCGCTCCCCGTCCGCGTAACGCGCGAGACGGTCTGCTACTTCCGTCCAGCCGATGTGCGGCCCATGCCGGCCTTCGTCTCATTCGACCCGCGCGCGGCGGGTATTCGTTTCTATGCTCTGGCCGATCCGGTGCACGGTATCAAGGCGGCGGCGCACCACGGGGGACCCGAGGCTGACCCGAGCGAGACGGGAAAGCCGGACACAACGCTCGTCGACGCAATTACGGCTTGGATAGGAGAGCACGTTCTGCTCGCTGACCCACGACCGATTGAAGCGCAAACCTGCCTCTATACATCGACCGCGGACGAGAGCTTCATCCTCGAGCGCCGCGGCCGCGTCGTCGTCGGCTCGGCCTGCTCGGGCCATGGGTTCAAATTCGCACCAGCAATCGGCGCTCGCCTCGCCGCCCTCGCCCTCCAGGCGCTCGAGCTTGGCGATGCGAATCGATCGTGATCCGAAGGCTGGCGCGAATGCGACTCAGTTCTATAGATCGGGGGGTTGAAGGCGCGCGTGGCGCGCACT
>Ga0335077_10005318_pt1 | contig 15788 bp, 15 predicted proteins | sample Lox_Sample_31_FD_207151 | JGI IMG/M metagenome (GOLD analysis project Ga0335077, IMG submission 207151) | Soil microbial communities from Loxahatchee National Wildlife Refuge, Florida, United States - Lox_Sample_3.1 | ecosystem: Environmental > Terrestrial > Soil > Wetlands | place: USA...
GATGTACACGGACGGAGTGATCGAACCGGAGAACGCGAGCGGAAAGTCGTTCGGCGACGGGAAACTGGAGGAGGTCGTTCGCAAGAACGAAACGCGAGGGGGCTCCGAGCTGGTGGATCAAGTGCTCACGGAGATTCGCCAATGGCAACCAGCTTCGAAAGCGCAGCAGGATGACATCACGTTGATCGCGATTGATGTGGCGTAGAGGGTTGAGCGGATCCGGCCTTGGATTCTTGAGAGGGAAGCCAGCGACGGGCTCCCGATGGATTTGTCCCAGAGTTCAAGCAGAAGCAATGTCCAGAACCTGTCCGTAAGGCCAGCTAACCGAATCATCGCCGGAGGCGCATACTCTCGTGGATCGGTTAACCTGTGCTTGAGGGCCGAAGATTTGGAAGTGGGAATGACAGACAGGCCCCAGAGAGTGAATTGGATGGGCGCGAGCCAGTTGTGCTTAATTGGCACAGGTCGAGCGAATTTCGTCCCCCGGTTGATTAACGGCTGCAACTTAGTTTGTTTGAAATGCAACCAACCAGGGAAGGAACCAGATCATCCAATAATTTTTGGCTTGAGAGCTGATAGTTGCATATGCGTAACGCCTAGTGGGAACTGCAGCAAATGCTTGACGGAAGTAGGAAAGAAGGCAGGGAAAGAGCAATAGCGAGAAGACGCCTTGGGTCCAAATACTGAAAGAACAAACTTTGCGTTGTGCCCGCGGTTTGGCCGCATGGGATGCGTATGGCTGTGTGCAGGCATGGTGCTGTTTGGCGGAGGCCCTGCTTTGGCGCATACGCAATATCCCTTCACCGAGAGGGACACTGAGCGTAGCGGCGGCGACGCAGCGAAAAATGCGGTGCTGCCCCCGGCGCAATCGGCGAGTCAGCAGATGCCGGGAAGCATCCGAGGCGCGGTGGTGGATGGAACGGGAGCGCCCGTTGTCGGAGCGCGCGTGAGGCTCTCCCAGGAAGGCCCCGCATTGCTCCAGGAAGTCTTGTCTGACGAGCAAGGGCAGTTTTTGTTCGTGCGCGTGGTGCCCGGGCCATTTCAGCTCACGACGACGGTGGAAGGCTTTGCGACAGCGACTTTCTCCGGGGCGCTGGATTCTGGAGACGACTACCTGGTTCCGCCCATGACGCTGGTCCTGGCAGCGACTTCGAGCGAGGTACGGGTCACGATGACGCGCGTGGAGCTGGCCGAGGCGGAGATTAAGGACGAAGAGAAGCAGCGGGTGCTGGGGTTTGTCCCTAATTTTTATGTCACTTACGATCCGTCGGCCCTGCCTCTGAATACCCGGCAAAAGTTCGAGCTAGCCTGGAAAGCGACGGTAGACCCGGTCAATTTTGGCCTGGTCGGAGCAACGGCTGCGATCCAGCAGGCGACCGATTCGTTCCATGGGTATGGACAAGGCGCGGAAGGCTTCGCGAAGCGGTACGGCGCATCGTATGCGGACTTGCTGACCGGAACATTTATCGGCGGGGCGATCCTGCCGTCACTCCTGAGACAGGACCCACGCTACTTCTACAAAGGCACGGGAAGCAAGAAGTCGCGGCTTTTGTATGCGATCGCCAACGCGGTGATCTGCAAAGGCGACAACGGGCACTGGCAAGCGAATTACTCGAGCATGCTGGGCGGGTTGGCTGCGGGAGGTATCTCGAATCTCTACTATCCTTCGACAGATCGCGGCGCCGAGTTGACCTTCGAGAATGCCGCGATTGGAATCGGCACAACTGCCGCCGCCAATGTTCTTCAGGAATTTGTAATCCGCCGGTTGACGCCGCACGCGCCGAGTTACGCGCCGGTAGGAGCTGGTGCGCCTTAAACCTTACAAAAGACCGTCCATCCAACTGTAACTGCTGATCTTTTGCCTCCAGTGGGCAGATGCGGATGCTCTGCTTGGGCTGGACGGGCAATTCGGCCGCCGTGGCGTCTGGCAACGGTGTGTCATTTTCCACGAACGAGCAGTCGATACTTTGTGCCCCGAAGCGTTCCAGCGAGCTTCGGGGTGAGTGGGTCCTACGGGGCCATCACGGTCTGGAAGCGAAAGCGTCGCGAAGGGCGAAGAACGCGGGCTTGGCCTGGAGGTCGGCGTCGAAGGGGAGGGGGCGCTGGGGGAGATGGTCGGCCCGAGGGCGGAAGTTTTGGAGCCAGGAGTCGCGGTCGGAGAGGCACCAGGTGAGGACGGCTTTGACGGAGTTGTGGCGGAGGACGGTGTCGAGGTAGGAGCGGTAGAGGGCAGCGACCTGGCGGTCGCGTTCGGTGATGTCGGCGGGCATGAACTGGTCGTCGACGTCGAGTTCGGTGACGAAGACCTGCAGATTGAGTTTTTCAATTTCCCTTAGAAATTTGGTGAGGCCGTTGAACGTGGGCGTGCCTTCGTTGGTGCGGAGATGGGATTGCAGGCCGAGGGCCTGGATGGGAACGCCTTTTTTCACGAAGCGGCGAAGCATGTCGAGGACGGTTTCGCGTTTGGCATGCTCGGAGGGCGAGTCAGTTTCGATGTCGTAGTCGTTGTAGGTGAGGAGTGCCGAGGGATCGGTTTCGGCGGCGATGCGAAAGGCGAGTTCGACGTAGTCTTCGCCGATGTTTTGGAGCCAGAGAGAATTGCGGAGGCCATGGTGATTTTTGTGCGTGGGATCGATGGCTTCATTGACGACGTCCCAGGAATGAATACGACCTTTGTAGCGGCCGACGACGGTTTCGATGTGCGTGGTGAGGAGGGAGACGGCGTTTTGCTGGGTGATGGCGGAGTCGAGCCAGGGAGGATTGTGTTCGTGCCAGCAAAGGTTGTGGCCGCGAGCAAGAAGATGGTTGGATTCGGCAAAATTCATGAAGGCGTCGGCTTGGGTGAAGTCGAAACGGTCTTGCTCGGGATGAGTGAGGCGCCACTTCATGGCGTTTTCGGGAACAAGGATGGAGCATTGGTCGAGAAGCAGAGGCGTGAAGTCGGCGCGGTGGAGTTGCGAATCGGAGACGGCAGTGCCGAAAAAAAGGGATTTGGACAGAGCGAGTTCGCGGAGCTTGGGGATTTGTTGGGGAGGCTGTTGGGGAAGAGTCGCAGCGGCGAGCGTGGAGAGGGAGAGTTGGAGGAAGTTGCGGCGGTCCATGTGGGGAGAGGATAGATGGTTTCGGGGCGAATGTCATGCGAGTGTGGGACGTGGCCGTGAGCCGTGGCTGGTGAGCTGGCCCGTGGCTAGATCAAAGCAGGCTAGAGGCCCCTATAGGGGAATACTCGTCAGGGGATGATGACGCCGCGGTTCATGGCGGCCATTTGCGCGCCTTCGGAATCGCGGACTACGACACGGACGAGGAAAGTGCCGGGTTGAAGATCGAAAGTGGATTTAACACTGAGGCCGAGCTTGTTAACGCGGTCGAGGGTCGCGTCCTTTAGCTTGAGAACGAGGATTTTCTGCTGGCCAGCGAGAAGGTTGCCGTTCTCATCGAAAACGGCGGTGACGATGGTCAGATTTTCGTTATTGCGATCGTCGGCTTTGCGAAATTTCAGGCCCTTGGTGTCGAGCCGGGCGACGACGGAGAGATGCGCGCCAGTGTTGCTCTTGAAAAATTGCGTGTAGCAGTCGATGGGCAGTTCGTGCATTTCCTCCTGCGAGAAGACCGCGGACTCGATTTCCTCTTTGGCCAAAGCCTCGGGATTCGACTGACCCTTCGGGGCGAAATAGCCGTGGCGGGCTTGCAGGGCCCATTTTTGCTTGTTGACGAGAATCACTTTCAGATGGTGATAGCTTCCGTCGAGCTTGAGATTTTGCGGCGTGAAGCCGAGGATGTAGGAGACTTCCGGCTCAGCGGCAGCCTGCAGAAGGCCCTGGTCGATGTCGTTGCGGTTGTGGAAAAAAAGGCCGCCGGTGCCGTCGGCGAATTCGGCAAGAATGTCGTCCTGTGCGGTCTCTTCCGCGGTGGTGAGTTGCTGCTTCCATATGGCAGTGAGGCTACCGGGAGAACCGCCAAAAGGAGCTGGGTTGGAGGCGTCATAGATGCCGCTAGTGTACAGGCCGCGCGCGTCGATGGTGTTAATCACCACGTTAGCCTTGGTGGCGCGGTCGATGATTTCGCCGGACTGGTGCATCGCGGGTGTGACGAAAAATCCCGGCGACATCATGACGATCACGCGCTGGCCGGGCAGCCCGCTCATTCTGCGAATCAGGCTGGTCAAATTGGCGAAGGCAAATTGAATCTGAGATTCGCCGATGGACAATTGACGCTGTGCGGCGCCCTGGGCGGCGCTCGTTGCAGCAACCGCAGGGATACCGCAAGCCACTGCGTCGGAGGTCGCTACGCTCAGCGCCATGGTATCGTTGGCCTCGATAATTTGATAGGCCTCGTAAAAACCCACAGGCGGGCAGTCGAGACTGGATGCTTGAAGGAGTGGACGAGGCAGGATGCGCTGCAGAGCAGCGTTGAGTTGTTCGCGGTCGGAGGTGTAGTCGACCTCAACGGTGCCGGAGGTGGTGTAGATGGAAAGGCGGTCGGTGGCGTTCATGGCGGCGAAAAGTTTGGTCGCCGCCTGGCGCGAAAGCACGGCGTCCTGCGTGGAGAGATTTAGGTCATCGAAATAGAGGGTTACGAACCGTTGCGGCAGAGCAACTGCGCGGACGGGCGTGCCTTGCGAAGGGGCTACCGCGTCGGAATCCATCTTCACAGTAGGGGTAACGTGCGACGCGGGCGTCTCGACCGCGAAGGAGGAGATGACCTGGAGCTTGCGGTTGTCCGTGAGCAGAAAGTCTTCCCTCTTGAGATTGGACACGACTTTGCCATCGCTATCGCGGACTACCACGCGGACTAGCACCACGTTGACGTTGACCCTGAAAGTGGTGGGGACGTCGCGAGAGACGATTTCCTGGTCGGCGGGGACGGCGTCCTTTTTTGTTGCGTCCTGGTTCGGCACGGTTGGCGGAGCGGGAGTTTGTGACGCAGTTGGAGCAGACTGAGGAGATAAGTTCGTGGCAGAAAACGGCAGCGCCAGCGCAAGGAAGAAAAAGAACGCGACTTGGACCAGCAGGCGCCACGGGCGACCGAGTGGGTTTGTGGGCAACGAACCCTCCACTCCGTCCATTCGCCTTAATGTAATGTTTGCAACCTATCGTGTCAATTCGCTTACGCCTCGGAAAGGTGTCGGGCCGGGGGCGGGCACAAAGCCAGGAGTATAGTGGGCAGCTAAGAGCAACGTCGGGGCTCGCACGATGACGTTTACGAAGAAGCTGCGGGAGGGAGTGCGGCGGGGGAAGATTACATGCAGCGTGCGGTTTTGGTTGGCGCCGCGGGTGACGGTGGGGAAGCGATACCGGATGGAGGAAGGGGCGATCGAGGTGGACTCGATTGAACAGATTGGATTTCCGGATATTACGCCGGAGCTGGCGCGGGAGTCGGGGTTTCTGGGCGTGTTGGATTTGCTGAAGGTGGCGAAGCATGGAAGAGGGGAGAAGATTTATTTGGTGCGGTTTCACTATGTGAGACGGCGAGGGAGAACGGAGGGCTGAATGGAGCGAGCGCAATGCCAGCTCACGGCGTTGCTATGCGCGGGCGGAGGAGGTGGAGGCTACCGTGGTGGAAGATTGTTCGAGGACGCGCTGGTAGTAGGCTTCGTAGGCGGGGATGACGTCGTTGGCGCAGAATTTTTTTCTGGCGTTGATGCGAGCGCGCTGACCCATTTCGCGGCCGCGGTCCGAGCGGGAGAGAATCTCGATGGCGTGGTTAGCGGCGGTCTTCACATCGCCGGGTTCGACGAGGTATCCATCCACGCCGTGTTCAACGACTTCGGGGACGCCACCGACGTTGGTGGCGATGACCGGAACTTCGCAGGCCATGGCCTCGAGAGCGGCGAGGCCAAAAGATTCAAGCTGCGAAGGCAATAAGAACAAATCAGCGACAGAGAGCTTTTCGTAGACGGCATTTTGCTTGCCGAGGAAGTGGACGTCTTTCTGCAGGCGTTTCTTGCGCACGAGATATTCGGCGGCGCCGCGATCCGGGCCATCGCCGATGAGGACGAGCTTGGCGGGCATTTTGGCGCGGACCAGGGCGAAGATTTCGACGGCGTCCGTGAGACGCTTGACCGGACGGAAGTTGGAGAGATGCATGAGGATAGGTTCGCTGTCGGGCGCCCAGAGATTGCGGAGAGAAGGCTGCGGAGTACGCGTGTAGAGATCGCAGTTGACGAAATTGGGGATGATGTCGATAGGGCGCTTGATGTCGAACTCTTTGAACGTTTGCGTCAGCAAGTATTTCGAGATGGCGGTGACGCCATCGGATTGCTCGATGGAAAATTTCGTGATGGGCAAATAGCTGCGGTTGCTGCCGACCAGGGTGATGTCCGTGCCGTGCAGGGTGGTGATGAAAGGGAGACGGCGCGGGACGGCCATGGAGCGCGCAAGCAATGCGCTGACGGAGTGGGGAATCGCGTAGTGGACATGGAGCAGGTCGAGCGACTCGGACTCGAAGACCTCGAGCATTTTGGTGGCGAGGGCGAGGGTGTAAGGCGGGTGGTCGAAAAGCGGGTAGGAGACCACTTCGACTTCATGGAAGTGGATCCGCGAATCGTTAGGATTCATGCGGATCGGCGGGGCATAGCTGATGAAATGGATGTCGTGGCCGCGCGCGGCCAGCTCCTGGCCGAGTTCGGTAGCGACGACGCCGGAGCCGCCATAGGTGGGGTAGCAGGTAATGCCGATTTTCATCGAGGAGGTCTCCGCCAACCTCAGTTGTTTCTTCCCGGCAGTTAAGGCAGCATTCTACGAGCAAAATGAGGGCCAAGACCGAACATTTGGCGATACCGGGGAAGCATTCCATTAGACGCGCGAGGTGGGCATAACGTGACACGGGTTTCGGGGCGGTTAGCGGGGAAGGTGGCGCTGGTTACGGGAGGGGGCACCGGCATTGGGCGGGCCCTAGCCCTGGCGTTCGCGCGAGAAGGGGCGAAGGTGGCGGTCGCAGGGCGCCGTGCCGAGAAATTGGAAGAGACGCTGCGAGAGATGGAAGCGCACGGCAGCGAAGGATTGGCTGTGCGCTGCGACGTTGCGAACGCGCGGGATGCCGAGCGGGCGGTGCAGGAAACAGCGAACCGTTTTGGGATGATGAACGTGCTGGTGAATAGCGCGGGAGTGTTGCATGTCTCAACGATTGAGGCCATGAGCGAGGACGAATGGGACCGGTTGATGGCCATCAATCTGAAGGGGCCGTTTTTGATGTGCCGGGCGGCCCTGCGGGCATTCCGGAAGGTGGGCGGCGGGACGATTGTGAACATCGGGTCGGTGCTCGGGCTGATCGGGATGAAAGACCGCGCCGCGTATTGTGCGTCGAAAGGTGGCCTGACCTTGCTGACCAAGGCGATAGCCCTGGACCACGCGCATGAGAGGGTGCGGGCCAATTGTATTTGTCCTTCGATTGTGGAGACAGAATTGGTAGCAGGGCTTTTTGCCTCGTCGGAGGGAGGGCAGGCGTTGAAGAAGGCGAGGATTGACTCGATTCCGCTGGGGCGTATGGGGCGCCCGCAAGATGTCGCCGAGATGGCGGTGTTTTTGGCCTCGGAGGAATCCAGTTGGCTGACGGGAACGGCGATTCCGCTGGACGGCGGGCTTTCGTCGTATTAAAGGAGCGACGAACGAATGAGTTTTGGATCGCTGAACGATCTGAAGAAGTACGAAGCAGCCTTGCGTCGCAGGGCAACGGAAAGCGGACCAACGGCGGTTTTGGGCCTCGCGCTCGAGAGCTTGGAGAGAGGGCATGTGGTTTTCAGCATGAGGGTGCGGGCGCGGCACAAGCAGATGCATGGTGTCGTGCATGGAGGGGTGCTGGCAACGCTGGCAGATACTGTTGCGGCAATTGCAGCGTATACGACGGTGCCGAAGGGAACGCACATCGCGACCGTGGAGCTGAAGATAAATTTTCTGGAACCGGTGCCCGACGGGCGGATTAAGGCCGAGGCCCGGGTGTTGCGAGCGGGACGAAATTTTGTCGTGACCGAGTGCGAAATTTTCAACGAGCGGGGGTCGCTGGCGGCCAAGGCGTTACTCACGTTTGGAGCTGCCAGAGGGCACTCGCTGGAGCGCAGGAAGAAGCGCAAAGGTAGGTAGGAGTATAGCGATACCCGGTCGGTAGCTAGACCCCGGTGTTTCACCCTTCCTCAGCGATGATTTAAGGTCAACGCTTCCTAAACGAAATATATCTTGGAGGGAAATTACTCGTCGCCGCCGGCTGCGGCCTCTTCCCCATCCTTGTGGACATACTTAATCACCCGCTTAAAGATGAGCAAATTGGGGCTACCCTGGCGGGTCAGCTTGATGCAATCGCGGTCGTACCACTCAATCGTGCCGTGGAGCTCCTCGCCATTCTCGAGGACCAGGACCATCGGCGTGCGGCTTTGCATCTGCTTGACCCAATAGAAGTTCTCGGCGTGGGTGATTTCCGGCGGTGCGGGCTTTTTGCTTGGAGCAGAACCGTTGTGGGGCATCCTTTGCGGGGGTTGCTCTTTCACGTCCGGAAAGCCCGGGCGAAACATCCTGCGATTAACCATGACTACTCCTTGAGGATAAAGGTGGGGTATTCAATTGGTGAGATGCGCTTCTTGTGCGCCAGGTTACAGTCTGTGAAAAAAAGTTTCAGGGTCCGGCGGGGTCCGGAAAGGCGAGGAATTGGGAGCAAAAGTGTCAATTTCCTGGGTGGGTCGCAAGAGATGCGGCGAGTGCGTCTAAACCAAGCTGCCGATTCAGATTGCGGCGCGCCCCGGCATGAAGTTCGTCGAATCCCGCGATAGCCCGCATAACCCACTGAGGATTCAGGGATTCCGCGAGCGTCTCGAGTTCCCTGGCAAGAGAGGGGTTTCGGAGAGAGGGTTTTTCGATACCGGAAGTGAGTTCGAGAAGGTCGGAAAGCAGTCCGTAGAAGACGCCGATCTGGTCTTCAAAGGAGGACTCGCGGTCTTTGGCAAGAGCGTTAGTGTCGGCGAACAGTTGGGCGAACCCTTGACCGCGCGCAGCGCGTTCCAGAATGCGGAGGGCGTGGCGGCGGCGTTGCGCGGTTTCTTCGACATTCATTTCGATGGCGAGGCCGGGGCTGCCTTCTGAGAGTTGGGCGGCGAGCCTAATCTCGGAGGGCTTGCGATCGGATATTTTTTTGAGGATGTTTTCGACCTCGGGCTGGGAGAGCGGAGCAAAATGAAATTGCAGGCAGCGGGAGACGATAGTGGGAAGAAGGGAATGGGGTGAAGGAGCGGTCAGGATGAGCGTGGCAGAGCCGGGAGGCTCTTCGAGGATTTTCAGAAAAACGTTGGCCACGTCCCAGCGCATGGTTTCGGCGCCGTCGAGGATGAAGACGCGGCGGCGGCCCATGGACTGGAAGTACGCCGCGCGCTGAACAGCGCGGAGTTGGCCGATGCGCAGCATGGGACGGGCGACGGGGCTTTTCAGACGGACAGGATCGGGAACGAGGGCCCAAACGTCGGGGTGAGGCTGGAGAATGAGCGGGACGCGTTCCACGGTGGCGGCGTCCGCGCTCTCGCCGCGTTCGGCCAGGCCTTGTTCGACCAATCGTTCGGGATGGGCCAGCGATACGATGCGCTGGCAGGTTTCGCATTCCCCGCAAAAGTCATCTTTGAGCCGCTGACAGTTGGCAGCCTGGGCAAACATGCGTGCGAGCGTGAACTTCCCGAGGCCGCGGGGGCCGCTGAAGAGCAGGGCATGGGGTACGCGGTCACTACGAAGGGCGCCCCGGAGAGCCGCGACGATGCGTTCGTTGCCAAGAAATTCAGAGAAGCCCATGGTTCAGCGAACGTCCTTTTGCAGATGAGATTTTTCGAGCACGGGCAGGACCGCGGCGAGAATTTCCGTGGCGATACCCTTGGGCGAGCGCATGGCAGCGCTCTTTTCGTCAAAACATTGGATAGTGGCCCAGTTGGAGCGGCGTGCCAATTGGTCGTAGATGGCGGAAGCAGCTTCGAGATGATGGAGGCTGGCTTCCTGAAGATCTTTTTTGACTTTGGTGTAGCTGCGGGCAGACTTGCGATCGACGAGTTCCTGCGCAGCACGCGGAGGAACGCGTAGATAGAGCACAAGAGCTTCGCGGGGAAGACTGTAGATGCCGTATTCGAGATGCTCGATCCAGGCGATGAACGTTTCGCGTTTGGCAGCAGGCGCGCGCGCGGTTTGATGTGCAAGATTGGAGCCTATATAGCGGTCGGCGAGAACGATCTTGCCTTGCTCGAGTGCGGCTTCCAATTGAGGCTTGGCTTCGAAACGATCGCCGGCGTAAAGCAGCGCCGTGAAGTGAGGATCGACGGATTCGAGCGCACCGAAATGGCCGTTGAGGAATTGGCCGACCATTTTTCCGAACCAGGAGTCGTAGTGCGGGAAACTAGTTGGGAATACAGAGTAGCCCGCGGCAACGAGGGCCTTGGCCAAGTGCTTGACTTGGGTGCGTTTGCCGCTGCCGTCGATTCCTTCGACGGCGATGAGTTTTCCGGACGAAGGCATGTGTGAGTGCCAGTCTAACTGGAGCCAAGGCGGCACTGCAAACAGCCTGCGTGTTACGATTTGAGATCGTTCATGGGGCCAACCTCCATTCAAGAAAACGTGTTGCGGGTTCAGGAGCGCATTCGTCTTGCGGCGGAGCGCGCGGGCAGGGGCGCGGAAGAGATTACCCTCATCGGAGTGTCAAAAACACATCCGCCAGAGGCGATTCGCGCCGCGTATGACGCGGGCGTACGCCATTTTGGAGAGAACCGTGTGCAAGAGTGGGAAGGGAAGCACGGCGCGGTGAGCGATCTGCAAGCTACGTTTCACTTGATCGGGCACCTGCAAAGCAACAAAGCCGCACGGGCGGCCAAGCTTTTTCACAGCATTGATTCGGTCGATGATTTTCCGCTTGCGCAACGTCTCGATCGGACCCGCAGCGAATCGAAAGCGCCAGAGAAGCTGCGCGTGCTTATCGAAGTGCGCATCGCTCCGGAAGAAACAAAGAGCGGAGTCACGGTGGAGGGCCTTCCGTCCCTTGCCGAAAAACTCTTGGAGTTGCCTGCCCTGGAGCTGGCCGGGCTGATGTGTATCCCGCCGTTCGCGGAAGACATCGAAGAAACGCGGCCGCACTTCCGGCGCCTGCGGGAGCTTAGCGACGAATTGAGGAAGCGGCTTGGCTGCGCGCTTCCGGTGCTTTCGATGGGGATGTCGCACGATTTTGAAGTAGCGATCGAAGAGGGTGCGACGGAAGTGCGCGTGGGCACCGCGATTTTCGGGGTTCGCGGGACAACTGTGGTTGGCGCGTAGCTCGGCTGTGATACCTGGGTGAGGATACAGCATGCATTTGTTTTCTCCGCTGCGGATTCGCGAGATTGAGTTGAAGAATCGAATTGTTGTGTCGCCGATGTGCGAATACTCGGCGAAGGATGGCCATCCGCAGACCTGGCACTTTGTTCATCTTGGCAGCCGAGCGGTTGGCGGGGCGGGGCTCGTTTTCACCGAGGCGACCGCCGTCGAAGAACGGGGGAGGATTTCCGCGGCCGACACCGGGATTTACGATGACGCGCACGCGGATTCGTGGCGTCCGATCGCGCAATTTATCCGGGAGCACGGGGCGGTAACGGGCATGCAGCTGGCGCACGCCGGGCGAAAAGCCAGCACGGCGGCGCCATGGACGGGAGGCAAGCCGGTCTTGCCGCAAAATGGCGGATGGAAACCGGTTGCGCCAAGTGCGATCGCTTTCGATGGCGGCTACACAATGCCGCACGCTTTGAGCCTTGCCGAAATCGAAGGCGTCATCGCGGCGTTTCAAAAAGCGGCGGCGCGTGCCGTGGCAGCGGGGTTCGAAATCCTGGAAATTCACGCGGCGCATGGGTATCTGATTCATCAGTTCTTGTCGCCGCTCTCGAATACGCGGAACGACGAATTTGGAGGTACCTTTGAGAATCGCGTCCGCTTTCCGCTTCGTGTTGTGGCGGCGGTTCGTAGCGTCGTGCCTGAGCGGTTGCCGCTGTTCGTGCGTGTTTCGGCGACGGATTGGAAGGAAGGCGGCTGGGACTTGGCCCAGACCATTGAGCTTGCCCGGCGGTTAAAGGGAGCCGGCGTGGACTTGATCGATGCTTCCAGCGGAGGCGCAGTTTCAGGAGTCGCGATTCCCTTTGGGCCTGGGTATCAAACGAAGTTTTCAGAGGCCATCCGCAGCCAAGCGGGGATTGCGACGGGAGCGGTTGGGATGATCACAGAACCAACGCAGGCGGAGACGATTCTTGCAACGGGTCAGGCCGATTTGGTGTTTCTTGCGCGCGAGTTGCTGCGCGATCCCTACTGGCCGAGGCGTGCGGCGCACGTGCTGGGCGTGAAAATCAAAGCTCCGGTGCAATATGAACGAGCGTGGTGAAGGCGCACTTCTTCCGGACATTTCGGAGAATCTCGCGACCCGGACGGTGTCCCTGGCCATCCGCGTGCAGCCGCGCGCCAGCAAAGATGAAGTTGTCGGCACCATGGACGGGGCACTAAAGATTCGGTTGCAAGCGCCCGCAGTCGAAAACCGGGCGAACGAAGCGCTGGTGGAATTTCTCGCACAGCTTTTGAAAACACCGAAATCGGCTGTTAGAATTCTTGCTGGCGAACGCAGCCGCATCAAGCGGGTGGAAATACGCGGCGTAACAAAGCAGGAAATCCTGGGGTTATTGTTGCACGAGGCGTGAAAACGGACGCTGCGACCGCAGCGAATCTAAGGCAGGCACAATTCCAACATGAGCGCTGACATCAACGCAATACAGAGTGACTTGCGCGCCGCGAAGCTCGATGGATGGCTGTTCTACGATTTCCGGGGGCGCGACCCGATTGCCCAGGGAATCCTCCAGCTTCCGCCGGGGATGCGCACGCGGCGATGGTATTACTTCATCCCGGCGAAAGGGCAGCCACGCAAACTGGTCCACAAAATTGAGACGGAATCGCTCGCGGCGCTTCCGGGCGAAACGTTGTTTTATTCGCGGCAGGAAGAGCTGCGTAAAAATCTGGGCAAGCTTTTGGGGCGCGCCAAGAACGTCGCCATGCAGTATTCGCCGAAGAACGCCATCCCCTATGTCGCGATGGTGGACGCCGGGACCGTCGAGTTGGTGAAAAGCGCCGGCGCCAAAGTGGTCAGCTCGGCGGACCTGGTGCAGAAGTATGAAGCTTGCTGGAGCCAGCAGCAATTGGAGTCGCACTTGGCCGCGGGAGCTGCGATTGACCGGATCGTCCGGGAAGCATTCCAGGTAGCGGCCAAGAACGTTCGCGAGAAAAAGATGTTCACCGAGTACGACTTGAAGCAGTGGATCTTGAAAGAGTTCGAAGCAGCGGACATCACCGCTAATGATGGGCCCGACGTAGCAGTGGGTGCTCACGCGAGCGATCCCCACTACGGTCCCACACCGGAGTCGGCGTCACCGATTCGTGATGGCGATTTGCTGCTGCTGGATGTTTGGGGCAAGACCAAAACACCGGGAAGCGTGTACTACGACATCACCTGGGTAGGGTATCTCGGGGCCAAGGTTCCGGAAAAGATGGCGAGCATCTTCGCGATTGTGAGCGAGGCGCGGGACAAAGCGATCGAGTTGATTCGCACAAGCGTCGCGAAGGGGAAGCCCCTTGAGGGGTGGCAGGTGGACAAAGCGGCGCGCACCGTCATTGAGAAGGCCGGCTACGGAAAATATTTCTTTCATCGCACCGGGCACAGCATCGGGCAGGCGGTCCATGGTAATGGCGTGAACATGGACGGTCTAGAAACGCACGATGACCGGCACCTGATACCGCGGACTTGTAACTCGATCGAGCCAGGAATTTATCTGCCGGAGTTCGGGGTCCGCAGCGAAGTCGACGTGTACATTGGCGAAAAGGAAGCGCGTGTGACCGGAGCAGTGCAGAAGGAGATTCTTGCGCTGCTGGCGTAGAGCGGATCGTTGAATCGCAGTTGCGCTGAAAACCGACATGCCTAACGAAAACGTAGTCACAACCCCCTCCGACTACCAGCCGAAAAGCGAAGGGGCCGCCATTGCGATTGGCCTTGCTGGATGGCTGATTCCGGGCCTCGGCCACGCTATTTTGAAGATGTGGGGCCGCGCCGTGGCCTGTTTCTTGACCGTCGGTGTACTGGTCCTTGTCGCTGCGGGTTTGCGGGGCAACGTTTTCAGTTCGGACGGCAGGGACGCCTTCGGAATGCTGGGTTACATCGCGGACCTTGGCACAGGGTCCTTTTATTTTGCCGCGAGAGCGCTGGAACCGTTGGGCTCAGACGTCGCGCATGCCGCCGGTGACTATGGAACGAGATTTCTCGCCGCTGCTGGCGTTCTGAATCTGCTTGCGGCGCTGCACGCCTATGAAGCGGCGCGCGGGCGTAAGGCGTAAGCGCTGCGATGGGAGTTCATCTGAACCACTTTCAGGCAATGACGCTGTTCGCACTGCTGATCTCCATCGCGTTTGGCTTTCTCAGCCGGCGGCGGCCCAGCGAGCGCGTAAAGTACATCATCTGGTCGTTGTTCCTTTTTTTGTTGATTGGCGTAGGAATCGGCTGGGCCATGTATCCATTCTCCCGATAGCCCCGATGGCGAACTGGAGCCTACATTGCAGCATATTTGCGATCTGCACTGCGGCAAGCTCGTTGATGCGCAACGGGGAGAATCGCGGCACATTCTTTGGCGGTTCAAATTGACAGAAATTTTTGTGCGGATGCTATCGTCGTAAAGGCGCGCCGAGGTAGCTCAGTGGTAGAGCAGCCGATTCGTAAACCGTTAGAAGGCGACGTAGACAAACGAGATAGCTGAGAATTCAAGGACTTAGCTGCCCATCACAGCCTGTCACTACCCATCATTACCGAAGCTACAACGCAAAAGGAACGCAAGGGTTTTTGACGATTTTGGTGACAGGGCAGCGTTCTAACCAACTGAACTACGTCCCCAGCCGTGGAATCAATAACTTAGGGTCGTAACACCTTGCAAAATAAGGCTTTGCAAGATTCGCATACAGCGCACCGGTTGCCCTGAGTGCCCCTGACTGCAAGCTTTCCTGGCAAAACCTCCTGTAAATCTCCTGTAAAAATCAGTGCGCTCATGCGGGATTTATCCTAACACAGATGAGTGCAACAGTCGAAGCCGGATGAATCTTGTTTGGATTGCGAGTTTCCCAACGTCGGAGATGGGTTCGATCCCCACCGCCCCTACCATCTATCTTCCTGATGGATGGACACTTAACCAAAACACGCGGGGGCAAAAAGGGGTAGATTCGGCCGATGATCCGGTTCTGTTTTTCTTTTTAGCGGCACGAGTGACGACCGGACGCGCCAATTTCAAGGTCAATCGACATTTCCTCGAACCCCGTTTGAACGGGGCGCACGACTTACAAGTGGAGTTTAAGCCGCTCTGCGTTCCTCCCAGTAGTCTTCGAACTCGCCATTCAGATGGCAGCAACGGAGGGCCAGGATCGCGTTGGCTCCTCGAACGGTCCAGAACATTCCTGACCTCTTGAGTCGGAAAGCGACCACCGTCTTGCATCCAGCTTCAATGACGCCCGAGCCAACAAATAAGTGTTGGCGGCGAAACTTGGGGTATCGCATGCGCTTCGCGTTCCCTTCAAAATAGTCTGCCTCGGTGCGAATCTTCTCCGCTACTTCGGGATTATCGGATTCGATCGAGCGGAGTGCAGCAACCAGCTTTTCGATTTTCCCCCGATCTAGCAGGCGCTTCTGGTGGATCTTCATCCAGGCTTTTTGTTCCCCTTCGTTATTCGGATACTGCTTGCGCGCAACCTCCCAAAGATGTTGGCGGGCGTGGTAGAGATCGACAATTTGAATGGCGT
>Ga0335077_10005322_pt1 | contig 15786 bp, 14 predicted proteins | sample Lox_Sample_31_FD_207151 | JGI IMG/M metagenome (GOLD analysis project Ga0335077, IMG submission 207151) | Soil microbial communities from Loxahatchee National Wildlife Refuge, Florida, United States - Lox_Sample_3.1 | ecosystem: Environmental > Terrestrial > Soil > Wetlands | place: USA...
GTGCGTGCTGGGCGGTGGCATCCCCGGAGACGAACGCCTGGCGAACGGCTGGTTCCTGGAGCCGACCGTTTTCACCGGCGTTGACAACTCGATGCGCATCGCGCGCGAGGAAGTCTTCGGTCCAGTACTCGCGGTGATTCCGTTTGCAGACGAGGACGAGGCGCTTGCGATCGCGAACGACAGTGCGTACGGACTGGCGGCGGGCGTATGGACGAGCGATATCGGACGCGCAATACGAATGTCGGAGCGCTTGCAGGCTGGCACAGTATGGGTGAACTGCTATCGGGCGATCAGCTTCATGGCGCCGTTCGGCGGCTACAAGCGTAGCGGCATTGGTCGCGAGAGCGGCATGGAGGCGATCGATGCTTACCTGCAAACGAAGAGCGTCTTCATCGACACCGTGGGGAAAGTCGCCAATCCCTTCATCATCCGCTAAGAGCTCAGTCGCCGCAAAGCATCGCACTCGTGCTTGGTTCGACGTGCAGTTGTGCGACGATCCCCTCGAGCGATGGTGCCGGCGCCGGATAGCGCTGCATCACCTGGCTCGTGTCCTGGAGCGATGTGATCCGGCGAGGCAGCGAGCGCTTCCAGCAAGCGAAACGAATCGACGACCTGCCCAAGGTGCAGTGCGACCGTGAACGGCCGGTTGCTGCTGAGATTTTCGTAGTAGTGCGTGGCGTCTGAGGCGAGCACCACCCAACCGCGGCGCGTGTGCACCCGTACCACCTGGAGCCCGGCGGTGTGGCCTGGCGCATGATGCAGGAAGATTCCCGGCGCGAGTTCCGCCGTGCCGCTGTGTCGCTCGATCCGGGCGGCATAGTTCAGGCGCACGATGCCCAGTACATCCTCCAGTTCGAAGCCGTGCGCAAAATACGGGTACCTCATGTAGCGCCCGGTCGCATAGGCCACCTCGCGTTCCTGCAGACGAAAGCGAGCTTGGGGAAACAAGCTGAAATTCCCGACGTGGTCGTAGTGCAGATGCGTGAGGGATTCCGTCGGAGATGGTGCTCGCATCAACGCCCAGCACAGCAAGACTCAGCACCGGGCAGCGCAGGAACGTGCGCTTGCGCTTGGCAGCCATTGCTGCTGAGAAGCCCGTATCGACGACGAACATCCGCTGCGCTGCCTTGATGAGCCAGACGAAGTAGTCCATTGGCATCGGCTCATCGTGCGGATCGCCGCCGACGAAGTGTTCCGGGCGGCGCGCTTCACGCGTGGCATAGCGAAGCGCGTAAACCTCATAGCAAGGCAGAGCTTCACGCACCTCGTGAGGCATGAGGCGAGCGCACCTCAAACGCGCTTGTCGTAGATCTCGAGGGCGGTCTTCGTCCAGAGACCCTCACGCACGTAGGGGTCGTTGTCGTAGAGCGACTCCGCGACCGCACGATTCGGTGCGTCGAAGATGTAGAGCCCACCGATGATCTCGCCGTTGTCGTCGCGTGTCGGTCCCGCGCCAAGTAGCTTGATCGGGCTCGATTGCACATGGGCGAAGTGCTGCGCGCGAAATTCCGGGAGCCGCGCCGCCTGTCCGGGTTTCACTCTGCAATGGAGCATGAAGATCATCGGCTAGACTCCTCCAGGATTTCGGCAGGCATCAGACGTTCGAAGGATCCGACCGGCTCGCCGCGTCGCAGCGGCGTGCAATGGCTCGGAAAGTCCTGAGTGAACTTCACGCCGCGCTCCTGCAGTGCACGCAGGAACACGCCGAGGTGGCGCATCGCCCCCGTGGGGATGTCGTGCAGCACGACAACGCTCCACTGCTCGGTCTCACAAGCCTCGAGTGTCGGCTCGACCCAGGAATCCGGACGATCGCGCTCGGGCGCCGTCACACTCCAAAGCACGCAGGTGAAGCGCCTGGCAGCGAGCAGGTCCCATGCCACACGATTCAATAGGTGAGGGCCGATCTTGCCCCCACCGAACGGCCGGAAGAGGCGCTCAGTGCCGCCGAGCTCGCCAAGGAGCGTATCTGCGGCCAAGATCTCATTGACCGCCTGACCCGGATCCTCGAGCAAGCCGAGTGGGGTAGCGTGGTGATAGGTATGAGTGCCCAGTCGGTGTCCCTCGGCGAATGCACGTTCGGCCAGCTTGCGCAATGCGGGGACAGCGAGATTCTTTCCGAGGGTAAAGAACGTAGCCCCAACCGCCTGCTTGGCGAGCTCATCGAGTACCCGCGGCGTGACGCTCGCGTCCGGACCGTTGTCGAAGGTCAGCGAAACTTTGCGAACTTGCGGTTGATCCTGCGCCGTCAATGAAGTCGACTCTTGTCAGCGCAGCCTCGGAATGAGGCGGCAGGACAGAGATCCTTGCACACGACCGCACACGTGTCCATACTCAGACGGATGCGACTGGCGACCTTTTCAACGGGAGATCTTCCGCGGGTCGGCATCATCGTCGATGCCGGTGTCATCGACGTCGGTCGCAGGCTCCGGGACGTGTGGTCGATGACTGAGCTCATCGCGCGCTGGCCGTCCTACGCCTCGCAGCTCGAGGCACTCGCGTCGCATCCGCCTGATTTTCCACTGGCGGACGTCCAGTTGCACGCTCCGGTTCTACGACCGGGAAAGATTCTGGCCATTGGCCTCAATTACGCGGACCACTGCGCCGAGGCGGGTCTCGAGACTCCGAAGGAGCAGATCTGGTTTTCGAAGGCCGCGACTGCCGTGAATGGGCCGTTTGCGGATGTCGAGTTGCCGGCCGTTTCAGCTCAGCTCGACCACGAGTGTGAGATGGTCGCGGTGATCGGCAAGCGCTGCCGCAACGTTCCACGCGCACGGGCCAGGGAAGTGATCTTCGGCTACTGCGCGGGCAACGACGTGAGTGTGCGCGACTGGCAGATGCGCACCAGCCAGTGGCTTCTCGGCAAGTCCTTCGACACGCACGCACCCATCGGCCCGTGGATCACCACCGCCGATGCCGTTGAGCCACACGCGCTTGACATCCGCTGTCTGGTCAACGGCGATGTGCGCCAGAGCTCGAACACGCGCCATTTGATCTTCGACTGCTACGCGCAAGTCGAGTGTCTCACGCAGGCCATGACCCTCGAACCCGGCGATCTCATTTTCACAGGGACTTGCGGTGGGGTCGGAGCCGCACACCGGCCACCGCGCTGGCTGCGCGCCGGGGATGTGGTGCGCGTGCAGGTCGGCACGCTGGGCGCCATCGCGAATCGCATCACCGCGGGCTCGAGCGAGACGCGAATCGGCTGATGCGCGCTTGAGCCGCTAGGCGCTAGAAGAGCCCCACGTACGCACCGCCGTCGAGCTGCAGGTTCTGGCCGGAGATGAAGCCTGCCTGTACGCTGCAAAGGAATGCACAGGCCGCGCCGAACTCCTCAGGCGTGCCGAAGCGCCTGGCAGGAATCGAGGCCGCGATTCGTTGGCGCGCCTCGTCCCGCGTAATGCCTTGCTCCTGCATCATGCGCTGCGCCATGAACTCCTGGCGTGGTGTGTCGATGCGCTCGGGCAGCAGGTTGTTGATCGTGACGTTGTCGGCGGCTGCCTCGCGCACGAGCGACTTCGAAGCTGCGGTGAGGGCTGTACGCGCGGCGCTCGACAGTCCCATTGAGGGATGCGGGGCTTTCACCATCGCCGAGGTGATATTGACGATACGGCCGAACTTGCGCGAGCGCATGCCGGGCAGCAGCGCGCGGATCAGGAGGAAAGGCGAGATCATGTTAGCCTCGAAGGCCGCCGTCCAGGCGGCGTGATCCCAGCTGTCGAGTGCCCCAGGCGGCGGGCCCGCGTTGTTGTTGACGAGGATGTCGGCGTCCTCACACGCGGCGACGAGTGTGTCGCGCCCCGCCTGGGTCGTGATGTCGGCGACGACGCAACGCGCCGCAGCGCCGCTTGCGGCGACGATGCTCGCGCGCGCCCGCTCCAGCTTCTCCTCGCGACGGCCGTTGATGATGACGTGCACGCCCTCGCGCGCGAGCGCACTGGCACAGGCGAAGCCCAACCCTTGCGAAGAGGCGCATACGATGGCTTTGCGTCCGGTGATTCCGAGGTTCACGGTGCCACTCCTTCTGGATCGGCTTGAGCGTGCACACGTTAGCTCGACTACGCACACGTTGCCATATCTGAGTCTGCTGGATATGCTCGGTACACCGCAATTCGAGGCTGTCTGAGCTCTCAGCAGTACGCAGCGTGTCCTCCCACCGACTCCAGTTCTACATCGACGGCGCTTGGGTGGACCCGCTGAGCCCACGCGAGCTCGAAGTCATCAATCCCGCCACGGAGACGAGTGCCGGAGCGGTCAGTCTAGGCAGCGAGGCCGATGTCGATCGCGCCGTACTCGCGGCACGCGGCGCCTTCGATGGCTTCGCGCGCACGAGTCGCGCTGAGCGGATCGACCTCTTCGAAGCGATCATCGCGGCCTACACCCCGCGTATTCCGGAGATCGCCGAGGTCGTTACGACAGAAATGGGCTCGCCAGCGGGCTTCGCACGCAGCTTTCACGCCGCGGCTGCGGTTGGCGTGTTTCGCCAGATGATCGAGATCCTGAAGCACTACGAGTTCGAGCGGGCGCTCGGCACGACCTTGCTCGTGCGCGAGCCGATCGGTGTCTGTGGTCTGATCACCCCCTGGAACGCCCCGGTTGCAGCGGTTGTAGGCAAAGTGGCGCCGGCGCTCGCCGCAGGTTGTACTGTGGTCGCGAAGCCCTCCGAGGTGGCCCCCTTTAGTCCTTTGATCCTTGCCGAGGTCCTGCACCAGGCGGGAGTGCCCAAGGGCGTTTTCAATCTCGTGAATGGCGACGGCGCTACCGTGGGCCAGCGCATTGCGGCGCACCCCGACATCGACATGGTGTCGTTCACCGGATCCACACGCGCGGGCGTGCTGGTGGCCAAGGCCGCGGCGGACTCGGTCAAGCGCGTGCACCAGGAGCTCGGCGGCAAGTCTGCCAACATCGTGCTCCCCGACGCTGATCTCGAGACGGTAGTCGCGGCGGGTCTGCAGCGCTGCTATGTCGGTGGCGGCCAGTCCTGTCAGGCGCCCACGCGCATGCTCGTGCATCGTGCGCAGCAGGAACGGGCTTTCGCGATCGCACGGGCGGCCGCCGAGGCGTTTCGGGTGGGCGATCCGCGCGATCCGAGCACGACCATGGGTCCGGTGGTGAACAAGGCGCAGTTCGACAAGATCCAACGTCTCATCAAGAGCGGCATCGAGGAGGGGGCGACGCTCGTCACGGGCGGACTCGGCCGCCCAGAAGGTCTCACGCGCGGCTTGTATGTGCGCCCCACCGTGTTCGGCAATGTCGGTCGACACTTCACGATTGCGCAGCAGGAGATCTTCGGCCCCGTGTTATCGATTCTTCCTTATGAGAATGAAGACGAAGCCATATCGATCGCGAACGATACGATCTACGGGCTGGCCGGGTGGGTGTATGCCAAGGACCTGGAGCATGCCCGCGCGGTAGCGCGCCGGATGCGCACGGGACGCGTGTACCTCAATGGGGCACCGCCCGACCCCGAGGCGCCCTTCGGCGGCTACAAGCACTCGGGCAATGGGCGCGAGGGGGGTCTGTTCGGCTTCGAAGGCTATCTGGAGCTCAAAGCACTATTGGGCAGCGAAACGGCGCGGTGATGTCGCCGTCCCAGCTCTCAGACTGAGATCCCTGGGCTCCTGACCATGCAGCAGCACTTGCACATATGCAAACGTGTGCGGAACGGAACGTGGGCCGCCTGTCTGCTGGTGAGCGCCCTCAGTGCTCATGCAACTGACTGGTTCACGCACGGTGGACGAGGCGAGGAGAGCAACTACAGCGATCTTGCGCAGATCAACCGCGGGAATGTGTCGCATCTAGGGCTTGTCTGGTCGCTGGATCTGCCCGGGGAGGTGGCACTCGAGGCGGTGCCGCTGGCAATTGATGGGGTGCTGTACTTCAGCGGCAGTGCCTCGGATGTGTACGCGGTGGATGCGGGCAGTGGTCGAGTGCTGTGGAAGTACGATCCTGAGATCTGGCGCTACCGTCCGGAGTCGCTAAAGCTTTTGTGGGGCATCAACCGCGGGGTGGCGTACTCACACGGGCGAGTGTTCGAGGGTACGCACGATGGGCGGCTGATCGCACTCGATGCGCACACGGGACGCTTGCTCTGGAGCGTGCAGACGGTGCCGCAGGACTCGCTGTATACGATCTCGGGCGCACCCTGGGTGGTGAAGGATCAAGTGCTCATCGGCAATGGAGGAGCGGACTTTGGAGCGCGCGGCTACGTAAGCTCGTACGAGGCGAGCAGCGGGCGGCTGCGCTGGCGCTTTTACACCGTGCCTGGGGATCCGGCCAAGGACTACGAGGCGGACGCTGCCGAGCGTGAGGCGATGCGCATGGCGGCGCGCACCTGGGGCGGACAATGGTGGAAGGTGAGCGGAGGCGGGGGGACGGTCTGGGACAACATGACCTACGATGCGGAGCTGAACCGCATTTACATCGGCGTGGGCAATGCGGGGCCGTACAACCCGCGGCTGCGCAGTCCCGGAGGAGGGGACAACTTATTCATCGCCTCGATCGTGGCACTTGATGCGGACACGGGACGCTACGTGTGGCACTACCAGGAGAACCCTGGGGAGTCCTGGGACTACAAGGCCACGGCGAACATGATCCTGGCGGATCTGACTATCCGCGGGCAGCCGCGCAAGGTGCTGATGCAGGCCCCGACGAACGGCTTCTTCTATGTGCTTGATCGCACCGATGGGCATGTGATCTCGGCGGAGAAGATCGGCAAGGTGACCTGGGCGGATCACATTGATCTGGAGAGCGGTCGCCCGGTGGAGGCGCCCAACATCCGCTATGAGAAGGGGCCGGTGGAGATCTGGCCGAGTGCCTACGGCACGCACAACTGGCAGGGCATGTCCTACGACCCGCGCTCCACCCTCGTGTACATCCCCACCATGCAGCTGGGCATGCGCATCAGCGATGATCGGACGCCGTGGCCGAAGTCCGCGCATCCGCCCTTTCACTTCGGTGGCATTTACATCCAGCTGATCGCCAAGGACGCGGAGGATGACAAAGGCGCCTTGCTCGCCTGGGATCCTGTCTTGCAGCGAGCGCGCTGGAAGGTGCCGCGTGCGAGTCTGTGGAACGGTGGGGTGATGTCGAGTGCCGGCGGGCTGGTGTTCCAGGGGACGGGGGACGGGGAGCTCGAGGCCTATGATGCGCAAAGCGGTGCGCGACTGTGGCACTTTGATGCCAAGCTCGGCATCGTCTCCACCCCCATCACCTACAGCGCCGGTGGCCGCCAGCTCCTCTCGGTGCTGATCGGATACGGAGGCGCTACCACGCTCATCAGCGCGATCAGCAATCGCGGCTGGAGGTTTGGGGCGCAGCCGCGCCGCCTGCTGACCTTTGCCCTCGATGCACACCAGAGCCTGCCGCGCACCGCGCCGCGCGACTGTAGCCTGCATCCGCTCGATGATCCATCGCTCGTGGTTGAGAGCGTCAGAGCGCGCAACGGTCTGGCTGTCTATCAAAGCTCCTGCGCGAACTGCCACGGCAATCAACTCATCTCTCCGGGCACTCCCGCACCCGATCTGCGTGAGTCCGCCATTGCGCTCGACTGGGATAGCTTCACGCGTGTCGTGAGAGAAGGGGCGCTGCTGCCCAAGCTCATGCCACGTTTTACTGAGCTGTCGGATGCGCAGTTGCGCGACGTTTTCATCTTCGTTCGCAGCCGCGCGCGCGATGCGCTGCATGCAACGCAGACGCACGCCACCGCGGGCGGCACGGCTGGCGGCGCCACGGTGCACGCATCCGATTCGCTCGACAGCTGTTCTCGCGGAGTCTCTCATGGCTGATTTCCCCTATCATCTCAGGCCTGTTTGTCACATACACATGGAAAGTGAAATTCCCGCGGAGGTCATCGGGCCTACACCTGCCGGGCTGCGCGCCAACTTCTTCATCAGTCGCGGTGAGGTGCGCGGAGAGCGCATCCGTGGGATCGTACGTCCACAGGGGTGTGCCGATTGGGCATTGATCCGTCCGGACGACGTAGTCGAAGCCGACGTGCGGCTCACTATCGAAACCCACGATGCGGCCCTGATCTATGTCACTTATACGGGGCTGGCACTCCTTGGAAGCGGTGGCAGCGAGAAGCTGAAGAATGGACGCCCGCTCGCCAGCGTCGTGCCGATCCGCATCGCGGCGCGCATGGCAAGCGGCAACCCCGCGTACCGATGGGTGAACGGTGCCCAGTTCCTCGGCGTGGGAGCGACCCACACCGACCCGATCACCATCGTCGATTACGATATCTACGAGCTCGCCTAGTCGCCCTGCTGGCGCGGCTCAGCTTGCCGCCGGGGTCGCAGGCGCAGGGCGACTCTGCACACGTTGCCATAGACGAAAGCCGGGACTATTATTTGGCGAGAACGCACCAAGGCCGCACGTCTTCTCATGAGGTGATTATGAGCACGCAGAGTTCTGCCCAGCGGGCGCCCGCGACGAGTGCGAAGCTACCCATCCGCATGCATCACCACGCTTTCGTGGTCGATGACCAGGAGCGCACCCGACATTTCTACGAGGACATTCTCGGTCTACCTCTGACGGCTACTTGGATCGAGGACACCATATTCAAGGGTGAGCACATGGTGTTCAGCCACGCCTTCTACGGGCTGGCCGATGGCAGTGCGCTCGCGTTCTTCAACTTTGCCGACAAGAAGATCCAGGCGCGCATGAACACGGGCCCGCAGAAGAACCTCTGCTATCACATCGCCCTGGCAGTCAATTCCGAGACGCAGCTGGCTATCCAGGAGCGCTGTAAAACCGCCGGCATCGAGACGATGCTGCTCGAACATGGCTACTGCACTTCGCTCTACGTGACCGATCCCGACGGTCTGCAAGTGGAGTTCACCGTCGATCCTCCGGATGTCGACAGGATCGAGGCATACCAGCGGGAGGTTGCGCGCAAGTCTTTGCAGGCCTGGCAGGCGGGCGATACGCGTCCGAACAACGACGTCCGCCCGCACGGGTGAACCGCTCGGAATGGCACCGCGAGCGTTTAGCGACTTCATCGCTCTGAAGGATCATGTGGGCGAGGAGCTCGCGACCAGCGCTTGGTTCGAAATCGGCCAGGCACGCATCGGCACATTCGCGGATGCCACCGACGATCATCAGTGGATCCACGTGGATGCCGCGCGCGCCGCGCGCGAGTCGCCCTGGAAGCGCACCGTGGCCCACGGTTTCCTCACTCTTGGGCTGCTAGCACCGCTTTTCGAGTCGGCTCTGTCCATCGGCAACACCTCCACCAGCATCAACTACGGATTGAACCGTGTGCGCTTCCCCTCCGCGGTTCTGAGCGGGGACCGCATCCGCGGCCGCTTCACGCTCAGCGCCTACGAGGATCTGAATCCCGGCGCACAGCTCGTTTGGAATGTGGTCGTGGAGCGTGAAGGGGCGAGCAAGCCGGCGCTCATCGCCGAATGGATCATGCGGCGTCTTCCCTAGCGCCGAATGAGCGTCATGCTGGGTCTCGTGCAATATCAGCCACTGCTGCTGAGCGCCTTTCTGGAACACGCCCACGAGAGCTACGGGCAGGTGCCGATCGTATCGTGCAATCGCGATCAGCTCTTTCGCTATGACTATGCACAGGCGGCCGAGCGCGCGCGGCGTCTGGCCGCGAGCCTCCTGCGACTCGGTATCCAATCAGGTGATCTGGTTGGCTCGCTCGCCTTCACCACCCATCGGCATTTCGAGCTGATGTACGCCGTTCCTGGAATCGGCGCCGCGCTGCACACGGCTAATCCTCGGCTTTCGCCGGAGCACATCAGCTACACGATCAATCATGCCGGCGAGCGGCTGCTGTTTGTCGATCTCGACTGTGTGCAGCAGGTGGAGGAACTCTGGCAGCGACTGCCGGGACTTGAGACGGTTGTGGTGATGGCCGAGCGAGCCGAAATGCCGCGCCTGGGCTTCCAGCGCGTGCTGTGCTATGAGGACCTGATCGACGCCGGCGACCCCGCCTTTGCCTGGCCCGGCTTCGATGAGCGCAGCGCTTCGACGGTGTGCTTCACCTCCGGCACGACCGGTGACCCCAAGGGCATCGTGTACAGTCATCGCGGGAGCTATCTGTCCTCGCTCGCTATCGCTGCGCCGAACGTCTGGGCGATCGGCCGGGACGACGCGATCATCGCGCTTGCTCCTTTCTTTCACTGCAATGGCTGGGGTGCGCCCTACCTCGGCCCCATGGTAGGCGCCAAGCTGATTCTTCCCGGACGCGCGCTTGATGGCCGCTCGCTGCGAGAACTCATTGTGGCGGAGGGCGCGACTGTTGGGCCTGCCGTGCCCACAGTGTGGCTCTCGATCCTCGAGCACTGTCGCACCGCGCAGGTGGGATTGGGCAGGTTGAATCGCATCGTCTGCGGCGGAGCCGCACCGCCCTTGGAGCTGATGCGTGCCTACTGGCGCGAATTCGGCGTGCGCACCGTGCAGGTTTGGGGCATGACCGAGACCACACATGCAGCCACGGTGCAGTGGACTGAGAAAGAAGTTCTCGCGGGCGATCTCGAGCCTAGCTTCCCGCAGGGACAGCCGGTCTTCGGCACACAAATCCGCATTCTCGGCGATGACCACCAGGCTCTGCCCAAGGACGGCCGCGCGGTCGGCCATCTGCAGGTCAAAGGCCACTGGTGCGCCAGCGCTTATTTGAAGCGTGATGATCTCGTGATCAACGACGCCGAAGACTGGCTCAATACCGGAGATCTCGCCTGCATCGGTGCGGACAGCGCGTTGCGCATCACGGACCGGCTGAAGGATGTGATCAAGTCAGGAGGCGAGTGGGTGAGCTCGATCGATCTGGAGAATGCCGCGATCGGACACCCCGCGGTCGCCGAGGCAGCGGTGATCGGAGTACCGCACCCACGCTGGCAGGAGCGGCCGGTGATGTACGTCGTAATCCGCCACGGGCACAGCCTCGATGCCGATCAGCTACGCGAGTTCCTGGCGAATAGCGTTGCCAAGTGGTGGCTGCCCGATGAGGTCATCTTCATCGAAGAGCTGCCGCACACCTCAACGGGCAAGGTGAAGAAGGACCTGCTCCGCGCCGCGTATCAACAAAGTAGGCGCGAGCGCCTTACTTGAAGATCACCCGCAATCGTATCCCGTAGGACCGCGGGGCCTCGGGCGCCTTCTGCTGCTCGGGGCCCGACTCCGCGATGAAAGTGTCGTGGTACGTATTGCCGCAGTTGGTGCACCACAGCTGCACTTGGTACTTATCTGCCGGAGAACTCCAGGTAAAGGAGGTTGCAATCAGACCGTAGGCAGGCTCGGGAAACTGCCCGGAGGGGTCCCAGTCGAATTTGGTCGTGTAATAGTAATTTCCCGTCCAGTCGACCGAACCTAAGTCACCCTTGAACATCAGCCAGTCGAAGCCGACGACCCCGGAGAACTCAGGCGAGCGGATGGTCGGCTTTCCCGTGACATCGAGCGGGCATTGGAGATTTCCGGGCTGGAGAGGTCCAGGCAGACGCTCGGGGAACGGCGTGCAGGTGGCGGGAAGCTGAATGTAAACCGGCGCGCTGGGGAAACTTTCGTAGCGCCCATGCAGGTATGCCATGTTTGCAGTGAGCGTCAGGTTATCCGTCGCCTTGCCGTCGAGCTCCAAGTCGAGTCCATAGATGTGCGATGAGGCCGCGTTGATCTCCATGGCGGCGCCGGACTCGATCACTTCGACCTGCTGGTTGGTGTAATCGTAATAGAAGGCTTCCGCGTTGGCGCGCATGCGGTGATCGAACCAATCGGTCTTCATGCCCAGCGCGAAGGCATCGACGAGCTCCGGCTTCGTGGGCGCCGTTCCCGGTCCGAACAGCGAGAAGCCGCCGCTCTTGTAACCATGCGAGAAGGAGAAATACCCCATCACGTCGGGCGTGAAATTCTGCTCGATGATGGCGCGGTAGGTTGGCTTGGTTGCATCCGCATTGCTCTCCGGGAACGTGGTGACGAACGCCGGCGGTCCTGAGGCGGGCACGAAATTCGTCGAAGAATCGAAGTCGATGCGATCTGCGGTCTCACGAATGCCGAGAGTCAGATTGGTCTTGGAAGTGACCGAGAACGTCGTATCGAAAAAGCCGGAGTACGAGTGCGTGTACGCGGCACCGAAGCCGGTGTACGTCGGATAGGGTAGAACGGGAAACAGCGGTGCGCCGGTGACTCCGCCGCTGGTCTGAAGCGCGATCTCGTCGTTCATCTTCAGCCAGAAGAATCCGGCGACCCAGTGGAAGAACTGGCTCGAGGTGGGCGAGGTCAGGCGGAATTCCTGCGTGTAGTACTCGGTCGTCGAGGGCCAGCGCGCATCGTTGTAGTGGCCCGGTCCGCCGTCCTGGTCATACGCAGTGAAATCGCGGACCATGCGCCGCGCGGTGATGCTCTTGAGAGTCGCCCAGCCGAAGTCGTAGCCAACCGTGAGGGACTCGCTGTCGACGTGCCGGTCATGCCCCGAGCGGCCGGGCCCATACGGTGAGTAGGGATTATCGCCCTGGGTGTTGTAGTCCCCGGCGAATGTTCCCAATCCAGCGGATAACGTTCCCGGCACCGACGTCTGATTCGAGCCGTAGTCGTAATTGTCCCAGTAGTGATCGACCATCAATTCCACGGAGAGGGCATCAGAAGGCGTCCAGAGCAATTTCGATCGAACACCGTACTCCTTGCCGAGATTGATCTCCTGCCCGGTCGTTAGATCGCGACCCCAACCTTCGTTTTGCTCGCGCGAATGGTAGGCGATGTCGATGGCCAAATTCTTGCCGATGCCCGTGGTCCCATACAGGTTCGCCTCCCACGTCTGGTAATTGCCATAGCCGACTTGCATGTCGAGCTGTGACTGTTGCGAAGGCTCCTTCGTGACGATATGAATCACGCCGCCGGTCGCGTTGCGGCCGAACAAGGTGCCCTGCGGGCCCTTCAGCACCTCGACGCGGTCGATGTTGTTGAAGGCGAGGATCGTGCCGGAAAAGCCGTTCTGGTACACATCATCCACATAGGTTGCAACGCCGTTCTCGACGCCTGGAGCAGCGATGGTTCCCACGCCCCGCAGGTACAGCGTGGCGCCCGTGACCTGTCGCGAGCTCTGCAGACCCGGCACCTGCGTCATCAGTGACATGTTGTCGAACACGCCCACCTTGATCGCTTCGGTCGCCGTGACCACATCGATGGCGATCGGTACGGACTGCAGGTTCTCACTCCTGCGTTGCGCCGTCACAACGACTTCCGAGAGCTCGCCGGCCGCCTGCGGGGCGGATGCGCTGGTATCGCTGCTAGTGCTTTGCTGAGCGTTCACCGGGTGGATCGCCGCCACCAGGATTGCCAGCAGCAACGGTAGGGCCGCAATAACATTGGTTCTTCTCACGGTCAGTTCCCCCCACGACGGTCCGCCCCCACGCAGACCGTTCTGTTCCGAAATGACGCGGTCGCGGCCCGGAATTACTGAGCCGGTCAGTACTGTACGCCACCCGAATTCATATGACAACGTGTGCAGCAGTCTGCTAGTGATTTGCTGCTTGTGCGGGCGCTTCTCCCTAACGTCAGTCCGACGTTGAAAACATGCGATCGCCAAGAGCCACGCCTTCAGGTACGCGTGATCACAACTTGCCGACTCAGTCGGCACGCTCAACAGGCGGTCCCTGCGACCGCCAGCGGCTGGCGGTCGCACAGTGAGTTCCGATTTCCAACTCCTCGCAAACGCCGGTGTTGAGTCCGTAGCAGGACGGCTCCGTGATTCGGAAACGCCTCAATTTATAGCTCGTGATGCGCCCCGTGGCATTTTCGCAGCGGCTGCGCCTCGCTCGCATGGGCAGATCGGGACGCGAGGAAGCTGGGTGCGAGGAGGTCAACAGAACCCATGCGACTTCATCCGTCAGTGTATTGGGCACTTGGCAAACGTTATCCCGAGAGGCGCGTTACGCCCGAGCGCTGTGCGTGCGCTGCCTGCGTCCGAGTGCCTTATTTTCTGCGGCAAAGCTCGTTATGTGCGGTCACGAGTGATGGACACGTGTGCGGCTGCGTGCCAGTATGAAGACACCGAATGCGGTCGAGGTGGCGGCGGCGCACACGCAGTGCGGCGGAATCGGGAGACCGTGGAATGGCGACAGAGAGGGCCGAAGGGGCGGTGCTTCTTCAGACGAGCGTCGTCGGCAGCTATCCGCAGCCGGACTGGCTGGTCGATAAACAGCTGCTGCAGAGCTCTCCGGTACCTCGCGTGCGCATGGAGCAGTTGTGGCGGGTACCCGAAGATGCCCGCCAGGATGCGTTCCGCAAAGCGACGCTGGCGGCGATTCGCGACATGGAAGCGGCGGGCATCGACGTCATCACCGACGGGGAGATCGCGCGCGAGAGCTACAGCAGCCACTTCGCCAGCGCTCTGAGCGGCCTCGACGAGAGCAGCCCGGGGATCTTCACGTTCACCAACGGACGCACGACGCGGGTGCCCCGGGTCGTTGGACCGGTGCGTTATCAGCACGCGGTGGAAGTGGAGGGTGCAGAATTTCTGCGCAAGCACACGACGCGTCGTGCCAAGGTGACGCTGCCCGGCCCGTTCACGCTCGCCCAGCAGGCCCAGGACGAGTATTACCATGACCCAGTCGCCCTGGCCTTCGATTTCGCGGTGGCGGTCAATGCCGAGGCGCACGCCCTGCAGCGCACGGGCATCGATGTGATTCAGCTCGACGAGCCGTGGGTGCGCATGAATCCCGAGGGGGCGCGGCAGTATGCGGTGCCGACGCTCAATCGAGCCCTCGAGGGGCTCACCGTGCGTTGCGCGCTCCACGTGTGCTTCGGTTATGCATTCCGCCGCCCGCACGATAAGTCCCATACCTACGAGTTTCTCGAGGAGCTTGCGGGCACACGCGCCGATGAGATCTCGATCGAGGCGGCCCAGCCGAGCCTGGATCTCGGAGTCCTGGCGGCGTTCTCGCAGAAACACATTGCGCTCGGGGTGCTCGATCACTCGACTTCTGAAGTGGAGCCCGTGGATATCGTGGCGCAGCGTATTCGCGCGGGTCTCAAGCACGTGCAGCCGGAGCGGCTGTTGCCGGCACCGGATTGCGGCATGAAGTACATGAGCCGCGACGTGGCCTTCGGACGGCTGCGCAACCTTGCCCTGGCCGCGGCCCTGGTCCGGGCTGAACTCACTTCCGGGTAGGCGGGAGGAAATGCCGTGAACCAAGACGACGTGGATGGCATGACCGAGATGAACCGGTTGGCTGACGAGTTCTTCGGCGCGATTGAAAGAGCCGACGTGAAGAAGATTGATGCGCTCTACACGCGCGATGCCGTCGTGTGGCACAACTACGATAACCGCGAGCAGCCGCGGGACGAGAACATCGCGATGCTCAAAGAATTTCCACGCATGTTCAAGAGCTTCAAGTACGAGAACATGCGGCGAAACTTCTTCAAGGGCGGATTCGTGCAACAGCACGTATGCCGGGGCGTAAAGGCGAGCGGCGAGGCCTTCCAGGTGCCGAATTGCATGGTCATCACGGTGCGCGGCAATCAGATTGCACGCATCGACGACTATTTCGACTCAGCGCAGGATGCTCGGCCACGCGAGTCGCGCTGACGCGGCGTGGCATGAGCGCGCTGCCACCAAGCTCGTAAGTGAGGCTCATCGTGACTTCAGCCAGAGCAAACTTCTTCTGGAGCGCGGCTCTCGTGCTCTTGTCAGCGGCCTGTCCAGGTGTCACCTGCGGTGCGCCTGCGACTGTCGCTGCCGGGGGTACTGACTGGTTCACGCACGGTGGACGAGGCGAGGAGAGCAACTACAGCGATCTTGCGCAGATCAACCGCGGGAATGTGTCGCATCTAGGGCTTGTCTGG
>Ga0335077_10005324_pt1 | contig 15785 bp, 15 predicted proteins | sample Lox_Sample_31_FD_207151 | JGI IMG/M metagenome (GOLD analysis project Ga0335077, IMG submission 207151) | Soil microbial communities from Loxahatchee National Wildlife Refuge, Florida, United States - Lox_Sample_3.1 | ecosystem: Environmental > Terrestrial > Soil > Wetlands | place: USA...
CCTCGGCCGGGGGTGGCGCCGGGGCCGCAGAGACCTCCGGAGGAGGCGGGGGAGGAGGCTCGGGCGCTCCCTGCGCCGCGGCGAGCGTCGGGGCCAGGGAGACGGCGAGTATCAGCTTGGCGAGAAGGCGCATGAACGGCTCCTGGGTGGCAGGGAAACTGGGCGCGCCGGCGGCCTCGCGCGTTGCCCATCCCCCGGCGACGATTGATATTCGTGGGAGCGGGCAAAGTAAAGCCGAAGCTCCGGCCGGACAACTCGCTCCGGGCGATGAACGGTGGCCGAGATGCGCTCCCGGAAAGGGTCCGCCCTGCGACCCGGAGAGTCGGAGGTCGATGGACTCGAGGTCAGCGCTCGCCTACTCGGTGCTCGCCGTGCGGGCGCTCGCGCTCGCGACGGATGGCTTCCCCGCGGTAGCCGGGGACCGGGTGGCGCTCCCCGATGCCGGTCCGGTAATAGGCGGGGGCGCCGGCCCAGCCGCGGGCGCCCCAGGCGCGGGGGCCGATCCAGCCGCGGTACTGGCCCCATCCGCGGTAGCCACCCCAGCCCCAGTAGCCGCCGACGCGGAACCAGGGGTGAGCGTACCAGGCGAAGAGGCGGATGCCCGGGCCTCCCCAGTAGGGCGCCGGCCCGTAGCCATACACCCATGGAGCGACGACCCAGCGCCATCCGTAGACCGGGTAGTAGACGTAGGCCTCCGGGAAGGCCTGCGGGTCGGGAGGGATGTAGGTGTAGGCCTGGCCATAGGGCATCCAGAGCCAGCCGTACTGGTTCGTGTAGGCCCACTGGCCAGAGGGCACTGGAGCGGCCGGCGGCGGAGCCGCACCGGGAGGCGCTGCGGGAGCGGCCTGCGGGGGCGGCGGCGGGGGAGCCTCGGGCTGAGCCTCGGCCGGGGGTGGCGCCGGGGCCGCAGAGACCTCCGGAGGAGGCGGGGGAGGAGGCTCGGGCGCTCCCTGCGCCGTGGCGAGCGTCGGGGCAAGGGAGACGGTGAGTATCAGCTTGGCGAGAAGGCGCATGAACGGCTCCTGGACGGGGGACGTGGACGAACGATCGCCGGGTTACGGGGGCTTTGGCTGCTCAGCGACCCGCCGCGGCCGACGGCAGGCGAGGGGGCCGCCGATCCCGTCGCGACGCGGGAACGCCGCAGGGCGCGGTCGCGGCGCTCGAAGCTGCACCCAGCCCGCTTCCTTGCCCTGGCACGCGGCGGCTTCGGGCGACGGACGGTGGCGGCGCGGCTCCTGCTCGCCCGGAGAGATCTGGGCAGACACGCAGAGTGGATGGGCGGCGAGGATGGCCTGGGCGTGGGCGAGCTTTCTTCATGCAGTCCTCGGGGAGACGCGCGCGACTCGTCGTCGCACAACGTTCGTACCCTCGGCTCCTCGCGAGGTTAAGATGCGGGAGAGCGATCCGGGGAGGGGACCGCGAAAAGTCGGCCCCTAGGCCATGGCGCCGGTTCGCGCCGCCTCGGCTACGGCTCTCGCCCAGTCGGCTCCACCGGTGCCGATGAGGCGGACTCCCGCGTTGGAACTTCCGGCGGCCCCCGCCTTCCAGCAGAGGACGCCGTCGATGCCCGCGGAGCGGTATCCGATGGCGAGGCGCAGGCGCAAGGCCTGGCCGACCTCGGGAAGGGGGCCCGACCAGCGAAGCCCGCAGCCGCCCTGAGAGATGGACACCATGGTCATGCAGAGCTCGTGTCCGTTCCAGCTCACCACGATCGGGACCTTCACGAGGTAGCGGGGCGCCCGCTGCGGAAATCGATGGATCTCGCCCCGCGCGGTTGCTGCGAGCATGCGCACGGCGCCCAGGCTGGTCGCGTCCGTCGCGAGTTCCAGGCGGAAGGTGCCTGCCTGTCGGTGCACGCTCGTAACGGTGCCGATGACGGTTGCTCCGGACTGCTGGCCCGAGAGACGCACCCGGACCGCGACTCGCTCTTTGAGCCGGGGGGTGATGGGGGCCGGCAAGACGATGCAGGCTCCTCCCTGCCGCAGGCCGGAAAGGAGCTCGCTCGGATCGATGAGAATAGAGATGCTCAACATCGGCGGCGGCCAACGCACGAGACGAGCGCGGACTCTGCGAGACTATTGCATTCCGCGCGATGCTGGATCCCTCTCAACGGCGATGGGAGCGAAACCCTCATTGCCCCACACGGCCGCTGTCGCGAGCACAGGTAGGACGGCGTGGCCGCTGCCGCCGCGATCGGGCCCGGCCAGATGCCGGAACGCCTTGCGGACTGCCCGGACCTCGAGATGTTTTTCGTGCCGCGCAGCCAGGCGTGCGCCTGGCTGCGCGGGGAGGGCCGATATCGGCCGCCTTCGCGTACCTACGCGTGCGTCCTAGTGTCGGGCTGCGTCCTCGGGGCGTCGCTGCCGAGCGTCGGTGCGACGCCGAGTTGACGCATGAGGCCGAGCGCATCCCACTGCGTCCAGCTCTCCACGATCTTGCCGGCCTTGTACCGATCGATGGTCACTCCCTCGACCGTACAGCGAGCCCCAGTGGGCTTGATGCCCATGAGGTCCTTCTGGTGGGTTCCCGTCATGCGCCAGTGGGTCACGGACGCCTGACCATCAGTATACGAGGCAAGAATGTTGGGCTTCAGGTCGGGGAACGCCGCTCGGTACATGCGGCAGTTTTCCTTCTCCCGGGACAGGTCACTGTCTCCGGTGAGCGGGTCGTGAGCCCGGTAGTCCTTCGAGCATAGTTCGTCGAAGACGTCGACGTTGCCCTTGCCGAAGGCCTCCTCGACGAGGCGGCGAGACGTCTGCTTCAGATCGATTGCCATGCGTGGCTCCTTCGCCCCTCCCGGGCCGCGTATAGCCGATCGCCGCGGGAGCGGGCCGGCTTCATGGGGTGTAAGAAGGGGTAGACCCAGATTTCGCCCCGGCCCAAGCTCGGAGCGGCCGCTTCCGTCGGCCCTAAGCGGAAAACGTTTGATTACGCAGGGCGGCAGGTGGCGCACCGTTTTACCATGAGTGCCTGGCTCTGCATCGGGTGCCCGCTTGGCGTGTATGCACCCTGGGTCCGCATTTCGCGAGCGCCGATGCCGTGCGCAAGAAAAGAGGCGAGCCCGCGCGTGGTTCGGACGAGTGTAGTGAGGGGTGAGTGGGGGAGGGCAACCACGAGCGGCTGGCCGAAGGTGAATGAGGCGGGTCCCGCTCTCCCGTGCCACTTTACGGAGGTACAGCGTCGCGGTACCGGCAACGCGGGACGGTGAAGAAAGCCAACTTCGCGCGTCGGGCCGTGTTCTCTTCCGTAGAATGGGATGAGAGGCCGAAGCGAGGGGGGGCGAGAGACGAGGCCACCATGGCTGCGCAACCGAACATCGAGCAGCACCTCAAGACGACCGGTCGCATCGACGCCTGGCAGATCCGGAGCGCAGAAGGGTATCAGCGGCGCTGGGGCCGATCGTTCGAGCAGGCCATCGTGGAACTCGGGTTCATGACGGTTCACGACGTCCTCCTCGAGACCGCGCAGTTCATGGGGGTGCCCTACATTCGCATCGATTCGAGAGCGATCACCCGGGATGCGATCCGGAGCCTTCCGGAGAAGCTCATCCGCGCCCGGAAGGTGATGCCACTCGCGATCACCGGGGATCCGCGACGCGGTTCGCTCGTGGTGGCGATGACTAACCCCCGCGACCTCGCAGCCCTGGACGAGATCCGGTTCGCGGCGCGGATCGCGGTGCAACCCGTCCTTGCGAGCGAGAGCGAGATCGACCAGGCCATCGGCGCTCACTTCGGCAAGGCGCCGCAGGAACCGGAGACGAGGGGTGCCGCGTAGGCAGCCCCGGCGCCGGAGAAGGCTCGCCGGAGGCGAACGGGGATCGCGAGCTCGTGCCACCGGTGCGCTTGGAAGGTGGCCGCAGTGGGGAGGTAGTGGATGGAAGACTTCTCGAGGGGGCTGGAGCGCATCGACTGGGATCCGCGGCTCCGGATCGGCTTCCCGATGATCGACGCGCAGCACGAGGAGCTCTTTCGCCGCGCGGGGGCGCTCGTCGTGGCGATGCAAGGTCAAGGGGGCCGCGAGGAGGCGGCGCGACTCTTCCCCTATCTGGAGAGCTACATCGTCGAGCACTTCAGCGCCGAGGAAGGATTGATGGCAGCGCGGGGCTATCCGGGGACCGCCGACCACGTTGCGGAGCACCGCTGGTTCGTCCGGGCCTTCGCCGTTCTCATGGCCGAGGTCGAGAAGACGGGTCCCGCGGCCGCGGCGATCGGGAAGACGGCGGCCCTTATCGAAGGGTGGCTGAAGGCGCACATCGCGAAGACCGATCTCGCTCTCGGGATCTTCCTCACGTGTGACGTGCCGCCGAGGGGAGTCCCGCGGCTGATTTGACCGCCGAGCGCCTCTTTGCGCCCCGGGGGTCTGGGCTATCGCGCGCCGGGCTTTTCGAGCGTCCGCGGCGGGCGCCGGCCATCACCTTCGGGTGGACGCGAACAGGCTCCCATGAGCCGTTCGCCCGTCGCGCCCCCGAGGCTCGCGTGCGAGCCCGGCGTGGGAGCCGGGCTCGAGCCCGGGTCGTCGTTGCGACCTGCCGTCGCGGGACGGAACGAGGTGCCAGCGTTGAGGAGTCTGCCACCACCCGCGGGCGTACCAAGCGAAGTGCCAGGGACCGCGGCTTCCGAAATAGGGCCACGGCCCCCACCCCCACACCCACGGGGCTGCCAGCCAGGCCCAGCCAGAGGAGGGAGCGTAGAGGTACATGGAGGGCTCGCCCGAGCCGCTCGGGGGCGTTGAGCCGTAGGCCTCCTCGTAAGGCATCCAGACCCAGCCGTACTGATCGGTGTAGACCCATTGCCCGGGAGGCACCTTGGCGTTCGCTTCTCCCGGGGACGGCTCCGGCGGAGCTCGCTCCGCCAAACGGGATGCCTGAATCGTCTCGCTGCGATTCGCGTCGGGTCGCGACCGCTCTGGCTCGGACCCCGGGAGCGCAATGACGGTCACCCCGCTCTCCGCGGACGCTACCTGTGTGCGGGTCCGTGCATGCGTTGAGGAAGGGTCGGGAAGGGTCACGACGGTCACGCCGAGGCGCGTAAGCTCCCGCGGGCTCGGAAGCGGGCTCTGGGACGGACGACCCTCGGGCTCAGGGAGGGTGAGGAGGGTGATCCCCTGTTCTTGAAGCGAGGAATCGGGACGCGAGGCCTCCCGCGCCGCCGCGGGAGCGGGCAGCGCGATGACGGTGACCGCGTCGCCCCCACCCCCGCGCGCCGCGACCGCGGCAACGCTCAGGGCGAGAGACCCGGCGATCCTCTTCGCCGAAGCGGTCATGGGGAGCGAGGAGAAGTCTAGCGCGGGAAGGGCAAAGTTGCCCGGGCGCGACTTCAGTCGTCGCCGCTCCATGCGGAGGGCTGCCCCGAACCGACGGGCGCGCGCGCCTGCCTGCGGGCCCGGGGCACGAGGAGACGGTGGACTCGTCGACGGCGCGAACTGCGCTCGCTCTCGCGTACACCGCGCTCGTTTGGGTCGTCCGCCAGAGGGGCGTCGGATGTGTGTCGTCCGTTGGGAGTAAGTTGTTTACGGGGCCCCACTGAGGCTCTCGCAAAATCACTGCGAAGGGCCCAGAATTCTAATCGCCATCGCCCGGCCGAGAGTTCTCCGAAAGGACAACCTCTTCTAGGTCCGACAAGGCGAATGGCGGGGCTTGTCGCCCCAGGAGGGCCGCGGCGCGCTTCATCGCAGCCACGGCCCTTCGTATTTTTCATCAATGCTACGGTCTAACCATTCGTGAAGGCGGGCGCGGAGCCCATCCCGCGTCGCGACCTGCGATCGCGCGAGGCCCCCTCCGGGGAGTGCCGCGCGCGGGCGAGTCGGGAATTGGGCTTGCGATGCTCGAGCTGGCGACGGATCGAGAGCCCCACGCTCGAGAGGCCTTCGGTCATCGCTGGCGAACCTCTCCAATCGTCGAACTCGCGATCGTTGCCGGCTCGACCGCTCGCGCGAGATTCCACGTCGGGTGCAGCGCCCGGCTCAAATAGGGAACCCCCTGGCGAGCGCGCTCCCTCCCTCCCTAAGATGCGCCGTTGGAAGGAACGCGTCGTACCCTAGGTAATTGCCTCTTCGCGAGAACATGGAGGACATATCCCGATGACCCGCTACGCTTCGAAAGCTCTCCTTACTTTCACCGCGGCCCTTCTCGTGGGCCGGGCAGCGGCGCAGGCTCCGGCGCCCAGCGCCTACCTCACTCCCATCGGTCCGCCGGTAGGTGCCGAAACCGCGAAGAAGGCGGCGGCCGCGGCGCTCGCCCAGGCCCACAAGAACGGTTGGCTCATGGTGGTCGCGGTCGTCGATCCGGCGGGCACGCTCGTCTACTACGAGAAGATGGACAACGTTCAGCTCGGGAGCGCCAAGGTGGCCGTGGCGAAGGCCCGCTCCGCGGCGCTCTACAAGCGGCCCACCAAGGTGTTCCAGGACGCCCTGGCCGGCGGGGGCGCCGGGACCCGAGTCCTGGCCTTGGAGGGTGCGGTGCCGGTCGAAGGCGGCCTCCCCCTCTTTCAAGGGGGCAAGCTCATCGGGGCCATCGGGCTCTCGGGCGACTTGAGCGAGAACGATGGGAAGTGCGCGGCAGCGGGGGCCGCCGCCGTAAAGGACTGAGGTTCTTCCGGGCCGTCACGCGCCGATGGCTTTGCCCTCGAAGGGACGCGGGCCGGCGGCGCCGCGCTGGCCCGCAGGGGTCCGATTCCTTCGGCCGAGACGTCCACCGGATAGCCCTTCCGCTCGGTCACCGCGGCCTTGAGCTTCCGCGGGTCGATCCGGTCCAATACGCCGCGGCCAACGAGCAGTCGGTTGGCCTCGGCCAGGAGGTCGATCCGCGAATCGGTGTCTGCGTGCACCTCCACGTAGACGCGGCCGTCTCGAAGGCCGACCTTCACGGGTTCCCGGACGATGGCGACTCGCGTGCCCAGCGGGACGCGGTCGTAGAGGTTCGGGATGTCCTCGGGGTAGAGGCGGAGGCATCCGTGGCTCGCCTTGCGCCCGACGCAGAACGGTGTGTTCGTCCCGTGGATGAGGACTGACCCCCTGGAGAGCCGGAGGGCGTGCGTACCGAGCGGGTTGTCCGGGCCCGGAGCGACCGTCTCGGGCAGATCGGGGTTCTCTCTGCGAATGGAGGTGGGGGGATGCCAGGCTGGGTTTTCCTGCTTCTTCACGATCGTGAAGGAGCCGATCGGAGTGGTCCATCCTTCGCTCCCCACGCCCACCGGGAATGACATGGGGGCACCCGGGACGGCCGGAAAGAGGTAGAGCCGCATCTCGGAGAGGTTGATGACGAGAGTGCCCGGCGTGGCTGCCCGCGGCACGATCCACGCAGTGGGGATGGTGACGGTCGCCCCCGGCGCGGGAACGAACGGGTCGAGGCCCGGGTTCGCCTCCTCCATCTGGTTGAATCCGAGGTCGTAGTCGCGGGCCATCTCGATGAGGGACTCGCCTCGCTTCACGATGCGGGAACAAACCTTACCCATGACCTCCTGCTCGCTGCAGTTCCCGAAGGGCCGGCAGTCGACGCTCCCGGTCACCTCGCAGGTGGGCTCGAGGACGGGGGCGGGGGCGGCGAGTTGGGCATCCTCCACCGGCGGCGAATGGCTGCAGGCCGCTGCTAGCGCGACGGAGGCAAGCGCGAGGAGGCCGCCGCGGGGCGGCGGGGCGCTCGGAAGAGAGGTGGCGGGACGAATCATCGTTCCTTACATGCCGGGTTCGGGCCTGGGGGTCAATGTGGTCGAGACACGCGCTCCGCCCGACGCGAGGAGGCCTCGCCCGACCCACGACGCCCCAAGCCGCCGAGTCCTAGCCCCGGCACCAGGGCGCGGACGACTCTGTGGCGCCTCGAGCCGCATCCCTTTCCATTCCTCTAGGCTCACCCCAGCGAACGCGTCCACAACGTCCGGCTCGAACTGGGTGGCCCGAAGGTTCCGCACTTCCCGGATGGCTTCGGCGAAGGAACGAATGGGTGGGTAGGGGCGGTGACTCGTCATCGCGTCGAGGGCGTCGGCCACGTGGAAGATTCGCGCGCCGATGTCAATCTGGCCCTCTCGCAGTGCGCCGGAATACCCGGCTCCGTCCCATCTCTCGTGGTGTTGCAGCGCGATTGCCGCGGCGGGTTTCAGGTAGTCCCGAGCAGCACCTGGTCGCGGACGCCGATCTTGCCGATGTCGTGGAGGATCGCCGCCTGTTCGACGACCGTGAACTCGGGATCGCCGACCCCCAGCTCCTGCGCCAGATGGCGTGAATAGAGGGCGACGCGTCCTCGCCCGAATTCACGGCCTCCAGGGCCCACGTGAAAATCCCGGGAGGCCGTGCAGAGCACCCGAACCGACCCCGGCGCGACCGACCGGACCCGGCTTGGGAAGGTGATCCCGTCGGTGTCCGGCAGACTGATACTCGGAGAGGACGACGGCCGGTGCCTGCGTCTCGACATATGCGAGTGCCTGTGCCGGCACGCGAAAGCAGCTCGGCTCGAACCCGGCGGACGCTAGCCCTCCGGAGAGCGCTTGCATGGACGTCGTTGTCGACCACAGCGACGCGGCGGTTCCTCTTCAAGGGCCTGGTCGGCCTCATGGAGCCTGCTCAGTGCTGGGTGAATCCTCATGCGCGGCCTCCCGACGCGGGCGTACGGGAGGACCCAGATCTGTGTCCTCGAGAGGAGGACGGGCACGTAGCGCGTTTACGGGTCTCAGGCATCCCACACGTCCACCCATGCACCCACAGCGGAGGCGCGGAGCATGCGCGAGAATTGGGCTCCGTTCGCAGCAATCGCGAGCTCTCCTTCCGGCGGTGCCGACGCTCAGGCGAAGGGTGTCTGCGGAATGGACAAAGTGGATTCGCGTTCGGCCGCGGGCTCTCCCGGATGGAACGGCATGCCGTCTCGCAGACTTGGGGAGAGCCGCCCCTCGATCACCTGCCGCCCGGGCAATCCATCACCCGCGGTGGTAGCCGCCCTCATGCGCGCGTCCGTAGAACTTTCGCTCGGGGGGGCGATGGGCGCGGTAGTCCCGCAGATAGGGGGGCTCCTCCCGGTACGCGCGCCAGGCGGCGCCATCTCGGTAGTACCAGCGGTTGCCCCACCAGTAGACCGGCCGCCCCTCGTAGTAGGCCGGCGTGGCCGTCGCGATGAAGGCGGCCGGGGGGTAGACATCGACGTCCATCCCGGGGCCGGAGACGGTCGCGACGCACCCGGCGATCGCGGCCACGCACAGCACGCCCTTCACCATCGTCAGGAAAGTCCGAGTCATGGGTCACCTATTGGGCAGAGGCGGTAGGTTGGTGGCGCGAGTGCTCCCTGAGGTGCTCGGCGAGGATCGCGCGCTGCTCCGGCGACAGGAAGGGAGTCACGGTCTCGTAGAAGAGCGCCATGCGCCTGGCCCCGTGGGCGGTGAGATCCGCGGCGGTGTTCGCGGCGTCCGCTCTCGCATCAAACGTGTCGGCAGCGAAGGCAGCGCTGAACGTCCTCACGTGCGCCTCCGCCTTCTTGCGGTCGAACTTCCTGGAGGTGGCGACGAGGGAGCTATGGAGCGCCGCCGAGATCCTGTCTGTCTGGTCCGCCGATAGGTTCAGTTCCTTCCGGAGCTCCGTGAGCCGACCACCCGGCTCGCGCCCCCCAGGGATCGCGTCGTTCACTTCGGCCCAGACCTCCCAGTGGGCCTGGAGCTTGTCGACGAGCGCCGAGCGCTCGGCCGGCGAGAGAGTCGCGTGGAGCTCGTTGAGAGCTTTCGCGCTGCAGTCGTGTACCGCGTTCGCGTCCGCCTCCAATTGCGCCAGGATCGGGGCGACTTTCGCGTCGTCGACTGCGCCCGCGGCCACGCCGTCGGCGAGCGCCAGGTGGAGACTCTTTTCGGCCCGCCCCGCGGGCGCCATGCAGCCGCGGAGGTCGCCCTGGATCTTCTCGATCCGTGGCCGCTTCGAGTCATCCGCTCCGAGCGTGTCCAGGGCCATCGCGATGAACTGCACGATGCCGCCGTGGTGATGATGGCGGTGATGCTCCCTCACCTCGGAGGACGCGTCGTCGTCGTAGGGAGGATCGGCCGATTGGGAGACACCGGTCGCTGGCCCAGGGAGACAAAGGGCCAACCCGGCGCCAGCGATCATTGCGAGCGACGCTCTTGAGTCCATGGGTTCCTCCGTCCGTCGAGGCGCGCCGCGAACCCTGAGGGTGCAGGCGGTCTGCGCCGGTCCCTCTCTAATATGGGCGTGGGCGAGTTCAAGAGGTGTCTCAAGAAGGTTTCGCCCAAGGTGGCCCTGCCTGTCCGCCTCGAGCGCCCCGGGAGGGACAGCGCGGAAGGTGGCATGGTCCCGTCCACCGACAGGCAACCGCGACAGGATCCCGGTCGACGAAGAACCGGGCTCAACTTCGGACGCCGGAACGACATGCTGTGGAGACGCTGGCGGAGCGAAGCGCCGCTGCGCCTCAAGGGGCGCACCGAGGCAAGCCGCCCTCGCGGGATTGGGGGGGCCGTCACTCTCGTCCTTCGCCCGCGGAGACCCGGCGCACGACTCGAGCAACGGGTGCGTGACGCCCCCGGGTGGGGGCTGCAAGTTGGCTTCAGCCGTGCGATCGCTCGACGCAACCCGTCACGAATCGCGCGACCGCGCGGACCCGCTCTGAGCTGCGCAGGGAGCGGTGGTACACGAGGAAGAGGTCGCGGCGCAGCACGGGGCCGGTGCCCAGGGGGCGGAGCCCGGGGAGGTTGCCCAAGTATTGTGCGAGCAGCCCGACGCCGGCATCCGCGAGGAGTGCGGAGCGAACCGCGAGCGGGGTCCGCACCCGGATTCGGATCGGGTGCCGCGCTGCCTGGGCGGCGAGCCAGGCACCCTCCGGCGATCCCTGGAGCGACTCGTGGAGTGTCACCAGCTCGTCGCCGGGAACGAGCATCGCCCCGGGCTCCCGGGGGTGCGCCGCGAGGTAGGTCGGTGAGGCGTAGGCGGAGAATGGGACGCTGGCGAGACGGCGAATGACGAGTTCCCGCTGCTTCGGGCGACCGAACCGCAGCGCGAGGTCCGCTTCCCGGCGGGACAGGTTCGCAACGTCCGACTCGGCCACCAGGACGAGGTCGATGCCCAGGTGCTCCCGCCGGAATGCGGGCAGCTGGGGCGCAATCACGGCAAGCCCCAGCCCTTCCGGCGCGGTGAGGCGGACCGCCCCCAAGGGGCGGACGTCCAGCCCGTCCAGGGCGCGCTGTGCGGCGAGGACCTCCCGTTCCACCTTCTCGGAATGGACGCGCAGGCGGCGCCCGGCGTCGGTCAGATCGCACCCGCGGGGGCCTGTCCGGATGAGCTCCACGCCGAGCGCGCGCCGGAGCGCCGCCATGCGCCGCGACACGGTCGGCTGGGAGAGCCCGACCTTCAGGCCGGCCGCGCTGGCTGATCCAGTGCGAGCCACCGCCAGGAAGAGCCGGAGATCGTCCCAGGTGAGCATGCAGTAATGAATATCAGACATGCAATAATTGGGGAATGACAAGGCACTATGGCTTGAGCAAATTGAGCCTCCATGGGCACTGGGGAGAGCGGAGCGCCGATGAAGACTCGGATCCACTACGGCTGGTTCGTTGTTGCCACGACCTTCGCGGTCCTGCTCGTCTCGGCGGCGATACGCGCCACCCCGGGCGTCCTGATCGTGCCGCTCGAGCGCGAGTTCGGGTGGTCCCGAGCCACCATCTCCGGCGCCATCTCGGTGAACCTCCTCCTCTATGGACTCATGGGCCCGTTCTGCGCGGCCATCGCCGAGCGGATCGGCATCCGGCGCACCATGGCGCTCGCCATGGTGCTGCTCTCGGCGGCGCTCCTGCTCGCGACCGGGATGAGCCGCCCTTGGCACCTCGTCGTCCTGTGGGGCGTCCTCGTCGGGAGCGGAACCGGCATGGCGGCCATGGTCATCGGCACGGCGGTGGTTACCCGGTGGTTCGCGCGGCGGCGGGGCCTGGTGCTTGGCGCGCTCACCGCGAGCACCGCCACGGGCCAGCTCCTCTTCCTCCCGGTCCTTGCGCGCCTAGCGGAGGGAGACGGGTGGCGGACCGCGCTGCGGGTGGTGGCGGCCGCTGCGGTGGCGGCAGCGGGAATCGCGTTCCTCTTCGTCCGCGAGTCGCCCGCCTCCTTGGGCTTGCGTCCTTACGGAGCCGCGCCGGGTGAAGAGGTTGGGGTCCCTCGCCGGGGAAACCCGGCCGTGGTCGCAGTCGCCACGCTCGGTCGCGCATCCCGGTCGAGGGACTTCTGGCTTCTCGCCGGGACGTTCTTCGTCTGTGGCGCGAGCACCAACGGACTCATCGGAACGCACCTCATCCCCGCGTGCATGGACCACGGCATCCCCGAGGTGCGGGCGGCCGGGATCCTCGCGACCATGGGCATCTTCGACCTGTTCGGGACCACCATCTCCGGGTGGCTCAGCGACCGGTGGGACAGCCGGATGCTGTTGTTCACCTACTACGGACTCCGCGGCCTCTCCTTGATCCTCCTCCCGGACGCCCTAGTGACCGACGGCGCCGGCCTCAACGTGTTCACCGTCTTCTACGGCCTGGACTGGATCGCGACGGTGCCGCCGACGGTCCGCTTGACCACCGATGCGTTCGGTTCCGAGGACGCCCCCATCGTCTTCGGATGGGTCTTCGCCGCACACCAGGTCGGCGCCGGGGTTGCGGCGCTTGGGGCCGGGGTCATCCGCACCCGCCTCGGCGACTACCACCACGCCTTCGTGGCGTCCGGAATGATCTGCCTCGTCGCCGCCATGCTCGCGCTGCTCGTGCAGCGCGGCCGAGCGGGGTCGGGGGTCGCGATGAGCGCCGCCGCGACCTGACGCCCCGTCTCCCGGAGTCCTCCGCTCGCGTCCCGGGCCGGACCCGGGCGCGGCATGGCCCACAGGCGGGCATGTTCCCGGGCCTGCTGCGTGGGAATCGTGCGGGGAAGCTGGTTGCCACTTCGAATCTAGCGTGAAGGACAACCTCGCCTTCGCTGGGGGAGCCTCCTTGGGGGCGTCCACGAGGAGGCGCAGTCCGCGTCGCCCCCACTCGCTGCGAGGGCCCGAGAGGCCTGCCATCGAAGGGCGAGCCACGTCGGGGCCCGTTCCGCGAGGCTCTCGCTCGGGTCACTTTCGTGCCGCGCCGCGTCGAGGATCTTGTCGCCGCGGCAGATGCTGCGTCACGCCTGGGGGGGCGGGTTGAACTTTGGGGCGACTCACGCCAAGCATCTCGCGTACCTGCCCGCCCCTGCGCGCGCCGGGTGGGCGCGAGAGGAGCACGCCATGCCCACCATCGCCCTCGAAGTGAACGGAAAGCGTGTCACGGCCGAGGTCGAGGCCCGCTTGCTGCTCGTCGAGTTCCTTCGCGAGCGCCTGGGCCTCACTGGGACGCACGTGGGGTGCGACACCAGCCAGTGCGGGGCGTGTACCGTCCACCTCGGCGGCCGATCGGTGAAGAGCTGCACGATGCTGGCGGTGGAGGCGGACGGTGCAAGCATCACCACCATCGAGGGGCTCGCCACGAACGGCAAACTCTCGCCCATGCAGGAGGCCTTCCGCGAGCACCACGGGTTGCAGTGTGGGTTCTGTACCCCGGGCATGGTGATGAGCGCCACTGACCTCGTGAGGCAGAACCCCGGCGCGACCGAGGCGGAAATCCGGGAGTGGCTCGAGGGCAACCTCTGCCGCTGCACCGGCTACCTGAACATCGTCAAGGCGGTGCAGGCCGCGGCTCGCGCCGGAGGGAGATAGCCATGGCTCAGGGTGGAATCGGCGCCGCGGTGAAGCGCAAGGAGGACGCGCGTTTCCTCCAGGGCAAGGGGACCTATACGGACGACATCTCGCGCCCGCAGATGACCCACGCCACGATCATCCGCTCGCCACACGCGCACGCGCGGATCAAGGGCGTGCGCACCGACGCGGCCCGGCGCGCACCGGGAGTGCTACTGGTCCTTACCGGGGCCGACCTCGCCGCCGAGAAGATCGGAAACCTCCCCACCGGTTGGCAGGTTTTCAACAAGGACGGGACTCCGATGGCGGAGCCGCCCCACCCCGCATTGTGTGCCGAGGAGGTGCGGTGCGTGGGCGACCAGGTGGCGCTCGTCGTCGCCGAGACAAGAGACCAGGCCCGCGAGGCGGCCTCCCTCGTCGAGGTCGACTACGAGGAACTGCCTGCGGTCGCGAACATTGCACAGGCGTCCAAGCCCGGCGCCCCGCTGGTGTGGGCCCAGGCGAAGGGCAACACCTGCTACGACTGGCACTTCGGCGACAAGGCTGCGACCGAGGCGGCGTTTGCGAAGGCCCACAAGGTGGTGGCCCTCGACCTCGTCAACAACCGGCTCATCCCCAACGCGATCGAGCCGCGCTCCGCCATCGGCGAGTACGACCGCGCCACCGATGAGACCACACTCTTCACCACCAGCCAGAACCCGCACCTCACTCGACTTCTGATCTCCGCGTTCAGCTACGGCATCCCGGAGCACAAGCTGCGCGTGGTGGCGCCGGACGTGGGTGGCGGGTTTGGGTCCAAGATCTATCACTACCCCGAGGAGTTCCTCGTGGTGTGGGCGGCCCGGAAGCTCGGGCGACCCGTAAAGTGGACGGCCGTTCGCTCCGAGTCCTTCATCTCCGACGCCCACGGCCGCGACCACGTAACCCATGCGGAGCTGGCGCTCGACAAGGACGGCGTCTTCCTCGGGCTCCGGGTGAGGACGCTTGCGAACCTCGGCGCCTACCTCTCCACCTTCGCTCCGGGGATCCCGACCTGGTTCTACGCCACGCTCCTCGCCGGCTGCTACCGGACGCCGGCAATCTATGCCGAGGTGCGCGCCCTGTTCTCCCACACCATTCCCGTGGATGCCTACCGCGGTGCGGGGAGGCCCGAGGCCACGTACGTGCTCGAACGCGTCGTAGACGTCGCCGCGCGAGAGGTGGGCATCGACCGGGTCGAGCTCCGGCGGCGAAACTTCATTCGCCCCGACCAGTTCCCCTACCACACGCCGGTCGCGCTCGAGTACGACAGCGGCGACTATGGCGCCACGCTCGACCTCGCCCTGCAGGGGGCTGACTGGGCCGGGTTCGAGAAGCGCCGGTCCGAGGCGAGGGCGAGGGGGAAGCTCCGCGGGATCGGCATATCCACCTATGTGGAGGCCTGCGGCATTGCTCCCTCCGCGGTGGCGGGTTCGCTCGGCGTCCGCGCCGGCCTCTACGAGACGGCGAACGTCCGCGTCCACCCCACCGGCACCCTCACCATCTTCACGGGCACCCATAGCCACGGCCAAGGCCACGAGACCACCTATGCCCAGATCGCTGCCGAGTACCTGGGCGTCTCGGTGGAGCAGGTGGAGGTGTCTCACGGCGACACCGCGAAGATCCCGTTCGGGATGGGGACCTACGGCTCACGCTCGCTCGCGGTCGGCGGCTCGGCGGTGGTCAAGGCGCTCGAGAAGGTCATCGCCAAGGGGAAGAAGATCGCCGCCCACCTTCTCGAGGCGAGCGAGGGGGACATCGACTTCAAGGACGGCAAGTTCACGGTGAAGGGCACCGATCGGTCGAAGACCCTCGGAGAGGTCGCGCTCACTGCCTACGTCCCCCACAAGTACCCGGCCGGCCTCGAGCCCGGGCTCGAGGAGACCGCCTTCTACGATCCCAAGAACTGGACCTACCCGGCGGGCTGTCACGTCTGCGAGGTGGAGATCGACCCGGAGACGGGCGTGACGCGCATCGTGGCCTTCACGGGTGTGGACGACGTGGGCCGAGTGGTCAACCCCATGATCGTGGAGGGCCAGGTGCACGGCGGGGTGGCGCAGGGAATCGGTCAGGCTCTTCTGGAGGGCGCGGTCTATGACGACGCGGG
>Ga0335077_10005326_pt1 | contig 15783 bp, 16 predicted proteins | sample Lox_Sample_31_FD_207151 | JGI IMG/M metagenome (GOLD analysis project Ga0335077, IMG submission 207151) | Soil microbial communities from Loxahatchee National Wildlife Refuge, Florida, United States - Lox_Sample_3.1 | ecosystem: Environmental > Terrestrial > Soil > Wetlands | place: USA...
ATGGTGATACGGGGTCACTGTGGTTACAGGCCCCAAGCATCAGAAGGAGAAGCGCAGCATGGAGCATTTTGCCGGACTGGACGTGTCAGTCAATGAGACAAGCGTCTGCATTGTGGATGAGACGGGCAGGATCGTTCGCGAAGCCAAGGTCGCGAGCGAACCTGAAGCCCTGCTACAGGTGCTGAAGAGCGGTGGCTACCGCTTCAAGCGCATTGGGCTGGAAGCCGGACCGCTGTCGCAGTGGCTTTACAGCGGACATCGGCTGTCTTTGCGGCAGGTATGTGGTAGCCTGATCCGGCACGGTGCCTTGCGCTGAGTCTTGGGGCTGACATGAGGCGGCGGGAGTTCATTTCATTTCTTGGGAGCGGCGCGGTCTTATTGCCTCTTGGGAGCGGCGCGGTCTTATTGCCGCTTGCCGCGCGCGCACAACCAAAGCGGATACCGGCCATTGGATTGCTTGGCAGCACATCAGCCGATGAATCCACTCGCGTTTTGGATGCGCTGCGTGCCGGTTTGAAGGAATCTGGCTTCACTGAGAACCAAAACGTAGCGATTGAATACCGCTGGGCGCACGGCAAACACGGTCGACTTCCGGCATTGGCGGCCGATCTGGTCGACCGTCAGGTGACGGTGATCGTTACCACGGGCAGCGAACCCTCGGCGCTTGCCGCAAAGGCTGCAACGAACAAAATTCCCATCATCTTTGTCATCGACGGAGACCCGGTCAGTATTGGGCTTGTCGACAGTCTTAATAATCCGGGTGGGAACATCACGGGCATGAGTCTGATTGCTCCGGCGCTGGAGGCAAAGCGACTGGGGCTGCTGCGTGAGCTGGTACCGAAAAGTACAATGATTGGCGTGTTGGCGAACGAGGACTATCCGGACACCGACCGCCAATTGGCGGGAGTGGAAACCGCGGCAAGCGAAATCGGACAAAACATCTCTATCCAAAATGTCCGTGGCGAACGCGACCTGGACGGTGCCTTCACGACCCTATCCCAATTAAAGGTCGATGCGCTCCTCGTCGCTGCCGATCCATTATTCAGCGAGATGTATGATCAAATCGTTGCGCTGGCGACGCGTTACAAGATACCTGCGATCTACGCTTCGCGCGAGTTTGCCGTCGCCGGCGGACTGATCAGCTACGGCGCGAGCGCAGCAGACGCGCATCGTGAGGCTGGAATCTATGCCGGAAAGATTCTCAAAGGCGCCAAACCCGCCGGTTTGCCGGTTCAACTTCCGACCAAGTTTGATCTGGTGATCAATCTCAAGGCCGCGAAAGCGCTCGGCCTCACCGTTCCGGCTTCACTGCTCACGCGCGCCGACGAGGTAATCGAGCAGCCGACAAATTAAGTTTCTCCGACGACCCTTGGAAGAACGCGCGCCGCTTTTGGGGGTAGAGCAGACATGGCGTTATGCGGAAATCCGCTTTTGCAGTCGTTATGCGGGCTAGAGCGGACATGACGTTTTGCGGCGTAAATATCGTCTTCTGACCCAAAGCAAACATCGGGGCATCCCTTAACGAGCCTCGTTTGAATCGTTACGATATTCCGTCTGCCCTCGGGGGAGGCAATGAGGCGACGCGAGTTCATCACGCTTCTCGGCGGTGCGGTGGCTGCGTGGCCGCTTGCGGCGCGGGCGCAGCAGGCTGAGCGGCTTCGACGGGTTGGATTCCTGTTCGCTGGGACCCTTGCCCTCCGTCCGCAAGCACAGGAGTTTTGGCGTAGGCTTCACGAACTCGGATACATTGAAGGAAAAAACGTTGTAATTGAAGTCCGTGAGGCTCGCGGAAAAATTGAGGAGCTTCCGAAGCTCGCCTATGAACTTGTCAGTACACGTACCGACGTACTGGTACCAGTTACGACTCCAGGAGTGGCTGCAGCAAAAAACGCAACGCAGAGCATTCCCATCGTGATGGCAATCGTTGCCGATCCTTTGGGAGCCGGTTTTGTAAAAAACTTGGGGCGACCAGAAGCCAACATTACTGGTCCGTCCTACACGATATCGCCTGATATTGTGAGCAAGCGAATGGAATTGTTCAAAGAAATGCTTCCTGAGCGTTCGGTGATTGGCATATTGTGGAGCGCAAACAATCGGCTGACAGCTGATTTAATTCCGGTTGCCGAACGAGCCGGAAGATCGCTCGACACCCCAACGCTCTCACTATCCTTTGAGGGACCAGCAGACCTGAAAGCTGGCCTTGAAAGGGCTCTCGCAGCTCGCGTAAATGCAATTCTTGTCATGGCCGATCCTGCTACGTTTGATCATCGCCGTGAGATCATCGATTTCAGTTTAGCCAATCGGATACCCACATTTCATGCTTTCCCTGAGGAGACAAACGATGGTGCGCTTGCTGCGTACGGGCAAGTCTGAGTGAAGAGTATCGACGGGCAGCCAATTACGTTGGCAAAATATTAAAGGGTGCAGCACCTGCCGACTTGCCTGTCGATCAGGCTACCGATTTCAAATTTTCCATCAATCTCAAGACCGCAAAGGCGCTCGGCCTCAGGGTGCCGCCACCGCTGCTCTCGCGCGCCGATGAGGTGATCGAATAAATGGTGCAATGTCTGCTATTGATGCTGTGGACGGCTCCTCCACCGGCACGTGAGTGCCATGAAAGTGGGTGCTGTTAAGGCGCCAACGATTCAGAGGAGCCAATCATGCAGGCAGTTAAGACAATCGGTCTGGACATTGCGAAGTCGATTTTTAGGTGCATGGCGCAACGCCTTGGGATTCAAACCCCAGCAGAAAGAATGAGATAGAAGTGTTGCGTCGACCGGTTGAATCCACCACCCGAAGCGGACATCACAGCTTTAATCTGATAAACTTTCAAAATTGGCGTCGTCTTAAGCCTTACAGGGGATGGTCGCGTGCGCCGGAGAGATTTCGTCAAAGTTGCCGTTGGATTAGCGGTGGCTCGGCCGCTCGCCGCGCGCGCACAGCAGTCGGCGATGCCAGTAATCGGGTTTTTAAATAGCGGCTCGCCCGGGTCGTTGACGTCCATCCTTGCCTCGTATCGCCAGGGCCTGAGCGAAACCGGTTATGTCGAAGGACAGAATGTGGCGATCGAGTACCGCTGGGCGGAGGGGGCGTACGAGAGACTGCCGGCGTTAGCGGCAGATTTAGTTCGTCGTCAAGTCGCTGTGATCCTCGCCGGCGCCCCTCCTGCCGTGCGGGCTGCCAAGGGGGCGACCACGACGATCCCGATTGTCTTCACTAGCGGCGGCGACCCGGTCGAACTCGGTCTCGTGTCGGGCCTCAGTCGGCCCGACGCCAATATCACGGGCGTGAGCTTCTTGGCTAACGAAACTGGAGGGAAACGGCTGGAGCTGCTGCGTGAACTAATGCCGACGGCTATTTCGATCGGTTTCCTCGGCAACCCGGCCCGCCCGAGTTCGGAGTCCGAGATCAAAAACATACAGCAGGCCGCGCAGATGCTCGGTGTGCAGTTGCATGTCTTCAATGCAAGCACCAAACATGAAATCGACGTGGCGTTCGCGAAAATCGGCCAACAAAAGATTCACGCGCTCTTGATGGGCAGTGACCCGTCATTCCTGATCCGGCGCGATCAAATCGTTGCCCAGGCGACTCGGCTTGGGGTTCCGACGATGTTTAATCTACGCGAATATGTCCAAGCCGGTGGCCTGATGAGTTACGCGCCCAGCCTTGCAGATGTATACCGCCAAGCTGGCGTCTATACCGGAAGAATTCTCAAAGGTGCTAAGCCTGCCGACTTGCCGGTCCTGCAACCCACAAAATTTGAGCTGGTGATAAACTTAAAGACTGCGAAGACTCTCGGCCTCACCATGCCGCCAGCCCTGCTCACCACTGCCGACGAGGTGATCGAATAATCGCGCAGTTTACTGCGGTGCATGAGTCCGCAATTGATGGTGAGTTCAACCGGTCGACGCAACACTTCTATCTCATTCTTTCTGCTGGGGTTTGAATCCCAAGGCGTTGCGCATATCGCCTGCGATCCCAAAGTCCCTGGTTTTTCTGCCGCAGCGAAGTCCTCGAAAAACCCTCGACGTATCGGCATACACTCCGTCTTTCTCCTTCAAGACAAGAAGTGTTGCGTCGACCGGTTGAATCCACCCCAATAACGGACCTTCGTGACTACTCGATGACCTCGTCGGCTGTAGCGAGCAGCGATTGCGGAACGGTCACGCCGAGCGCGTTTGCGGTCTTGAGATTTAAAACCAGTTCAAACTTGGTCGGTCCCTGCACTGGCATGTCAGCCGGGTTTTCCCCCTTGAGGATGCGATCAACATACCCCGCAGCTCGCCGGATCGGATCGTGCGTATTAGGCCCGTACGAAATCAAACCCCCGTCTACAGCGTAATAGCGATAAGGATAGACCGAAGGCAATTTGTAACGAGCGGATAGACTGATGATGAGCTTGCGACGAGCCGCTGAGCCCGCTGTTGTCACGATCACGCCGCCGTTGCCCGAGCGCGCGAACGCCGCCGCGTTTCGCTCTATTTCTTCGGTGTCGCGTGTGTTCACGGGCTTAAGTTCAATGCCAAGGGACTGTGCTACTGAGCGAATAGCCGCGAATTGTCCAATACCAGCCGCAGAGGCCGGGTCGCGAAACACTAAGGCCCGCGTCACCTTGGGCGCGATTTGTTTGAGCAACTCGGCCCATTTGCCGCTCATACTGTACTCGAAATTCGAGAAGCCGGTGATGTTACCGCCGGGGTGAGCCATGCTTTCAACGAAGCCAGCACCGACCGGATCGGGAACGTTCACGAACACAATGGGGATAGTTCGTGTGGCCTGTTGTAGCGGCGCAAGCGTTAGACCGCCGATGCTCAGGATTACGTCCGGCGTCAGTGCGACTAACTCGACCGCGTATCGACGAAGGCTCTCGAGATCACCCCCAACCTGACGGTTTTCAATCTTCAGATTACGGCCGACCGACCAACCTAGTTGTTCAAGAGTCTGCTCGAACACTGCCTTTCGGGCTTGGGCTTCCGGATCATCTATCGCGAGGATATTGAGTATGCCAACGCGGCGCACGCGGTCAGCCTGTTGTGCTTTAGCCGCAATCGGCCAGGCCGCCGCGCCACTAAGAACACCGAGAAATTGCCGCCGCCTCATACCGCCCCCGAGCGCTTAGACGAATGAGCGTAACAATTCTCATGCGTCCTCAGAAGGGCCTTGTTCGACGGTCTATGAAGTCCGATTCACAGGCGCGATTCGACGCCTAAGAAATACCGCTTCCACCTACAGCACGAACTCACCGAACCTTAGGTTACAGATTTTGCTTCAGCCGCTCGCGCTCAAATGGCTAACCGTGCGACGCATCACCAGCGCTACACGGCAAAAAGACATAAAAGACCGTGCCACCTGAAGTTCCCGGCGATGCCCACAGGCGTCCGTTGTGGGCCGCAATAATTGAGCGGCAAATTGCAAGCCCCATTCCCATTCCGGTTGGTTTGGTAGTGAAAAATGCTTCGAAGATCTGTTCCGCTTTTTTCGCGTCGATCCCGATGCCGGAATCCTCCACGGTGATCCTCACTCCCTCCGCGTCGAGGGTCGACGCAATCGTCAAAACGCGCAGGTTCTCCGCGATATAATCCATCGCCTCAGCTGCGTTCATGATTAGATTGAGCAACACTTCCTGCAGTTGGATTGGATCAGCAGAAAAGCGCGGAAGATCCGTTGCCAATTTCGTCCGCAGAGCGATATTTCGTGCACCCAACTCGCCGCGGGACAGTTTGAGCGCATCGCCTACAACTTCATTTATGTCGACCGGCACGCGTTTGCTGGTGTTCGTTTTGAATATAGCAGTCAGGCCCGTAATTACTTCACTGGCTCGATAGCCTTCGTCGCCAATGGATCTCAAAACGGTACGCACCTCATCGATATCGGGTTCCGCTTTTGAGAGCCAACGTGTGCCCGCTTGTGCATTCGTCACGATTGCCGCAAGTGGCTGTTTGATTTCGTGAGTTATAGAGGCCACCATCGCACCCATGGTCGCCAGGCGCGATACGCGAGTTATTTCATTCTGGCTCATAATTTCCCGCTCGCGCGCGACCGCAAGTCCGTGAAGCATTTCGTTAAATGCAGCCGCCAGCCGACCAATTTCATCTCGACTTTCATATTGAGACCGTAAGCTGTAATTTTTGGTCTCCCGAACCGTGTTTGCTAAATCCGCGAGGCTTTTGATCGGTACGATCATGTCCCGATAAGTGAAAAAGGCCACCAAGAGGCCGAGCGCGCCAAGAGTTCCGATCAATATGAGATTGAGGATGCGGCGATAGCGCAGCTCATCGATTCGCTGAATCAACAGCTGGTCAAGCTCGCTTTGCGCGACATTCCAAACATTGAGTGCGCCCGTAACTGCGATAGCGTATGATGAGTCAATCTGACTGATGTCCGCCACACCACCGGCACGCAGTGCATCAAGATAAGCGCTTGCACTGCTGGCAAACGCCGTAACGCTGGGAGCGACAAACTGTTTCAAGCGGCCAGTATGATTCCCACGTTCAGCGGCTGTAAGCTCGTTTGCTATATCATTTAGGTTCGCGCGCAGCAGGCTATCGAGCGCAATGAGGCGCGCTTCGCGGTCAACAGCATAGTCGTTCGCTGCCTTTGGTGCTCGTACCAACGAATGCGCTTGACCAAGCTCTTCCAGCACTGCTGGCAATCGCGTCACCACGATGTTTTCGAGATGGTATGCATCAAGGACAGGATCAAGTGTGAGGTTTGAATCGTCGCCTATACGAGCAGCTAGGTCACGCAGGTTTTTAAGAGTGGCTAAATAAATGCCGTCCACATGAATTCCTGCAGACGTGTTGTTATGCAGGTCGTGCAGCATCGCTGCTAGCGTTTTCACAATACCGTCAATATGTAATGTACCCGTAGTTTCCGCATCTGCCCGCGAGAGTGAATTGATGAGTTCTGACTCGGATGCGTTTTGCCAATCAGCAAGGTGGTCACTGGGATGTGTCGCGAGCACAGCCCCGTAGATAGGACGGAGCAACGCCAAATACTTGCTGCCAACAAGCTCGCGGTGGGCGAAGTCAATGGCAATCTGTTTTTCAGCCAAAAGAGCGTAAGTGGCAACGCTCGTGAGGACTAATGATACGACGCATAAAATTAGAAATTTTGTGCCAGCACGCAAATCCCTAAACATGGACTACCCCGGACATCCGTCGCAGTGTTAAGTCCCATCGCAAATTGGCAGGGTAATGCCTTTGAGGTTACTGATTGAAATACCGGCGCGCCGATACATCGGCCAAAAGGGCGTATCACAAAATCGTGATCGACAGGCAATCACCACCTCGGCGTCGCGCCGCCTCGCGGCCTGCATCTCAATCCAGGATTGAGAGGGTCATCCTGAAGTATTGTAATCGTCACGACCTTTCGCGCGAGCGATAATCTGACAATCCAATGAACCCGCGTCCAGAACAACAGTCAGCCGTACTCGTCATCGACGACGACGCCGCGGTGCGTGAATCTCTTTCAAGCCTTTTCCGTTCGGTCGGATTGCAGGTCAAAGCATTTAGTTCGACGTCAGAATTCCTAAAAAGCAGGCTACCGGATTGCCCAAGCTGTCTGGTGCTCGACGTCAGGCTCCCTGGAGTGAGCGGGCTCGATTTTCAATCCGATCTAGCCAAGGCAAATTTCCAAATTCCGATCATTTTTATGACTGGCCACGGTGATATCCCAATGACCGTGCGGGCCATGAAGGCCGGAGCGGTCGAGTTTTTGACCAAGCCGTTTCGTGATCAGGATATGTTAGACGCCGTTCAAGCCGGGCACCAAAGGGATCGCCGCCGGCGCGAAATGGAACAGTCGACGTCCATAGTGAAGTCGACTTATGAAACGCTAACCCCTCGTGAAAAGGAGATCATGGGCCTTGTGACAGCAGGTCTCATGAATAAGCAGATTGCTGGCGAAATTGGTGTTAGCGAGATCACAGTAAAGGTTCATCGCGGAAGCGTAATGCGAAAGATGGGTGCAAAATCGCTAGCCGACCTCGTGCGGATGGCTGAATCGTTGGGCGTTCACCGCGCGAAGACATCATGACCTATACATGAGTATATTTTGACTACACTTTCCCATGTCTGATTATTGATTTTCATCAATGGCGCATTGCTGGTGAGCCTCCTATCTTGGCCGACATGACGGTCGCAAACTTGGCAAAGGCTCCTATGATTTCCATTGTTGATGATGACAAAGCTGTTCGTGAAGCCACGAAGGGCCTTGTTCGCTCGCTCGGCTACTCAGCGGCTACCTTTGCTTCTGCCGAGGAATACCTGCATTCCGACCGCGTTGAAGACACATTATGTCTAATTACCGATGTGCAAATGCCCGGGATGAATGGAGTGGAATTACAGGAGCGCCTAATTGCCGATGGTCACGGAACAAAGGTCATCTTTATGACGGGATTTTCCGAAGAAGGGGTGCGCGCACGCGTACTAAAAGCTGGAGCAATTGGCTTTTTGAAAAAACCTTTCGATGATGCCTGCCTGGTCAAATGTCTCGATAGGGCGCTCGGAGGCAAAAGCTCTCAGACTCCAGAGTAATCGGGCCTCTGCAATATGAGGCAGCTACACAAACCTTCATGGTCTTCCACGCCTCAATAAGCCGATCACAAGTGTTGCAGTGGCACCGTTCGGCCGGCGAGTGTCAACCCGCGTTATACGGATGTATAGGTCCGCTTTCGTTTTCGATTACTAAGCGTTTACTAACGTACAGTGGTGCGACCACCTGCCGCTCCCTAGCCTTCCTGCAAAATAAAACGCTTCGAGTGCGGGGAGGACGGACATGATCACGTTTCTGACCACCAGCATTGCCGCCGAGACGTTATTAGCGGGCGTGAACGCGCCATCGTCAGCCGACCCAGTCGGGTTTGCAAGTTCGCTTCTTAGTGCGAACGCTCTCGTCGAGCGGAACCTTCCGCGCAATGAATTGGAAAGGACAGGCCCGTGAACGACCGCATGACTACAGAACTGTTCGGTATATGGCTGTCGGCCGTATTTGTCGGGCTGCTTATATTGAACGCTTTTTCTTTTTGAAACGACCAGAGTGAATGTCTTCGGAGACATGCAATGCATCTTAGATTCGATGATAGGCTCAAAAAAATAGCTTCAGCTTGTCTTTTGAGCGCCCTGACCGCTGGCGGCATTAGCACGCTTGTGAGCCCCGTTACCGCCAACAAAGCAGCGGTCATTACAATTTCGGTTAACCGAACCACCAAGGGTGACCGGCTGTTACTGCCACCGATAGCCCAACCTACCCGGCACGACTCCGACGCGCCGTTTCCGGAGCACAGGCTACTCGGCTGTGAGACAGCTTTCGGCCCCCTCGCTGATGCGGCGCGAGGACAATTCCTCACGCATTGCATCGCGTGATGTCAAGATTATGAAATTTATGTCGGTAGGTGTCACGATGAGTTCCTTCATCCAGCATAAAACACTAAAGCACTATCGCAATATGCTCAGCTTCAGTGCCGGTGCTCTGTCATTGCTCGCGCTGTGGTTCGTTATGGTCGCCTGGCTGATGGGCGATGTCCTTTGGCCTCAGTTGGCCGGAGTTCATTAGGTCAACCCACTCAAACTCCCGGCTGCAAAGCGGCTTCATCAACGATGCTGACGCATGTGTTGCGTCGACCGGTTGAGCCGGCAACCCAAAGCGGAAATTCACGGCGACAACAAATGCGTCCGCAGCTGCCTGCTTAAGCATCAGCTGGTGCGATGACCGGCTCGATCTTTTCCACGATTTCCCTATTTCGCGTCGTGCTATCTGCAAGTCGCAGTCGTTTTGCAGATTAAGCCACAGCTGCGGCGAGGTACCGAGAGCCTTGCCCAAGCGAAGAGCCGTGTCGGCGGTGATGCCGACATCCTCGGAGGCGATGCGCTCAATGCGCGTGCGCGGCAAATTCAACTTGCTGGCGAGCGCGCCAGCAGACAACTTGAAAGGAATTGTATCGTATAATGATACATGTATTCGAGTTATTTCCCGGCCCCCACTACCAAATCCGATCCCCGGCGGTCGTGTTATTTGACGTAATTCCGCTGTTTTTTGAGCGGACGCACTTCACATCACAAGCCCGTCAGGCCGCGATTGCACGGCAATTCGAGGTTGCTCCTGCCATCACGCGATGGAACAATCGCATTCTTAAACCGTATTGTACGTATATCTGCCGAAGCCCTTTGCTTACGGAGGCTCTCCATGGCGCGCACCGCGATGTCGCCGGCTACACGGGACGAGCTGGCGCGGGAGCCGAAGCGTTCCGTTGATAAAGAACGGGAAACCTGGCTCCAGGCGTTCCGTCGGGTTCGAGCCGAGACAGAGACGCGCGCAGCGCATCTATCGGCCGAAGACCAGATTGTGCAGTCCATGCCGGATGCCAGCCCAACCAAGTGGCATCGCGCCCATGTGACATGGTTTTTCGAGCAGTTCTTGCTGGTGCCTTACGACCCGGTCTACAGGATTTTTGACGAGCGCTTTCCTTTTCTTTTCAATTCCTACTATGTCGCGGCTGGTCCGCGTCACGCGCGGCCGCAACGTGGTTTGATCACGCGGCCGAATGGGGAGGACGTCACCGCTTACCGTGCACATGTCGATGCGGCAGTCGAGCGGCTCATAGGAGAGGTGCCGGCAACGGAGGCCCAGCGGGTATTCTCAATCGTCGAAATAGGACTACATCACGAACAGCAACATCAGGAATTGCTGATCACAGACATTCTTCATGCGTTCGCGCAAAACCCGACCGATCCGGTCTACGATGCAAACTGGCGGCCGCCGCGTGCAACGCAAGGGCCTCGGGGCTTTGTCGAGGTGCCGGCGGGTATTCATGTGGTCGGTCACAATGGCGACGGTTTTTGCTTCGACAACGAAACCCCGCGTCATGATGAACTGATCCCGCAAGTCCGTATCGCACGGCATCTGGTTACGAACGGTGAATGGCTCGAATTTATCGCTGCCGGCGCCTATACGACTCCATCGCTGTGGCTGTCCGACGGCTGGGCCACCGTGCAGACTGAAGCCTGGCAGGGGCCGGGCTATTGGCGGCGCAAGGATGATATCTGGCAAGTAATGACCCTTGCCGGTTTGAAGCCGGTAGATCCTGCCACCCCGGTACAGCATGTCAGCTATTACGAAGCCGATGCCTTTGCCCGCTTTGCTGGAAAGCACTTGCCAAGCGAGACCGAGTGGGAGGTTGCAGCACGTGCAAATGTGATGGCCGATGCCTTTGGCATCGCTTGGCAATGGACGCGCAGTGCCTATCTACCGTATCCGGGCTACCAGGCCGTCGAAGGAGCGCTCGGTGAGTACAATGGCAAATTCATGGTGAGCCAGATGGTGTTGCGTGGTTCGTCGCTTGCCACTCCCGAAGGTCACGAGCGCTTGAGCTACCGCAATTTTTTCTATCCATCGGCGCGTTGGCAATTCAGCGGACTGCGCCTGGCAGAGTTTGTGTGAGGGCGTCACCATGGTTGCAGCAGTAGCACGCAAACGCGTTCTTCAGCAGAGTCCCGAGGTTTCCACATTCGAGGCGGACGTCCTTGAGGGCCTGCACGCGGCGCCCAAGCACATGCCGGCGAAGTACTTTTACGACGCTGCCGGTTCGCAACTGTTCGAGCGCATAACCGAACAGCCGGAATACTACCCGACCCGCTGCGAAATGAAGATCCTACGCGATCACGCCGTCGATATTGCCAAATTGATTCCGCAAGGTGCGGCACTTGTTGAGTTTGGCAGCGGCTCCAGCAAGAAGGCGCGCATCCTGCTTCGCGCCGCGCCAAAGCTTGCGGCTTATGTGCCGGTTGATATCTGCCGTGAAATGATTGAGCAGGAAGCAGCCGAGCTGCGGCCCGATTTTCCTCACGTCAGGGTGCTGCCGGTGACGGCCGACATTTGCGAGCCGTTCGAATTGCCTGACGAAGCCAAGGCTGCGCCGGCCCGTATCGGTTTCTTTCCTGGCTCGACCATCGGCAATTTCGAGCCACATGAGGCATCAGCATTTTTACGCAATGCGGCGAATATTCTCGGGCGCGGCGCCACGCTCATTATTGGCGTCGATCTGATCAAGTCGGCAGAGGTGCTCAACGCGGCGTATAACGATGCCGCGGGCATCACCGCCAAGTTCAACTTGAATCTGCTTACCCGTATAAACCGCGAGCTCGGCGGCACCTTCCGCCTGAATACCTTCGAGCATCATGCATTCTACAATCGCGAACGCCATCGCGTCGAAATGCATCTGGCAAGCCTCAAACGGCAAAAAGTAAAGGTCGCCGGCGAAACGTTCGACTTTCGTGCCGGCGAAACTATTCATACCGAGAACAGCTACAAATACAGCATTGAATCGCTCGCCGCGCTTGCGCGCGGTGTCGGCTGGTTGCCCGCGGCCGCTTGGATCGACAGTGGCAAATATTTCTCGATCCAGGCCTTCGCGCTTGCCGCTTGACTTGCTCGCATTCGATCGACTGCGCTAAGCCTTGCGCCGCCGGCCATGATCGGCCGGGCGTTTTAAGGCAGGGCATGGTTCATGAAAATCGTCGGTTTTGAAGCGAACAATGGCGTACGTCTGGGCATAGTCGAGAACGACACTCTCATCGACCTCCAATCGGTGGAGGCAAATATGCCGGATGACCTCGGCGAAGTGCTGCGGCGGAACCACGGCGATCTCAAAGTGCTCGCTGATATTGCCAGGAAAGCGCCGGCTTCTGCGTACCGGCGGCTCGCTGGCCTTAAATATGCACTTCCTGTCGCGCGCCCCGGAAAAATCGTTTGCCTCGGGTTGAATTATCTCGATCATGTGAAGGAAGGGCCGCAGCGCGACAACATTCCGAAATTTCCGTCGATCTTCTTTCGAGTGCTCACGTCAATGGTACCGCATTTGCAGCCGATTGTGCGCCCGAAGGAATCGATCCAGCTCGACTATGAGGCCGAGATGGTCGCGGTTGTCGGTAAGCGCGCCAAGCATCTCACCATGGCTAACGCCGTCGAATGCATTGCCGGCTATTCCTGCGCGAACGAAGGATCCGTGCGTGAATTCCAGCGTCATACGACGCAATGGGGCATGGGAAAGAATTTTGATCGCACCGGCGGCTTCGGCCCATGGATGGTCACTGCTGACGAAATTCCGCCCGGCGGCACGGGCTTGAAGATCATGAGTCGGCTGAATGGCAAAACCATGCAGTCTGACAACACCGCCAATATGATGTTTCCTTTGGCGGAGACGCTGGTCTATCTCACCAAAGGCATGACATTGGACCCCGGTGACGTCATCCTCACCGGCACACCATCGGGCGTCGGTCATGCGCGCAAGCCCGAGCCGGTGTGGATGAAGGCCGGCGACACTTGCGAGATCGAGATTGAAGGGGTCGGTGTGTTACGAAATCCAATCGAGGACGAAAAAGGCTGACAGCGTGAGGGTCTCATGAAGCGCAATCGTGTCGCTGCGGTACTGGTTGCCGGGCTGGCGGTCATTGCCAACGTACCGGCTTCTGCGGAATGGCCAAATGACAAACCAATCCGCGTGTTGGTCGGTTTTGGACCTGGCGGTGGCACTGACATTGTAACACGCATCATTGCGCCGCCCCTGTCCGAGTTGCTGCATCAGACGGTGGTGGTTGAGAACAAGCCGGGTGCCGGCGGATCGATCGCTTCAGCGGAAGTCGCAAAGGCCGACAAGGATGGCTATACCGCCTCCATGATCAGCGCTGGCCATACTGTCTCGGCGGTTATGGTCAAGTCTGTGCGTTATGATGCGGTGAATGACTTTGCACCCGTGGCGCTGGTCGCCGACAGTGTCTTCGTTGTCGTGGCGCGCAAGGATTTTGCGGCCAATGACATCAAGGGGCTCGTGGCGCTCGCCAAGGCCTCGCCCGGCAAGCTGAATTTGGCAAGTGTCGGTCTTGGCTCGACTCAGCATTTTGCAGGCGAACTGCTGAACCAGTCGACCGGCATCGACGTGAAGCACATTCCCTACCGCGGCACTCCCGGCGTGGTGACGGCGCTCCGCGCGCAGGAAGTGGACTATGCGGTGGAGCTCTTGCACGCTGTGCAGGGTCAGGTGCAGGCGGGCGAACTCAAGCTGCTCGCCGTAGGCGCGCCGACACGCTGGCCGACGATTCCGAATGTGCCGACTGTCGCGGAGCAGGGCGTTGCCGGCTATTCAGTCATTGGCTGGTATGGGTGGGTTTATCCGGCGGGCACGCCGCAAGTGATTGTCGACAAGACCAACGCCGCCCTCCAGGAGATTCTCGCCCGCCCCGAAATCAAGGAGCAGATGGCGAAGGCCGGCGCCGCGGCGCACGTCTCAACGCCTGCCCAATTCGGCCAACATATGGCCGATGAAGTCGCCAAGTGGAAAGCAGTCCGCGACAAAGCTGGCCTTGAACCGCAATAGCGGCGGACGTTGTAACGGGAACAAACAGAGGAAAATATGGCCGATCAGTTCAACGTGCTCGTCATTTGCGGATCGCTCCGCAAAGGTTCGTACAACGCCGCATTAACGCGCGCATTGCCGGGCCTGGCACCGCCTGAAATAAAACTCGTAACAGCACCGTCGATCGCAACGTTGCCGCTATACAACGCCGACGTTCAGGAAACGTCCGGCTTTCCCGGGCCGGCAGAAGATCTCGCAACTGCGATCCGCGCCGCTGATGGCGTACTGTTCGTCACCCCTGAATACAATTGGTCGATGCCTGGCGGGCTGAAGAACGCAATCGACTGGCTTTCACGCATGAAGGACCAGCCGTTCAAGGAAAAGCCGGTGGCGATCCAATCCTGCTCGCAAGGTCCGCTTGGCGGCGCACGCATGCAGTATCACTGGCGCATGTCGATGACGTTCCTCAACGCCTTCATCTTCGGCACGCCGGAGATTTTCGTCGGCAATGCCGCAAGCAAGTTCGACAAGGATACGCTCGAACTGAAAGATCAGCCGACGAAGGACATCGTCAAGACGCAGCTTGCGGCGTTTGCGAAGTTTATTGCCAGGATGAAACGTTGACTGCTCGTCCCCGCGCAAGCGGGGACCCGGGGCGGCCTTTTTCCGACCTGCATTATTGATCTGGATTCCCGCTTGCGCGGGAACGAGCGGAGAGAATCCTAGCCCGCCGCCTGTGCTCGCTTCGGAAACAGCTGTGGCCTTAGCTTCGGATGACCTGCCATGGTCTTTGGCGCATAGGGAGTCTCTGCGCCGAGTTCTTCCGCCGCATGCCAGGCCCAGCGCGGGTCCCAGATTGCCGCCCGCGCCAGGCAGATCAAGTCTGCCTTGCCAGAGGCAACGATATCTTCCGCCTGCTGATAGCCGGCGATCAGGCCAACCGTCATTGTGGTGATGCCGCTTTCTTTCTTAACTTTCTCGGCAAAGGGAACCTGGTAGCCGGGGGCGAGGGGGATCTTCTGCTTCGGGTCGAGCCCGCCGGTAGAGACGTCCATATAATCCATACCGCGCTTTTTGAGTTCTTTCGCCAGGACAACGGTTTCCTCCGGCGTCCAGCCGCCATCCACCCAATCGGTCGCCGACACGCGCATCCCGAGCGGCTTTTGCTCCGGCCAGACGGCGCGCACGGCTTCATACATTTCGATTGCAAAACGCATGCGGTTTTCGAGTGAGCCGCCGTATTCGTCGATGCGCTGGTTCGAGAGTGGCGAGAGAAATTGGTGGGCAAGATAACCATGCGCACCGTGCAATTCGATTACGTCATAGCCGATGCGATCGACGCGTTTGGCCGCTGCCGCAAATTCCCCGATAACACGCTTGATGTCATCCTTGGTCATTGCATGCGGCACCGGCCAGCCAGCGTCGTAGGGAAT
>Ga0335077_10005328_pt1 | contig 15781 bp, 14 predicted proteins | sample Lox_Sample_31_FD_207151 | JGI IMG/M metagenome (GOLD analysis project Ga0335077, IMG submission 207151) | Soil microbial communities from Loxahatchee National Wildlife Refuge, Florida, United States - Lox_Sample_3.1 | ecosystem: Environmental > Terrestrial > Soil > Wetlands | place: USA...
TGCGCCGGCTTCCGCCCAGGCGGCCGATGGCCCCGGCCTGCGCGCACTCAACGGGTTCGCCGAAGGCCTGGTCGTCGTCGCCCTGGTCGGCGAGCTCGCGCTCGTCATCGCCAACGTCGTCGCCCGCGCCTGGCTCCATCACTCGTTCCTCTGGGCCGACGAGCTCGCCCGGCTCACGCTCGCGACCCTGGCTTTCATCGGCGGCGCGGCCGCGTACCGTCGGCGCGAGCACGCGTTCGTGCGCGTGGTCCTCAATTCCTTCTCGCCGGCCGTGCGCGAGGGCTGCCTCGCGCTCGCCGACGTGCTGGTGGCCTTCGCCTCGGCGCTCACCGGCATCGCGTCGCTCGAATTCCTCGCGTCGAGCTGGGACGAGCGCACGCCGGTGCTGCAGATCCCCGCAGCGATCATCGGCCTGCCGCTCCCGGTCGGCATGGCGCTGCTCTTCGTCTTCGCGATCGCTCGCCTGCGGCGCGAGCACGGCGCGGCGGCTTGGCCGGTCGCGATCGGCTTCGGCGTGCTTCTCGCCGGCGCCGTGGTCACGCGATCGGCGTGGCAGCCCTGGTTCACCGGCGACGGCGCGATCGGTACTGTCCTGACGTTCTTCTTCGTCGCGATCGTCGCCGGCGTCCCGGTCGGCTTCGTGCTGCTGCTTTCGACGGCGGCTTACCTGTGGATCACCGGAGCCGCGTCGCTGGTCGTGCTGCCGCAGACGATGGTCAACGGCACGGGCAATTTCATTTTGCTCGCGGTGCCGTTCTTCATCCTCGCGGGCCTCGTCATGGAGCGCGGCGGCATCAGCGTTCGCCTGGTGCGCCTCATCCACGCCGCCGTCGGCCACCTGCGCGGCGGGTTACTGCAGGTCGCGGTCGTGAGCATGTACGTGGTCTCCGGACTGTCGGGCTCCAAGCCCGCCGACGTCGCCGCCGTCGGGACCGTGATGCGCGACGAACTGAGCGAGCGGCACGGGTCCGCCGAGGGCGCCGCCGTGCTGGCGGCCTCCGCGGTCATGGGCGAGACGGTTCCGCCGAGCATCGCCATGCTGATCGTCGGGTCGATCACCAGCGTGTCGGTCGCCGGGATGTTCCTCGGCGGTATCCTCCCGGCGGCGGTGATGGCGCTCGGCCTGATGGCGCTCATCTACCTGCGCGCCCGCCGCGCGGGGATCCCCCGCGCACCGCGCGCGAGCGCGGCGGTGATGCTGCGCGCGGGCGTCGGCGCGATCCTGCCTCTGCTGATGCCGGCGATGCTGCTGGCCGGCATCCTGCTCGGCATCGCCACGCCGACCGAGGTCGCGGCTTTCGCCGTGGTCTACGGCATCGTGCTGGCGATGTTCGTGTACCGCGAGATGAACGTCGCGACGTTCATGCGCACCGTGGCCGACACCGCCGCGCTGACCGGCGTCCTGCTGTTCATCTTCGCCGCCGCGTCGGGCTTCTCCTGGACGCTCACGGTGGCGTATCTGCCACAGCGGCTGGTGGAGATCCTGCACTCCGTCGGCAACAGCACGGCGATCTTCATGGTTGGATCGGTTGCGCTCCTGGTCGTGGTCGGGGTGCTGCTCGAAGGACTGCCTTCGCTCAACGTGCTGGCGCCGCTGCTGATCCCGATCGCCGGCAAGCTCGGCTTGAGCGAGCTCCACTATGCGCTGGTGCTGATCATCGCCATGGGCGTGGGCGGTTTCATGCCGCTCGCCGGCATCGGCTTCTACGTGTGCTGCGCGATCATGCGCGCCGACATCGAGGCGGCATCTCGGGCCATGCTGCCCTATCTCGGCATGGTCCTCGCGGGCCTGCTGGTCGTCGCCTTCGTCCCCTGGTTCTCGCTGTTCCTTCCCCATTACTTCGGCTTTCGCGGCTGACGTCTACCCAACTCGAAAGGAGGAAGCGATGGATCGCAGAAGCTTCATGAAGACCGGCATCGGCGCGGGGCTCGCTCTCGGCGCCCCCCACGTCGCACGCGCGCAGACGCCCATGACCCTGCGCTGGGCGCACTTCGCTCCGGAGGACCATCCGGCGAACATCGCCGCCAAGCAGTTCGCGAGTCGCGTCGAGCAGCGCACCAACGGCGCGATCAAGATCAACATCTTTCCCAACAACGTGCTCGGCGGCCCGCCCGAGCAGGCGCAGCAGATCAAGCTCGGCACGATCGACATGGGGCTGCCGACGCAAGGGCAGCTCGACAAGTACGACAAGGCGTTCGCCGCGGTGATGCTGCCGTTCATCTTCGACAGCCCGGCGCACGTCTTCCGCGTGATGGACGGTCCGGCGATGGACTGGCTCGCGCCGCTCGCCGAGAAGCAGGGCTTCGTCCTGCTGCGCAACTGGGAGTACGGCTTCCGCAACGTCACCAACAGCGTCCGGCCGATCAACCTGCCCGACGACGCGAAGGGGCTCAAGATCCGCACGCCCCCGGAGCTGCAGATCCAGGCTTCGATGGAGGCGCTGGGCGCGACCGTGCAGGCGATCGCGTTTCCGGAGCTCTATCTCGCGCTGTCACAGAAGGTCGTCGACGGCGAGGAGAATCCGATCGCGGTCATCTACTTCAGCAAGTTCTACGAAGTGCAGAAGCACCTGGCGATCACGCGCCACATCTACAACAACATGATCCATACCGTGGGCGTCAACACCTGGAAGAAGCTCTCGCCCGAGCAGCAGAAGATCTTCCGCGAGGAAAGCGCGTCGGCGGGCGACCTGATGCGCAGGCTCATCGCCGAAGGCGAAGCCGACCAGCTCAACAAGCTGGCCGCGGCCGGGATGTCGATCACCAGGCCGGACCTCGCGCCGTTCCGCGCGAAGATGGACCCGGCCTACAGGCGGATCGCGGAGTACGCGGGCGAGGACAACGTCCGCCGGTTCCGCGACATGGTGGAGGCCGCGCGGAAGAGTTGATCGACCGCTAGCAGCACCTCGGCCCGCTCTTTCCGTACTTGCGGTCGATCGAGCGGGCGAAGAATTCGCTTCGCGACAGCGGCGTTTCTCCGGGGTGCTGCCGGGTGAAGTGCGCGAGGTAGCGGTCGTAGTCCGGTATGCCGAACACCTGCCGGCACGCCTGGCGCAGCTTGAGCAACGCGGACGAAGGCCCGGTATCTGGAGCGCAAGGCGCGGCGGCGGCCGCCGCGCCTCTCTCCTTCGCGCTCACGCCAGAGCCTCGGAGCCGAGTCCCGGAATCTCGTGCGCCGTCGGCCGCGCCTGCTTGAGCGCCTGCATGCAGATCTTCACGGCGTAGACGCACATGGCCACGACCAGCAGGACGAAGACCCCGCAGACGACCGCGTCGAGGTAGTTGTTGAACGCGACGCGCTGCATCTCCTCGATCGACTTCGCGGGCGCCAGGAGCTTGCCCTCCGCCGCGGCGGCGCTGAACTTGTTGGCGAGCGCGAGGAACCCGACGCGCGGATCGCTGTGGAAGATCTTCTCCACGCCCGCGGTCAGCGTGGTGACCAGCAGCCAGGCCGTGGGCACGAGCGTCACCCAAGCGTAGCGCTCGCGCTTCATCTTAACCAGCACGCTCGTGCAAAGGAGCAGCGCGATGCCGGCGAGCATCTGGTTGCCGACGCCGAAGAGCTGCCACAGCGTGTTGATGCCGCCGAGCGGGTCGACCACGCCCTGGTAGAGGAAGTAGCCCCAGAGCGCGACGCACAGACCGGTGCCGACCAGGTTCGCCGGCAGGAACTCGGTATCGCCAAGCGGCTTGTAGATGTGTCCCAGCATGTCCTGGATCATGAAACGTCCCACCCGCGTGCCGGCGTCGACCGCGGTCAGGATAAAGAGCGCTTCGAACAGGATCGCGAAGTGGTACCAGAACGCCTCCATCGTCTTTCCGCCGAGGGCCTGCGCCAGGATCTGAGCCATGCCGACGGCCAGCGTCGGCGCGCCGCCGGCGCGCGAGAGGATGGTGGTCTCGCCGATGTCCGTGGCCGTCTGCTGGATCATGTCGGGCGTGATCGTGAATCCCCATCCGGAGATGACCCGCGCCGCATCCGCGGCAGTAGCGCCGATCGCCGCGGTCGGCGCGTTCATCGCGAAGTAGATGCCCGGATCGAGCACGCAGGCGGCCGTCAACGCCATGATGGCGACAAACGACTCGGCAAGCATGCCGCCGAAGCCGATGAAGCGCATGTGCGACTCGCGCTCGATCATCTTGGGCGTCGTCCCGGACGAGATCAGCGAATGGAAGCCCGATACCGCGCCGCAGGCGATGGTGATGAAAAGGAACGGAAACAGCGTGCCGGAGAACACGGGCCCACTGCCGTCGACAAAGCGCGTGAGCTGCGGCATGGCGAGCGGCGGCGCGACGACGTAGATGCCGATCGCAAGTGCCGCTACGGTCCCGATCTTGAGAAACGTCGAAAGGTAGTCGCGCGGCGCCAGCATCAGCCATACGGGAAGGCTGGCGGCGATGGCGCCGTAGAGGATCAGCGCCCACGCAAGCTGGGTGCCGGTCAGGGTGAAAAGCGGCCCGAGCGTCGGATCGGCGGCAACGGCGCGGCCGAAGTACAGCGCCGCGAGAAGCAGCACGACGCCGATCGCGGAAGCCTCGCCTACGCGGCCGGGGCGGAAGAGGCGCATGTAGACGCCCATCAGCAGCGCGATGGGTATCGTCGCCGCAATGGTGAACAATCCCCACGGGCTCGCGGTGAGCGCCTTCACGACGACCAGCGCGAGCACGGCCAGGATGATGATCATGATCGCCAGCACGCCGACGAGCGCCAGCGCGCCCGGCACCGGACCGAGCTCCATCTTGATCATCTCGCCGAGCGACTTTCCGTCCCGTCGCACGGACGCGAAAAGCACGATGAAGTCCTGGACAGCTCCGGCAACGACGACGCCCGCAAGGATCCACAGCGTTCCTGGCAGATAGCCCATCTGCGCGGCAAGCACCGGGCCGACCAGCGGTCCGGCCCCGGCGATGGCGGCGAAGTGGTGCCCGTACAGCACCCACTTGTTCGTCGGCACGTAGTCCATGCCGTCGTTGTGCCGCACGGCCGGGGTCGCACGGTTGTCGTCGAGCTGGAGCACGCGCTCGGCGATGTACTTGCTGTAGAACCGATAGGCAACAAGGTATACGGACAGGGCCGCAGTCACCAGCCACACTGCATTGACCGTCTCGCCGCGGCCGAGCGCGAGCGCTGCGAATGCGAACGCGCCGACGATGCCGACCAGAGGCCAGAGAAGCCAGGATACGAGCTTGTTCATGACGTCCCTTTCGCGAACGGAGATGGGAGAAGGTCTATAACCATTGCGCGCGCGCCACCGGCTGCCGATGCATGACCCTGGAAGGGTCCGAAGCCTGACTCCGAGCGCAATCTTGCTCCTGCAGAAGTGTTTTCGCCCGCCGCGAAGCGGAGGCCCCGTCCGAGGCGGACGCCTTCGCTGCACTCAGGCCGGCACGACCTCGCTCGAATACTGTCCGAAGGCGGAGAGCGCGTCGGCGGCGTACATCAGCGAGGGCCCGCCACCCATGTAGACGCATACTCCCAGCGCTTCCTCGAGCTCCGCTCGGGTCACGCCCAGCCTCACCAGGGCGCGCACGTGAAAGCCGATGCAGGTGTCGCAATGTCCCGCGACCCCGATGGCGAGCGCGATCAACTCCTTCGTCTTCTCGGTGAGCGCACCGTCGCGCAAGCTTGCCGTCGAGAGCGCATTGAAGCTCTTCATCACCTCGGGCTGCGTCGCCCGCAAGCCTGAAAGCAACGCCGAGACGGACTTGGTAATCTCCCGATAATCCTTGGTCATCGCTGCCGCTCCTGGACGCGGGCCGGAGGAGGCTGGAAACCGGCCCACCCGCAACGGTTTTATGCTAACGCCTGCCCTTCGCACCCACGGCTTGTAAATGGCCGTCCTTTGAGCTAGATCAACCTCAGCCATGGTTCAGACGACCGCCCTTCTCGCTCGACCCGCGAGCGATACGCCGCCGATTCTTCGCGTCCGGGGGCTCGCGAAGCGTTTCGGGCAGCCGAACCCGCGCACCGTGTTCGCAGGCGTCGAGCTCGAGCTCCGTCCCGGAGACTACGTCGCGATCATGGGCGAATCCGGCAGCGGGAAGTCGACGCTGCTCAACCTCATCGCCGGGCTCGATCTTCCCGACCAGGGCTCGATCGAGCTCGACGGCACGGAGCTCACGGGCATGAGCGACGATGCGCGCACGCTCCTGCGCCGCTCGCGGATGGGCTTCGTGTTCCAGGCGTTCCACGTGCTCCCCTACCTCGACGTCGCGGCGAACGTCGGCCTGCCTCTGTCGCTCCTCGGCGTCGACGGCGATGCCGCCGCGCGACGCGTCGGGGAGATGCTCGCTGCCGTGGGGCTCTCCGATCGCGCTGCGAGCCCGCCGCGCGAGCTGTCGGGCGGCGAGCTGCAGAGAGTGGCCATCGCCCGCGCCCTCGTCCACTCGCCGGGCCTCGTCCTCGCCGACGAGCCGACCGGCAACCTCGACGCCGAGAGCGCGCGGCAGGTCCTCGGATTGCTTCGCGGTCAGGTCAAGCGCAGCGGCTCCGCCGGCATTCTCGTCACGCACTCGAGCGTCGCCGCGGCGAGCGCCGACCGGACGCTGCTGCTCACGCCCGACGGCATGCGTGCCTTGCCCGAGCCGGCGCGATGACCGGCGCCGCTGCCGCCGAAGCTCGCGCGGTGCTCGCCGGGTCGCTCGTGCACAACCGCACGCGGGCAGCGCTCGCCGTACTCGCCATCGCGCTCGGCGTCGCGCTCGGCTATGCGATCCAGCTCATCACCCGGTCCGCGGTCAACGAGCTCGCGCAGAGCGTCCAGACGCTGTCCGGGCAGGCGGACCTGCAGCTGCGCGGCGCGCGCAGCGGCTTCGACGAGGGTCTGTATGCGACGGTCGCGCGCCTGCCGGAAGTCGCTGCCGCGAGCCCGATCATCGAGGTGGACGCAAGGCTCGCCGGCCGCGACGACACGCTGGCGATCGTCGGCATCGACGCGCTGCGCGCCGCGGCGGTCGAACCTGCCCTGGTCGCCGACGCCGGGGATCGGCTCGATCTATTGCGCTCCGATACGCTCTTCCTGTCGCCCTCGGCGGCGCAGTGGCTCGCGAGCGAGCGCGGCGCGGCGCTCTCGTTCCAGCGGGGCCTGGGCGAAGTGCGGCTGCGCGTCGCAGGCGAGCTTTCGGCGAGCTCGCGGCGGCGCTTCGCGGTGATGGACATCGCCGGCGCGCAGTCGGCGTTCGACCGGCGCGGCGTCCTCACGCGCATCGACCTGCGCCTCGAGCCGGGCGTCGACGTGGCGGCGTTCCGCGAGCGCCTGCAGCGAAGCCTGCCCGCGGGCGTGGCCGTCGATCGTCCGGAGGCGAATCTCGCCGCCGGTGCGAGCGTCTCGCGCTCCTACCGCGTGAACCTGAACGTGCTCGCGCTGGTCGCGCTGTTCACGGGGGGGCTGCTCGTGTTCTCGACACAGGCGCTCGCGATCGTTCGCCGGCGCACTCAGCTCGCGCTCCTACGCGTGCTCGGCATGCGGCGCCGACGGCTCCTCGCCTGGCTCGTCGCGGAAGGCGCGGCGATCGGCGCCGTCGGCAGCGCGCTCGGGCTCCCTGCCGGCTATTTCCTCGCCGCCGCCGCCGTGCGCGTGATCGGTCCCGATCTGGGCTCGGGTTACTTCCGGGGCGTCGCGCCGGAGCTCGAGGTCGCGCCGCCGGCGCTGATGCTCTGCTTCGCGCTCGGCGTCGCCGCCGCGCTGCTCGGCAGTCTCGTGCCCGCGATCGAGGCCGCCCGCGCCGCGCCGGCGCAGGCGCTGAAGCCCGGCGACGAGGAGCGCGCCTTCTCCCGGCTGCGCCCGATCTGGCCGGGCATCGCTGCCATCGCCGCCGGCGGCGCGGTCGCATTGCTTCCGCCGATCGCGGAGCTGCCGCTGTTCGGCTACCTCGCGATCGCGTTGCTGCTCGCCGGCACGCTCCTGCTCATGCCGGTGATGTCGGCGTGGACATTCGCGGCAGCGCCCGCACCGCTGGCGCCCGCGCCTCGCCTCGCGCTGCTGCAGCTCCGCGGGGCGCCGGGCCAGGCCGCGGTGAGCCTGGCCGCGATCGTGGCCAGCATGAGCCTCATGATCTCCATGGCCATCATGGTGGTGTCGTTCCGGGACGCGCTCGACGCGTGGCTCGAGCACGTTCTTCCCGCGGACCTCTACGTGCGCGCGAGCGCCGGCGGAGACACCGGGTATCTGTCGCAAGGGGACCAGGCGCGGATCGCCGCGCTGCCCGGCGTCCGCCGCGCCGAATTCCTGCGCGAGCAGCAGCTCCTGCTCGAGCCTTCGCGCCCGCGCATTTTCCTTCTCGCCCGTTCGCTCGACGAGTCTGCGCCGCAGGAGCGGCTGCCGCTGGTGACTGCGCCGCAGACGCTGCCCGCCGGCGCGGCGCCGCCGATCTGGGCGAACGAGGCGATGGCGGACCTCTACGGCTTCACGCCCGGCAAGACCGTGACGCTGCCGATCGCGGAGAAGCCCAGGGAATTCACCGTCGCGGGGATCTGGCGCGACTACGCGCGGCCGCAAGGCGCGGTCGTGATCGAGCGCGGGCGCTACATCGCGCTCACGGGCGATCGCTCGGCGAGCGGAGCCGCGCTGTGGCTCGCGCCGGGCGCGAAGATCGACGACATCTCCCGCGCCCTCGTGCGGTCCCTGCCCGGCGGCGAGCAGCTGGACATCGCGGGGCCGGGCGAGATCCGGGAGTTCTCGCTGCGCATCTTCGACCGCACCTTCGCCGTGACCTACGCGCTGGAGCTGGCGGCGGTGGCGATCGGGCTCCTCGGCCTGTCGTCGTCTTTCGGCGCCCTCGTGCTCGCTCGACGGCGCGAGTTCGGCGTGCTCCGGCACCTCGGCATGACGCGGCGGCAGATCGGAGCGATGCTGGCGACCGAAGGGCTCGCGGTCAGCGGTCTCGGTCTCGCGATCGGCCTCGCGCTCGGATTCGCGATCAGCCTCGTCCTGGTGCACGTCGTCAACCGGCAGTCGTTCCACTGGGGCATGACGATCTCGGTGCCCTGGATCGCGCTCGCCGCAACGGCAGCCGCCGTGCTCGCGCTGGCGACGGCTACGGCCTGGCTGAGCGGACGCCGGACCATGAGCGAGGGCGTCGTGCGCGCGGTCAAGGAGGACTGGTGAGCGCGCCGCGTCGGGATCGCGTGGCGCGATGAAGCGCCGGCCCTTCCTCGCGAGCCCCCTGCTGCTCGTCGCGGCGCGGGCGCGAGCCTTGGCGGAATTTCCCGAGGTGACCGCCGGAAGCACCGTCGAGCTTCCGCGCGACTACGGCGCTCATCCGGCGTTCCGCAACGAATGGTGGTACCTCACCGGCTGGCTCGACGATCCGTCCGGGCGCGCGCTCGGTTTCCAGGTCACCTTCTTTCGCAACCGCCCCGGCGTTGCCGAGGACAATCCCAGCCGGTTCGCGCCGCGCGAGCTCCTGTTCGCGCACGCGGCGCTGGCCGATCCTCGCTACGGCCGGCTTCGCCACGACGCGCGCGCGGCACGTGAAGGCTTCGAGCTTGCCAGGGCTCGCGAGGGAGCGACCGACGCGTGGATCGGCGACTGGTCGCTCGCGCTTGCCCACGGCCGCTATCGCGCGCGGGTCGCCGCGCGCGACTTCAGCTTCGACTTCGAGTTCACGCCCACGCAACCGGTGCTGCTCGAAGGCGAGCACGGCGTCTCGCGCAAGGGGCCGCTCGCGAAGCAGGCGAGCTGCTACTACAGCGAGCCGCATCTCGCGGTGAAGGGGCTGCTCGCGATCGAAGGCTCGAGCACGCGGGTCTCGGGCGTCGCGTGGCTGGACCACGAGTGGTCGAGCGAGTACATGGCGCCGCAGGCGGTGGGCTGGGACTGGACCGGCATCAATCTCGACGACGGCGGCGCGCTCATGGCCTTTCGCATGCGTGATCGGGAGGGCGGTGCGTTCTGGACGGGCGGAAGCCTTCGCGCCGCGGACGGGCGGGTGCGCGTTCTCGCACCCGGCGAGGTCGTGTTCACCCCGGGACGCCGCTGGCGCTCGCCGCGAACGCAGGTCGACTACCCGGTGGCGATGCGCGTGCGCGCGGGCGACGTCGACTGCGCGATCGAGCCGCTGATGGACGACCAGGAGCTCGACGCGCGGGCCGGGGTCGGCGTGCTGTACTGGGAGGGCGCGGTGCGCGCCTCGGCGGGCGCCCGCGCGATCGGACGCGGCTATCTCGAACTGACGGGGTACGGAAAACCCATCAGACTCTAGGCATCGCACGCCGCGCATGCGCCCCGCCACGCGCGGCGCTCATTGCATGCCGGCGCAGGGATCCTCGCGCGGCGCCGGCGGCGTGATCCAGATGTAGTCGAAACCCGGATTCTCGCTCACCAGCCGCCGGGGGAAATCGGCCGCGCGCTGCTCCTCCGCACTCGCCTCGACGAAGGCGACGCTGAGCGACCGCGCGTCCGCGTCGGGCATCCCGGGCGCGTGCAGGTACACCGGAACGCCGAGATCGGCGCGAACGTGACCGTCGCCGGCGACGAGGATCGCCCCGTCCGGCGTCGCGGCGTCGACGAGCGCCTGCGCCATGGCCGCGTCGCGTAAGCGCTGCGCCAGCACGATCCGAGGGACGACCGATGCCGGCACTTTCCCGCAGTGGCTCGCGGCGATGTCGTCGCGAAGCTGCGCGGCCTGGGCCTGCGTCCAGGGCGCTGCGCGAAGCCGCGCGTAGCCGATCGTGCTCGAGTCGTCGGCCAGCGCCTGCGGATCGCGCAGCGCGGAACGCGCCAGGTTGGCCGCGCGCACCGGCAGATGCGCCGCCAGCGCGGACTCGAGGAGCGGCTTGTGCATGGGCCAGAGCCAGCCCTTGCGATCGAGCCGGCCCGCATCGGCCAACCGCTCCGCGTCGCCGCCGGCGGCCTGGGCCTCGCGCAGCGCCGCGTCGTTCTCCAGGTCGAATTGCTCGAACACCACCGCCGGATGCGCTCTACGCCCTGCGATCGCCGCGATCAGCCGTGCGTGGATCTCGTGATGCGCGGGATTGTCGTGGATCTCGCCGAGCAGCCGGTAGCGAGCGCCGCCCAGCGCCGCGACGAGCTGCGCCTCATCCGTGAAGGCGGCGGAGCGAACGTCCCAGATGAGCGGATCGGGCAAGGAAGCTCCCGTGGCGGCCGGCGACGAACTGACGACCAAGGCCGCGCAGCATAGCGCGGCAACCGCGCGGGTCACGGGCGCGGCATGCCTGAGTTCTGCTTCGCGGCTGCCCGGGCCCCGAGCCGCTCCTCGAGCTGGTCGAGGAACCCGCGCTGACCCGCGAGTATCTTCGCCCTCGCTTCCTCGAGCGTGAACCATGCCCCCCGGTCGACCTCGGGAAATTCCTGCGTGTTTCCCGACTGCGGCGGCCATTCGATCGAGAACGCGTTGCTCGTGATCGAAGCGGCGTCGATGTCGCCCTCGACCGCCCAGGCGTGAACGGTCTTGCCGCCCGGTTGCCTGAGCGGAGCGAGCGGCGCGAACGCCCCAGCGACCGCGGAGCCCGTCTCCTCCTGGAATTCGCGCTTCGCTGCGCTCAGCGGATCGTCCCCGGCTTCGAGCTGTCCCTTGGGGATCGACCACGCTCCGGCGTCCTTGTTCCGCCAGTAGGGGCCGCCCGGGTGCACGAGGAAGACTTCCGCCGCGCCGCCGCGAAGGCGGTACAGCAGAATGCCTGCACTGACGACTCTGCTCACCGGAAGACAGGCACTCCAATCCGCTCCGCGACGCGACGCGATCCCGCGCGGCTACACGAGCCCACGCCGCTGCAGATACTGCGCGAGCGCCACGCGGCCCTCGATGTCGAGCTTGTGATAGACGTGATGAAGGTGGAGCTTCGCAGTGCCCTCGCTGATCGCGAGCTTCTGGGCGATGACCTTGTTGCGCAGGCCCCGGGCAGTCATCCGCGCGACTTCGAGCTCGCGCGGCGTGAGCGTGTCGGCCAGATCCTTCGCGGCCGTCTCCCGCTGCAGGAGCTTCTCCACCGCGTGGGTCGCGTAGCCTCTCTCGAGCCAGCGCCTGCCGGCGTGAACCTCGCGGATGCAGCGCACGAGAGACTTCGCGGCCATGTCCTTCAGCACCACCCCGCGCACCCCCATCCGGAGGGCGTCGAAGACCTCCTCCTGCTCGGCGGCGGTCAGGACGACGATGCGCGCCGGGAGCTTCTCCTGCGCCATGTCGCGGATGACGGCGAGCCCGTCCTTTCGCGGCATGCGTATGTCGAGCACGAGAACGTCCGGGCGATGCTTCCGCACGGCCGCGAGCGCCTCCTCGCCGTCGCGAGCGGTCGCGACGATCTGGAGATCGGGCTCGTGGGAGAGCACCCCGACGAGCCCCTCCAGAACGATCGGATGATCGTCCGCGAGCACCAAGCGAATCGACATCGTCGCCGGTTCGACGTGTCAGCCCGAGGGCTTGCCCGGCGATCGGCGCGCGGACGGCTGATCGGTGGGAAGGCTGATCTCGAGCTGCGAGCCGGAAAGCTCCGAGTTGAGAACCAGCCCACCCCGGAGCGCCGCCACGCGCTCGCGCAGCGACCGCGGGCCGATCCGCTTCTGGTTCAACGTCGCGAGGTCGTAGCGCCCGCGGAACGGAAAGCCGCAGCCGTCGTCCGTGATCGTGATGCGGGCCGGGCTCGAGCCGGTCCCCAGGTGGACGATGATGCGGACGCGGTTCGCCCGCGCATGCCGCCCGGCATTGGTCACGGCCTCCTGGACGATCCGATAGATCTGGTCGCCGAGGACTCGCGGCACGCTGCCCCGGCTGTCGACGGCGAGGTCGACCCGCAGCCCCCACTGCCACTCGGCCCGCTGGCGCACCTGCTCCAGCGCCGCGGCGAGGTCCGCCCCGGTGGCGATCGACCGCGTCGCCGTGGGATGCAGCTTCTCGATCCACCGCCGAAGCTCGCGCTGCTCTTCGGCGATCAGCTTCTCGATGTCCCTGAGCCGATCGCGTGCGGCCTCGGGATTCTCCTCGATCAGGCGAGACATCGCCTCGAGCTGCAGGGCGGCTCCGGCCAGCGACTGCAGCACGCCATCGTGCAGCTCGCGCGCGAGGCGCAGGCGCTCGTCCTGCATCGCGGCCTGCTCGAGTCGCTCCTTGGAGAAGAAGCGGTTGACGTCGGTCATCACCTGGCGCCCCGCAGCTTCCAGGATGCGTTCCTCCTGGAAAAACGGCCCCGGTTTCCTCGTGTCCATCGGCAGTCTGATTCCAGGCTCGTCCCCGGCGAGTCCGATGCCCTTTTTCGCAATCGCTCGCGAGGCCATCGAACGCTCAGCCGCGGCTCGAGCCGGTCATGGGACCATTCTCGATCTCGACGCGGACACGGTCAAGCCTTCGCCGCGACGCGAGCCGCCGCGCAGTACGGCCCGCGGGAACGCGCGCGCCCGCGCTTCGCCGGTCCTCGCCCCGATCGCAGCAAAGGGCACTAGAATGGTGCCGCGCGTGCGCCTTCGGGGGGGTCGATGAAAATCCGCAGACTGATCTGGATTGGGATCGCGGGCACCGGTTCGCTCGTCACTCCGCTCGCCTCGGCCCAGGGCCCATGCGATTCGCTCGGTCCCTGCGCCGCGCGCAGCTGCCGGCTGGACGCTCAGATCGCGCGGGCAAGGGACAAGGGACAGAGCCGCGACCTCGCGACTCTCGAGCGCCAGCGCGCCGACATGGTCCACTGCAGCGACGACGGGCTCAGGGAAAAGCGCAAGATGGCGCTCGAGCAGGCCCAGGCGCGCATCGATCGGCGCGAAGCGGAGCTGAAGAGCGCGCAGGCGAGCGGCAATGCCGCCAAGGTTCAGAAGGCCGAGCGCAATCTCGACAGCGCCCGCAAGGCCTACGCCGAGATCGAGAGCTCGCCGCTGTAGCGCTAGTAGATCTCCGGCATCGGGACCGGCTGAGCCTCGGGCTTGCAGTGCCCGCACCATAGTGCGTCGGCGACGACCACCGCCTTCGGAGTGCTGTTCGCACCCACGAAGATCGTCGTGATATAGGGCATGGTTTTCTCGGCGTGCTGCTTGCATGCAGCACGTCCGCAGAAGCGGCACACGCCGACCGCCTCGTTATCGTCGAAGAAACATTTCACCGCCGCCTCCCCCAGTGACTTGCCCGTGCTCGCGTGCCCGGGCAGACGGGCTCGTGACGGAGGCGGGGACTAGTCCTCTTCGCCTTCCACCGCCAACGCCGCGGCGCCTTGTCTCGCGGTCAGCCCGACCCGAACCCGGCCGTAGATGCTTTCGCCGCTCGCATTATGCCCGAGGAGCTTGCCGCGCAGAACATCCCACAGGTTCGCGCGCGGCGGCTCCAGCTTTGTGAGCCTCTGGCCAAGGCGTGCCCAAAGCGACCAAGCGGTCTTCGGCACGATCGAGCGTACCTGCGACATGACATAGATGCCGACGTCGTGCCGCGCCTGCTTGAGCTCGCGCTTCAGCTCGGTGATCTGCGGCACGAGCTCGGCGCGCAACTCCTCGTCCTTCGTCTTCCGTATCTGGTCCTGCTTCATCGCGAGCTGAGCGGCGAGCAGCAGCGCGTTGGCGACCTGCTCGCGCTTTACTTCGCCATAACGCTCCTCGATCGGGGCGAGCACCTCGTCGAGGTCCTCGACGCGCTGTAGGAGCAGCGCTTCGCCCTTGGATATGCCCCTCTGCATGCCAAGCGACTTGCGCAGGCGGCGGCGCTCAAGCCGCAGGCCCCAAACAATCGTCAGAGCCACCAAGACCAGCGCGGCGAGCGAGATGCCGGCGAGAACTAGCAAGCCCGTTTGTCCAAAGGCGAAATTGTGGAACGCCGTGCTGTTGTAGATCGTGTGGATCGAGATGGCGGCCGCCAGACCGATGAACCAGGCGATCAGAGGATGCCTCACGCGACCGAGCGGGAATCCAGCCACTGCCATGCCGACGATCGCCGTCGTGCTGCCGTGCATCGACGATGTGAATGCCCGCACGGTCGCGACGATCGCTCCGGTCTCGCTGTCGAACTTGTTCAGATAGAGCATGTTCTCCGCCACCGCGAATCCGATACCGGAAGCGAAGCCGTATATTGCCCCATCGACGAACGAAGTCGCCCCACCTCTCCGGACGATGTAGAGCAGAATGAGCGACTTGAAGACCTCTTCGACCGTGGGAGCGGTGCGGACCGAAATGAACGCTTTGCCAAGGACGAGCCGCAAGGGGTGGTCAACCAGGTAGGAGAGTTCGACCGATATGGCGCCCCATAGCAGGGCGAGCAGGATGAACTTCAGATGATGCGTTTCCAGAAAATTCATCCACTTGATCAAGAAAAGAAACGCCAGCGGCACGATGCTGGCGATGATGATGGATGTGCTTAGAAGAGGAGCGGTACTGAAGTCCATCGTTTTGGATCATCCGTCGAGTGCGAAAAAAAAGCGATAGTCGATCGACTACCGCTCTTTCCTGACGTCAGCTCGGCAACGTCAAAAGTTCGCGTGCTGTATTGAATGTTTGCTCGCGTCCCTAGTGCGCAGCGTTGCCAGCGGCGTTGGTCGCCGAGGCAGCATTGGTGGCCGAGGCTGCGTTGGTCGCGTTCGTTGCCGACGCGGCGTTGGTCGCGTTCGTTGCCGACGCGGCGTTGGTCGCGTTCGTTGCCGCGGCCGCATTGGTCGCCGACGCGGCGTTCGTCGCATTGGTCGCCGACGCGGCGTTCGTCGCATTGGTCGCCGACGAGGCGTTCGTCGCGTTGGTCGCCGACGAGGCGTTCGTCGCGTTGGTCGCCGACGAGGCGTTCGTCGCGTTGGTCGCCGACGAGGCGTTCGTCGCGTTGGTCGCCGACGAGGCGTTCGTCGCGTTGGTCGCCGACGAGGCGT